>Ga0078972_1000556_pt1 | contig 154511 bp, 100 predicted proteins | sample YelNatPaOPGAMG01_FD_67568 | JGI IMG/M metagenome (GOLD analysis project Ga0078972, IMG submission 67568) | Hot spring thermophilic microbial communities from Obsidian Pool, Yellowstone National Park, USA - OP-RAMG-01 (SPADES assembly) (version 2) | ecosystem: Environmental > Aquatic > Thermal...
AGTTCTAGCACGGATACGTGTTTGGCTGGACCAGCCGGAGTCCGCGACAGTCCGGCAAGAGAGATTCGTGTCTCTTTTCTGAGGCGTCCGTGGAGGATTACGCCATCTCATACGTGTTTCGGGATCTGAACGCAGTGGAGATCCCGAAACATCGCCCGGAGCAACTGCGCTCGACATCTCCGCCTTCACCCCGGGCGGCGCGTGATGAACCGCAAACTGCGCGGGATCACTGAACTCCGCCAGCGTGGCATTCCCGCCCGCGTCGTACTGCCGCGCCGAGAGCAGCGCCTCGATCCGCAGCCGCACGGGCTGCTTACCGAACTCATTGGTCACTTTCCACACAGCGCTCGCGCCGCTGGCCGCCTCCGCCTTATGCTTGTCATACCGAATCGGCCGGAACCGCCATCCGCTCGCGAGGTCGCCGTCCAGCGTGAACTCCTTGCCCGGCTGCCGAAGCTTCGCCTTGATCGACTCCGGCACATTCTTAGACAACCGCAGGTCCTCATACCGCCTCGATATCTCCGCCAGCCGCTGCGCGAACGGGCTCGACTGATACACTTCCGGCGTGATCAGCATCAGCGCGTAGCCCGTATCGTTGGCCAGGCACTTGCAGCATAGGTACTCCATCACATCCGGCAGCGTCGGCTCGACCTGCGCCCCACCCCACGCCTTGATCGCCCACCAGCCCATCTCCGACGGCATGAAGAACCTCTTGTTCACGTCGTTGGCGGCGCAGTGGTTGTCGATGAACCTCTTGTAGCTTCGATTTGGATGGTCCCAAGCCCCCATGCGAGACCTCACGCACCAAAGATGATGATGGAAAGTGCTCATCTCCATCAGTGCAGGTTTGTCCAGCTTCTTGCATAATTCCCAGGCAAACTTCGACCCGTAGTGCCAGCCGTTCTCAGCGCCTCCGGGCACGTCCTCGGCATCGAGCGCATCCAGATAGATGTTGTCGAACCCGCACTGGTTGAACGCGTCCGCCGTCCTCTGGACGACCTCATCAAACAGCGTCGAGTCCCCGTCCGGCACAAACAGCCCGAAGCACTCCAGCAGATGATGTGCCTTAGCGCCCTTCGCGTGAGCAGACGCCTTCGTCCCGTATGCTCCACGCGTGCAGCCTGTAAAAGAATACGGCGACTTCTTGGATAGACCTGTATAGATGATCAACTCATCGTCTATCCTGAGCGTCACGCTGTTGCGCACGAAGAACCCTGTGTCCATGGACATATCCGCTGTCGATTCGTCCACAAGGATGGTCGTCGCGCTCTCGCTGATCGGCTCCGACAGCGTCAGCACCTTGTCGCACGCCAGTCGCGGATCCGGCACCGGCGTCACCCAAGGACAGTCCTTGGCGATCATGAACGCGTATGTGTGCAGCCCCGCGCGGATCCCAGCCGCGTGCAGCTTGTCAATCGCCGCCTTCATGCTCGCAAATCCGTCCGGATACAGCCCCGGGTTGGGACGGCAGTCCCCGAACCTGAACGATCCCCCGCCGTGGAAATCGATCTGCGTAAACCCCAGACTCCTCGCCACCTTGATCCATGCGTCCGCGTTTGTCTCGGTTATCCCGTCGAAGTTGAACAGATATGAACCCTGCACCTCCGGCGCATCCTCGGCCCACGGCCCGCCCAACGCCGAGTGCGGCATCTCGTCCGCCGCGTTGACGGTCTCCTTCAGGATCTCCCGCATCTTATCGGGCGGACACCCTATGATGGCCACCTTCGCCCCCACGAACCCGAACCGCTTCACGCTCGTCGCCTGCAGCCGCGAGCACAGCCCCGGCCACGCGTGAATATTGCTCTTGAGGTCGAGTGCGAGCGCGCACGCCCCGAATGGCTCATCCAGGCTGCCCTTGAGCGTGAGAGGCACATCAATAGTATTGAACGCGTCCACGCCTTCGCCCGCAACGGACATCACCTCCATCGTGAGGTAGTCGCCCTTGGACTCGATCCTCAGCGTCGCCTCGACCCCAGACTCCCCGAACACGAGCCGCAGGCTGTCTCCATCCCTTACAGCTTTACTGGCCGCGAACGAGGCTCCACCTTTCACGATCGACGCAAACGACGTACCCGGCCTGCAGTAGTCCCTGCCCGTCGCGCGATCGACAAAGTGCAGCGATCGCCCATCTCCGCCGACAACCAGCCTGAGATACCGATTCTCAAACGCAGCGTCCATTGTCCCTCCCACGGCAGCAGCAGCTGCAGCTCCCCCGATTGATGCCACAGCACAGACAAGCGCCAATATACACAGGCTGTAAGCTCTCATACTGCATACCTTGCTCGCCTCGCCGACGCCTTCCTTCCAAGGCAATATCCAAAACCACAAATGGCCGGAGCGCCCGGCTCCGGCCATTCGTATTTCGTATTTCGTAGTCGCCCTTAGTGTTCCTCGTTCTCCATCACGCCGACCTGGAGTTGGACGTCCGCGCGCTCCTCAACGCGCTCGATGTAGCCGTCCCGGATCCACACGATGCGGTCGGATATGTCGAGCATCTTGAGGTCGTGCGTCGCGGAAATGATCGTGACGTTGTTCTCCTTGTTGAGCCGCTTGAGGAGGTCGATGATCTCCTTACCTGTCTTGAGGTCGAGGTTGCCGGTGGGCTCGTCGGCGAGGATGATCGAAGGGTTATTCGCAAGCGCCCGCGCGCACGCAACGCGCTGCTGCTGGCCGCCCGAAAGCTCGGTCGGTTTGTGATGATACCGGTCGCCGAGGCCGACCGTCTTGAGCAGTTCCATTCCACGCTCGATGCCCTCGTCCTGCGGCACGCCCGCAAACACCATCGGCAGCGTCACGTTCTCAAGAGCGGTCATAACCGGAATGAGGTTGAAGCTCTGGAAGATGTAACCGATCGTGCGGCACCGCAGATACGCAAGCTCCTGCGCGTCCAACTGGGCCATGTCCACGTCGTTGATGAACACCGTCCCCTCGGTCGGCTTGTCCAGTCCGCCGACCATGTTGAACAGCGTAGACTTGCCGGACCCTGACGGTCCCATGATCGATATATACTCACCACGATAGATATCGAGCTGGATTCCCTTCAGGGCCCGCAGAGTCTGCCCGCCCATCGTGAACTCCTTCACGAGATCCTTGGTGCGTACTACGTATTCTCTTTTCTCAACTGTTGCCATTGCTGAGTTCACCCCAGAGTATGAAATTCGAGCCTATATTTCAGAGCGCAGCGCCATAGCCGCGGGCATCCTCGCCGCCTGCCTGGCCGGCATGATAGTTGCAAACAGAGTAAGGATCATTCCTGCCGCGACGCATATCCCCAGCGTCGCAAACACGCCCCAGATACTCATCGTCGCGACTATGTCCCAACCCTTGCTCATCCCTGCGATAAGCACCATCGCAACGAACCCGAGTATCCAGCCCAGCACCGACGCGCAAATGCCGAGCATTCCGGACTCGAGCATGAACAGCAGAACCACGAACGTATCCAGCGCGCCCAGGCACTTCATGGTCCCGATTTCCTTGAACCGCTCAGTGACGGCCATGAGCATGCTGTTGGTAATGCCGACCGTGCACACCAGCAGCGACATCACAACCAGCCAGATCATGCGATACCAACTATTGCGGTCAGGGATGAGTATGTAGTCGCCACTTGCAAGCTTTGTCGAACCGATGGTCTTGTGCTTGAGGAAGTTCGCGGAGATCCTGCGGCCATCCTGATTCACGATCATCACGTTGCCCATATCGGCGCTGTGCTTGTCCGGGTTCTTGGCCAGCACGAGCGCCTCGTTGAGCGTAATCGCATACTCCTTAGCTAGCTTGTCGATGGCGGGCTTCTTCGCCTCCGTGAAGACCTTGTTGCGCTTCAGGCGCGACTCCCATATCTTGATCCACGTGGGATGTATCTTGATCGCATCGTTGAGCGCCGTTGCCTTGAAGGCCTTACCGCTTCCGGCCAGCATCTTCGAGATCGCGTGTGGAACCCCCGCCCGGTCGCCGTCGGAAATGCTTATGTCCTGGTCGAGCGCCGCTGCGGCATAGATCGGCTTGAGCCCATCCGAATCCTCGCGCAGAATGTCGACCATATCCGAACCGTGGAACAGCGGATATTCGCGCTCCATCTTCCGGACAACGTCCTTGGGCAGCCCGGCCTTGATAGCGTCATCGGCCTTAACGTCCTTCGCATCGGCAATCGACGCGAACACCGGTAGTTGCTTGCGCAGCTTCTTCACGACCTTGGACTCGGTCCACAGGTCGGGATTATCGTTCAGAACCGTGTTCAGCGCCTTCCCTCTGAGCATTCCGGGAGCGGGAGGAGGAGGCCCCGCCGGAGCCGCGGGCGCGGCAGGCGCAGGCGCCTCGGCGGCAACATTCGCGGGAGCGGCGGCCGGAGCTGCTGCGTCAGGCGCGGGAGCCGCCGGAGGCGGCGGTATGGAAGCCGTCACAGCCTTGGCAACCAGATCGCTGGGAATCCCCGCCTTGAGCGCATCCGCGGGGCTGATGTCTTTGTCAAGAGCGGTCGCAACGTAGATCGGTTCGATCTTGCCCGGTGTCTTCTTCAGGTAATCCGCAATCGCGGACGCGCTGCACGATTCAGCAGCGGCGGCAGCCTTCTTCGCGAGCTTCTGAGGAACGCCCGCCTTGACCGCATCCGCAATCTTGATATCTTTCCCGCCGAGAATATCCAGATAGAGCGGCAGGTCCTTCTCGAACAGCCTAAGGCCCTCCCACTCCTTCTTCACGCGAGCGAGGTTCTTGATCGCGCGCTTCTCCTGAAGCTGCCCCGTTATGATAGTCGTCAGACTGAACTTGCTCTTGTCCGGCAGCAGCGATTTCTTGATCACGGCCTCCGGAATGCCCGCCTCGCGTCCCACACCAACAGGTATGGGCTTGAAGACTTCCTGCGCGCCGGGGCCGTTGATCTGGCCGTCGAGCTGGACGAATCCCGCCTCCACCTTCGGTGCCACCGGCCACTGCATCAGATACTGCGTAAGCACCGTCGCAAGGAAAGCGATTCCCAGGAAGATACCGCCTGCCGTAACCATCGACCGCCAGAACCGGATCTTCAGGCTGTTCATGCTGATCTTAAACGCGCGGTGCAGCGGCAGTTGTGCCTGCCTTCCGACGACCGACTTATTTGCGCTTTTTACTGACACTGGACTTGCCTCCCGGAGACATAAGGCCGATAAGGTTGCGCTTCGCGAGGGTCTGCAGGAAGGTCGTCACCGACGCCTCCGCTTCGCGACGGGTCAGTTTATACTCACGAACCAATCCCTGCACTATCCCGTCGAGGTTGCGCTCTCCATCGCAAAGCTCCCAGACAAACGAGCCGACCTCATCGAGAGCGAGTTTGCGGCTGTCGGGCAGCTCCTTGGCCATTTTGAGAGATGTGATCATCTTCTTGACCGCCTGCGCGATCTTATCCTCGCGCAGCGGAATGGACAGCACCACTTCGCTGCCCGTGCGTTCCCAGGTCACAAGCGGGTGACGCATTGGAACCATCGCCAGCGCGTCCTTCCGCTCGATCTTCGGCTTCCGCCGGACCAACGGGACATATCTTCCTATCGTATCGCCTAATGCGCTCATTTACAGCCTTTACTCACCAGCCGATCGCAGCATCGGCCACTCAGTGACACTTCATCGAATCCCGAATCCGCTCCGCGGTATCGTCGCCTTCGCTGTGCGCGACCCGAACGCTGAACAGCCTGTTCGAGTCCTCGCAGTGCCACACATAACCGGTCATCATCGCCGGAAACTGATGCAGCGTGAGAGAATATGCCGCCGCCTTGGCGATCTGCTTGATCCCCGAACGGCGCCCCTTCATCACGAGACCTTCGTGCCCGAACACCGCCCCCGGCTCAAAGTCCACCCTATAGCCCTTGATATCAGGCACGGCGTCCTTGCGATACCACTCCTCTATCTCATCCTTGGCGAGGAGCGTGTTAGCCAGGCCCCAGCGCTCCACTGCAATCGTCCGCGGCCCCTTCTTGAAGAACAGGCCGATATATCCCGACATCAGCTTCTGCTTGTCGATCACGTACCCGGACGGCACCGCGAACGCCAATCCATACAGCGCCCAGCTCACCCAGCCGTCCTCACGATGGTCGGATATCGAGTCCAGGATGCTGGCTGCCACGCTGGCGATGTTCTCATCACGAGTCGCAATCACCTGGCCGATGATCACCCGGCTGCACTTCTCGCAGTAGACGATTCGCCCCTGCCCCAGCCGATCGGCCCGCCACCAGAACCTCACGGAGTTCTCGCCATCGGCCTTCAGGTCCTTGGTGAACTTAGCCTTTTTCCTCCTGACCGACTTCTCGATCGTGGATACATACTCGCGCGCCTTGACCATCAGGTCAGGCTTCTTGCCGGTCGCCAGTTCCCATTTGACTTCCAGCGCGGACGCTACCGGGCTGTCCACTCGGAAGTAGCCCTTCTTCTCGTCCCCGCTGACTCCGACCAGGCTCCAATCGTCGGGCGCCTCAACGGTTATCCCTTGCCAGCCAACTAACGCAGTCTTTTCAGGCATTCTCTATAGCAATCAGCTATCAGCGGTCAGCTATCAGCCCGGTAAATGGCATCCTGCCGTTGATTCGCCGCGTCCTCTCATCCCATTGAACCACGCGAGTTCGCCTCGCGCAAGGAAGCTGACTGCTTCACACACCGTAGGAGGCGTCTCCAGACGGCGAGGACAAGCGCAAGGCCTGTGCACGGTCGGGTTCCGGAGAACCCTCCTACATCCCAACGGCTAATACCCCAGGTAGTTGACCGACTTGGTTATGAGCGCGAATGCGATGCCGGTCATGGCCGTAAGTCCGGTGCCGCAGGCAAACCCCGCGGCAAGAACCGGCGCGAACTGACCCCATCGCACCTCGCCGAATCTCTTTCGGAAGTAGAACCGCCCCAGACACGCCCCCGCAAACATCGGAATCGTGTTCATCGGCGCGCCCTGGATGCCGCCCATGAATCCGTAGAAGAACAGGATCGGCAGTTTGAACAAGTTGGATATGCCGAACAGCAGGAACGTCCCGAGCCCAGCGCCGACGATCACGCTCGGCCGGATCGCCCGGAACAGCCAGTTGTCCGCAAGGCTCTGCTTGTTGGCGGTCCACCAGATGGATGCCATCGTCGCGTTGATCGGCCACATCCTCTGAACGAAAGGATACTGCGCGGACGGAATCGGGCTGGTCTTCCAGAAGAAGCTCCAGAATATGAAACTGGCCGGCAGAACGATGAGCAACTTCAGTACCTCGGCCTTTATGATGTTGTTGAAACGCACACCAATAAGCTCGAGCTCGCGGAAGAACTGCGCCTGGCCACCTACGTCGTGCATCGGGATACCGGCAAACCAGATGTCGGATTCCTTGTAGCCGCTCTTGATGATCGTCGCTTCCCTTATGAACGGGAAACCCACGCCCTGCCCTGTCAGACCTATCAGTCGCCCGGACACATACGATATGACCGGTGTGTAGACAAGACCGTAGAACAGGAATATCCACAGCGGGAACCCAGGCACCAGCCAATGCGACACACCGATCTGTGCAAGCACGGCGAGACCCCATGCAGCCAGCGACCACTTCACCGCCCAGTCGCCTCTGTTGACGGCCACCACTCTTGCCATCGTCGGTCTCGAGGCTTCCCTTCGCACATTCCTCAGCGTCCAAAGCACGCTCCCAAGGCCGATGCAGCCGATCCCAAGGCCGGTCCCGATACCAACGCTCATCCAGAAGTCGATGGACGTGGACATCTGCGTCTGCGGATACGGCGTGCCCGGAGTCCAGTCCGGGAACATGCCCAAGTGATAGAGAACCGGGTTCAGGCCGATCTGACAGGCAACCGAACTAATGAACTGCCCGAGCAGAATCGGGAATGGGATGACCATCCCCACGATCACCTGGCCGATATCACCCGACAGCGCGCTCCACGCCGCCGGCAGCACGTGCTCGGTGTTCGACGTGAAGTCGATGAACGGAATCGGAATCAGCGTGACCGGTTTTGGGAACAACACGCCGGTGACGACCGGGATAAACACGTAAATCAGACCGAACAGCAACCCGATGACCGTTCCCGTCGAGAACACCTGCCATCTCCACGACTCTTCCTTGGTTCCGGCCTCGGCAAGAGCAGTCGCGCCGGCCGCGGCGATCGGCGCCATCGGGAAGGGCAGCTTCTCGACGTCCGACGTCATCTTGAAGATCGCGAAACCGCCACCAATGGTGATCAGCCTCGACGCGACCTCGTTGAACACCATCAGGCAGATCGGCACCACCCACGCGTGAGACAGGAAAGTCCGCTGAGCAAGCGAGGGATCGTTCGCGTGCGGGGCCACCCACGTCGGGATCAGCTTCGCAAGGTTCCCGATCTGCGGGCACTGGACCAGATACTGGTTCCAAATCATGCCCGACACACCGCCCACGCCGCCGGCGACGCCCGCGGCCATATACATGAGCATGTAGATCTCTTGCCGCTTGAGAGGAACGAACGACCGCCGTGCAAGCTCTGAGAACAGTACGACCGTCACCCACTGAGCCGCACTTCCCAGACCCGCTCCCGCGACCAGCCCCAGGTACATAGCCCCCGGCATCATGATCAGGCCCACGAAGAGCGCCCCGATCACCGTCCGGACTGTAAACCCGTCCTCGAATTTGCGGTGCTGGATATCGTCGGTGGACGCCTCCTCCAGCATTTCACGCGCTTGTTCTATTGTTTGTGTATCAGCCAATGAAGTGACCCTCAAGACTCGATAGTCGTCACACTACGCCGGAGCCGGTTCAGGACCCGCAGCCGCATCCGCAGCGCCACCATTTGCGGCGGCAGCCGCCTCGCTCAGATACTTCTCCCTGTCCTCGACTCGCAGAGTTCGCCAGATGAGGAACTGCTTGCGCAACGTGTTGAGGAAGCGGCGGTTCACGCGCTTCCAGTTCGATATGTCACCGCTTTCGCGGGTGATCGTGAGCTTGACTTCGAACACGTCTTCCATCGCCGTGGGCTCGGTCCGCAGCATGACGATCTGGCTGACGCCCAGGTCGAACGGCGCGAGCCACGCCTTGCAGGAGATCGTGTGCGCTTTGCCGAACTCGGTCTGCTTCTCTCCGGCCTTCACGTCCTGCGTGACGAAGTCCCCGATCGAGTACTCCTCGTAGGCTCCGAACCACTCCTGCAGGAACTGGTTCACACCCGCCGCCTGCGCGCCCGTTACCGCGAACGGCAGCACGATGTCCCAGTCGTCTCCCACCGGCTCCGGCACGCGCCATGAGCGGTCGATCGCCGGCGTGGCGACCTCGGAGGCCTTGCGCGCCGGATACAGCGTGCTCAGCAGCACGACCGCGACTACAACGACCGTCGAACTGACCGCCGACATCGAGGAAAAGTTGAGATACAACCCCGGCAGCAGGTGGGTAGCAGTAAGCAGCTTGCTGATGGACTGCCCAATGACGTAACCCGCCACCGCGCCGAGGTTCGCATACACCATCGACTCCGCGATGAACAGCACCGCGATATGGTTAGGCGCAAGGCCGATGGAACTGAAGATCCCGATCTCGCGAACGCGCTCGAACACCGATCCCAGCATCGTGTTCAGTACGATCAGCGCCGCGATCAGCACCGGAATGAACACGTTGGAGAAGCCCTTACCCGAACTCGACCCAATCGAGCTGTATCGATAGATCGCATTGCCAACGCCCGCGTAGAGGTTGAGCCCCAACCTCGGCATGAGCGCGTCGAGCTGATCCTGAACTTCCGTCGCCGTCGCATACTTGATGGCGATGGACTTGAGCTCGCCGCCCATACCCATCAGAGTGTCGTAAGGCACGATAAAGCAGTTGGCCGGCTCGTGGTGGATATACTCCCTGAACCCCGCCTCACCGGACGACTGCTGCTGCGCGCCCTGCTTGTTCATGAGGATGAAGTCCACCGGAGTGGTCGGCTCGTTGTCCAGGTCTTTGATCTTCTTGAATACGTCGTTCTTGAGGATCGCTACGACGGTATACTTGGACCCACCGAACTCGACCTGAGCCTTGCCCACCTGGTCGGCCGTAATCTGAAGCTTGTCCGCGATGGCGTCGGGGATGATGATCGAATAGGGATCCACCTTGCCCGCAACGCGCTTGCCGTTTTTGTATCCGAACCAATCTCCCGCAACGAACGCACGGCGATTGGTCGTCTCGTAATCCATTATGTCGGCTTCCTCGGGGGTCATGCCGACCGCCGCGCGCGCGTCGTAGCTCAGGTTGCCCTTCCTTACGGTCAGGAACGACTGCTCGCCGAGCGTCGTGCCAAAGAACCACGCCCTCGGCGCGACCGGGTACACCTTGCCGCGCTTGCCGGGATTCCCGAACTCGTCCTTTAGCAATCGATAGGCGATCTCCTGCTGCGACTCCCACATCGCGCCTCGGATCATAATGCCGTCGTAAATGTGCGTGTCAGCATCCTTGCGCGCCGGCACCTTGTTGAACCGCAGCGTGGAGACGATCGACGTAAACGAGAGCACCGTGAACGTGAGCAGAACGAGCGTGATGCAGGTGAGCACCGTCCTCGCCTTGCGGCGTCTCATGTTCGAGATTCCCAGCGAGAACGCCGCGGCCGCCACGCTCATACGCCCGATGTCGGCCTTGTGGATGCCGCTGACCGACCTGTTGAACTGCTTGAGCTGCTCCTCGAACTTGCTCGTTACGATGAAGATGACGAGGATGCTCAGCGCGAGCATGATGAACGCGATGAGAATGATGAACGAGTTCCCCAGCAGCTGGAACGCCGGATGCACGAAGTAGAATATGACGAATATCGCCGCGAATATCCCGAAAAACCCGAGTATCTGCTTATACAGGTCCGGGAACGCAAAGAACAGCCTCTCACAGAAGAACGCGAACGGCAGGATCAGGAATAGGTAGAATATGACACCGTTGACAACGTCCTGAGCGGTGCTGTAGATCCCCGGATAGGCCCTGGCCTCATATCCCCACGACGCCCGGCAATACGAGTCGAACACGCTGTAGTTGAGGCTGCCCTTGGCCGCGTCCGCCTTGTCAAGAACCTTCCTGCCTTTGTTGTGCAGGTCGCGAAGGCCCTCGTTGACGATGCCCTTCGACTCCAACTGCCGCAGCCGCGACTCATCGAGCTTCCACATGTCGTTGGCGACTTTGTAAGCCGTCTCGTCGAGCGTGCCTCCGTCGCTGACATCGTACCCGATGCCCTCCGCGTTCGCCAGCGGCTTCACATATACCTGAGCCGCATTCTTCGGCAGCGGCGAAGTGAGCATTATCTCACCACGCAGCAGCGACGGACTGTTGTAGGCCATTTTGGTCTTGCAGTAGTTGGTGCCGTTGCACTTCGAATCCGTATACACACCCGTCACGAACACCTGAAGCGGGTCGCCGGTGGACACAAACTGAGTGGACTGCGCCTCGATTGGTGTCGGCTGGTTCGTCTTGATGTAGAGCTTCGAAGCCTTGGGAACCGACGCAAGCATCGGCCCGCCGCCCGCGAACGGATCGGCCAAGCCGGGCTGCATATAATCCGTCCCGGTGCACCCCGGATTGTCGTAGACGCCCGCGACCTCGACCTTGAACGGGTTCCCCTCGGTCTCGGCCTTAACCGCCACGTTGACTACGCCCGCGGGGACTATCCCGCTCGGCGTCTTCACATAGACCGTCTTGACGTTGCGGACTATCTTGTACGCCTTGGACTTCGATGTGTCCTTGACGTATGTCATATCCGGGAAACTGACCGGCACGCACACATCGTTAGCGCCGAGGCTGTTGGCGAGCAGGGTATTGAGCGATGCCAGGCGATAGTCCTCGCCCTTGCCGTCCCTATCAAGATACACGCCCGAGACCGGCACATACCACGGCTTGTCGATGGTCAGTATCTTGAACGGCTTCGCCGCAATCATCTGCTCCTTGCTCGTCCGCACGTAGACCTTACCGACCGACCTCGGCTCATAGACTTTGCCGGCCACTATCTCTTCATCGTCCTTGGGGGCTGGCGGGTCGAAGATATGCCGGTCGAGGCTCACGACGCCGTTGTCCTGCATCGCCTTATCCGCGCCGGTCAGGTCCTTGAGGTAGTAGCTCTTGGACTCGTCCTTGACGTACTTGGACGTCGTGTATATGCCTTCAATGGTGGGCTGCCAGTCCGAAGCCACCGGCAGCGCCCTGGCAAACGTACCCATAACCGGTTCCGGTATGACCTCATCCGGCAGGGTCGAGTTCAGCAGCAGCAGCCTGTTCGCGGCCGGCCCCGCGGCCATGATGATCTTGAGGCGAATCCGCTTAGTGTCCGTGGACATCGCCGCCCGCATCTCGCTCTTGACCGTATCCTCGGTGAAGATGACGGCCATATCCTCGACGTGCGGGTTCTGCGGCTCCGGCACGGCAACCGCCACGCCGAACTGCTTCGGCGTCGCATTGGTATCGCCTTCGATGATCGACATGCCGCCCAGCGCGCGAAGCGACTGCGGGTCGATCAGATCGTACACCGACGTCGCCTTGCAGTTGAAGACGATGATCGGCATGTCCTTGTAGCCGGTCGTAATCGGGAAGCTCTTGAGGTAGAACTCTCCGTAGCTGCCATCGTCAGGCGCGCAGATTATGTCGCCGTTGACCGGGTCGAGCTTGTAGGCGCCTATCGAGGTCATTCGCTGGTAGCCGTATGCCGTCAGCGGCGCGACACCCGGAATCTCGAAATAGCCCTGATCGCGCGAGGGGTTCTTCGCATCGAAGACCGGCGTGGTCTTATCGATGATGTTCGCCCTAACGCCCATAAACGACTTGTGCGGGCTCCGCACGACCGCCAGGCAGTCGCCCACCCTCAGGTTCGGAACGAAGCTCTTGCGCGGGTCGTATTCGACCACGTTCCCGCTCAGCCTGGCGAATCCGCCCTGCAGACCCATTCGAGTGAAATTGCACGGATCAGGCGAGCCGAACTTGGTGATAGGCTTGTGGAGAACGTAGACTTTCTTGGTGTTCGAGGGAAGCGCCTCGGTAAGCTTGATCAGCCCCTGCGCATCCGCCGCGAGCTGCTTCTCATCCTTGGGCTTGTAATACGTGTGGCCCTTGCCGCTCTTGCCGGTGAATACGCCCTGAACGTATCCGATGGTCAGCGGATCCTTGACCCTGACTGTCTTCGGATCGACCACATCCGCGGTCATCACTTCCTCATCGACCGTCGAGTTGGAATCGTGGAACCACTGGTCGATGATGCACCCGAGCAGAGTCACCTGCTTGGTCAGGTTCCCGACGCTGACCTTCTCCACGCTGTCGAACGGGGTATCGACCAACTGCCGCCCATCATCGATCGAGACGAACGACACGCCCTTCCCGCCCGCGAGGGTCACTACCTCGCTGTCGAGTGCGAACTTGCCCGGCACGAAGTTGCGCCAGTTCTTGCCGCTGATCGGGTTGACGCCGTCGGCGAACCGCGACGTCCTGTCGTCGAAGAACCCCAGGGCATCCGCTATACGCTCGGAGTTCTCACGGCTCCGGCCCGCGATATCCGAGAACTTGCCCTGGATATCCTCGCGGTAATCGTAGAAGTAACCCTTGTAAAATATGCCAACGCCCTGCGTGTGGCTCGACAGATCGAGTCCGCACCACAGATAGAACTTCTGAGGATTCGGTGCCGGCTCGAAGCCCTTGCACAACCTGGCAAACAGCCCGCCGGATATCGCCAGCGAGGCCAGCAGGAGAATGATCCCGAACAGCGGCACCCAAGTCCGCTCCGATGCGGTCGGCTTGAGCTTGCCGTAGATCGCGCTCACGATCCACAGCAGGATGATCAGCACGAACAGCGGCACCGCAAACGTCAGCGCCCACGACACCGCCCCACGGTCCTTCACCGGCCACGTCTTGCCCAGCCATACGGCCACGCCGCTGGGAGTCACATACGAGTCGATATGTTTCTCCATATACGACCGCATGCCCGCCAGCCCCTGGAAGTGCCCACTGGTGGCGATGAACCGCACCGACCGCTTCGGCGCAAATCTGGGGTCCTTGAACAAACGAGCAAGCTCGAACAAGCCTGAAATGCCGCACGTCGATTCCGCGCCTGGCGCCAACGACGGAACAACCGACGTGCCGTCGTAGGACGCGTGCAGCACGATCCACTGCTTCTTGAGTTCAGGATCGGTGCCCTCGATCTCGCCCACGATGTTGCGTGCTTCGACCTTCTCCCACGGCATCTTGCAGTAGACGCGCGCATTGAGCTGCGGCCGCTGCATCGCCGGAACGTTGGCATACTTCGCGTCGATGTCGGCCAGCATCTTGCGAATCTGGGCCGCCACGTCCTTCTTGATCCAGAACCGCGGCATCGACACCGGGATCGCGCTGAACTTGGCCTCGGCCTCGCCGCGCATGGTCGCGTCAGGCTCAACGAACAACAACACCTTCGCGCCCAATCGCGGAGCATTCAGCCACTCAGTGCCGGAGTTGAAATCGACCAGTGCCGCGCTGCCGTTGACCACCTTGTTATCAAAATCCGGAAGCCGCCCGGAGCCGCCATCGATTATATGGACAGGCAGCCCAGCCGGCGGCAGGTGTGACGTGCGGACCAGGTTCGGCCAGAGCGCATATATGGGAAATTCCTTGCCGTTGATGACGAGCTTCGATCCCTCATCCACCGGCACGGTCACCTTGAACTTCTCGACCTCCACCTTATCCAGGCCGATCGAACGGAACTGATTCTCAACGTAGTCGGCCGCCTGCGCGCAACCCGGATAGCCGACAATCCGCGACGGGTACGCCGACAGCGCCTTTATGTCGCTGGAGAGCCTTGCCGAACTGATCGAACCGGCTATTGCCTTGTAGCGGTCCTTCACTGCGGGGGCGCAGTCTGGTGTGGGCTCGGCTGGAGCAGCAGCGGCCGTCTTGGCCTTTGTGGTTTCGGATTTGCCTCTGTCGAAGAGCACGCTCCAGAAGCATAGAAGCAAGAATGTAATGACGATGACCGCCAGGATGGCAATGTTGGAGGCCCTATACTTGTTGATCGCCATACTCCCTTCCCCTTCGCGAGATGGAAAAGGATTCCGTCCGATGGTACTCGCTGGTAGCGCAGCAACACGCGGGAATCAAAGAGACTTCTAGCCCGGATTATGCATCACCGGCACAACACGGGGCTTCAAGAGCATTATTCGCGACCCTCGCGAATAATGCGGGCTAGGCGCGAGACGAAGTGGAGACCCCCCCAGCATCCCGCGTGCAAGAATTATAGCACAGCTTTTTGCAGCAACGCAATAAGCAGGCTGAAGTGTGTCAAGGGCACACTTCGAAAGGCCGCTGCCCCCGAAGTATGCCCGTACCACACGATCAGGGCTTCGCCGCCTCCGCCTGCTTATACAGCGGATCAGCGTCCGACACAGCCGCCTTCACGCCGCGCCGGATGGCGTTCACGTTGGTCGAATCGTCTGGATAGACACGGTTGGTCAAAATGACCACGAACGTCCCCGAATACCTGTCGATGTCCACCGACGTGCCCGTGTATCCCGTATGGGAAATCGTCGCGGTCTTCGGCGTCAGCTTCACCGATGCCGGGCACCTGCGATTCTTCGAGACGCCCCACCCCAGACCCCACGACTCGTTGGGCTGATCGAGGATCTGATTCGTGAAGAGCATGTCCACGATCTCCGGCTTCAGTATCCGCTTGCCGTCCCACACCCCATCGGACAAGATCATCTGGCAGAACTTGGCAAGATCATTTCCGGTGGTGAACAACCCGGCGTTCCCCGGACAATGGTAGCCGTCGCGATAGTAGTTCGCAAGCGGGTCGTGCACGTTGCCCTGGCAGTCTCTGGCGCGCGATGTCGGAGGGCACAAGAGCTTCCTCGAATCGCTCAGGTAGTAACCGCTGTTGGTCATCCCCAGTGGCCTGAAGACTCTCTCTCGGAGCAGCGTTTCCTGCGAAACGCCCGCCGCCTGCTCATTCACGCGAGCAAGCGTCAGGAAGTTCAGGCACGCATACAACCAGCCCTTGTTGGTCTTATACTCCAGCGGCAGCGACGCTATGCATTTGATCAGGGCATCAGCGTGAGTCTCGTCGCTTGTCCTGCCCTTCTCGGCCTTGGAGGCGCTCGTGTACGACGGCAGCCCGGATGTGTGCGTGATTAGGTTCCGAACGGTGATGGTTCTCTTGTCATCTCGGTCCCAGCACTTCAGGTACTTCGAGACCGGATCCTCAAGCTTGAGCTTGCCATCCTGCAGCAACAGCGCAGTCGCGGTTGCCGTGCCCACGGCCTTGGAGCACGAAGCCATGTCATAAGGCGTGTCCAGCGTGACCAGCGGCGAGTTGACGTCGTAGGTGAAGTGCCCGTAGGCTTTGGCAAACAACACCTTGTCCTTGCTGCCAACAACAACAACGCAGCTCGGCGCGTCGTGCTTCGCGATCGACTCCTGGACTACCTTGTCGATGGTCTTCCGGGAGGTGTCGTCGAACACCGGAACCGCGCCCACAGGGAGAAGTGAGCACACGAGCAGTGCCACAAGTGCGGAAACGAGCAATCGAGTCTTCATACTTGCCTCTGTGGATATCCCCCCACGTACCTATTCGTCGCGTCGCCGCGTGAATCCTTGAGGTTCTTAAACGACCCGCACTGCCTTTCCGCATCGCGCCGACTCGTCGGACGCAAAGCAGATGTCGTGCGCGTGCTTCGCTCCCGCTATCGACAGCATTGGCTCGGTATCGCTGAGGATGCAGTCCACGAGGTGATTGATCTCGCCAAAGAACGGATGGCGCTTCACACCTCCGTCATTGCTCGCGATCGATACGGCAGAGAATGGATGCCTTCAACACCCCAGAGGCGAAATCCTCACGCCGCCTCACCACTCTCAGGGACTGCCAGTCGCGTCCGGCCACCATTGCCCGAAACGCAGCGATGCATCTTGCATACCTGGTCACTGCCGCCATCGTACTGCTGATCTTCGTCCACGACCACGGAATCAACAGCTATGAACGTGCGCGCTTTCTGGACATGCTTCACGGCACTGCCCACAAGCCGTTCGTGTGCCGCGTCCTTGCCCCGGCCACGATCCGGCTTGTCTCGTCGGCACTCCCCTCCTCGATCCAGGAGAGAATCAATCACCAGCTCATCGAAATCCCATTCGTGCGCAAAACAACATCGAACATGATGTGGGAGCCCGGCCACCTTACCGAATATGGCGTGGCGATGCTCCTGATGTATCTCGCGCTGCTGGGGTTCGCATACAGCATCCGCTATCTATACGACACATTCTTCTGGGGAACGCTCAGGAACACGGTGCCGCTCGTCGCGCTTGCCGGCTTGCCCGTCATGTTCTTCTGCAACTACCTCTACGACTGCACCACACTCTTCCTCTTTACGCTGGGCCTGGGACTGATGGCACGCGAGAAATGGCTGCCATTTCTAATCCATCTACAGCCTGTCGTGCGCCAACAAGGAAACCACTATCCTGCTGACTTTCGTCTTTGTCCTGGTGCGCCCGAGGGGGCGATTCTGGACGCTGGCAGCCGCGCAACTCCTGATCTATGCCGCAGTCAGAGCATTGCTGTGGCGGGTGTTCGCCGCGAATCCGGGGACAATGGTCGAATTCCATCTCCTCGACCATAATCTGGCTCTGCTCCGAAGCTATTCTCTGTCCACATTTGTGGCATGGGGTGCCGTAGCGCTCCTGACGTGCTGGAACTGGGAATCCAAGCCGTTCTTTTTGCGAAGGGCGATATGGATCGTCGTCCCGTTGGTGGCGTCAGCGTTGCTGTTTGGCTACCTTGATGAGTTGCGCGACTACTATGAGGTCTATCCGGTGGTGCTTCTGCTAATCTACCACAGCCTGGCGGGCATTCTCAGAGTCGGTTCCCAGCCGGCCGGAGCCGGCTATCACTTCCTCCAACTCGCGTCTGGCAGGAACTTCTTGAGGTTGGCAATCTCGTCTCGCAGTTCGGCGGCGCGCTCGAAGTCGAGGTCCTTGGCAGCCTTCTTCATATCGCGCTCCATCCCGGTAATGTGCGACAGCAGCTCATCGAGCGCCAACGTCTCCGGCTTTACCGACTTCACCGGCTTGCCCGTGCGCGGATCGAGCTTCTCGGTCTCGATCACGTCCCTGATCGCCTTCGCAATCGTCGTGGGCGTGATGCCGTGCTCTTCGTTATACTCCATCTGAATCCGGCGGCGCCGATTTGTCTCGTCAATGGCCCGCCGCATGGAGTCGGTAACGTTGTCAGCGTACATTATGACCTTCCCCGACACATTGCGCGCCGCCCGCCCCATCGTCTGAATCAGCGACCGTTCGTCCCGCAGGAACCCTTCCTTGTCCGCGTCGAGAACCGCCACCAGCGACACCTCCGGCAGGTCCAGCCCCTCCCGCAGCAGATTGATACCGACTATCGCATCGTACACGCCCAGCCTCAAGTCGCGCAGGATCTCAGTCCGCTCCAGCGTCTTGACCTCTGAGTGCAGGTAGTTCACCTTCAGATTCAGGTCCAACAGGTACTCGCTGAGGTCCTCGGCCATCTTCTTCGTGAGCGTTGTCACGAGCACCCTCTCCCCAGCCTCTGCGCGCTTCCGCATCTCCCCGATCAGGTCATCGATCTGACCCGCCGTCGGCCTCACCTCCACCTCGGGATCCATAAGCCCGGTCGGCCGGATCAACTGCTCCGCCACCTGCGCGCTGTGCTCCTTCTCGAACGGCCCCGGCGTCGCCGACACGAATATCGCCTGATTCACGAGCTTCTCGAACTCAGGGAACCGCAGCGGCCGGTTATCGAGCGCCGACGGCAGCCGGAATCCATATTCCACCAGCACCTGCTTGCGCGACCGATCCCCCGCATACATCCCGTGAAGCTGCGGGATCGTCTGATGACTCTCATCGATGAACAGCAGGAAATCGTCCGGGAAGTACTCCACAAGAGTGTGCGGAGTGCTGCCGGGCTCGCGTCCGTCTATGATCCGCGAGTAGTTCTCGATCCCGTTGCAGTAACCGACCTCCCGCATCATCTCCATATCGAACCGCGTCCGCTGCTGGATGCGCTGCGCCTCGATAAGCTTGCCCTGCTTCTCGAACAACCGCACCCGATCCTCGAGCTCCTGCTCGATTTCGACCAAAGCCCGCTCCATATTCTCCGCAGACGAAACGAAATGCGTCGCCGGAAACACCGTCAAGTCCTGCTGGCTGCCGATGACCTCGCCCGTAATGGGATCGATCACGCTGATCTTCTCGACCTCATCGCCGAAGAAGCTGACTCGCGTCACTACCTCCTCATCCACGGGCTGTATTTCCAGCACGTCCCCGCGCACGCGAAACGTCCCGCGGCCGAGCGCGATATCGTTGCGAGTAAACTGCATGTGTATCAGTTTGCGTAGGATTTCCTCGCGTTCATATACCTCACCCACGTGGATCGCCAGTATCGTCTCCGAGTAGCTCTCTTTGCTGCCGATGCCGAATATGCAGCTGACACTGGCCACGACCAGCACGTCGCGCCGCTCGATCACCGCTTGGGTAGCCGAATGCCGGAGTCGGTCGATCTCTTCATTAATCGACGAGTCCTTCTCGATGTAGGTATCGGTCTGTGGGATGTAGGCTTCCGGGAGGTAGTAGTCGTAGTAGCTGACGAAGTACTCGACCGCGTTGTCGGGGAAAAACTCCCGGAACTCGGAGCAGAGCTGCGCTGCCAGGGTCTTGTTGTGCGCGAGCACGAGCGTCGGCTTCTGCACGGCCTGTACGACGTTGGCCATCGTAAACGTCTTGCCGGAACCCGTCACGCCCAACAGGGTCTGGTACTTGTGCCCCGCCCGCACGCCCTCGACCAGCTTCTCAATCGCCGCAGGCTGATCCCCGGTGGGCTTGAAATCCGCCCTAATCTTGAACTCGCGCATAGTGTGTCCATGATAGAGCCGGGAAGGTCATGGGTCAAGGTGGCGGTTGGAAATCGGGGTGGCGTGCAGATTCGTTCGCAAGACGAGGCCTAGCAGCCTGCGGATAAAGCCGCACTCGGTTGTAGGAGCCGTCTCCAGACGGCGATCTGCGAGCGTGACGCCAGTGGATTCGGGGTCTGGCTCTCGCGATCGCTTCGCGACGCTGTCGCACGAGGGGAGACCCCTCCTACACCACTTTATCCGGCGGCTGCTAGCCCGGATTATGCATCTTCCGCACAATCCGGGGCCTCAAGAGCATTATTCACGATCCTCGTGAATAATGCGGGCTAGAACTTCAGCGCCGAGAACTCCACCCTGAACCGCCGCGTCGAGCTCGACCAGATCAGATCGACTTCCTGCTTGCCGATCCCCTTCGCGAGCGCGAACTCCATGTCAGGATAGCTGTAGGTGCCGAACTTCTGGTAGGTCCCCATCGTGCTCAGCCGCCACGTCGGAGCCAACGCGTAGCTCATGGAGCCGAATGCGCTCAGGCTGTGATCGGTTATGCCCTTCGTGGCGTAGGCGTATGCGCTCCACTTGTCCGAGGGAGTCAGGCTGAGGTTCAGGCTGAGCCTGTGCTGGCTGTAGCCGCTCCCGGTGTCACCCCATGCGTAGGAGTAATCCAGCCCCAGCGAGCCCGCATTGCTGAGGTTCCGCGATATCCCCGCGTTGGCGGTCATAGTCGAACCGGCATACGGCCCCCAGTTGCGATTCATCAGCAGAGACGTGTGCACGCTGCCCAGCGCCCGAACTGTCAGCGGCTTGCCGTAGAGCTGCATCCCGCAACCCGTGCCGAAGCGACTGCGCGAACTGGTATCCGCGCTCACCCTCGACGCGAACGAGTAACTCAAGGCGCCCCCGAACAGCGGCTTCGAGCGCGACTGAATATAGGCGTCGCTCGCAAACGATCCCGGCGCGTCCACCAGCTTGTTCGCGCGCCCGTTGACGGACAGCGTGTAGTGCGGCAGAGTCCGGCTGTAGTTCACGCTGGAATAGAGGCTCCGATGCGATGGAAAGTCCACGTATGTATAGACTTGCGAGTCATTATTGAACTCCCTTCGCTGCGTCCATCGCGCGCCCCAATCGCTGGCGGAAGTGATCCGATTAAGCAGGAACGTGCCATCGGTAGACCCGCCATAGTTGTAATCCTGCTCCAGGTCCAACTGCATCCCCGGCCTGCCCGCGTAATAGCCCCACCCGCCCGGTTCGCTGCGGCGCAATCGCACAGCGCCCGTGCTCGTCGGCGTCAGCGAGTAGTAGAAAGGCAGGTCCATTCGAACGCCGTCCGTGCCGTACGTCAGCATCTGACTCGTTCCGCCCGTCCCACCTTTCAGGTTGATCACATACAGCGGCACGCTGAGCATCTTCGAGCCATCCATATAGAATGTCGCCCGCTTGAACTTGATCTCCTCTCCGGGTCGTATCACCAGGCTGGAGGCCTTCACGAACATCGACGACGTGGCAACTGGATTGTAGTCCAGCGAGCGCTTCTGATCTGCATCCTCGGTCGCGGCCTGCACGAACAGATCTCGTCCCCTGAACACCATCCGCTTTGCCCCTTCGGCGGCAGGCGTAAGCAGCACCCCACTCATCGAGTTGAAGTCATAGTACAGCGCGCTAGCTTCTACACGCTTGGACTCTTTGCGAACGATGATGTTATCGACACCGAGCTTGCACTTCGCGCGCAGGGTGTTGGACTTGACGTCGATCTGAGCTTCCTCCGCGATGATCGTCAGGCCGCGGCTCGCTATCTGCACTCCCCCCGCCGAATCCACGACGCCGCTGCTCGCATCATAACCGAGGTACTTCTTCGAGGATACCGTGATGAACGACTCGTCGAAAAGCTCCGTCCCGGGCTCCAGGAAATCCACGCGAAGCTGCGCGACGGCATTCCCTGTCGTTGCCACCGCCGACACCATGGCAGTGCCTACAGTGACGGTGCTCTGCAGACGCACTCTTGCCACGCCTGCGACGGTGCGCGCGTTTCCCTCGATGGTGCCAATGCTTGAGGTGAAATCGACGTTGGTGCCATCAGGCACCGGGCGTCCAGAGGCATCGTGAACTTCAGCGGAAATGGTGGTCTCGCTGCGCCCATCCGCAACAATCGCCTGCGGATGTGCCTTGAGCCACATCGTGTAAGTCGAGGGCACGCTGGCCACCGGAACGCAGGAGGCCAGCAAGATGACTGCAATTAGTGTGCAAAGGGCGCGCATCAGTTTCAATGATACTCTACAGCTTGTACGAGGTCAAACCCTTGCCCACCCACAAGAGAAAATGCTTCGGTACTATACGCCGAAGCATCTTCTCGCCAGAATTGCTATTTCTTGGTCTTTTTGGGCTGAGTAGCCGCCTTCACGTCAACAGACGATGTGGACAGAATCTTCTCGCCAAGCGCCTCAACTGCCTTGCCGGCGGCGATCGAGCAGAGCTCGTCTTCCTCCATCGCCTGGTTGCCCGCCGACGCCGAACCGCCGACCATAAACTCCTGCATCACTTTGCCCGTCTTGGTCAACACTAGGTCGGCCTTCAGCGCGATGTCCACGGACTTCTTGTCCTTATCGTAGCTGTAGCTCTCGACGGAACCCACCACGTAGTAATCGGAGCAGAGGATACCCGCCAGCTTGTCGGCCTTCGTGCGATCCGCGAAAAACGGCAACTTGATGTCCTGATCCTTGACCACGTTGTCGTTCTTGGCCCGCTGAACCGGCATTAGGCGCTCGGTGTAGAGCAGGGCCGCGTAGCCCTTGCTGTTAGCAAGCGTCGTGCGCAGATACTCCGCCACGCTCTGACCGAAATCGTCGGGTACGTTTGCAGCTGCGTCCGGGTCCTTATCGAACGGGAAGATAACCAGCGACTGCCTGGCCGCCGCCTCGGCTTTGCCCTTGGATTTGATCAACCCGAACAGCGCCGCATCGCAGCACGCAGCCAGCACGAGGGCCAGCATCGCACACAGAATCACGCATGCTAGAACTTGCCGCTTCCCCATCTTTGTCATTCTCTCAGATCCCTCCAAGTATCAACTAGTGCTTGCAGCGCCCTCGGCTGCTTATGCGCGGCCCGGCGCAAACCGGGCCGCGCGATCTATCATTTTCTACTGCGGTGCGGGAGGCGGCATCTCCAAATCCTCGGACGAGGTAGTCGGAGTCTGCTCCTCTTTGCTCACGGAGAGCACACCGCTGTAGTTGGTGCCTGCACTCGGGTTCGGATTGATCTCGAGCTGGCAGTTCACGTATGCCTTGATCCAGTATCCACTCCATGCCTTCAGGACCCTCTCGGCTCCCGCAGCCGTAGCGGACACCATCACATAGTTGCGCGCCACTGGATCATAGCGCCACGCGTAGTCAGTGATCCAGCCCGCAGCCTTCGCATCCGCAAGCGTCTTGGTCACGCCAAGGTAGCTCACCTTGACCTCGCTGAACGCAAGGCCCAGGTCCTCTCTCGGATACGCCTCGTATCTCAGGTAGACCGTCGTCGTGCCTGCCGGCAGCGGAGTGGTCAGATTGATCTCGGCGTCGCCTCTTCGATAAGGCGTGGTCGCGACACCCGGCTGGTAGTAGTTCGTAGCCGTCCGGATATCGGCACTCGCCGACAGATACACACCCAGCAGCTTGCCGATCGAGTTCGGCGATGTCGGAACCACCTTGGTAAGATCGGACGATCCCGGCGGAGGCGGCGGGAATCCCTCGCCCGGAGCCGGCGTGCCGGCCTGCCAGGTCTTCTTCCAATTGAAGAAGATGTTGCCGAACTGGTTCCAACCAGTACTCAGCGGCACCGAGCATGTCTTAAGCAGCGGCAGCTTCGTCACGGAATCCAGCACCGGCTTGCCGCTGGCGTCCACCATCAGAGGATATGCCTGAGCCAGCACCTTGATCAGCCTGTACTTCGTGTGCATATACCTCGGATCGCCCGCGACAACGGCTCTCTGCACGGACGGGCTGTCCAGTGCGATCCATCCCTCATCGACGGCCGACTGCGACCCGACGTAGTCCACCCAAACCTGGGTTGTCCCCGCCGGCAGCGGCGTAGTGAGCGCTATCTGCGTGTCACCGGCCTTGAACGGTATCGCGGCCAGGCTGTGCGTATAGTAGCTCGCGCCCGTCTTAGCCGAGTTCAGATACACGCCGTTGATATGCGACGCATAGAACCCGATCGGCACCAGGGAGTCCGTCGAAGGCACCGCCGCCCCGACATTCGTCGGGCCCAGCGGCTCGGCCGCCGGATATCCGGAGCCGGGCTGAGTTGCATCAGGCAGCTTCGGCTTGATCCACATGGCGTCACCCGGCTTGAGCGCCGGGAACACGCCGCCCACGTTATACCAGAAGTACTGCCCGGAACTCGGTGACCATCTCACGATCTGCATCGGCAGAGCGTATGAGTAACCGAATATGCCACCCGGGTTCGTTGCGCCGATATACATCGGCGGGCAGATCATATTCGCCAGCGGAGCGGACGTCTCCGGCGCGAGCGGATTGAGCACTGCAACCGTCATAGACGGCCCGCTGACGTCGATGCGCACCTGGTCGTTGTGACCGTCGATGACTGCATCCGTCTCGGTTCCGTCGTAGAGCGAGTTGCCCGGCCACGTGGCGTTGATCTTCCACTGCCCACTCGCCGTCAGCGTCACACTGTCGCCAGTCACCAGCGTCGGATCAGCCTGGCTGAAGTAGTAGGTCTGGATATCGCCCATCCAGTTCGCCGCCGGAGTTCCCGACGTAACGATATTGGTCAGATCGGCCTTCAGCGAAACCGTTGTCGCGTCTGGCTTCGTAACTGTGATAACGATATTGTTGATGCCGTTGGGCTGCTCATCCGGCGTAGTATACGGGAAGATCAGCTGGCCCTGGATCAGCACTTCCTGGCCCACAATCGACCTACCAGTGATCGGCTCACCATCCCTGCCCACAACCTCGAGTTGGAAGTACGGGATCATCAGCACTGGGCCATACTTCAGGACCGGTATGACCGGGTCGGTGTTGTAGACCGAATCCAGCGTGCCGTCGTTGGCTACCACGGTGTAGGTGTGGTTGCCGCCGCCCAGCTTCTTGCCTGTAACCCTCGCCTGCCACTCCGGCCAGCGACTCGCATCGCCACCGGTATAGTCCGGAAGCACCGGAGGAGCGGGCGGGGCCGGCTGAGTCAACGGCACCATGGTCATCGGGAACCGCTGCTCGGTCGTCGTGCCTTTGTCCACTATCAGGGTCAGCGCGGTCTGCCGTATCCCGTTGAACACAGCCACCGGGGCGTCATTGTCCGCGTCCTTGTACCACGCTCGATACACGAACGTGTCGGTGGTCTTGCCCGCACCGTTACCCAGGGTGCCATCAGACAGGAGCTTCTTCACCTCGTAGTCCACGATGATCGGCGCGGCGTTGGTATCCCTGACTACGATCGTCGGACCGTTCAGAGGATCAGCATCCTGCACGCCGTCGTTCGCCACGAACACGGTGTTGTAGGTGCCCGACGGCAGGATAACGTTCCCGTTTCCATCCTTTGCCGCGGCTACTCCCGTATATCGGACGCCGCTCGAATAGGCCGGCGCCGGATCATTAGTAGTCATCTGAACCCTAAGCGTCTTGGTCGGATCAGCCTGGTTGGTCAGCACCACCTGCACGAACCCGCCTGCCAACGGGGCAATGTTGTCCTTGTCCGAGTAGGTCACAGAGAACGTGAACGTCGTCGCGCCGGACGTATGGTCCACGTTACCGGACTTCAGCAGAGGCTTGTAGTTGACCTGGACTTTCTCGTCGTTGGCGCCGCTGCCGACCGGATCGACAGGGTAGCGAGTCACGACGTAGCCATCCGACGCCTCGAAGTGATACGGATGTGTGCCTTCAGGCACGTCGGTGAGGGTCACCGCGAACGGGGCTCCCACCATATAGTCGGAGACCGGGCTGGCCGCAAGCAACTGCGCCGAGCGCCCACTGTCATTGAACACCAGTTTCACGTAGCCCTGCACGCCGTCGTGATAGCTCGGCCTGTGACCGTCAAGGTCTCTGTAGAAGATCCTGAACGTCAGCGGCTCGCCCGCGGTGAATATGCCGTGGGTCACCGGGGTCGTCTTCGGCGCACTGGTCGGCTCCACCGCGAAGTACTTCACATACACCGGCGGCCAAGGCACATACGTGATGTTCACAGCCGTCCCCGGGGCCACCGATCCCAGCAGAGGAATGGTCGGGCTTCCGGGCGTCCACAGAGCCGTGTCGGCGATGTTCCCGCCTCCAGCCTGCGGTACCACGCTCACCACATAGCCAATCGCGTTCGGCGACGTCGGAATAACGTTGTCGCCGGTGGCATCCGCCGCACCCGTCTGGATCGCGGTAGCCGGCTTATACTTGATGTATACATCCGTGCTGCCCGCGGGCAGAGGACTCAGCAGCGTTACGGTATTGTCCGCGTTCAGGGCGCCTGCCGCCGGAGCATATCCGGCCGCCAGCGTCGTGTCCTTAGCCAGATACACGGCAGTCACGCTGCCCACCGCCGCCGGAACGTCCGGCCGAACCGTGACCAGGTTCACAACACTGCCGTGCTGAATCAGATCAGCAGTGTCGGGAGTCTTCGCCAGCATCGGGTTCAGCCTGATCGGATCACCGGTCGCCGGCGGATTGACCGCGGCCACGTCGAGGTAGTTGATCTGCTGGTTCGCCGGAAGATGGGCATCGAAGTTGGCATTCCGATACACACCCGCCACGCTCAGCAGCACGTTGTAGTTCGACGGGGTCACCGTGGTCGGCGACGTGACTGTTCCTTTCTGCGCCTGCGGCCCTCTATACAGAGTGCTCGTACCGCTCCTCGAGAGGTCAGGCGGCCTGTTGCCGGGAGGTGTCACGCTGACAACGGTCGGGCCAGTCGAGTCGCCCAGACTCGGGAACCTCGCCATCGACGAATAAGGAGCCTTGTTCGAATAGCTGGACATAAGCAGCAGCCAGTTCGGCTTGGTCTCCCTGGTCCGCGCTGTGAAGTGGAACTTGTGATTCCCAACCGCCAGCCGCGGTACCGTAACCTTGTAGTCGATGCCCAGCGCGAAGTTTTGCTGAGTAGGATCGACCTTGGTCATCAGCAGTCCGTTCACTCTGAACTTCGTATACCTTGCGGCGCCTGTCGCAGGGTCAGCCGAAACAAGCAGCTGATCCGAAGCCAGATCGTCCGTCGCGAGCACGATCTTGTTCGCCGTATTCGACTGGATCAAATACACCCGCAGATAAGGTGACGGGTAGATGTCACTCCACGTGTCACCATTGGTGATCTGCATCAGTTTGCCTGCAAACTGATCCGTAGTCCAACTCGGGTCTATAAGGTTGCCATTGCCGTCATCGACCTTGACAACTATCACTCTCTGCTTCGAGTTCTCCAGCGGGTCGGGCTCGATTCCCACGATCGTGCCGATAGTCGGCGCCGCGGTGTCATCGTTGATTCCCGCATCCACCCAGACTCTAGGCGATCCCGACACGTCCCCACCCGTTGAGTCTCGCAGCGGATCGAAAACATACGGCGGATCGTTGTCCACGTCCTTGAGCGTTACGAAGTAGTCGACGCTGTCGCTGGTCGTGATACCACCCGGTATCGGGTTCGGATTGACTAGGCCGTTGCTGAGCAGCGGTGGATCATTGACCCACGGCCCATCGATCTCTGCGATGTCCAGTGTAGACTGACCGCGCTCGGTCTGGTGCGAATACGGCGCTGCCCCATCGAACCACGCTATCGCGGCGCCATCCGATGCCTCGAAATGATAGGTGTGAGACCCGCCCGCAAGCCCGTTCGGCGGCGTGAACGTATACACAGCGCCGGACTTGTAAACAGGTGTCCCCTGCACCGCGGAAGCCATATCATACGGCACGCCGTCGATATACACCCGCACGTAGCTAGGCATCTGCCCGTTCGGACCGTCGATATCGGTGTACTTCACCGAGTATACGTACTGAGTGTTGCGCGAGCCGGTAATCGGCGTCACCTTGCCCTCGGTGAGAGTCGGCAGCGTGTTGGCCACAAGCGTCTTTGGCATCTTCGTGCCGAAGAAGTAGCTCACCTGCACCCTGTCCGTCTCGGTCAGCGCCGGCGTAAGCGAATTCTTATCGAACCGGATATTGCGGTTCCATCTATCGATGAAATACACGCCCTTCTGGTATGCCTGGGCATACAGAACCGAAGTGCCGATCGGAGCCTCCGTCGACATCCTCAGCATACCCGGGTTGAACCCCGTAGTGGTGAAGTTGTCCTGGAACCGATTGATCTTTCTCGGATTGAAGTAGTTCACCCCGCTCAGATCCGATTTCTCCCAGATCCCAACCACTCCGCCGTCGATGTCGCGAACCGTCGGGCTGTTCGGATCTGCCAAGTTCGCAACCGAGCTGTTGCCCACTATCGACCTATTGGAAGCATCCGGCACGAAGAACGTGGTCCCGCCCGTCTTTGTGATCACGGGCCTCTTGCTCACCATGTTATAGCTGGCCGCAGCAACCTGGCTCACGGTTCCTGTCATCTGCCGCGTGAACCGCAAATCGTCATAAAGGATGACAACATTGCGCTGCTTAGGCACGTACGTGATGACCACCTGACCGCCCAGCGGATTCGGCAGCGCCTTACCCAGGTTGATCACCGTGTCACCGGAGTTCGTCGTCCCCCACGGCGTGAACGGATTGAGCGTCCCCGCGTAGTAGTTGGTCAGAGCGGGATCGATACTGGTCGGATCGAACGCCGAGCAGTCCGCCGTAATGTATACTCCCGTGACCTTCCCGATGAGCGGCAGGATCGAGGCGTCCCGAGGCGCGACAGTCGTCGCATTCACCACCGTCCCGCACGCGGGGAGATCGGGCAATCTGGTGCTCAACTTGATGTACCTGTCGCCCGCGGTGAACGCCTTCGGCCATATCTTCACATACGGCGTCGGAAGCGGGGCGCCGCCCGCGTCTTTGAACGGAATCGCAAGCCGCACTTGGTTCGCCGAATCCAAATCGCCAGGAGCGTAGTAGGCGATGAACATGCGGTAGCCGACATTTCTGCCGTTGATCTGAACAACAACACCAGAAGTCAGGTGAAGCGGCTTCTTGACCGCAATGAACTCCCCGTTCGGCCCCACATCGCTGGCAGGCCGGTAGCTCACGTATACAACGGCGCCGTCCGCAGGCAATCCCGGTCCGGCCAGCGCTATCGAACGCGTGACGTGGTTGAATGCCACTCCGGCCGCATCGCTGAAATAGACTGTGCCGGGATCGCCGTCGAGCGGACTCTTCTCCGTCACCGTGTAGACCGTGCTGATCATGTTCTCGATGTCGTTGACCGGGTCGACGATCACATTACCCGACGCCGCGTCGAACAAGCCCTCAACCACGTACGGCTTGGGCGCTCCGGCCGCATCCGGCGGCAGGAAGTTGCCCTGCGCATCCTGGCTATTGAGAGTGGCATATACACCGGCAATCACCGCTATGTCGTTGGGCTTGCTTGGCCAGATCACCGTCGGACCAGGCGGCCATGCCGGATCGTTGGCCGGAGCGAGCGACGGGTCAGGCCCCATAATCCACGCTTCCTGCCACTTGAGCACCGGAGTGACGTTCGGGTCCTGGCTGACCGGCAGCCCGCCACCCTGGTAGTAATTTATACCGGTAAGCTGAGGATTATCATACACGCCCAGAATCTTGTCGGCCTCTTCCGGCATCGTGAGCGTGACTCGCTTGTACTTGTCACCCGGCAGCGTACCCACGGGATCAGCTGCCAGCGTCCCCTGCCGAACCACCGGCGGCTCCAGCCCATCAGGCTTGCCATCGAGGTTCGTGTGATTCTTGGGCTCGAAGTAGTTCTGCGAGCGGCGCGCCTCCACCGGATCATCCAGCCAGTAGACGCCCTCGACCGACGCAATCTGGTCCGGATAGTCCGGGGCCACATAGTTTCCACTCGCAACGCCCTCGTAAGACGCTACGCCGAGCATCTGAAGCCACGCACGGTCCCCCGGCGCCACATACGCCGGGTCGTTCGGGTCCTGCACGTACCCGTTCTTCTCACACGTCAGGTTGACCGGCACACCCGTCGTCGCGGCGTTGATGAACACCTCCGCGTCAGGAATCACACCGGCAGGCGAAGGATACCCGACCGGGAGAGGGCCGATAATCGGCGTTTCCGCCTCCATCAACACCCATATCTTGCCTGCGGGAACCGGCGAGGTCGTCAAAGCGATCTGCGTTGGCTGGCCCGCGTTGTATACGTAGTCCGGAGGCACCGCTCCGCCGGAATCGTAGTAGTTCGTGCCTGTAAGGTCCTCATTAGTGTAGACGCCCCAGATCCTCACCACATCTCCGACGTTGTCCGGGTCGGGATTGATCTGAGCCGCCGGCGCGGTGAGAGTCAGCTGTCTCGCGATCTTCGTTCTAATCTTGTAGTGCAGAACGTCGCTTCCGGCCGCATCGGTGCACTCGGCCTGCTGCTGCACAAAGCACCCGGCCGCATCCGAACGCTGATCATCACGCGACGAGTTCTTATACGTCGCGTAATCGATCCCGTCATACGCCTCGAACGCGTAGTAGTACTGCTTGGCCGATGCGCCCACGTCGGGGCCGCCGAGCCGGGTCTGGAAGTAATACTCCGCACCGTCGCTGTACACCTTGTCTGAGGGATCGGACTGCACCATGGTGTGCCCCGAGTCCCAAATGATCGTCTTGACTTTCGATGCCGCAATCGGCAGCCTCGAATCAAGGCTCTGCAGTTCACCGATGAACAGCTTGATCACCTGCGGCGGGTCATTGTTGACGTCTCTGTATTTCACAGAAAATGTCCACAGAGTAGCCGCATTCGCCGTGCCGTCCAGCGACGTTACGCTGCCACCGCTGAGGGTCGGCGGCGTATTGCCCGAGATGACAGGACCGGACACCCAGTTGCCGGTTCCGGCCGGGTACCGAACCGTCTCACCTTTGCGCAGGTCGTTGACGTCGTCCTGGCGACCCCAATCGTCGGTGAACTCGACAAAGAAGCGCCTTACGCCCTTCTCCAGTGCGAGATCCTTGATCGTTCCGGTATCGAGAATGAAGTTCACGCCGGACTTATACAGCGCCGAGTTGTCCGCGTTCGGATCGATGTTCTGAGCGGGATCTGGCACCATAGCGAATGTCCGCCGATCACCCCGATCGTTGACTTCAATAGTAATGTTGGCCGAGTAGATCCTCTGCCCATCGGCGTCGGAATACGTGGCCCTGTAAAGGAACCTCGCGCCCTCCTTCGCCGTTCCCGGAGTCACGGACACGTTCGTGATAGCCGGAGCGCTGTTCACGTACGGCCCAGGCACGTAGTCGTTGTCCATATAGCCTGGATTCCGCCGCTCACTTGCAAGACTCGACGTCGGCACCCAGTAGTCCGCGTACTCGCCGGTGCCCCCTGGCGACTGGACCGTGTAGTGGTCCGGCCTGACCGGCCAGCGAACCACGTGCTCACCATCATCCGCCGTGAAGTAGTAGGTGTGTGGACCAAGCGGAAGATCGGAGCTTCCGCTCTGGATCTTATACTCATACCATACGCCCTTGCGGTAGTCAGGGTTGATCTGATCCGCGCGACGTTGCATCGTAAACGCCCGATAAGTATGAGCCGCGTCAGTCCCTGACTTCTCGCTCGCGTTGTTGAGCCAAAGCTTGATGGAAACCGGCGCCTTGTTATCGACCTGCTTATACAGAATCCGGAAGACGTTGGTGTCCTTGCTGTACGATCCCGACGTCTCCGCAAGCAGCGCCGGCTCGCCGTGTCCTCTCGAACCCGGGTGTACCGGGTTGACAGCCGTACGATACGGGAACAGAGTCCCGAAGAACCGCCCGAAACCGTACGTCGGATCGTCATACCGAGTCCCGAAGTCGTCACCCTCAATGGGCATATGCAGCTCGCAGGATACGCGCGGATGCACTTCGCAGGACCACGGATAGCTGATCGGGCCCTCAAACTGATGCGGCGCGCGACATGGCCTGTCCACAAACAGCTCGCTATCGAATGCCCTTGTCCCGCTCGAACTATACCGGCGATGCGGCTGCCGATCTAGCTCAGCGTAACCAACGATCGCTCGGGGATCCACAGGATCGAGTCCGGTGCTGGTAGCCGACCCCCCTACGCCCCACTCAACCGGGTTTCCCTGATATGACAGCGCCAGACCGCCATTACTAAAGGTCAGCGAATCATCAGAACACGCAAAGAAGTAGTGATACGTACCCATCGACAGCGACTGATACAGATTGTTCGATACGTCGGCGCTGTCCTGGAAAGGCAGGGGCAAGGGATTGCCCGAACCCCACGATCTGACATCATTGTGCGGCAGAACCCTGTAGTAGTAACAGGTGTGATCGACCGAGCCTGGCTCGTAGTCCGGCTGCATGAAATGCGGCTTGTAGTCGCCCGTGCCGTTCTCGTCGAGATAGAGCACGACACCCGTCGCGCTTGCCACCCAAGGATCCGCGCTGCTCGGAAGCCAAGGAAGCGGCGGCAATCCATCGATGTTGTGATAGCGCACCCGGAACACGAATTGCGTCGATCCTGATCCGTCATCAGGATACGTCGGGTTCGCTTCTTCAATCGGCTCAACCGCCAGCGGATCGACTTCACCCGAATAGGGCGGGCTGCCATCTCCGTAGCACGTGAGCCAGTCAAGACTGCCTCCGCCGCCGTAGTTGATATTACCGCCGTTGACCACAGTGCTGCCATGAACGGTGACAGTGGCCTTGGAACTCACCGTCACAAGCTTGCCGTCCTTGATGCATGAGCCCGTGCTGGTCAACTGCACCTGCCTGGCCGGCCAACTGCCCGTCAGACTCGATACGTAATACATCGGGTAGAGATAGTCGTCGTAGATCAGCTTGTTGTTCAAATCACGCGTATTGAGCGACCGATCTACGTCTGGCTGCTGCTTTGGGTTCGACATATTCAAGCCGGCACTGACGGATACCCGGTAGTTGGAGCTGTAGCCATTGCCGTCGATCAGATTCATCGGTATGTTGCCGTTCAGCCAAACCGTCGGCACCTGACACCGCAGGTTATACACGAACTGCGCTGCGTACGTCCCGAAAGGCGGAAGCGGATCACCGATCGTGAACGATCCACCCGGATGAATGACCGTCTTGTCAGAGGCGTACGCGTACTTCGTATCTGGCGGAAGCGCCGGCCGAAGATCCGGCACAGCCTGAACATAGCCAAGGTTCGGAGTGCGCCCAATAGTGTAGTCGCTTTGACTCAGGTGCCTGACGGATACGAAACACTGTTTCCCGAAGACCGCCGTGCCATAGTCGGCATTCTGCTCGTCCGCCAGATCAGGAGCCGGCAGAGGCGTACCCAGGCGGATGATGCCGCCACGAGCGTCGTAACCAATCACCGTGCCGTCCGGCCGTTGGTAGTAGTTGGTGCCGCTCATATCCTGGCTGTCCCACACGCCATCCACCGCGTTGGTCGATACCTTGATAAACAACGTCTGCCCGGCCTTGTTGTAGTTGGCAGGCAACGGAGTGCTAAAATGCGCCTTGCCGTAGCCCTCCGCCGTGATCTCATACCTCGTCGCTCCCACATCGAAAGCGTCCATATCGAAGTAGTTGATCGCCAGGTTAGGATCGGACGCATGGTCCAGATCCCGTGTCAGATAAACGCCCATCACACCGAAATCGGCGGCCGTGGTCGCGGCATCCGTCGGATCACCGGCACGCCCCGGATCCAGATGAGCAATCGCATCGTTGATCACGACGTAGGGATCATCCGCGTACCTCAACTTAGCCGTATACACCGTATAAGGCAGAGGCAGAGGCGCCTGCTTGGTAATCACGTACGTCGTTCCTGGACAGTAGTAGGCGATATAGAGGCGGGTCGGCGCCACGAACTTGCTATCTGTGATCGCGATGACATTGTACTTCTGCGGCCACGTATCGACGATCGAGTTCGCGGCAACGATCTTGGCTTTCACCGGCTGAGTGTGCATGGCATCCTTCCAAACACCTACCAGCGCCACCGGCGAATTCCTTAGTATCACAATGAAAGGAGTCTGGGGATTGCTTCCGGGAGCCACCCATCCCTCTGAGAACTTGGTGCCGGGATTGTTCGGATCCGCGTTGCAGAGGATGGTTCCATCGGCCTGAGGAGTCGGCAGTCCACCAGCCGCAGCCGCGTCCCATTTGTGCGCGTCGTTGAGCGGCACGCCTGCCTTGCCATCGGAGGCCGTGTATTCGGCGACATAGTCGAGACCATGGTCATAGATCGCCTGGCCGTCGGCCTCAACCCACTTGTTCGGCGAATCTAGGTCGGCAGGATTAGGCTGCACATTGCCGTAAGCCAAAGGCTGATATGCCTCGGGCGGAAGTAGCTCAGCCGGTTCCTGAAACCCTGGAAACCCGTCTGGCGCAGGCATCGCCGGCCACAGGTTCAGGGAGTCAGCCCACTCAGCAGGTATCGGGTTTCTGAACGTACCGATTATTCCGACCGCAATCAGGCCTTCAGTGTCGCTGTTCGGGTCGATCATCGGCCAAATGCCTTCGTCGTCCGACCAGTTCGCCGCGTAGTTCCACACGGAGTTCGCGGTCGCCTCCGTCGGACTGACGCTAAGGCTGACCGACGCAGCAAACGCGCCCGTAGACGCCAAGCCGACCAGCCAGGCCGTAACTGCCAGGATGAAGAGCAAGCGCTCGATCTTAATGTTCATGTGCGTTCTTCCTTCCACACTCCACCCGATGGAGCGACCTTCCAAGAACTACCCTCTCGCCCAAACACAGCCACTACATGCCGCCGGGATTCGCGGTCACGTCGCCGTTCGGGAGCACCGGCGGGCGCATTATGAGCGTAATCGGATACCTCGCATACACCCAGTAGCCCTTCCACGGGCACAGCATCGTGCTGGTGTCTCGCAAGATATCGTAGTCCCACTTGTCGGTATTCCAGGCAAACAAAGTGCTGTCCAGCCATCCCTTGGACACTGCCTCATCCAACGTCACCGTCACAGCCGGGTTGCCATACCAGACCAAAACCTGTTTCCAGTACATTGGATAGACAAACGGATTGCCGATCATGTTCCATCCTCTGGCAAGTTTGATCCGCTGCTCCAGCACCTGCTTGCCGGTCCCACTTGCCTCTCCGACGATTGCTGCGTCGGGAACCAGGTAGAAAGCCTGCGGATTCTGCCACGTCGGCCCGTTCACTACATACATCCAGAAACCCTGCCCAGGCGTGAGCTGGCTAAGATTGACATTGGCCAGTCCATTCCAATACTTCGCGCTGAACGTCCCCGGCGTAAGCCCGAAAACGTAACTTACAGTCGGGTTGTTGAACGTGAACGGCACGCTCATAAGCTGCCAGCCATACGCGAACTGGCCTCGCTTCGTAGCGGGCACCGTCACCTTGCGCAGCACTGTCTGCTGCCAGTGCATACCCGTCGGGTCGTTATCGACCGCTGATACATATATCGGCAGTTCGCCGGCAGTTTCTCCGGTCGCCATCACAGTCCACTCGATCGGATCTGACTCCGTGTTCAGCGGCACCATCCCGACTTCCTTGATCGGGTTGTTGTCCGGCAGGCCGGGCACGAGCTGGAGACCCTTGGGCAGGTAGATAGTCGCGCTGACGTCGCGCGGATCATAAGGCCCGGGGTCGGTGGCCAGGTTGTAGATCCATGCCTGGACCTTGAACGTAGACGGCGATAGCTCCGGCGCGTTCGGCAGCAAGTTCGTGCTGTCGTACTTCAGCGACCGCGGAGCCTCCACCGCAAGCAGCCCGCTATCGCGGGTCGGGTTCTTGCCCACAAGATAGGTCCACTTGCTCGTGGCAGCACCCAAGCCATAGTATGTCACGATCGTGCGGGTCGTCCCCGGCGCAAGCGGCTTTTGATCCCAGCACAGCACCCAGCACATGTCCAGAATCGTGTGCATCATGTCCGGCCTGTAGTCCAGCGGCGCCCACATGTCTTTGTGATAGAGGTCGTTATACTCGCCCAGCGCGAGGTAATCCGGCTTAGTCGCATCCTCGAGAGACAGGATGTTGCGGGTCACATTGACCGGATTCTGCACATCGTCGTACACCTCGAATGAATCCGGCACCTGCTGCCCCCTGTAGATCATCGCCCGCTGCTTGCCGAATGGCTGAGCCGCGCCGTTGCCCTTTATGTAGGCATAGTTGAGGTTATCATACGGACCGTAGAAACCGCCGTTGCCGGCCGTGCTAAAGACAGGATCGCCAACCTCGACATCGCCGTTCTGACAGAACCCGACGTTCTCGCTTACCGTACCCGTATTCGTGATGCGGTACTCGAACCTGACCATATCCCGCACCAGATGGATGCGGATCTCGGTCAGGATAGTCGAACCGTTACCGCCGCTGGTGCGCCACACCGCCCTTATGAACGGACCGGTCCGCCCAAGCGAGGGCTCCTTGTTCGCAAGATCCGCCGGCGGTATGAGATACAGAGTCGGAGACATCACCGGAGAGAAGATGTTTTCGGAATACCAGCTGCCTGACCCGCCATCGCCTATCATGCGCATGTCGTTGCCGATTCGCAGCTTCCAGTAACCGAAGTAATGGCACGGGACCATGCCGAAGAACGTCAGCGGCCTGTTGTCATCGTCCGGCACGTTCGGATCACCGACCATCGACATTATCCCGTATCGACCGGACACACCCCAGTCGTGTGTGCTGTCGTCCGGGATCTTATCGCCGCGGAATGTCTTGTTTCCTCCATCATCACCGTCGGCGCATTCCGCGTATACCTTCATAGTGCCCGCTTGCCCTACGTTGCACTGAATGTAGCTGTTCTCAAGCGATACCCATACCGGATCGCTGTTCTGCGCATCCACTCTCGGATAGCTCGGCGGCAGAATAATCTGCGCAACCGCTGCTCCCGCAGCCAACAGCCCCATCAATACACAGGCCAGCACAACCATACCGCTGCGTCGGTGTCTCATCTTTAACATGTCTCCTATCTCCGCGCTCCGACTACTGCTCACTGAACAGTCATTACAAGCGAGTCCTGCGGCGATATGCCACCGACCAGGGCGCGCACCCAATACCCCTGGAATGGCTCCAGCAGACGTTTGTCCTGCGGAACCTTCACGTAGCCCTGACCCGACACATAGCCGTAGATGCTTGCGTCCAGCCACGGTCTGCGACTGAGTTGGTCTTCGTCAAACGATCTGATCTCTCCCTGATACTTCAGGTGGATCGCCGAAAGCGGCACATTGTACGTATAAGGATTTCCGATGAGATTCCAGCCTTTATATAGATAAATGCTGAATCCCAGCGGAGCGGATATCTCCGTGTACTGACTCGATATGACGGCATCCTTCTGCAGGATTAGCCAGAAGCCCGTTCCGGCCGGGTACTGCAGACTTCGCAGCGGATCGTCGGGTAGGAACCCGCCAGCGGTCGGCACCGCCTGAATGGTACCGTTCGTCAGCATCATTCGCACAATCGGGTTCAGCCACGCGCGATCATCGTCCTTGGGAACGTTCTCACCCGGGAATCTCGGGTTGTTACCCGTCACATACTGCACATAATATGACTGCGCCGCATTCCAGCGGATCAGCCGAGCCCTATCCGCCGATGTCAAGCGGAAATCCAGCGGAGCCGAGGTGTTGGCGTCAACCAACAGATCCGACGGCAGTGCGGTCGCCGAGGTCGTCCCGTCAGGATACGTGACGGTCAGACCATACGGGAACGCGTAGAGATACTGCCCAGCAGGTATGATCTTGGAGGCCACGGTAAACGTGCCCCAGTCGTACACATCCTCTCCGCCGACCTTCGTCTTGGCGGTTATATATATGTAGTGAAACCCCGTGGCCAGCGGCCCGGTCAGCGACACGTCTGCGTAGTTGAAGCTGATAGCGGTCTGACCCGCATTCAGGTAAGCGCTCGCCGGTATGCCGGCCAGTATCGGCACCTCGGTGGCGATGTTGTCCGGAATCCCGTCACCATTACCATCACCGTAGTCGATGTAGATCGCTATACTCGTCGGGTCGATACCCCGTATGTTGGCCTTGATGTCGGGGAACCCATTCACAATGGCGCCCTTGGCCGGCTTGGTAAGCTGAACCGACCCGTTGGACAGCGCTGCGGCCACGTCCAGAATCCCGCTGCCGTACTTCCTCTTGTCCATCGTCCCGATCTGGGGCCGGCGGGCAGTCGTCTGAAGTCGGCTTCTGACCTCGCCGGGCGGAATCCCGGCACTCAGCAGCAGCGCGGCCGCCCCTGCCACATGCGGGCAGGCCATAGAGGTGCCTTCCTCGTACTGGTAGCCAAAGGTCGGCACGTTCCCGTTCCAAGTCACATACGTGCTCAGTATCATCCCGGGCAGGCCCTGATTGTCGTCTCCACCAGGCGCCGCTATATCGACCTCATACCCCGGACCGTAGCAGGAGTAGTAAGCAATCGCTTCGGTCGAACCCACCGAAGCAACGCAGATACACTCGTCGTACTTCGCCGGCGGCCCGACTTCCTCGGGCGGATAGGCGTTGCCGGCGGCAGCGCACAGTATGATGCCTCTAGTGGAAAGCTGCTTCAGCTTGGTCTGCAACAGTGGAATGTCGCCCGGCCCGAAACCGAGGCTCATGTTGACCACATCCACGTTGTGGGTCATCGCGTAATCCAGACCGGAGAGGATCCAGTCCAGCGTGCCGGAACCCGTGTCGCCCAGCACGCGGATCGGCATGATCTTCACGCCGTCCCAACATACGCCAACCACGCCCTCCGAGTTATCACCCTGCGCCGCGATGGTCCCGGACACGTGCGTTCCGTGTCCATCGATGTCGTTGCTGGGATCGTTGTCGTTTTGCACGAAATCGTAGCCCGCCACGATCCTGCCCAGCAGGTCCGGGTGATTTGACACGCCCGTGTCGAGCACGGCGACGGTCACCCCGGAACTGCCTGTCAGGATATCCCACGCCCTCGGCGCATGGATCATCTGCATGCCCCAGAGCTGGTTAAATAGCGGATCATCCGGTATCCTGTCCGACTTGTAGCAGTAGGAGTTCGCAGTGAAACCCGTGATCACCCACGGAGAAATCGCGGCCGTTCTGACGCCAGACGACATCGCCCTCACGACGCCCCCGCCACCGGCGCCCATCCTTACCAGATAGGTGTCCGACACGGCCACCGGCTTGACGACACTCGCGCCGAGCCGCTCCACGGACTGCTCGACCACAGCCGGATCAGTGCCTGGCTGAGCCGTCACGATATACTCGTTCGGCACGTAGCGCGGACCACTGAACGTCGCATACTGCGTCGCCGCAAACGACCACGACACGCACGCCGCGACCAGGCAGGCGACTATCAATCCGATTCGCCCCGATCGGCTAATGTGCAGTTTCATCTTTGAGACCTCCTGTTCCTCCGAGAGCCTACCACCGAATCCTATGGAGGACCACCGGGCGTGCTGCCAATACGGAACACGACCTGACTACCCAGCACCCAGTCCGGACTGGTGTCTCCTCCGTGCCTGACGTCTACGCGCCAATACATCTGCCTGTCAACATACAGCGGACTCGAAAGAGCCGAGGCCAGCGACAACCGATCAAGATCCGGAAGCGACATCTCCGTATCCGCGCCCAAGTAGATAACGTTGCTCGTCCACGTCGGCCCTGTTCCCGGCTGCACCGGCCAGACCACAACTCGATACTGGTCGCCGCCCTGGCCGTTCGTATTGACCGACGGCAGCCAAGTAAGGTTCGCCGTCCCGGCCTGGAGCTCGCTGACATACAGCGACTCCCCGTTGAGCGGCGACACTATCCCAGTTCTCGTCACCGGCTGCACCGCGGTCGCGACGATATAATTGCCGAATTTCGTGAACTCGTAGCTGTAGCTCGGCGCTCCATTCTGATCCACACCACTCTGAGTGCGCAGTAACGCTCGAAGCTGATACTGGTGGGTCACACCGTAGCCCTCGTCCGTGTATGGCTGCGTCGCCGAAGTCGGAGTCGTGCTGCCCAACGGCATCTGATAGTATGTGACCGTAAAAGCCCCATTTCCGTAGAGGTTAGAGAGGTCCGTGTAGCCAGCGTTCCACTGGCCCATGTCGCGTATCGTGCGGACCGGAATGGCGCCGGCATCGCCTGCATCCTGATCCCGAATGATCTGCAGTTCCGACACGTTCTGGCCGTGATTATACAGCTTGGGATCCCAGCGAAGCACTAGCGGGCCGGCTGCGGACGCCTTCGGCGCATCGGGTGAGCCCGAGCCGCCGGTGAACATCGCAACAATGCCGCCGACAATCAGCAGCCCCACGAGGAACTTGCCGATCTTGGATGCCGCGCCACCGCCCATCCGACCGTGACTCGGCGCGCCGGTAGGCAGCGGTTCGGACTTGAGGGTTGACGACACCGTGGGCATCTCGAAGATCGCCCTCGCCTTGTCCTGCGGCTGGATGCCTCTCATGGACTTGATGACTCTGGCGTAGGCATCGGTCGGATCGGCGCTCGTCACGTCGATATAACCGATGATCTCCTTCTCGCGCAGCACGATCATTCTCATGCCCGGCTTGATACCGTCGCGCGCGCCCCTGTTGATCATCACCTGGCTCGCGCCCATGTTCACCATGACCGTAGCCTCGGGAATCACGTAGTCGATCATCGTCTTGACGGCCAAAAACGCCGCGTTGTTGACCGCCTCGGTAATGAGCGAGCTATCGTCCGCCGTATACCCAACCCGGGCGCTGGAATTGCCGGTCTGCACCGCGCCGTTGATGATCTCGCCGGATGCCTGATCGACCATCTGCACCACAAGCGTCACGCTTGCCCGCCTGGTCGGCCCGGAGCCCGCCAGCTGCACCGACTTGATCGCGCCCTCGAGCATAGCGTCGGCGCTCAGGGCCTCGCCGAGCCTCACGAGACCAAGCTTCGTAAGCGGCGGCCGCAGGCCAAGGTCCCCCATAGCCTGCTTGATCATCGTCCGCGTTATGCTCACGTCATAACGATTGGTCTTGCTCATCTCGACCACAACAGCGTCGGTTGCGAGTCGTGCCAGCAAGTCCCCCTGCACTCCCGATTCGTTGACGAAGTCAACCACGCCCACCGCATACGTGGGCATAAGCTGCGCGCAGGCTGGTTTGACTAACGGCGTCGGCATTAGCGTGGCCACGAGCGCCAACACCAGCGTGTAGCACAGGCTGCGAACGGCCCTGGATTGCATAAGCTGCCTCAAAGGTCCAATCCCTCCTAGCTCAATTCCATCAGATCACTGAATTCTGCGGTATCCCCGGCATCGCACAACCTCAGCCGTGCCGCTGTACGCCATACGTCAGCGCGGCACGCGGGCTCGTGGGAGTCTGGGGCTTACGTGGCTGGAGTGGCGCAAAGGGCCGGAACGCAGGCACGACGCGACAACGTCCCTGAAGCTCTGCCTCCCGACTGGGGGTAAGGAAATATCCTGCAGCAACACTGCTCAGCCACGAACTCATGAGTTTATCAACTATAGCACAACTGCTCATGTTAGAGCAAGAGGATTTCGTCCCATACGACCCGAACAATATCCGCCAAATCCTCCAAAGATCCCTCGTTGTGGATCACCCTGTCTGCATGCTCGATCTTGCGGTCAATCGGCATCTGAGCGGCAAGCCGGCTCAGGGCCTCCTGCCGCGTCAAACTACTCCTGCTTGTCAGACGACGCACTTGCGTCTCAGGTTCCGCCACAACCAATAAGACCTCATCAACAATTCCTTCCAGCCCACATTCGATCAGCAAAGGGATCTCCACGGCCAGCACGGAGTCGGGCTTTGGGGGGGACGACCTGAAGCCGTCGATATGACGCTGCATCGCGGCGATTATTCGTGGATGAGTGATATCATTCAAAGCCTGCCTGGCGGATTCGTCAGAAAAAACGATCGCCCCCAGCGCGGAACGATCGATCTCTCCGTCAGGCCTGACAATGCTCTCGCCGAAGCGCGCAACCGCCTCCGCATAGCCCTCGGTTCCCTTGGCCAGCACCTCCCGCGCAAGATCATCAGCGCTCAGCGTGGTCGCGCCCAACTCGCCAAACAGCCTCAGGACCGTGCTCTTCCCGGAGGCTATTCCACCTGTTATCCCTATGACTCTCGGCATCATCCCACACGCAAAAACAAGGCCCGGCGCCCAACAGGCGCCGGGCCGTGATCTCGTCCATCGCCCTTGCCGATTCCCAGTCCCACAGTCAGATAACCCGCTAGCAGGCGCCGGATAAAGTGATGTAGGAGGGGTCTCCAGACCCCGAATCCACTGGCGTCACGCCCGCAGATCGCCGTCTGGAGACGGCTCCTACAACCGAAAGCGACTTTATCCGCACCCCGCTAGTGCTGAGTAGTCCGGGTCTGGCGGACGTATCGAAGCACGAACGCGGCGAGAATCGGGACTGTCCCAAGCGACAGCGGGTGGACTGTCCCATTCTCGCGTCCAAGCAACCACGACCCCCGCGAAACCGAACTTGGTTCCCGAACGATCGTCCATGCACCCTGGCCGGACGCTACTCTTTCGCCTTCCGCGTCCGCTTCTTGGGCTTCTCCTCATCGGATTCCGCTGACGGCTCGGACTCCTCGGCCTCAGCAACCTCTTCACTCGCGGCCTCAGTCGATTCTGCCTCGGGAGCCTCACTTGCCACTTCCTCGGCAGCCGGCTCCTCCAGCGGAAGCTCAGCCTCGGGCTCCTCAGTCGCAGCCTCGATCTCTTCGGTCTTTCTCTCGGCCTCGCGGACCAGTTCCTCGGTGGTGACAACAAGCTGTTCAGTCTGAGTCATTTGCTCTTCCAGGTCGACAGCGACATCCTCGGCCTCTGCCTCACCACCTTCTTCGGCCAGCTCTTCCTCGAAGTCCTCGACCTCCATCAAGGCCTCGGCTTCCTCCATGGCTTCCTTGCGCACTCTCGCGCGACTGGCCTTCTTCTTTGCCGGCTTCCCGGTGATCTCCTGCACGGACGAGGTAAGCTCACCGAGCTGCTCGCCGATCAGATCACCAATGGTCGTCCGCGACTCGCCCCTGCTGGCCGTATACGACCGCATCTCCGGCTCCTCGCGCATCACTCGCTCCGGCGGAGGCAGAAGCTGCCGCAGCGACAGGGTCATGCGGCGCTCATCAGGACGAAGATCGATAACCTTGACCTCGACCTCCTGCCCCACGCTGACCACGTCCTCGGGCTTGTTGACCCGCTTATGTGCAAGCTCCGCGTTCGGGATGATCCCCTCGACGCCGCCCTCTACCGACGCAAACGCGCCGAACGGGACCAGTCTGGTGACCGTAACGGTGATGGTGTCGCCCACCGAGTGTATCCGGCGAACTTCCTCCCACGGATCGGGGAGAATCTGCCTCAGACCCAGCGACACGCGTCCCTGCTCCAGATTGAGCTTGAGCACCATCACCTGAATCTTCTGGCCCACCTTGACGGCCTCGGACGGATGATTGATCCTGGTCCAGGACATCTCGCTGACGTGCAGCAGGCCATCGACGCCGCCTAGATCGACGAACGCTCCGTAGTCGGTTATCCGCCGCACGATACCTTCGCGAATCTGACCCTCTGCAAGCGACGAAAGCGTCTGCTTGCGGATCTCCTCGTGCTCCTCTTCGGCTGCAAGCCTGTTGGAGAGCACCACCTTGCGGCGCTCCCTGTCGACTTCGATCACCTTGAACGCCATCGACTGCCCGATGAACTTATCGAGGTTCTTGAGCTTACCGCTGCCCACGTGCGACGCGGGCACGAAGCCCCGTATTCCAAGATCGACCACGAGCCCGCCCTTGACGCGATCCGAGACCATCGCCTTGATAACTTCCTTGTCGTGGAAAGCCTTCTCCACGCGGTCCCAGGCGTTCTCGAAATCGGCCCGCTTTTTGGAGAGCACCGGGCCGCCTTCGTGGCTGTCAGCCTGAACAACGTAGACCCGAATCTTCTCTCCCACGCTCACCACGTCTTCCGGGTTGGCGCCGGGGTCGCGCGAAAGCTCATTCGGCTTTATCGACCCTTCGCTCTTTGTGCCCACATCCACCAATACGCCTTCGCGGTCGATGTGAACCACCACCCCGTCGACAACCTCGCCCTCTTTGAGGGCCTTGAACCCGCCGCCATAGTGCTCGCCGGCCTCTGCCGCCATGGCTTCTTCCATGGTCATGAGCTTCTCTTCGACTGGCGCCTCGACCGGAGCTTCGACCGGGACTTCGGCCGCCGCCGGTTCCTCGGCAACGGGTTCCTCGGCCTGCGCTTCGGGCTCAGGTGTCACTGCCTGCTCGGCGGACTCATCAGCCGGATGGCTGCCACCGAACGGGGTCTCGGACAACTCGTGGTAAGGACCAGACTTCTGCTCCTGCTCGATCTTCTCGTCGGACATTGAAAAACACTCCTTGTCGCGAGAGCGTCAGCCCTCGCTGGTTAGTCATCCCGGATCAAAAATCCGCAAGCCCGGGAAGTTGGCAATGCCGGCTGTCACTCAGCGACAGGAAATCCGCCGGCGATGCTGGAAGCGGATCCAGCCAATCACAATCCCCTGCCTAACACACTATAATAGTCACTTCAACTCTGCACGTCAAATTTTGCATCTGTTCACTCTCGCGGGAAAGGAATCCGCTAGCAGCCGCCGGACAAAGTGGTGTAGGAGGCGTCTCCCCTCGGGCGACAGCCCTCGGCCGACAGCGCATCCTAAGGATGTAGCGAGAGGCGTCGCGAAGCGATCGCGAGAGCCAGACCCCGAATCCACTGGCGTCACGCTCGCAGATCGCCGTTCCCGCGGGTACAATAGCTACGGGGGTGCATTCTAATGACACGCGAAGACATCTACAGAGACATCGAGGACACGCTGGGCCTGGTGCCCACGTTTGTGAAGAGCATTCCCGACGAGTATCTCGCCGATGAGTGGCGGCTGTTCAAAGACCTTCAATTGGGCGAGACGCACATCCCCAACAAGTATAAAGAACTGATGGGCTTGGCGGTGTCGGCGGCAACGCGGTGCCGGTTCTGCGCGCTATACCACACTGAATGCGCAAGGCTCTATGGCGCGACGGATGCCGAGATCGAGGAAGCCGTGCACTTCGCCAAACTCAGTGACGGGTGGAGCGTCTATATCCACGGTATGCAGACTGACTACGAGCAGTTCAGGGACGAACTGCGCCGGATCACCGACTACGTGAGCACCAAAGAGCGCGAACGCGCCACGGCTCACATCTGACTCATCACGACGCCCGCGGCGGGATGCCGCGGGCGTTCAATCTCAGATCTGAGATATGGAATCCAAAATCTAAAATCCAAAATCTAAAATCTACATGCGTTCGCCCGTATCTGCGCGATTTTCTCGTCGGTGACGGCCTTCTCGAAGCTGCGGAACCCTGCCAACTTGAACCCGTGCTTGTCCGCGAGCCGCATCATCTCGTTCACCTGGTCCACCGACACGGTCTTGCCGAGCGTGTAACTCTCGTATCTACCCTCCAGCGCCAGCATCATCGTCTCACTCATACACGCGTACGCGGTCCTGGGTGGAAATCCGAAGTTGAAATTGAACTCCGGCTCGCCCGGCACCTGGATCACGCCGCCCTCGATGATTAGCACGTCATTGCGCTCTTTGGCGACCGCCTCGCTTACGTCGCGCGGCCTCGCTACGTCGCACACAACCGCCCCGGACTTGATGAAACTCGGCTGGATGATCGCCTCCACCGCGCTCGACACGGCGACCACGATATCGGCGTCCTTGATTCCCGCTTCAACATCCGTGCTGATCGATACCGGCGTGGCCACCTGCGCCGCGACCTCGGCCTGCAGAGCCTCTAGCTGATCGACAAAGAGCCCTACCAGCGTGACGGACGCGCACTTGTCGGCCATCAGGTGCGTGCATGTCTTGCCGATCGATCCCGTCGCCCCGACAACCGCCACCTTAGCCTGTCCAGGATCGATCCCCATCAACTCGGCGCCGCGCAGCGCCCCCTGAACCGCGGTCGCAACCGTATAGCTGTTGCCGGTCGTAACGGCGATCTTGACGTTCTTTGCGATGGTAATCCCTGAGTCACCCGCAACGGACGTGAACGCGCCCAGCCCGACCACCTTGGCGCCAAGGTCTTCCGCTATCCGAATGGCGCCGATGATCTTTTCATACACCTGCTCCACCGGCAGCGTCACGATCTGCCTCGCCGAGAGCGGGCATCCGACGAACCATCCCTCCGCCTCCGCGCCGGTAAGTGACTTCACGCCGGTGATGTGGCTCACCATCATCGGACTCTTATGCTTCATCCCCCACTCGACCCACGACTCCGGCATCGCCTTGACGAACGGATACTTCCGCGCGACATCCTTCTTCGCGGATAGAGGGTGTATGACAAATGCGAAACGTTCCAACCTTGTAACCTTCTAACCTTCTGGCATTCTAACACTGGGCTTCCAACCCATCCGTGCAAGCAGCCCCTCATAATCCTCGACCGTAACGTCCTCGGGGCTCTTGCCCAGCAGCGCGATCATCACGCCCTCGAAAACGTTGGTCGCGTAGTAGCGGCCATCTGGAGACCTCATCTGCTCCGGCATCGCGGTCACGATCATTCCCAGGCCTCGCTCCGCGAGCATCTCCGTATCGGCCGAAGTCAGCGTATTGGTGATCAGTATCTTGCCGTTCAGCAAGCCGGACTCCGCGGTCGGCAAAGCCTTGCGGATGAGATGATAGTCACCCGCTATCACATCGGCCCAGTCATAGTAATTCTGATACTTCGGCGTCGAGCTTTCCTGCTTCGAACCCGTTGGGTAGAACCATTTGAACGGCAGCTTCACAATTACCGGCAGCAGCAGCGATCCCAGCACCCGCACGGTCGCGTATGATCGAATGGGAATCGGGATGCCCATCGTGAACATCAGGTCCCCGTAGACCACGTGTCGCGCAAGCCTGTCGATGGTCTGCGCCATTCCGAACCTGTCCACCGCCGCGACCAGCAGCACCTTCCTCTGAGCGAAGTCTACCAGGCCGGTGTCCTGGAGATACTCTATCGTCTTGCGCTCGAGCGTATTCTTGACCCCGCTGCCGTCAACTACCGGCGTAACCTTCGCGTTGCGCGCAAGCCGGTCGGCATCCCGAACCGTATACCGCCGGTTATCGACCCAGTAGTAGCGGTCTATGCCGCCCAGGCCGATGGCATCCACCTTTCCATCGAGTTCTCGAATCATCTCGGCATACTTAGCCATGTCGCCGTCGGTGCCGATCCTGGACACCTCGAACCGCTCGCCCAGCAGCTCGACTTCCGAGCTGCTATCGCGCTTCGACGACCCCAGGCTGATGCTCACTACCCGCTTCATACTACTGCTTCACCTACCAACCAACACCCCGCTAGCAGCCGCCGGACAGAGTGGTGTAGGAGGGGTCTCCAGACCCCGAATCCACTGGCGTCACGCTCGCAGATCGCCGTCAGGAGACGGCTCCTACAACCGAATGCAACTTTGTCCGCACCCCGCTAGTCCTGAGTAGCCGCAAGGCACGAGCGGCGTATCGAAGGACGCCCCGCCCGCCCCGCTAGTCCTGAGTAGCGAGGAACGAGCGTATCGAAGGACGGCCGCTACACGCCAGTCTCTTCCGCGCTATCCAACACTTCCTCGATCTCTTCTATCGACCTCGTTGTCATCAGCCGCCCACGCAGCTTCGGCGCGCCGGGCATTCCTTTGATGTACCACACCAGATGCCCGCGCATCTCCTTGGCCGCGCGCTTCTCGCCGAGTATTCCGAGCAGCATCCGCGCGTGCTCCTTAGCAGCCGCCAGCTTCTCCTCAGTGGTCGGCGGCGGCAATATCTGCCCCGACCGCAGGTACTCCGCGATCCGCCCGAACACCCACGGATCACCCAACGAGCCCCTGCCGATCATGACCCCATCGCAGCCGGTCCGCTGGATCACCTGCTTCGCGTCCTCGGGGGTAATCACGTCACCGTTAGCGATCACGGGAATCCTTACCGACTGCTTGACCTCGGCTATTATATCCCAATCCGCGCGCCCCGAATAGCCCTGCACGGCCACTCGCCCGTGCACGGCAACCGCATCCACGCCGCATATCTCCGCGGTCTTGGCGAGATCGAGCACCTGCCGGTCTCCGATCCCCCATCCCACCCGAGTCTTGATGGTCAGAGGAACCGACACCGCCTGCCGCGCCGCGATTAGAATCTCTCTCGCCTTGTCCAAGTCCTTCAGCAGCACCGCGCCGGATCCGCTTTTCGCTACTTTGGGCACAGGGCAGCCGAAGTTGAGGTCGATGATATCCGCGCCCGCGTCCTGCAGCCGCCTGGCCGCGATCGCCACAGTCTCCGGATCGCCGCCGAACACCTGCACCGACACCGGCCGCTCCTCGTCCGTCCAGTCGATCATCGTGTTCGTGCCCGGATCGCGGAACTTCACCGCATACGCGCTGAACATTTCCGTCGTGACCAGCCCCACCCCACCCGCGCGCTTGCACATCACCCGAAAAGCGCGATTGGTCACCCCCGCCATCGGCGCGAGCACAAGCGGAGGATCTATTGGGATGTTAGCGATGTGGAAAGGAGTCATGGCCGATTGCATACTGAATATTGATTACTGAATACTGAAGAGAGACAACGTGAGCCGGTCGGAGCGATATTCAGTACTCAATATGCAATACTCAATGCATTCTCCGTTCGTGGATGATGCGCAGCCCCTCCAGCGTCAGCAACTCGTCACACAGCTCAATCGTCCGACTGTGATCCGCAATCACGTCCGCAAGCCCGCCGGTCGCAATCACCTTCGCTCCGCCGCCCATCTCACGCTGAAATCTGTCGACAAGCGCGTCCACCATCCCGGCGAACCCAAAGATGATGCCTGACTGCAGGCTCCCCGCCGTCGTATCGCCGATCGCCTTCTCCGGCGCGACCAGCCGGACTCCGGTCAACTTCGCCGCCCTTGCGAACAGCGCATCCAGCGATATCTGAATCCCCGGAGCAATCGCCCCGCCCAGATACTCGCCTTCCTCGGATACGGCATCCAGCGTCGTACCCGTTCCAAGGTCGACCACTATCACCTTCCCGCCGTACTTCGCATGCGCGGCAATCGCGTTCGCGACCCGATCGGCCCCAACGTCGCCTTTCGGGTGATAGTTGACCTTGATCCCAAGGTCCATCTCCGCCGTCAGCACCATCGGGTTCTCGATCCGGAGATGCTTGCGAGAAAACCGCGTCAGCGCGTCCACCGCCGCAGGCACCACGCTCGAAATGATGATCCCGTCGATATCGGACAGCCGCAGGCCCTTGTCCGCCATCAGGCCGATCAACAGCCCGGCGTACTCATCACCCGTCCGCCGCACCACGGTCCCGATCCGCCAATCCGCCCGCACGGTCTCGCCCTCGAACACGGCAAACGTGATATTCGTGTTTCCAACATCAATCGCAAGCAACATATAAGCAATCAGCCTTCAGCTGTCAGCAGTCAGCAATTCCACGCCCGCTAGCAGCCTGCGGATAAAGCCGCACTCGGTTGTAGGAGCCGTCTCCCCTCGGGCGACAGCGCATCCGAAGGATGTCGCGAGAGCCAGACGGCGATCTGCGAGGGTGACGCCAGTGGATTCGGGTTCTGGAGAACCCTCCTACACCACTCTATAAGGCAACCGCTAGTCCTGAGTAGCGCGAAGCGCGTATCGAAGGACGGCCATTGCCGCGAAGGTCACAGTGCCATCCGAGCAGAATAATACAAATAGACAGTTTCACACCTCAACGAGGAGGCGGGAGATCACTTGAAGGAAGTCGGATTTGGGATAATAGGTGCGGGCGCGATTTGCCCGCTGCACATAGAGGCCATAGAGGCGGCTGAATCCGCTCGTCTGGTCGCCATCGCCGACGTCTCCGCGGACCGCGCGAGAGCCATCGGCGAGCAGAAGAACATTGCCTGGTATTCCGACCATACGGAGTTGCTCGCGAATCCCGAAGTTGACGTGGTTTGCGCGCTGACGCCCAGCGGCCTTCGCGCTCCGGTCTGCATAGACGCCGCGCGAGCGGGCAAGCACGTCATAGCGGAGAAGCCGCTCGAAGTCACACTGGAGCGCGTCGACTCCGTCATCAATGAATGTGACAAGGCTGGCGTCAAGCTGGCCGTGATATTCCAGATGAGGTTTCTGCCCGGCGCGTACGCGGCATGCACGGCGGCGGTTGAGGGCCGGCTGGGCAAACTCATTATGGGCGACGCCTACATCAAGTGGCACCGCGCCCAGGACTACTACGACTCCGCCACGTGGCGTGGCACGTGGGAATTCGACGGTGGCGGTGCGCTGATGAATCAGGGCATCCACTACGTCGACCTCCTGCAGTGGGCGATGGGCCCGGTCGAGTCAGTCTTTGGCCATGCTGACACCCTCGTCAAGCAGCGTATCGAGGTCGAGGACACTGCTGTTGCCTGCGTGAGGTTCGCCAGCGGCGCGCTCGGAGTGATCGAGGGCTGCACTTCTTCGCACAAGGGCCATCCCGCGCGGCTCGAGCTCCGCGGCGAGAAGGGCACCATCATTGTCCAGGACGGCAACGTTATCCTCTGGGACGTCGACGGCGAGGAGGACTTCGAGGTACAAAAGACCGAGACCGGCAGCGGCGCCCACAATCCGATGGCGATCAGTTCCATCGGCCACCAGGCGCAGATCGCCGACATGGTCCGAGCTGTTCTCGACGACAGGCCACCGATAGTGGATGGTCGCGAGGCCCGCAAGGCAATCGAGATCATATCCGGCATCTATCGTTCGTCGCGGACCGGCCAGCCGGTCAGGCTGCCGCTATAGTTGGATCCTACTATGCGATTAGCAATAAACGGCGGCATCCCGGCCGTCCCGAAAGGAACTCTGCAGAACGAGTTCGCCGCCTGGTACGGCAACAAGCACTGCCTCGCGCTCACCAGCGGAACGGCCGCTCTGCACTCGGCCGTCGTGGGCTGCGGGCTTTCGGCTGGCGACGAGGTCATCACCCCGGCGTACTCGTGGACCTCGTCTGCGAGCTGCATTCCGCACGCCAATTGCATCCCGATCTTTGTGGACATCGAGCCCGTCTCCTGCAACATCGACCCGTCCAGGATCGAGGAGGCGATTACCACTAGCACAAACGCGATCCTCGCCGTCCACCTCCACGGCATTCCCTGCGACATGGACGCGATAGCCGACATCGCGCGGCGCAGCGGAGGTGTTTCTGGATTTGAACGCAGTGGAAATCCCGAAACAGCGGAGCGTATCGAAGGGCGGTGGCGGTAGATGACGGACTTCCTTGCCGGCTTTGCCGAGGTTGACTTTACGCCCGAGCCCGGCCTCAAGCTCCGCGGCCAACAATACGAACGAATCGGCGAATACAAGCGCGACCCGCTGATGGCCAACGCCGTCGCGATGCGCTGGGGGGACGAGACCGTCGTCATCGTATCCAACGATGTCTGCTTCGTCACGACCGAGTTCGTTACCGAGACACAGCGCATCTTCAGCGAGCGCGCGGGCATTCCCGCCGAACGCCTGCTTATTCATACGACGCACTCCCACGTCGCTCCCGCCGCCGTGCCTTACTACTGGGCCGAGCCCGATGCCGCGTTCATTGCAGGGCTCCAGCAAGCCATCATCAGCTCGGCGGAATCGGCCATCGCAAAGCTCGAGCCCGTCACTGTTTGGAGCGGGGTGGGGCAGCTTGACCTGCTCAACTGGAACCGCCGCTCCATGTACGCCAACGGCGCCTCCGCTATGCACGGCTCGGCCGACCGGCCCGGCTTTCTTGGCACGGAGGGCACGCGCGACCCCAATCTCAGCGTCGTGTTCTTTCGCAACAGCGCGGGCCGAATCATCGGACTGATCCCGAATTTCGGCACGCACCCCAATTGCATCGACAACGCCTGCTGCTACAGCGCGGACCTGCCCGGCGAGCTGAGGCGTCTGCTGAAGTCTGTTTTCGGCGCTGACGCCGGAGTCGTCTATCTGACAGGCGCCGCCGGCAACACCGCCCCCATTATGCGCGAGCCCGGCCGCAAGGAGCAGCCCTTCTACGGCGAGGAGGGTCTTGCTCGCGCCGGCCTTTATATGACCGGAGAGGTCCTTAAGATACTCGCTCAGGCGACCACGCCCATCCAGTCCCCGGATCTCGCGTTTGCGCACGCCGTCGTTCGGATACCAATGAGGCCGTTTCCGGAACCGGGCGAGCGCAACTACCCAGACTTCTGGTCGGACGAGTCCAGGGCGTACTACCAGTCGATTGCGGCCGACTGGCCGCGCAGGCTGCGTGACGAAAGCCCGGTTGAGGTTCGAGTCAACGTGGTCCGAATCGGCGACACCGTGATTTGTACCAACCCGGCCGAGCTTTTTGCCGAGTTCGCTCTTGAGATACGTACCGCGAGTCCTGCTCGTGTGACTCTCGTAAGCCAGCTCACGGACGGCTACGTCGGCTATGTGCCTACCGAAGTCGCTTTCACGCGCGGCGGCTACGAAACCTGGCCAAGCGGTACCAGCAAACTCGTTCCCGAGGCCGGGACCGCGATGGTCGAAGCCACAGCCGTGCTTATGGGCAAGCTCAACGCCGCGCAGCAACCAAAGGAGTGACCCGATGACCGACTTTCTTGCCGGATTTGCCGAAGTCGACTACACGCCGGCGCCTGGCCAGGCGCTGACCGGCCAGCACCATGTTCGCATCGCCGAGCGCACCCGAGACCCGCTGCTCGCCAACGCCGTCGCACTCCGACAAGCGGACGAAACGGTTGTGATGGTTTCCGTTGACATCTGTTTTCTGCCGTCGGAGCTGACTGCCGAGGTTCAGCAGTCCTTCGCGAATGCGACCGGCGTCCCGGCCGAACGCCTTCTCCTGCATGCGACTCACTCCCACGTTGCACCCGCGACCGTTGATAAGTTCTTCGGCGATTGCGACCCTGCGTTCGTCGAGTCGCTCAAGAAAGACATCCAAAGGGCGGCCGAGGCCGCGCTTGCCAGGCTCGAACCCGTTACGGCCTTCAGCGGCCTTGGGCAGCTCGACCACCTCAACTGGAACCGCCGCTCGATGTACTCCGACGGCAGTTCCGTGATGCACGGGTCCGGTGACAAGCCCGGCTACCTCGGCAACGAGGGCGCGCGTGATCCCAATGTCGGTGTCATCTTCTTCCGCAACTCGGAGAGCAGGATCACGGGCGTCATCGCCAACTTCGGCACTCACCCCAACTGTGTCGAGAACGCGTGCTACTACAGCGCGGACATCCCCGGCGAGGTCCGCCGCTTACTCAAGTCCATGCTCGGCGCGGACACTGGTGTGGTCTACCTCACCGGTGCCGCCGGCAACGTCGCGCCCATCATCCACGACCCGGGTCAGGTGGACCAGCCCTGGATGGGCGAGGAGGGGCTCGAGCGCGCCGGACTTCTGCTCGCCGGCGAGATCAGCAAGGTAATCGCGCAGGCGATCGAGCCGATCGAGTCACCGACTCTCTCCGCGAAGCACGCCACGGTCCCCATTCCCATCAGGCCCTATCCCATCCCAGGCGAGCGCGCCTACCCGAACTCCTGGGGTGGGGATTCCGAGAAGTTCTTCCGCGAGGCCGAAGCGGACTGGCCTCGAAAGATTGCCGAGGAAAGCCCTGTCGACGTCCGGCTCAACGTGGTTCGCATCGGCGACACCGTTATTTGCACGAACCCCGCCGAGCTCTTCAGCGATTTCGCTCTGCTGATCCGAAAAGCCAGCCCTGCGCGGGTCACGCTCATCAGCCAGTTGACCGACGGATACTGCGGCTACATACCGACCAGGCTTGCATATACTCGCGGCGGCTATGAGACTTGGGCCAGCCCGACAAGCAAGCTTTCGAAAGATGCCGGCGTCACGATTGTCGCTGCCACGACCAAGCTTCTGGCCGAGGTTCTGCCTGTCGCCTAGGTCCTTCCGCTCAAACGAGCGGGCTTCGATGTCTGGGGGATGTTCTGATGCGCTGCATAATGCTGCTTCTCGCAATCGCTCTCATTCCGGCGTCGCTCTGCGCCGATGATATCGCCGCCCAAAAGGCCGAATCACACGTCAAGCCGAGTCTCGCGGGCAAGTGGCCCAACGCCGACAAGGCCATCGAATCGCTCACGGATTGCCTCGGCGACCTCGCCATGCGCCAGCCCAACGGCGCGAGCTACGAGTTCATGGCCAATCTGCTGCCCCCGCTGCGTTACGTCGAGGCGTCTTTCCACCACTATCCCATCGCCCTCAGCGCGCCGTGCGCTGCACTCAAAGCTCGCTACGTCAGCAACGGCAGTGCCATCAACGCGCTCGCGCGGCAGTACAACTGGCGCACGGAAAGCGGAATCCCGGTGGAGTTCCTGATCGGCGAGGACGAGTGCAGCTACGGCGCCGATCTCGCGCATCTCGACGGCCCGCGCCTCGCCAAGGGCTACCTGCCGATCGTGAGCAATCGCTACCGCCATGGGAACGCCGAGATCTCCCAGGAGGTCTTCTGTGGGGTGGAGTCCCCATACTCCGACTACGCTGTTGTATTCGTTCGCCTGTCGGGCAAGGGCAAGATCGTCGCCCGCATGCAGGAGATGATCAAGGAGCCCCACAAGTTCGCGGACGGCAAGATAGCGGGTGTGGATGGCAACGTGCGGCTGTGGGTCAGCGATGGCTGGGGAGTCGAGGCCGGCGGACAGCGAATCTTCGCGTGGCTCAAACCCAACCGACCGCTCTACATAGCCGTGTTCACGCAGCCGGCGAACGTGCCTCTGCCCAAGCTCGACGGCGCCGCATACCAGTCCCAGCGTGCAAAGTGCGTCTCTACGTGGGAGAAGCTGCTTGCGACCGGCATGCAGGTTGAAACCCCTGAGAAGGTCGTCAACGATGCTTGGCGTGCGACGCTGCTGGGGATGTACGGCATCGTCAGCGGCGATGAGATGTGGTACAGCGCCGGCAACCAGTACTCGCACGTCTATGTCTCGGAAGGGGGCGACGCGATTCGTGCTCTCGGGCTGTGGGGACGCGGCGACGACATGCGCCGTATGCTCAACCCGCTCATGGACAATCAGCGCGACGGCCTCTGGTACAATCAGGCAGGCAAGAAGCTCGCGTTCATGTCGCATTACTATCAGCTCACCCGTGATGCATCCTGGTTTGCCGAGAACCGCGACCGATGGATGCTGCAGGTCAACCGCCTCATCAACGACCGCGAGCCGGCGAATGGTCTTTTGCCGAGGGAGCAGTATTGCGCGGACATCGTGACGCCCGTCTACTCGCTCAACGTAAATGCAACTGCCGCCGGCGGCCTGCGTGATTTCGCCGCCGCCCTGGAGGACATGGGCGAGCACGAGCAGGCTGCGAGGTGTAAGCATGCAGCAGCGGAGCTGCGCGCGGCCACCCTTGCGGCTGTCGAGAAGAGCGAGTTCAAGCAGACGACCCCGGTCTTCATTCCCAACGCGCTCTTCGGCGAGGAGAAGCCATACGATCGGCTCACCTCCGTAAGGCTCGGCGGCTACTGGAACCTGATGGCGCCATACATCCTCAGATCGGACCTGTTCAAAAGCACCCCGCGCGAGGACTGGATCATCGACTACCTGCGGAGCCATGGCGGCCTGTGCATGGGTATGGTTCGGACCCACCCCGGCGGCTCGTACTACACTGTCAAGCAGAACAACGACGATCTCTACACGATCGGCTACACGCAGACTCTTCTGCGGCGCGACGAAGTGGAGCGCGCGCTGGTCAGCTTCTATGGCAAGCTGTCGCAGGGGCTGACTCGCAACACATTCGTCGGAGGCGAGGGCACTTGTCAGATGCCCTACGACAACTTCGGCCGCCAGATGTATCTCCCTCCGAACAGCGCCTCCAACGCGTTCTACCTCTGGATGCTGCGCTACATGCTCATCCAGGACTGGGACCTCAACAGCGACGGCCGGCCCGACACGCTTCGCATTTCGTTCGCGACTCCGCGCCTCTGGCTCGCCGACGGCAAGTCCATAAGCGTCAAGAACGCGCCCACTGCATTCGGCCTCGTCTCGTTCGAAATGCGATCGCGCCTAGGCAAGGGCTTGGTGGTTGCCGACGTTGCGGCTCCCCCGCGCGCCCCTGCCAGGATGCTCATCCGCGCTCGCGTTCCGCGGGGCTGGCGAGTGATCTCCGCGCGGGCCGATGGCAAGTTGCTGCCCGTAGACAATACCGGCGTGGCTGACGTGACCTCGATGCGCGGCAAGTTCCGTGTCTCCTTCACCGTGGTCAGGGCCACGCCCTGACCAACCATATCGAACCGCTTCGCAAAGACCATTTCATGCCACACACTGTGGCGATCAGTCCCCATATCCAGCCTGCGCTTCGGCGTATATGTAGAAACGGGACACAATAAGACCAGTGTATATCGAATAATGGCCCTCCTAGTCGATAAATGCCAAATATGATGGCGTCTTGCTGTAGACACAAGAGTCTCAACAGTGTATAATGATCCAAGCATGCCGGCTGGCAGCCGTCGCTGACGATCGCACGGACCGGTGTGCTAAGGGGGGAACAGGGTTGGTGCGTAGTGTCAGTTTCTGGCATCACGATCAGGCATGGAGGTCTGTGGTTTCGCACCCGTTGGTGGGACGGTATTTACGTTCTGAGGGGGGGCTCACGCCATGAACGCCTTGCCTGTCGGCCCGCGTGCGGTAGCTGACGCCGAATCCAGAGCTAGGTACTTTGAGGATCTGCAGCGGTGGGGATTTGATGTCCCGTATAATGCCTACTATGCAGGTCTGTACGAGGACGTGATAACGCGGGACAAACCCGCCTATGTCGAGTTCGCAGCCGACGCCAAAAGCAGAGGCTACCCGGCCGCAATCCAGATACAGACCACGGTCTGCGCGGGCGATCGCGTCGGGCTCGATCAAGCGCAGCACGACGTAGACAACAAGCCCGAAATGCGCGGAGACAAATTCTTCGCGTCGTTCTCTTCGCGTCCCTGGCGCGACTACCTCAAGGAACTCACCACGATCTTCGTCAATCAGTACGGCTACGACTGGGTGATCTTCGAGGAGCCGATGTACGCCGTGGACATTCCGGGCAGCAAGGACCCATTCCACGCCGAGTTCACCGCGCGGCATCCCAACATCAGATATCCCGACCGCACCCAGGAAACCCCTGAATATCTGCTCGTCCAGCAAGCCAAGGCCGACTCGTTGGTCGACTTTTGCGCGGAGCTTGTGGGGCACGCGAAAAGCGTCGGCGCGAGAAAAGCCGGCGTTATGCCCTGGTTTTTCATCCCGACCATCGAGAACACGCCTCCGGTCACGCACAACCCGTCCTGCCCTATCGAGCGCATCTCAGCGATACCTGAGCTCGACACCATCGTTGTACGCATGCAGCCGGACAACATAGTCTGCAATACCATGCGCACCGGAGACGAGTTGGCGGACTCGCCGAAGCTCTACTACTCCGAGATCATGGCGCACTCACTTGGCAAGGACGTGATCTGCGTCAGCAATCCGACGGATGAGGAAACCAAGCCCGGCGACAAACTCGTACCGCTGGACTTCTACCGCGACGCGACGATGTCCGCGCTGGCCGGCTCGCCAGGCGGGTTCACGCGACATTGGTACCCCAAGAACTACGGCGAGGACACCAAACACATGGAGGTCCTCGCCGACGCGGCTTCGTTTACCAGCAGGCTCGGCCAGCCGGTCGCGCCGGTCGCATTCGTATTCTCATACTCCGGCACGATCCATGCCGAACCATATACCTACGAAACCGTCTTCCAGTTCTACTGGGCCGTGGCCAAGCGGCTGCAGTTCGAGGCCGGCGTGCCGATGCTGACATTCTTCGCCGATACTCTCGAAGAGGATCTAGCGCGGCACCCGGAGGTCCAGCTTCTCGTACTCGACGAGCACTTCCCGCTGACATCCGATGAGATGATGGCCATCAGCCGATGGTGGCAGGGTGCGGAGAAGCGCGGGCTGGTCGCGTTTGGCAATGGCATCGGCTTCTGCGCCGATCTGGACAAACCGGGCCTCAGGCCGAGTTGCGTGGCGTGTCCCGGCGTGTTCGAGCTGATCGGCCTCAAGCAGGAGGAACGTCCCCAATACGTCTCGGACGGCCCGATCAAGCTTCGCGACGTCTCCCGCATCCGCAGATCCGCATTCCTTGGGGACCATCTGACGCTGCCGGTCAACACCATCGCGGACGTCAGGCGGGTGTTCGGCTCCAGGGCGAGTGTGCTGTATGAGGTCGATATTCCCGATGCTCACGTCCCCGTCGCAGCGGAATGGCGCGACAGGGCGACGCTGGCTTTGTTCTGCGGATTCGGGATCTCTGACGAGACCGCGGGGATTGCCGAGAGGGCCATCCGCTACGCGATGCGCGAGGTCGATTGTCCCCCGTTGCTGATCGAGCCGACTACCCCGGACATGCTCTGGAGCGCGAATAAGCACGACTATGTAGTCCTGTCGAACCTTTCGGACAAGCCTGGGGTCGCCAGGGCCAAACCGGGTCGGGCGAACTTCTGGGACTGCCGTGAGCGCAAGCTGCTGTCCGACGGATGCGCGGAGATCGATGTTCCCGCAAAGTCGTTCAGAGTGCTTCGGCTCGTGGGTCGCCGCTCCAAGTTCTTCGATGTGCTGGGCGCGAGTTGCCTGCGCAAGCTCATCGATGGCGCCGGCCGTGCGGAGATCGAGCTTCTTGCCGGACAGAAGACAACCCTGGTTCTCCGCGCTTCGCCGAGGGAGATTGTCGTGGACGGCAAGCACAGCACGGTCACGCAGGAGGTCATCAACGATGCCTACTACGTGACCCTCAATCAGTGCCCGCCCGGCGAGCGCAAGATCGCCCTGAAGTGGTAGAGCCGCGCCGAGCAATCGGCCATTTGTCGTGCTGAATCTGTTTGAGCATCCACTGGCCCTCGCATGGTGTATACTATAAGGGCGGTCGTCCACAAGGCGGCCGCCCTTAATATGTGCGACAGGAGCGACAACCCACAAAATGAGCGCAGTATCCTGCTGGCTGGATAGCACATTCAACCGTATCTTCCCCGCCACTCAGGCGCGTGAGCGCGGCACCATCGACCTTCTCGCGGCGCGCGGCGAGAGACTCTCATTCCAAGCGTGCATCAGAAACGATACCACTGTGCAGGTCTCCGCCCGCGTTACGGTCAGCGCGCCCGACGGTCTGGGCATCACGATTCGCCGAGTGGGCTACGTACCGATGATGCACCACAACCCCGACGAGGCAGGCGAGTGGGAGGGCATCGGGCACATTCCGGGCCTCGTCCCCGATCCTCTTTACCCCGAGGATTCCACGATCGTCGGCCCGTTCGAAACGCAGTCGTTCTGGATAAACATATCAGTCCCCGCCGATTACGAGCCCGGTACGCGTGAGATTAGGGCCGGCTTCGTGGTAGACGATTCCCCTGCCTGCGAGCTCATCGCCCGCCTCGACGTCCGCCCGGTCACGATCGACAACTCCGACCCGTTCCCGGTCGCCCATTGGTTCTACGCTGACGCGCTGTGCGACTGGTACAAGGTCGAGCCCTACGAAGAGCGCTTCTGGGCCATCGTCGAACCATATCTGCGTGACATGGCCTCTCACGGAGGCAGCGGGCAATACGTGCCTCTGTTCACGCCCCCCACCGACGGCGTCAAGCGCCCGCATCAGTTGCTGAAGGTTGCGACCCCATCCGAGGGTCGCTACAACTTCGATTTTTCAGACGTCCGCCGCTGGGTCAAGCTCGCGAAACAATGCGGCGCGGCTTACTTCGAGTGGACCCATTTCTTCACCCAGTGGGGCGTCCAGAATGCGATTCGGATTTACCGCAGCAACGCCGACCCCGACTCGCTGCTCTGGCCGCCGGAGACGGGCGCGACCTCGGAGACGTACCGCAACTTCTTGTCGCAGTTCCTGCCGCAGTTCCACGAGTTCCTGCGCGCGGAGCAGCTCCTGCAGTGCTCGATCTTTCACGTTTCCGACGAGCCCCACGGCGACGAGCACCTCGCCAACTACCGCGCCGCCCGCGCGCTTCTCAAGGAGCTGGCGCCGTGGATGCAGGTCTGGGACGCGCTCAGCGATATCCGCTACGCCCGCGAGGGCCTCACGGACAATCCGATCCCGAGCATCGCCGTCGCGAAGCAGTTCGCGGACGAGGGCTTCCCCGCCTACGCGTATTTCTGCTGCGGGCCGCGCGGCAAGTATCTCAACCGTCTCATGGACACGCCGCTTGCCAAGATCCGCATGTCCGGCTGGTTGTTCCACAGGCTCAAGGTGCGGGGCTTCTTGCACTGGGGCTACAACTACTGGTATAAGAGTCAGACCCAGCAGATGCTCGACCCGTTCACGGATCAGGCCGGCGGCGTCTGGCCGGGTTGGCCCTACGGCGATGCGTTCGTGGTCTACCCCGGCGCGGATGGCCCGCTGGACTCGATCCGCTGGGAGGCGTTTGCCGAGTCGCTGCAGGACCAGGCGCTCCTTCGCACGCTGGGAGTCAGCGCGGACGACGCCCTCCTCGCCGATATCAAGGACTACAACGACTTCCCGTTCACCGAGTCCTGGATCACGTCGGCTAGACGGACGTTACTCACGAGGTAGCACTGAACCCCTTCTCCCGGCGGGAATGGCCGGGGCGGGGTCCTGACCCCCCTCTCCCGGAGGGGAGAGGGCTGGGGTGGGGTCCTGACCCCCCCTCTCCCAGAGGGGAGAGGGCCGGGGTGGGGTCGTGAACTCCCTCTCCCAGAGGGGAGAGGGTCGGGGTGAGGGGGAGAGCCCTTCGGTGACGCACCACCCGCCCCTTCTCCCGGCGGGAATGGCCGGAGTGAGGTCGTGAACCCCCTCTCCTGGAGGGGAGAGGGTTGGGGTGGGGTCCTGACCCCCCTCTCCCAGAGGGGAGAGGGCCGGGGTGAGGGGGAGAGCCTTCGATGACGCACCACCCGCCCCTTCTCCTGGAGGGGAGAGGGTTGGGGTGGGGTCGTGAACTCCCTCTCCCAGAGGGGAGAGGGTCGGGGTGAGGGAGAGCCCTTCGGTAACGCACCACCCGCCCCTTCTCCTGGGGGAAAGGGTCGGGGTGAGGGCGCAGCCTCCGGCGGCCCGCACAGACGTGGAATAACTCATGTGTAAGGAGTCGACACATGAGACTCAAAACCCGGATCTACGCTCTGATCGTCAGCGCCATCATATCTCTCATCACGATGGCCGTAATGAGGCCGACCACGAACGAGCCCGCGCAGACCAAGCCAATGACCACCGCCCAGCAACTCGACGCGTTAGGCAAGCTCGCTCCCAAGGACTCCCAGGTCTCCAAGATCATTCGGAACGAAAAGACCGCGGTGCAAGACCAGAACGCCGCAGCCAGAGATATGGGAAAGTAGCGCCCCTTCATTCCCCATCCGCCACATCCGTTGTTCTTCCGGCTCTTCCTCCGCCGGGCCGACCGCCGCCGCGGCCAATACGTAGATGGCCCCGCGCTCTCGCCCGGGACCAATCCATAATTCACAACTCATAATTCGTAATTCGTAGTTCCTAGATCCCCGGCCAGTACTTCCGGATCAGCGCCGCGGTCTTTTTCACGCCCTCGATGTGGTCCCCGCCGCCTTCGTATTCGATCGATATCGCGCCGGTATACTTCGCTCTCTGCAGCAGCCCGAGCAGATACTTGTAGTCCGCGCCGACGCACTCCCCGTCCGGCGTGAACTCATGGCACTTCGCGTGCACGTGATACGCGTATATCGCCAGCTTCGCGGACTCGGTGTTGCGCACCTCGGGCGGCCAGTTGCCGAAGTCCAGGCACGATCCCACCCACGCCGGGTCCGTACCCTTGATGACCTTGATGATCGCATCGGCGTTCTTGGAAACCCCGCCGTGGTTCTCGATTGTGATCTTGACGCCGAGATCCTTCGCGATCGGCAGGATCTGATTGAACGCATCGATCACGCGCTCGACGCCCACGCTGTCGTCCGCTTCCTGACCCTTGCCCGTGCCGCCGAGGTTGATCCGCACCACCGGCGCGCCCAGATACGCCGCCGCCTTGAGTTCCTTGATGTCCTCGTCGATCTGCTTCTTGCGCGCCGCGTCATCGAGCGTCGCGATGTTGCCCTCGATGATGAACCCGGTGATCGTAACCCCCGCGTCCTTGCACGCCTTCTTGATCGAGTCCAGATAAGGCTTGTCGTATGACTTCATCCAGATCGAGTTGTAAGTGATCCCCGGGATGCCCAGATCCTTGAGCGTCTTCGGCACCGTCAGATAATCCAGCTTGCCCGAGTCCATCAAATCCCGCAGGCTATATGTCTCGCACGATAAAATCGGCATCTTCCTCGCCTCCTCAGCCCAACAAAGGGAGCTCAACACTCCCACCAGCACAAGCACAACCACCAACGCTCTCATCGGCCCACTCCCTTCAATCTGCAATCCGGATTGCCTTGTAGACTCCCGTCCTCGCCGTCACATACAGCGTCTTTCCGTCCTTGCCGCCCCACGCCAGGTTCGCCGGGGTCTCCGGGACGGGAATCGTGCCCAGATGCTTGCCGGCCGCGTCGAAGATCCACACGCCCCCGGGCCCCGACGAGAACAGTTCGCCCTTCGGCCCGATCTTCATCCCGTCCGGCACGCCCGTCGTCGGGAATGTGAAGATCACCTCTCCGCCCGCGAGCGTCCCATCCTTCTTGACCTCAAACAACCTCACGTGCCGCTTGTTCGACGAATCCGCTATATACAGCTTGCTCTCATCAGGCGAGAAGCACAGCCCGTTGGGCATATCGAAGTCCTTGACCAGAAGCTCCAGCTTCCCATCCGTCTTGATCCGATACACGCCCTTGAACTCCAGTTCCTGCTTGTCGGGCGTCACGCCATACGAAGGGTCGGTGAAGTAGATCGTCCCGTCGGACTTGACCACCACGTCGTTCGGCGAGTTGAGCCTCTTGCCCTCGAACTTGTCCGCGAGGACCGTGATCTTGCCGTCCTTCTCGGTCCGGGTCACGCGCCGATTCAGGTGCTCGCAGGCGATCAGCCTGCCCTGCTTATCGAACGTCAGGCCATTGGACTGCCCGCTTGGGTTCCGATAGACCTTGGTCTCCTTGCCGACCTCGTAGATGCGGTCCGCGGGAATATCGCTGAAAAGCAGCGTTCCCCACGGCGTCCACACCGGCCCCTCCGTGAACTGATACGTCCCCGGCAGCCTCTCAACCTTCCACCCCGCCGCCACAGACGCGTTCTGCACAACTATCACCAGCACCACGGCTGCCACTAAAATCCACATCAGTCTGCTCGCTCCCTTCCGCAATTCGTAATTCACAATTCGTAATTCGTAATTCTCCTAAGCGCCGGCATATACTTCATCTTCCTCCCGCTCAGCAGCGCTTGATACGCCAGCATTGTGCACACCGAATGCGCGTAACCGACCTCCATAGGCGCGTTGGTCTGCTTCCTGGACCTGATGCACGCCAGCCAGTTGCCCATGTGGCTTTCTCCCGGCTCGCGCTGGACCTTGACCTCGTCCTTGATGGCTCCCGCGCCGCGCCCGCCCGCGCCGGTGACCGACCATGTGGCCTCCTTGAGCACACCGTTGGTGCCGTACAGGCTCAGACCCTGATCGGAGGCGTTGCCCAGTCCGGTAAGGTATCTCATCGCGAAACCTTCCGGGAAATCGAGAATGGCGTAGACCGTATCCTCGTGCTCCCGGCCGTCTTTCCACACGTAATGGCCGCCATTCGCCACGGCGGTCGACGGGAACTTCGCGTTCATCACCCACAGCGCGACGTCGAAGTAATGCGCGCCGAGAATCGCGATCGGCCCGTTCGTGCACTCGCGATATAGCTGCCACTCACCGTACTTGTGAGCATCGAACGCCTGGTTCGGCAGGTGCATCAGAAACCGCTTCCAATCCACGTCCTCCGGCTTGATGTCCGCCACGTTGCGCCTCCAGCGCGGCCCGCAGTCGTTCCATCCGATCTCGACCCGGCTGATCGTCCCCAGCAGTCCGGTTTGCACGAGCTTCGCCGTGCCTTTCCACATGCCGTCGCTCCTGCGCTGCGTGCCGACCTGAACGATCCTCTTCGCCGCTGCCTGCGCATCCATGGCCGCGTTGGCCTCGTCGAGGTCCTTGCACATCGGCTTCTCGATGTAGACATCCTTGCCGGCCTTCAGCGCGTCGGTCAGAATCCTCGCATGCGCGAAATCGGGCGTAGCGACGATCACCGCATCCACGTCCGGCAGTGCCAGCACGTCCTCGTAGTTCGAGAACTGCCGCGGGTCCTTGCCGTACTGCGCCTTGACCTTCGCCGCGATCTGCTCCCGCCGCACACGATACGTGTCGCACACTGCGGTGACCTCGACGTTGAGGTCCTTACCCGCCTTGATCAGGTCATCGAGCAACTGCCCGCCGCGGACCCCGACGCCGATCATCCCGATCGACAACCGGTCATTCGCCCCGACCGCACTCGCGGGAGCCAAACCTACCGTAGCCATTGCGGCAGCACCGGCCGCCCCAACCAGAAACTGCCTTCTGCTGATTCCGTTTTCTCGCAAGCTAACCCCCGGCTCAGCCCCAACTCCCAATCCGCAACCTGCAACTATATCTTGTACATCTCCGCCGGAATCTCCAGCCACCCCTTCGCATCCATCGCGTCGTTCGCCTTGATCGCGGCCACGCACGTCTCCAGCCCGACTTTCGGCGAGCAGAATGGCTCGTGTCCGTCGCGGATCGACAGGAAGAAGTCCTCGAGTTCGAGCGTATAGGCATCTTTCTTCAGCTTGGCCACTTCCGCGATCGCGGTCCCATCGGCCGCTGCCTTCGCAAGCCGCGGGGACTTGCTCGCGTCGAGCACGATCCCGGACTTCCCACCGGAGGAGTCCTTGTGCGCCATGCTCTCCCACACTTCCTCGTCGGACTTCGGCTCGCGGTAGAACATGCAGGGCCCCTCGGAGAGCACCATCGTGCCCTTCGTGCCCATGATCTCCTCAGTAGCGCCGTCGTACTGGTTGGTGCAGATCGACTGATACGTGAACTTCACTCCGTTGGGGTACTGATACACGACCTGAACGTTGTCGTTGATATCGCGGCCGTCCTTGTAGTAGTCCAGGCCGCCGATTCCGACCACCGAGCACGGCACCTCGCCGACCACCCAGTTGACCACGTCGATCTGATGACTCCCCAACTCCGCCATGAGGCCCTGAGAGGACTTGCGGTACAGCCTCCAGTTGGTCAACTCCTCCGTGGAGTCCTTCGGGACAGGCCGCCGCCAGCTCGCGTTGCGGTTCCACTGCGCGCGGACGTGCGTCACCTTGCCCAGCAGTCCGTCCTGGATCATCTTATACGCGTGCTGATAGTTCGGATTAGATCGCCGCTGATGGCCGATCTGCAGTTTCAGGCCGGTCTGCCGTGCCACGCGCGCCATGTGCTTGGCGTCCTCGATCGTATAGGCCATCATTTTCTCGGAGAAGACGTGCTTACCTGCGCGCAGTGCATCAACCGCGATCTGTGCGTGCATCCCGATCGGCACGGCGCAGACAATGGCCTGAACATCCTTGCGCTCCAGCAGTCTCTTGTAGTCGTCGTAGCCCTCGGCGTCCTTTGCGACATCGAGCGCGTGCTTGAGGTGGCTGGGCTGGATATCGCAGCAGGCCACGAACTTCACGTTAGGCACTTTGACCGCGCGCTCGAGCAGCATGCCGCCCTGGCTGCCGATGCCTATCATAGCGGCGTTTATCGTGTCGTTGGGCCCGATCATCTCCGCCGATGCGTGCGTGAAAACGCCCACGCTGCCCAACCCGATCGCCGCCGCCGTCGCCACCGATCCCTTCAGGAAATCTCGTCTCGTAATGCCATCAATCTCGCCGTTCATTTCCAAGTCCCCTCATTTGATGTAGCTAGACTACCAGTCCGCGCAGGCGGACTCAGTGTTGCGTAGCCGCGATTTCAGTCGCCCGGCGCGCACTCGTAGGAGAAGATCGCCCTCACTCCCTCATGCTCCGAGCAATATCTCTCCGCGAACTCCCGCCCACGCAGGTAGAACGCCGTCGCCAACGCGTCCGACAGCGCCGCGTCCGGCGCAATAACGCTCACCGACGCCGCCTCGCTTCGCGCCTGCATGCCCGTAGTTGGATCGATGATATGCTCGAAGCGCTCCTCCACGTCGGCGTCAAGCTGTGCGGGTCCGCCAGACGTGGACATCGCTTGATCGCGGAGCAGGATCTCATCAACGCGCCCGTCGAGTTTGGACGGATGCCGTATTCCGACTCTCCACCCATCGCCGTCCGGCCCCGGGCCCATCCCGATCACCGAACTCCGTCCGCCGCTGACGAGCGCGCACTCAACCCCGTACTCACTGAGTATAGACGCTGCCTTGCCGACGGCGTAACCCTTCCCGATGGATCCAAGGTTGATGCTTATGCCTTCGGACTCGAACTGCACCGCGTGCGTCGCGTCATCGAGCAGCACTCGCCCCATGCCTACCTTCTCTAGCACGGCCGCAATCGCCTGCTCGTCAGGTTCCGTGCCGGTCTTCTCTGCCTTGCGCCAGAGCCCGACAAGTGGTCCGGACGTCACGTCCAACGCGCCCGCCGTATCGCTCCACACCTGCTTTGCCAGGCTCAGTATGCGAAACAGGTCCGGGCTTGCGATCACTGGCCTGGCCGTCGCTTCGGAGTTGATATACGACACCTCGCTGGTCGGACGAAAGCAGCTCAGCCGCTCCTCCAGCTTCTCGACCTCGTCCAGCGCAAGCTCGACGATATCCCGCAGTGCCGCTCGGTCCTCTCCGATCGCAATGATCTCGAACTCGCACGCCATCGCGTGCCGACTCAGCCTAACCCCGTTCATTCCCCATTCCGCATTCGCCATTCCCCATTTGTTGGCCCGCATTATCCATGAGGATCGTGAATAATGCTCTTGAAGCCCCGGATTATGCGATTCATGCATAATCCGGGCTAGCAGCCGCCGGACAAAGTGGTGTAGGAGGGGTCTCCCCTCGGGCGACAGCGTCGCGAAGCGATCGCGAGAGCCAGACCCCGAATCCACTGGCGTCACGCTCGCAGATCGCCGTCTGGAGACGGCTCCTACAACCGAATGCGGCTTTATCCGCAGGCTGCTAGGGGTTCAGTCGGAACGTTGCCCATTCGGCCCCCCGTGTCACCAGTTCCTGAAACGCCGGGTTTTCCCACGCCGGCTTGCCGTGGCCTAGTCCGGTCACGAACACGCGGCCCTTGCCGTAGTACTGCACCCACGCCACCGGCTCGCTATCCTTCTCCCGCCTCATCAGCACGATCACTTTGGAGGCCGGGTTGAAGTCATCGCAGTAGGTCTCATCCGAGATATCGAAGCTGGACATGCCCTTGACGATGGGGTGGCTCTTGCCGGTGACGTTCACCTTGAACGTCTCATTCCCGTGCGATCGGAACCTTCCGCCCACGAGCTTCCAGTAGGCATCCGACTCCCTGAACGTATCCGTCGCGCAGTGGATTCCGACGAATCCCTTGCCGTCCTCGACGAACTTCACCAGTCCGTCTTCCTGTTCCTTGGTCGGGGTCAGACGGGTCGTGTACATGACGACCAGGTCGTAGTTCTTGATGTTCTCAGCCTTCAACTGATCCTGATCGCGGGAGACGGTAACCGTGAAGTTCCCCGTACCTTCCAGCGCCTTCTGGAGTATCGGGTAGAGTTCCGGATTATCGTGGAAAGACCCACCCACCAGGAACAGCACCCTCGACTTCTCCGCTGGCTTTGGGGCATCCACCGCCCATGCCCCCGCGCACACTCCCAACGTCAACACAAAAACAAGAATCCCAACCAGTACTCTAGCTCTCACAACGATCCTCCAGATTTCGGTCCCAATCTAAAATGTAAATCTGCAATCCCAAATCTATACGGCTTCTTCCTTCACTGGATTGAAGCTCATTATCTTCCCGGTCCTGAACGAAGTAGATCGTCGCCTCGTGGCCGCGGATCATCTCCTGCACGCCTTGCCGGTTAGCCATCGAGGTACACAGCACCACGCTGTGCAGCGAGGGGCACTCGATGATCGTCGAATAGGTGTCCGGCACTTCGCGGCTAAGTTACCGCAAGTCTACCACACCCCGCCAACATACTCAACCCAACCCGCATACTCAGGCGTACTCAACACTCAACACTAGATTCCGTTTCGCTCCTGTTCAGTTTGGGTATCCTCCAGTCTGTTCGCGGGCGAGCAGACACACAAAAGGGGCGATAACAGGTGAAACTGCGTCTAATTGTCTACGCGGCTTGCGTGCTCTCTCTCGCGGCCTGCGCGTTTGCGGGCGAAATCCATCTCAAGACCGGAACCATCGACACGGACGCCGTGTCCGCGATGTCGAGTTCGGCCAAACAGCCGGCGCTCGGTTCGGGCTACTACCTCATTCAGCTTGCCGGCCCCGTCACCGAATCCGCCAAGGCGGCGCTCTCCACCGCCGGCGCGGATCTGATCGACTACATTCCGAACGATGCATTTCTTGCGCGCGTCCCGCACTTCGCGGTGTCCGACATCAAACGCCTGGCTTGCGTCAAATGGGTCGGGCCATTCAAGCCGGACTACAAGCAATCACCCGCGCTCAGGAACGCATCCGGAAAGTCGCAGTTCCTTGTCACTCTGCTCCCGGGCCAGGATGTGGGCTTCGCGACCGGCAAGGGCAAGCGCCTCGGCGCGCGCACCATCGCCTGCCGGTCGGACGCGCGAGGCAGCGTCTGCCGCATCTTCGCGGATGCATCGACACTCGCCGATATCGCCGCGATCAACTCCGTCGCCTGGATCGAGCCCTACACCCAGCCGGCTCTGCTCAATGACGTCGCCTCCGGCATATCCGGCGTCCCGGACGTTCGCCAGAATCTCTCGCTCTACGGCGCCACCCAGACCATCGGCATCGCCGACTCCGGCCTGGATACCGGCAGCACCAGCACGATTTCCGCGGACTTCTCCGGCCGCGTCTACAAGACCTACGCGATCCGCCGACCCGGCGACTGGAGCGACCAGAACGGCCACGGCACCCACGTCACCGGCTCGATGGTTGGTTCCGGCGCGCTGTCCGGAAGCAGCCCTGCCACGCACAACTACACCGGCTCATTCGCAGGCTACGCGCCCGAGGCCCGGATCGTCATGCAGTCTATAGGCGACACCGGCGACTACGTCTTCCCGCCGCTGCACCTTGCTGACCTCTTCCAGCCCGTCTACGAAGATGGTGTCCGTGTCCACAACAACAGCTGGGGCAGCGCCGCCGGCAGCCAATACACGGTCTACTCCAATGAGGTCGATCAATACATCTGGGACCACAAGGACTTCTGCGCCGTGTTCGCAGTGGGCAACGAAGCCGTGGACGCGGATCACAACGGCGTCGTGGAGACCGGCAACATCTGCGCCCCCGCCACGGCCAAGAACTGCATCTCCGTCGGCGCGACCGAGAACCTCCGCACAACCGGCGGCTACCAACTCGGCTACGGCGTCGCGTGGCCCGCCGACTACTCGGCTGCTCCCATCAAATTCGACCTCATGTCCAACAACATCGACGGCATGGCCGCGTTCAGCAGCCGGGGCCCGACCGCCGACGGCCGTATCAAGCCGGATGTGTGCGCTCCGGGGACCAACGTCATCTCCTCCCGCGCGCACACGTCCACCGCGGACCCCGGCTGGGCCGTATACAACTCAAACTACATCTACTGGGGCGGGACCAGCATGTCTACCCCGCAGGTCACGGGCGCGGCCGCGCTCGTGCGCGAATACTACCAGACGGAGAAAGGCGTCAGCCCCAGCGCCGCCCTCATCAAAGCGACGCTCATCAACGGCGCGGTGGATATCTCGCCCGGTCAATACGGCATTGGCGCCACCCGCGAGGTATATCCCGTCCCCGACAATTCGCAGGGGTGGGGGAGAATCAACGTAAAGCGCTCGCTGTGCCCCGATCCGCCGACCGTCACCGAGTTCGCGGACGAGACCGCGCCGCTCTCGACCGACGACTTCCGCGACTACTACTTCACAGTCGTGGACAACTCCGTCCCGTTTCGCGCGACCCTCGTTTGGACCGACTATCCCGGCTCTGTGCTCGCGAGCAAGGAACTGGTTAACGATCTCGACCTCACGGTTGTTTCACCGACCGGTTCGTCGCTGCCTCTCATTGCGAACCGAAAGGACAACGTGGAGCAGGTGACTATCGCGACGCCGGAGCTCGGCGCCTATCGTGTCCGCGTGACCGCGCACGACATTCCCATGGGCCCGCAGGACTACGCGCTCGTCGTGTCGGGCGGCCTGCCAGGGACCTACATATCGGGCAAGGTAACCTCCACTTCCGGCGCGCCGGTGCAGGGCGCGACCATCAGCTTCGTCTGGGCCGGAGGCAGCAAGCGCGTCACGACGAACTCCGGCGGCACATACATCTCCCGCCTCTCGGCCGGCGACTACAGTGTGCAGGTCGCCAAGTCCGGCTGGACGTTCAGCCCCCACGCGCAGATGGTCCATCTGGCCACCACTCCGCGGAGCAACGTCAACTTCCAGGGCTCCGGCACGCCCGGCGCGCTGACCGGCACGATCACAAAGGCCATAGGCGGCGTAGCAAGCTACATCGTGGAGTCGTCGCATCCATATCTCAACAGCACGGATCAGACCTACACCGTCACCGCACACAACGCCGCCACCCGCATCCGCATCCACTTCGCCGAGATCGACCTCATGAACGATGGCGACACTGTCTACGTGGAGGACGCCAGCGGCAACGTGGTCAACACGTTCACCGGCAGGGGAGAGGACTTCTGGAGCTCGTGGGTCAACGGCTCTACCGCCAGGATCCACCTGGTAACCAACTCCTCCGGCAACATCGCGTACGGGTTCTATGTGGACGGCTACGAGACTGATCTTGTCGGCCAGGGCGGGCTCGGCGGCGCTGCGGTGACTCTCACACCCGGCAACTACACGACCACCACCGCCGAAAACGGCAGCTACAGCTTCTCGAACGTGCCTCCGGGCATCTACACCGTGACGCCGACTCTGGAGCACTGGAAGTTCCAGCCCGCCTCACGCTCCATCGACATCCCTGCCGCGGGTAATGCTTCCGGCGTTGACTTCCAGGCGTTTCCGCCTGGCTCGATCACCGGCGAGATTCTCACGGCCAGTTCCGGAGTCGTCAACACCAACGTCGAGTCCGCGCACCCCTACGTCAACGACACCGACGAGATGTGGACCATCGACGGCGGCTCGTCCGCCACGCGCATCCGTGTCCACTTCAGCGCCATCGACACCGAGCCCGGCTTCGACTGGGTGTGGGTGCTGGACGAGGACGAGAACACCGTCGAGAGCTATACCGGCCCGGACGCGGACGTCTGGAGCCCGTGGGTTGCCGGACACGTCGCCAAAATCGAGCTCACCAGCGACTACGGCAACACCGGCTGGGGCTTCAAGATCGACAAATACGAGGTTCAGGCCGTTGGCGGCGGAGTCTCCGGAGTGGCAGTCAATCTCTCGCCGGACTCGCGTTCTGTGACCACCGGCCCCAACGGGACGTTCACCATATCAGGCGTGGACGTGGGCGCTCACACCGTCACGCCGTCTTCCGTGATGTGGACGTTCGATCCGGTCAGCACATCGGTTGCTATCTCCGCGGGCGTGGAGCAGCACGTTGTCTACTACGCGACCGCAGCCGACCTCACCAGTCCCGCCCAGGTCAAGACCCTTGCAGATGGCACGCAGGTAACCATCCATAACCTCATCGTGACGGCCCCGTTCACCGGCTGCTTCTACGCGCAGGACGCCGACCACGTCAGTGGCATCAAAGTCATCTCGACGACCGCTGTATCCGTCGGCGACACCGTGAACGTAACCGGCACACTCGCCACCGAATCCGGCGAACGCTGCCTCACCACCACAACCGTCACCAAGCACTAACCGGCCTCTTCTGGCATCGCGGAGACGCGGAACACATTGGGAGGCGCGGAACGGGCAAATGCCCCATTCCTCCGCGCCTCCGCGATTCACTTCCCTTCGCTCTCCACTTGTAACAGCTCAGCGACGATGAGTAGGATCGTCATCCTGAACTTGATTCCCTCGGAACGTCAGTGGATTCGTAGAATCCACGAGAGTTCAGGACCCATCACTTCGTCGCCTGGATGCCGGATCAAGTCCGGCATGACGTATCGCCCACCAAGACTGAGCTATTGCCTCCACTTTCCACTTTCCACTTTCCGTGCTATACTGCCTTCAGGTCAGATAAGCCGGTCTTTCGGGATTTGAACGCAGTGCAAATCCCGAAAGCGACAGGAGGTCAGGAGATGCGATGCGCCAAATGCGGACTGGATGTGCCGCCGGGCACCACCAGCTGCCCCAAGTGCGGGTCGGTTGAGTTCGAAAGGCCGGTAGTTCAGGCGAAACGGGGCCCACACCCGATGATCTACGCGATCGGTGCGCTCGCCGTGATCGCGCTCATAGCTCTCATAATCGTTGCCATGGGCCGCGGCAAGAACGTGACCTCCGCCCCCGGCGGGGTGCAGCGCGAGGACAGCAACATCACCACAGCCCCTCCCGGCAAGCCCGGCCCGAGCGGAATCATGACCGCGCCCCCCGGCCAACCCGGCACGCCGGAGAAGACCCCCGATGGAGTGACCAAGCCCAAGCCCCCGCAGGAAGTCGTGGACTACCTCGCCTTTGTGAAGCAAGTGGAGGCCGTCCGTTGTGAGGCCATTGTGAAGAGTGATCTGGACAAGGAAGCAATGGCTGAGGTCGGTGACATCTGGTCCAAGATGCTCGACATGTCCGGTGACGCCGGGGCTTCAGACAAGGCCCCGCTCCAGGGAATAACAGACAAGCTGAATCGCAGAGCCGCGGCGATGCTCATTCTCCTGAAGACGTTTGATAAGGCACCTGCTCCGCCTGAGTGCAGGCAGTTCAGCGGGGCCTACAGGCGGCTTCTCTACACCGAAACGAAGACTCTGTATGATGTGGCGGCTGGTCTAGGCAACGTGCAAGCGGCCAATAAGGACGATTGGTTGCGGTATGAGCAGGAGATGAAATCAAAGCAGCAGGATGCGGATGTTGTAGGTGCTTCGAACGGCACTCTGTCCGGTGATGCTGATCGCGCGCTGAACGCACTAGTCGGCCAGTACGATATGCAGAAGCCGTTCGACGTGTCTGCGGAGAAGCCAAGTGGGAACATAATGGCTCCTTAGCTGCTGGGTGTGTGGCGATGGCAACATCGACAAGGCCGCCGACGACGCCGACGCCAAGCTCACCACGCTAGTCTCGAACTACGACATGGAGAAGCCCTTCGACGTCCCCCGCGAGAAAAAGGGCGGCAACATCATGGGCTTCTAGCACAGTCCACCCCCTCTCCCTTGAGGGAGAGGGCTGGGGTGAGGGTGAAAGCCCTTCGTATACCACTGTGGTTTCATCTGTTCGCTCGGGCGTGATTCGCAGTCACGCCCGAGACAGAATCCCCGGGGTCTTCGATCCCACATTCAGAAAGGAAATCCGGCTTTGCGCAATACCTCCATCCTGACGGCGATACTCATCGCTCTCGCCGGGCAACCGCCGGCCCCGGCTGCCCCGTTCGTCCAATACACCGCACTCTCCGACGCCGCCCGCAAAGCCGGCAAGCTTGCCAAATACGACTCCTGCGCCACCACTTCCAGCACCCTCTCCCTCGGCGACTACAAGCTCAAGCTCACCGTCCCGCGCACGGCCGCGGCCTATGACGTCGTCCCGATCCGCTACACGCTGACCCGACCTGCCGGGGCTCGCAGGGCTGCAGTCGAAGCGGTCGCATTCGAGGATCCGGCCAAGGCGCGCAGTAAGCCCCTCTACGACCTCGCCATCCCCGGTAATATCGGCGTTAAGCTCGACTACCTCGGCAGCGTCTGTGCCGACTTCGACCCATCCGTCTACAGAGGTCTCGGCGACGGCCCCAAGTCGCCGACCTGTCCGTTCCCGCCCCTCAAGCGCGACCACATCGTCCGCTCGTCCACGATCCGAGAGGCGCAGGCGATCTGGTTCAAGTTCCGGCTCACCAACACCGGCGACACCATCCTCGACCCCGAGGGCTTCGGGGCCGCCTTTTTCGAACCGCACATCATCAAGCTCGACAAGGATGGCAAGGAGGAGTGGACGGCCGGCACGGTCAACATGTTCGAACGCTTCCTGACATACCTCTACCCCGGCGAGTCCACGGAGATCTGGGTCAACTACTGGACCCCCAAATTCGGCGCGTACTGCAGGGGTCTTCGCGAGGGCGACTACAAGCTCCAGTTCACGATGGTCTACCGCTACCACCGCGACTACAACTGGGGCATCAACATCTGGACAGGCGCCTGGCTCGCGCGTCTCACCGTCCCGATCAAGGTCCAAAAGCAGGCGGAGTTCAACCCTGCGACCACGCAGTTCGAGATGATCGACAAGGACGAGAAGATGCCGGGCGACTTCGATTCGTTCGAGGAGTTCATGACCGCCTTCCGCATTTACAACGACGTCCCCGCCAAGCCAACCGTCCAAAAAGGCGTCGTCTACCTACAGGTCGCCCCGTGGACGCGCCAGGCCGTCGTCAAACTGATCCTCACTGACGCCAAGCAGATCGCAGTCGCGCGCGTCCCGATCAAGGTCACCACCGAGTCCCTGCGCATCAAGTACAATCCGCGCAACGTCATGGTAATTAAAGATTCCAAGGGCATCGAGCAGCCCGCCGTGGTCACGCAGGCCATGCCGGGTATGCGCATCGGCTTCCAGCTCGGCCCATACCCCGAGCAGCACATGCTCGAGCAGATCCGGGAGATGAAGGACCTCGGCATCAACGTCCTCGCCAACACCGGCTGCAACTGGCTCATCTACGAAGTCAACGGCAGCGACGCAATCGATCTCTCCGCCGCGTGCTACAAATACTGGTGGGACGTGCTGGTCCCGAAGATGGGCATGAGAGCCATCGGCTGGTCCACCTATCCACCCTCCGGAGTCTACTGGTACGACACCGTTTTCCCACTGCTCGGCCACAAGGTCACCTACACCGAGGCCGGCGCGGGCTACAACGGCATGCCGCGGTCCGTCGATTTGGCCGACCCCGTCGTCCCCGAGGTCATCGCTGCTTGGACGAAGTTCAACTACGACCGCTGGGGCAGCAACTGGTTCCGCACCCGCGACGGCCGCATGCCCATCGACATCGAGGACACCCGGGGTTTCCTTCGCGACGACATCAACCTTCGCTACCTCTCCGGCCCACTCACCATCGCCCGTTTCCGCGAGTGGGTCAAGGAGAAGTACGGCTCTTTGGAGTCGGTCAACAAGGCTTGGGGTTCCCACCTCACGGGCTTCGACCAGATCGACCCCGAGTCAAACCAGGGAATCGAGGGCGACAACCTCCCCCACGGCCCTGTCTACAACAAACCCGACCACATCTTCCACGATTGGAACGCCGCCGTCGCCGACTGGGACATCTTCCGCACCGAGCTGCGACTCGACACCTACCGTAGGACCAACGAGATTCTGCGCCGCTCGATTCCCGGCGCGGAGCTCGCCCTTCGCACCGAGGGCGCCAACTTCACGATCGACGGCAGCCCGGACTCGCCGGATATGCACTCGCGCCACGTCTACTACTCGCAGCGCCGCAACGCGATGGTGCAGAGCGTGGTGGACAAGGCCAACATTATCCATTTCTTCAGCGACTACACCACGCTGCCCTACACCGAGGCCGAGTGGCGCCAGGCTATGCGCGAAATGGTCGCCAAGGGCATCATTCCAGTCTTTCTCCCGCAGTTCGACCACATGCGCGACATCCTGCTCAACCCCTACTACGGCCGCCAATACCAGCTCCACTACAATCTGGACAAGCCCAGCAAGGGCATGATGGTCCACTGCCTGACGGCCGCATATCCGTGGTGGAAGGCAACCTACGAAGAGGGTGGTGCCCCCGGCATCCTCTACTCGGACTACCTCGCCGACGGCTTCGCCACCGAAACCCAGAAACGCGAACTCAAGCTCCTCCACAAGCACTTCGCCACCATGAAGCGCTAGTCCCCGCGATCCAACCCGCGGGCTGAGTGCGAACACTCAGGATCGATTATCCGTGGATTCCGGCTTTCGCTTCTTCCATGACGGTCGAGCAGCCACTCCCACCAATAGCCCGCAGTCAATCAGTATAGCTAATCGTCAATAATCAATCGCAAACCGCCGAACCGAAGTCACGAGACTACCACGAGCCGCTACCATATTCCCAGACAAGCCCCCAGATCACGGGATAGAATATAAACTGGAGGACGCCGATGGAATCAGGCAACCATCACGATGCATACCCCCCACCCGCGATGGCCTGTCGGGCTGTTGATGCGGGCACGAAGAAGGCGAACGGCAACATGTCCCACACATTCGCCCTCGGCGTGCTGGCAGGCGCGTTCATTGCACTCGGCGCGTGTTTCTACACCACCGTAGTGACGGGAATACCGCCCGCGCTCATCGGCCCATCGAAGCTCGTCGGCGGCCTCTGCTTTAGCCTCGGACTCATCCTCGTCGCCGTTGGTGGCGCTGAGCTGTTCACCGGCAACATACTCATTGTGATGTCGGTACTGAGCGGCAAGGCCAGGCTCGCCTATCTCATACGCAACTGGGTGCTCGTCTACGCGGGCAACTTCGTCGGCTCACTTCTCGTCGCGGTGCTCGCCTTTTACGCCTGGCAGTGGAAGCTCGGAGACAGCGTGGTTGGAGCGACCGCCTACTCGATTGCCGCCAAGAAACTCAGTTTGCCGTTCGAGACGGCGTTCTGTTCGGGGATAATGTGCAATTTCCTGGTTTGTCTGGCCGTATGGCTGTGCTACTCAGGCCGCACGGTCGCCGACAAGATTCTCGCGATCATCTTTCCGGTCACCGCATTCGTCGCCCTCGGCTTCGAGCACAGCGTCGCGAACATGTATTTCATCCCCTACGGCATCATGCTCTCCCGCACGGCCGATTTCGTTTCCTCCCCTGCCGCGTCGGCGGCTATCGCTAAGCACGCGCCGTCCATGTTCACCATCCGCGCGTTTCTCGCAGACAACCTCCTCCCGGTCACGCTGGGCAACATCGTGGGAGGTGGCCTGCTCGTCGGCGTCATCTACTGGTTCATCTATCTCCGAGGCACACAGGAGCAGCCCACCCAAGCCTTCATCCTCGCTCGGGCAGAGGCCGATCCGGCGTCCGTGAACTCACAGCTCTAGCGCATAGGCCGTCACGCCGCACCTGATCCGGCATCCACGCCCTGCCGACGCCGTCATGCCGGACTTGATCCGGCATCCACACTGAAGGTGTTCCGGGATTTGAACGTAGTGGAAATCCCGAAACGTCGGGGCGCATCTAGCAGCCTGCGGGCAAAGTCGCATTCAGTTGTAGGAGCCGTCTCCAGACGGCGATCTCCGAGCGTGACGCCAGTGGACTCGGGGTTTGGAGTGGAAATCCCGAAACGTCGGGGCGCATCTGGCTCTGAGTGCGCAGCCATAGAATGGGGATCTGCAAAGCCACTCCTGTTTGCCGGAATGTTTTGCCGGAATCCATTGACTATGCCCCCTCGTAATGCTAACCTTATGTATCCTCTGCCCGGACTCATAGCTCATGTTCATCAAATCAATCGAACTCCTCGGCTTCAAGACCTTTGCCGAGAAAACCGAGGTCAAGCTAACCAGCGGCATCACCGGCGTTGTCGGGCCCAACGGCTGCGGCAAGTCCAACATCGCCGACTCCCTGATGTGGGTGCTGGGTGAGTCCAACGTCCGCAACCTCCGTGGGCAGAAGGCCATCGATGTCATCTTCAACGGCTCCGACAAGAAGCGCGCGCTGGGGATGGCGGAGGTCTCGATTACGTTCGACAATTCCTGCGGGACCCTCCCCGTCAGCTTCAACGAGGTCACCATCACCCGCCGCGCGTTCCGCTCCGGCGAGGGCGAGTTCTTCATCAACAAGACCCGCTGCCGCCTCAAGGACGTCTATGAGCTGTTTCTGGACACCGGCGTCGGCCGCGAAGCCTACTCATTCATCACCCAGGGCGAGATCGACTCCGTGCTCTCCGCCAAGGCCGAGGACCGCCGCGAGCTCATCGAGGAAGCCGCCGGGATCAAGAAATACCGCTACCGCCGCGAGGAGGCCCTTCGCAAGCTCGACAAGACCCAGGCCAACCTCCACCGCGTCACTGACATAATGTCCGAGATCTCCGGCCAACTCGAGCCTCTCGCCGAGCAAGCCGAGGCCGCCAAGCGCTTCGAGGAACTCACCACCCGCCTCAACGAAATCGAGATCGGCCTGCTCATCCGCGACCTCCGCAAGCAGACCGAGTCCCTCGAGGAAGTCCGCCGCCTCAAGCAGGGCTCCGTGGGCAAGATCGAGGAATACGAACAGCTCGTCGCCGAGCTCGAAGCCGAGAAAGAGAAGCAGTCCGCGAAGCTCGCCAAGATCGAGGAGGACGTCGAGGCCGCCCGCCGCGTCGAGATGAACCTCTCCGCCAACGTCCAGCGACTCGATAGCAAGGCTGCGCTGCTCGTCGAGCGCCTCAAGTCCGCCCAATCCGAGATTGCGCGCACCGACGACGAGATCGCCGCGCTCGAGCAGTCCATCGTCCAGGCCCGCTCGCGGATCGCCCAGCTCGAAACAGAGGAGCGCGACTGCGCCGAGGCCTGCGCAAAGGCCCGCGCGGAAGTAGACTCAAAGACCCGCGCGCTCGCCGATCTAGACAAGCTTTTCGAGGACGCCAACCGCGCCGTCAGCGACCAAAAGGCCAGCTATCTGGAGCTCGCCAAGGAGATCGCAGCCAAGCGCAACGCCCTCGCCAACTCCCGCCAGCGCATCACCCAACTCGAGGCCGCGCTCGCCAAGCACGACTCCGAGCTCGCCTCGCTCGAATCCCAGCGCGCCGAGGCCGCCAAAACGGCCGAGTCCGCCGCCGCGCAGGCCGCCGAGCTCGAGCGAAGGATTCAGGGCCTCGCTGCCAAGCTCGCCAAGCTCGCCGAGGACCGCAAGGCCGCTCAGTCCGAGCTGTCCGAGCTCAATCTGAACTACGCCGACCTCACCCGAGAGATCGCCGCGAAGTCATCGCGACTCGGCACTCTGCGCGAGATGGCCGAATCCCACGAGGGCTTCTTCGAGGGCGTCCGCGCGGTCATGGCCGCCTCGAAAGCGGGCAAGCTGCGCGGCTCCTACGCGGTCGTCGCGGACGTAATCTCCGTGCCAAAGGGCTACGAGACCGCCATCGAAATCGCGCTCGGCGCGAACCTCCAGGACGTTATCGCGGACACGGTCGATCAGGCGAAGGACGCCATCGCGTTCCTCAAGCGCGCCGAGACGGGCCGCGCGACGTTCCTTCCGCTCGACGGAATGCGCGAGCCCCGCGAGCGCGTCACCGGCCGCATGGACGAACGCCGCGGCGCACTGGGCATCGCGGCTGACCTCATCGGGTACGACGCCAAATACGACCCCGCCATCCGCAGCTTGCTCGGCCGCGCGGTGGTGGCGAAGACCATCGACGATGCCATCGCGCTCTCGCGAGAACTCGACGGCTGGAACCGCATCGTCACGCTCGAGGGCGAGCTGATCGTGCCCAGCGGAGCGATCACCGGCGGCTCCCGCAAGTCCAAGGGCCCCGGCCTGCTCGTGCGCAAGCAGGAAATCGACGCGCTCACCTCCGAGCTCGACGCGATGGAGCGCGATGCCGCCAAGCTTGCCAAGTCCGCCGAATCCGCCGAGCAGCGCGTCGCCGACATCGGCGCATCGGCAGCCGAGGTCGAGAAGTCCATCACCGAGGACCGCACCGCCCATGTGGAGCACTCCAAGCAGGCGGACCTGTCCTCCCGCGAGGCCCAGCGGCTGGCTAAGCAGCTCGAGACCGCCACGGTCGAGAAGTCCGAAGCGGAAGTAATGCTTGCCGACGAATCCAAGACCGCCGCCGACCTCCAGAGGCTGCTCGACACCGTCGGCCAACAAAATGAGAATCTGGACCAGCAGGTCGCCGGCGCGGAACAGGACATCGAGGCCCTCCAGCAGCGCCGTTCCCAGGCGCGCGAGGAGCTAATGAAGCTCAACGCGGAGCTGGCCGCCTCCACCGAGCGCGCCTCCGCAATGCGCAGCCGCCTCACGGAGTCCCGCGCGTCGCTCGACCGCATGGCCGTGGACCTCGCCGCGCGCCGCACCCGGGTAGGGGACGCGTCCTCCGGCGCGGACACTCTAACGGCGGAAATGGAGGCTGTCGAGTCTGAAGTTCAGCTCCAGCGCGAGCTGCTCGCGGCTGCCGAGGCCAACCTGCGCACTCTCACCATCGAGCGTACCTCCCAGCACACCACGGCTTCCCACACCGAGACCCGCCTGCGCGACGCGTCGAACGCCCGCAACCGGCTCATTCAGGAGTCGCACGACGCCGACGTACGCGAGGCTCGCCTCGAAGTCCAGGTCCAATCCACCTCCGAGCGCCTGCTGGAGGAATACTCCATCACAATCGAGCAGGCAATGGACTGGCCGGAAGACATCGAAATCGAGCGCGGCACCGCCACCGAGGTCGCGCGGCTCCGCAAGGAGATCAAGGACATGGGGCCGGTCAACACCGGCGCGGTCGCGGAGTACGAGCGCATAAAGGAGCGGTGGGACTTCCTCACCGCGCAGCGGGCCGACCTCGAGGAAGCTCGCGACCAGATCAACGCCGCTATCCGGGACATCGACGCCAGCACGCGGGGCATGTTCACGGAGACTTTCGACACCGTCGCGGCGAACTTCGACCTCATCTTCAAGAGGCTCTTCGGCGGCGGTCGGACCGAGCTCAATCTCACCGACCCCAACGACCTTCTCGAAACCGGCATCGACGTGGTTGTCCAGCCGCCGGGCAAGAAGCTTCAGGACATGGCGCTGCTGTCGGGTGGGGAAAGGGCGCTCACCGCGTGCGCGTTCATCTTCGCGCTGCTTATGGCGCGCCCGAGCCCGTTCGTGCTCATGGACGAGGTAGATGCGCCGTTGGACGAAAGCAACGTGGAGCGCTTCGTGGAGGTCCTGCGCGACTTCGCAAAAGACTCCCAGTTCATAGTCATCACCCACAACCGCGCCACCATGGAAGCCGCGGACAATCTGTATGGGGTCACCATGCAGGAACCCGGCATCTCCAAAATCATCTCCGTCCGCCTCGCCTCCGAGGACCAACCCACCACCCCCGAACCCGAAGCCGTGCCGGTGGGCTGAACTCCGTCTCCTCGCAGGAGGGTTGGGGTGAGGTCGGCGCGCAGCGCTGTGTAGTGCGGCGGGTTGGACGCCGCTTTGTCTATCGCCCACCACGCCGCCTCGTCAAACGGCCTGCTCGTCACGCTCGAAACGGGGTTCCAGGTCCAGAAGGCTTTGAGCACGGCAGATCACACTCCACGCTCGATTGTAGCACGAAACGGGGTGCGCTTGTGTCGCAGTGGGGCGACCTCCCCTCGGTGCCGTCGGGAACTAGCCCGTCCGGTCGGAACCAGATTCGCTGCAGGTGGTGTAGCCAACCGGGCCAGGGTCACAGGCAGACAGCCACGTCATAGAGCCCCCCATTCACGCCTCAACAGGGGTCCACGGCCTGAGGTGTGTGCCGCAAGCGCGGCGCGGTTCACATCCAGGATCTGCGAGAAGTCCCGCAGTTGTCCCAGGACGCCCCTTAGGCGCAGTTGGCTCAGCAGAGACTCCGCGGAATCAAGGAGGCTGTGATGAAGGTGGACCGTCTCGTCGAACGTATCCCTCGTAGCCTCCAGTGCCTGTGCGCGTAAGCAGTGCAGGTAGTGACGAAACGCCACCTGCTCCGACAGTCCGACGGCGGAAGGCTGAGCGCCAGAAAAGAGGTTCCTGACGTATCCTCCATCAAGCGACACGTGCGGAGCCATCTGGCGAAGCAAGCCTGCGCGGAAAGCGAGGTCTAGATATGTCACCTTGTACTCAGATAATGCCTGAGGGCAGTAATACCATGTGGCTCGCTGCTTGATGTCGTCTTCTAGGGCGGAGCGGAATTTCTCTGGCGGGAATGACCGCACGTTCATCCAAGTGCCCGAGGCGATCGCGTCAACCTTCGCCGCGGCCGCGATGAGCATCTGGTGGTTGCAGTAGCCCATCACCACGCGAGCTCTCTGGAGCTTGAGCCCAGCTGCTACATCAAGCACGTTGGCCAGCCAGTTTGGGTCATCGGCCAGATAGCTGCCGTGCGGGTGTTGCATGATCAGGTAGTAGCCATCCGGCTGCCACTCCTCCGCTCTCTCCAGAAGAACGCCGATCTGCTCTTGCGAGCGAACAGCATCATCTGACAGCGCAATAGTCGACAGAAGAGGAAGACCGAGGTTCAGTGCCTGGGCTTCCTCCAGTATGGCCTGCTGCGATGCAAGCCAGTCCTCCGACACCGAACTCGCCAAGAGGCCTGGGAGAATGAACTCCGCGCAGTCAGCCCTCCTGTTGAGGTCAGCAAGTCCGCTCAGGAGCTCAACCAGCGAAGGGCCCTGCCAGAAGACGCCCGTCTGGTAAGAATCAGGCCAGTACCGGTGAGAGCACAGCCTCTCGTGATCGGCGTGAGGTAGGTAGAACTGGGGATCAAGTAGCAGCCTGCCCCTGTCCATTGCCGCTATCCTCTCCGCAACTCGTAGCAACTGGCTCTCGTTGAGATCGCGCGGGCTCAGGATCACAGTGCCACCACCCCAGCTTGAGACGAGCGATTGGCTATGCTGCATCATCCCGAAGCCGAACTGAAGATACAATTCCATGAGATAGCTCCTCCAAGACAGCGCAACAGTGCGGCGGCGACGGCGCACGCACATACCGCTGTGCAGGTAAAGATCCACCGCTAGATGCCTTCCCTAGCACATATCTCCCGCATCCACTCGTACGCGTACCGCGCCGTACGCGGTCGCTGATCCGGCCGCTTGCCGGTCATCGTGGCCACGAGGTCTCGGAACTCGGCCGCTGTCACCGCCGCTACTGAGCTGACCATAAGGGGAGGCAACTGATCCGACTCTACGCGACGAAGTACCTCTATCTGGTCAGTCGCACCGCTTCTGAATGGATTCGTACCGGTTGTGCATTCATACAGGGTGACTCCCAGTGCGAACAGATCAGCTCTCGAGTCTATCGCTGGCTTGATGTTTCGAAACTGTTCAGGCGGACCGTAGCCTGGCGTGAACTTTCCGAACATGGCCATTGTAGCCGTCCGTGATTCCAGTCGGAGGTGCCGCGCGATCCCAAAGTCGAGGAGCCAGAAGCAGCCGTCGCTATCACACATGATATTGTCAGGCTTGACGTCACGGTGCACGAGCGGTATGTCCTCGGCCCTCACGAGGTTCTCGAGTGTGTGCAGACCCAGTCGAAGAACGCTAGTGGTGTCCAGTGGACCGTGTGCCAGCTTCTCGCGGACAGTCTCCCCCTGTATCCGTGCCTCCCTGATCCAGTAGCAGTCGCCGACCGGCGTGGCAACCTGCCCCTGAGCGAAAATCCGTGGGACACGCGCCGGCTGTACCTGTGCTGCCGCCAATATCTCGCGCCTCACGTCCTCTGCATCCTGAGCGCCCGGCCGGATCAACTTCAGCACCACCTGACCATCTGTGGGGTGCACTGCTCCGAAGACGAACTTGAATCCCCCGGGATTAAGCTGGACAATTCCGGATAAGTCTGCAAACTCTCTCTGAAGCCAATGAATGTCGATGCTCACGTTGCACCTCCAGGGTGGCTCGGGTCTGGGTCCTAACGCCATTCCGCGCGCCAGACCCATTCATTGAACAGCCACGACGCGTATGATACGGGCTGCGCCCCAGTTGAGCATCTACGCAGGTCTACTTTGCCCATCTCGTCGGTCAAGACTCCGATGCCCATCCGCTCGGCCCTCGTCAGCAGGCCTTTGCTACGCCGTCCCTGTGGCACTAGCACAAACGATGCCGATGCAAACCACGTGTTCAGCCAAGCCTGCTGGAGGACGGCATCCCACTCCTTCATCTTTGCCTCTATAGCAACTATAGCGCGGACGGCGAATGCTTGTGAGAGAGGCCTGGCCGCCCAACGGTCCTTCATCCGGCGCACCGTTCCTGCCGCTTCGAGTCTCTCCACGCTCGCAGCGACGTTTCTTCCTGTCACGGTCCGTAGCGTCTCCATCTCGCTAGGTCCGTTCCGCAACACAAAGTGCAGCACCCTTAGGTCTTCTGGCGAGAGTGCGGCCCGTTCCGAACTCCAGCGCTGTGCCGTTCTTGGATGCCACACTACGAGCACGAGGTCTGGGCAGCCAGATTCAAGGCGGGGCTCGCGAAAAGCCACAGCACGGCAACCGCGAGGTATCTGCAGTTCCTTGCGGTCCAGGAAAGCGTCCACCAGCAACGCCTCGGGCCCGTGACGCCGCCTCCGGAAAGACGCTCCCAGGTGCCCAGAGGCACTGTCGATGATGGTGACGCTGTCCACCTTGCACTTCCCCTCTGCCCAATGAAGTTCGTCCGCGGCACCGAATCAGGCACAATGAGACACGGCAGCCTTGCGGGCTGACTGTAGTATACCGCAGCCCTTCCGCGAGTGCAAATGCTCTGGCGCCCTCTCGCGATCTTCGCTGCCTCGGTGTTGCACCACGTCTCACCCCTCGCCAACCACCACACACGGATCTCTCGGGGCTCGGGTTTGGCCCCCAACGGTACAGCGCCACCGGCGTGTCGCCCATCCGGTTCCCCGCCTTTCTCCTTTTCTGCTTCTCCCCCTTTCCCCCTTTCCCCGAGCCCCTTCACCGAGCTTCTATACCTCACCGCCTCGGCAATCCCCCGCTCTCCACTCTCCACTCTCCACTAGATGTTAACAACATTTAACCGAAATATACCGGCTTTGGCGTGCCTAAAGTGCCCTCTCGTCGTCTTATAATCATGAGAGCACTTTTTTCTGCGCGCCCTCCCACGCTCAAGCCGGGCTCTCAACCTTCCAACCCTCCAACATTCTGACATTCCAACCGGAAAAGAAAGGAGTTTCCCGTGCCCAATACACAGCCAACCCCAACCTGGGAAGACATCGACGGCAAATGTCTCGAAGTCATCTTACGTGCCGTCTCGTCATTCCCAAAGCTGCTGCGTGAGTGCGACGACGAAGCAGCCACGAAAATCGTCGCCGACCTCATCAAGTCCCGAATGAACCAGCCGGCCTCGGAGCCCGACCCGGCCGCCGCCTTGGCCGAGGTCATCGCCCGCGCCCGCGAGAGCGTTGAGCGCGAAAACACCGCGCCGGACCCATCACCAGCCTCACTCGACTGAAGTCGAGGCTACCCACCCAAAGTCCGCCCCGCGGACTGAACTCTCAGTCGGTGCAGACCGACTTCGTGTACTCGTAGCCCCGGTTTCAACCGAGGGCTCTCTCTGCTTTCCACTTTCCACTTTCAGCCAAGGAGGTTTCCGATGAACACCGGCCAAACCGGCCCTCGCACGCCCGAGGGCAAGAAACGCAGTTCGCTCAACGCACTCAAGCACGGCCTCACCGCCCGCACGCCACACGCGCACCGCCGGATCGAGCGCCAGCACGGCGTCAGCTTCGAGGATGTGCTCGCGAGGATGTTCGACTACTACAAACCCGTCGACCCGGTGGAGGACGAACTGGTGACGCGGATCGCGAGGTGTGTCTGGAGGTTGTCGCTGAGCGCGACGATGGAGAGTCGGCTTCTCAGCCGCCGCAAGAACGCCTCAAAGCCCGGCGTCAGCTACGAACGGATTCTCAAATACGAGCGATTGGTGGACATCCACCTCCACCGCGCGCTCGAAGCCCTCAACAAGCACAGGGGCCTGAACAATCCAAATCCACAAAACGAAACCACGCCAAGCTCGCGCCAAGCGTGATTTCAACTTGCCAAAACCCGGCCACCCCCGCACAAACAGGCCGCAAAAACCGGCACTTTTGACTTTCGACTTTTCACTTTCGACTCGAACCTACGCCGCTTCGCTTTCCCTGCGCAGCATGGTTTGGATGAAGGCCTCTACGAGTTCCGGGTCGAACTGGGAGCCGGCGCAGCGGCGGATTTCGGCGAGGGCCTCGGAGTGGCTGAGGGGCTTGCGATAGGACCGGGTGCTGGTCATGGCGTCGTAAGCGTCCGCGATTGCTATTACCCTGGCAAGCAGCGGTATGTTGCGACCGGACAGGCCGCAGGGATAGCCCTTGCCGTCGAAGCGTTCGTGATGGTGCTTGACACCCGGCAGGATGCCGTTCATCTGCTGGACGCGCTTGAGTATTAGCGACCCAAGCCCGGCGTGGTTTTCGATCTGCGCGCGTTCCTCGGGATCGAGCGGAGTGGTCTTGCCCAGCACTTCCTCGGGCGTGCCGATTTTGCCGACGTCATGCAACAGCGCCGCGGAGCGCAGGCTGTCGAGTTCCTCGGCGGACATTCCCAGGCATTCGCCCATAGCCACCGACATCTCCATAACCGCGTGCGAGTGCCCCCGAGCGTTTGCGTCGCGGCCGTCGATAACCGCCGCCAGCGCCTCGATTGCCTCCAGATCTTCGGACTGCAGCAGCGCCTTCACATGCGTTGTGGAGGTGTGGCAAAGCCGGTTGCAGCTTTCGTCGTAGGCCACGCAGCGGTTTCGGCCCTTGTTCTTTGCCGAATACAGCGCCGCGTCCGCGCTTAGAATGAGCGCGTGCCGGGTGCGCGCGTGCTGCGGGAACGTGGCTACCCCACAGCTGACGGTGACCCCTCGGTTCTTGCCGAACGCCATGAGGCTCTGCTTCTCCGTGGCCTCGCGGATTCGCTCGGCGACCGTCATGGCCTCCGCCGCGTCGGTTTCGGGCAGTACCGCCACGAACTCCTCGCCACCGTAGCGCGCCAGCACGTCGATGTTCCGCACGCACCGCCCGCAGGTCTGCGCGAACCACTTGAGCAGTTTGTCGCCCTCCTGGTGACCCCAAGTGTCGTTGAAAGCCTTGAAGTGGTCCAGATCGAGCATAATGATCGAAAGCGTCCGGTCGTAGCGGTTTGCGCGCTCGATTTCCGCGCTGAGCCGCTCCTGGAAGTAGCGGTGGTTGTAGACCTCCGTGACGCCGTCGATGTTCGCGCGCTGCTCGGCTTTCATGCGGTAGTAGACCTCGCGGTCGAACAGGTAGCCGATGAACGCGGCGAACCCGACGCAGATGATCTCCCAGGTGAACAGCGTGAGCATGTGCGAGCGGAAGCACCACTGCAGGTTGCGCATGAGGCTCTGGTAGGTGAGTACGTCCCCCCAGCTTGCGGACTCGGCGCCATACGCCCAGATCCCCGCGAGGTAGGAGATTGTGGCAAACAATATGCCGCCCGCATAGAACGCAAGGCGGTATTTCAGGCTGTGCCTTATTGTGCTCTCGGTCATAGGCCTCCCTCGGCCGGTATGGATGGCTTACTTTCATTATCAGAAACCGAGGGAGCGGGCTATAGGGGAATTTGGCGCAATAATGATGGGGGTTTCGGGATTTCCGCTGAGTGTTGCGGGTTATGGGTTATTGGTTGCGGAGCGGAGCCTGGCGAGCAGGTGGGGGAGGTTGTGCGGGGCGGTGGATGGGGTGGGGAAGGCCTGGCGGAGGGCTTCCCACCAGTCGTAGTTGCGGGCGTAGACGAGATCGAACAGCATGCAGCCCTGCGAGCGGGCGCAGCATTCGTTGATTGCCTCGATGAACCGCTCGGGCTCGTTGTGATATTGGAGCAGATACAGGCTGGCGTAGACGAATGTTGCGTCCCTGACCGCGTGGATCGATTCCTGCGCGGCGGCCTCCACGCTCTGCCACTCCGGCTCGCCGGCTGCGATTGCATCGGCGCGGCGGGCGGCGGCGTAGTAGCAGCCGGTGCACATGAAGTCCACCAGGTCCGCGTAGCCGGTGGTTTCGTAACCCTCGGGCCACCATTCGTAGTCGGATGTGTTGGTGGGGCTGCCCCAGTTGACCCCGACGTCGAAATAGGCGGGATACCAGGAGCCCACGTAGATGCCGAGCTGCGCGTCGGGTCTGGTCGATTTGACCGTGCCGCGCGCCTCCGCGAGGAAATCATGCATTACCTGAGCGCGGAACTTGAGCCAGTCCTTGAAAAGCGGGCCGCGGATGGGGTCCGGGCTGTCCGGACTGCGCTGGATTACGTCCGCGGGCCAGTTGAGGGCCGGGACAAGATGTCCCTGCCCAGCGCTCTTGAGGTGAGACTCGAACGCGGCGCGGGAGAGGTCGCTGAAGTCCGTGTAGAGGTTGGGGTAGCGCATGCGGTCGAGGACGATGCCGTCCACGTCGTAGTTGGCTATGATCTCTGTCACGATGCCGAGGGCATAAGCGCGGACCTCGGGATGGACCGGGTTGACGAAGATGGCGTGGTGCATGTCCCCGAGCTCGTCCGCGCGGCGCAGCGTGTTGTCCGCGTCGAGCTGGATGCACTGCCAGTCCGGGTGCGAATAGGCCGGGCCGCCGGGGAGCTTGCGGGAGCCCTCCGCGAAGACGTTGATCGCGGCGTAGACGGGGATGCCCGCGGCGTGGGATTCCTCGACGACCGTCGCGAGAAGGTCGTAGTCGGCCGGATAGGGCTTGCCGTCGAACGTGGTAAGGCGCGGGGCGAGCTTGCTGTTATAGAGGACCAGGCCGGCGAGGGGTTTGACGTCCACGATGATGGTGTTGATGTTGGCGTACTTGCACCTCGCGACCGTGTCTCGGACGCCCTCGCGCGTGGATAGAGCCCAGATGTTGGCCTCGGCGTCGAACCACATTATGCGCGCCTGCGCGCCGGCTTCGCGGGCGAGGTCGGTTGCGCTGCTATCTGTGACCTGGTCCGCGGATATGTACATGTTGTCAGCGGATTGGCTCATCTCGCTTTGGACATGTCGAGCACGTAGAGCATCATGAACGTGTTGGCTTCACCGGGGACGAGCTCGACCGCGGCTACGTACTTGCTGTCAGGAGACCAGATGAGCCTACAGACGAAGGGAGCTGCCTGGCTGATCTCGCTTTTGTCAGGGAAACCTGCAACGGTGACGATGCTGCCGTCGTTGGGATTGAGCGCTTTGACCCGGTTGCCATCACCGAAGACGATTGTCTTTCCGTCCGGGGACCACGCGACGGCGCCGAGGTCGTTTGCGGCCAGAGTCTTGGCCTTCGCCTCCTCGCCCGGCCTGGAGATGCGGAGTTCTCGGGTGTCGCCCGTGAGGTCGCCGAGGATCACGGCCGTGCGGTCGCCTTTGGGGCTGTCGCTGCGGTCCAGAATGCCGCCGCCGGTGGTGCGGCAGACTTTGCCGGTGTAGTTGCCTTGCAGGTCCACTTCCTCGCAGCCGGGCTCATAGTAGCGGGTGAACTTGGCGAACCGGAGTTCGAGCGATTTGCGCGCGGCGTTGTAGCTGAAGCCGGTGAGTTCGCGCCAGAGGTCGGTTTTCGGCAGGTTCGCCGCGACCGGCGTTTCGCGGCCGGTGACGAGATCATTCTCCACCACGACCCTCGGGTTTGACCTGAGGTAAAGGAACTTCCTGTTCGTGATGTAGTTGGGGCAGAAGCCCTCGACGAGCCTCGTGATCGACTTGTCGCCCACGCGCCACCGGTAGACGCAGGCTCGGTAGTATTTAGCTCCGATGCCCTCGAACAGCAGCGACTTGGAGTCCGGCGCCCAAGAGACGACGGGATCGACCAGTGCGCCGCTGTCGTAGCCGTTGGCATCCGTAAGCTGCCAGGCGGGCGCCAGCTTCACGGCCTCCTGCTTGCTTCCGCCTACCGAGGCCCAGATGATGGCCCCGAGCGCTATAATTGCGACTATGATTGCGATCTTGAGCTTCATGGCTTTCCCTCGGGCGTCGCGCCAACTCGCGCGCCAACGCTCGTATATTGTAGAGTATGAGGCGGAAACCAGGCAAGTGCGCCGAGGCACTCGATACTGAGCTTCCGTTCCACGCGAACTCCGCCGGCTCAGTGGAACGCCCTTCGATACGGCTCCTCGCAGCGTTCGCTTCCTCGCTGCTTCGACAAGCTCAGGATGCTCAGGTCGCTCCCGATGCTCGATGCCTACTCAGGGCTAGCAGCCTGCGGATAAAGCCGCACTCGGTTGTAGGAGCCGTCTCCAGACGGCGATCTGCGAGCGTGACGCCAGTGGATTCGGGGTCTGGAGACCCCTCCTACACCACTTTGTCCGGCGGCTGCTAGCGGGGAGGAAATGCTATGAAACTTGCAATAGGGATTGTTCACGAGAGGGATAAGCACAAGGTCAGCGATGCGCTGCTGGACGCGGGGCACAAGTTCACGATCGTGGCGAGCACGGGCGGGTTCCTGCGGGATGGAAATGTCACGTTCCTGATAGGGACCGAGGATGAGAACGTGGACAACGTGATCGAGATCGTGCGAACGTGCTGCCATTCGCGCGAGCAGTATATCGCTCAGCCGATGCCGGATGCCATCGCGCCCGCGGGCGCGGTGATCAGTCCGGTGAAGGTGTGCGTGGGCGGCGCGATCATATTCGTCGTGGATGTGGAGAAGTACGAGCGTGTCTAGGGAAGTTCCAAGTTCAAAGTCAAGAGTTGAAAGTTGCCCGGATCGCTAGCAGACTCCGAGTGACAGGAGGCGGTTTCGAGTTGGGTTTTGGCACGATTGTAGGGCAGGATTTGGCGAAACGGGTGCTGACCAGGGCAGTCCGCGAAGAGCCCGCGCACGCCTATCTATTCCTCGGGCTGGAGGGCACGGGCAAGCTCACCACGGCGCTGGAGTTCGGTAAGGCGCTCAACTGCGAGAATCCACGAGACGGCAATGCGTGCGCCCAGTGTGCCATCTGCCACGCGATCGAGCACGGCAATTTGCCAGACATGCGCGTGTGGTCACCCGAACGGCAGGACACGACGATCAAGAGCATGCGCGAGATGCGCGACCTCGCGGCATTCAAGCCGATGCGCGGCAAGTGGGTGATCAATATCATCGAGCAGGGCGACACACTCAACGAGGACTCCGCCAGCTGCATTCTCAAACTGCTCGAAGAGCCTCCTGACTACGTCATCAACATCCTGCTGTACCGCAATGCCGCCAACGTACTCCCGACTATTCGTTCGAGATGCCAGCTTGTACGATTCGAACAGGTGGACGCGGCCGTGTTGTCGGCGGCGCTGGTTGAGGACTTCGGCGTCGGGCCGCGCGAGGCGGAGTTCCTTGCAACGTATTCGCAGGGCAGGCCGGGGATAGCCATCGGGCTGATCGGCGATGAGGAATTCCAGCGAAGGCGTGAGAGCATTTCGTCCGTGGCGGGGGCCGCATCCGAGGGCAAGCCGTGGGCGGCGCTTGCGCTTGCAGAGGCGCTGAGGACGAACGTCGCTGCGTCCGATGACGAGGACGACGAGGAAGAGGCGTCCGCGCAGCCATCCGGCAAAGCGGCAACCGCGGCGAGATCAGGCGCGAGGCAGGCCACTTCGGAGTCACTGGACATGCTGCTGATTTGGTACCGTGACCTGATGGCAACGAAGCTGCAAGGCGAGAACGCGGCGGTGGTTAACTCCGATATGCGCGAGCAGTTGCTCGAGCAGAGCGCGCGGTATCGCCACGCCGGGCCGCTGCTTGCCGGCATCGAGGCGATCCTGCAGGCCAAGCGGCGCGTTCAGGGCAACGGAATCCCGCAGATCGTGACCGAGGCGCTTATGGTGCGGCTTGCGGTCTAGAGGTTAGATCGCGAAATCGTCCAAGGTTTTCTCGAAAAGGGATTTCCTCAGGGGGCGGCTGTGAGTTGCGCGGCCATGGGGCTGACGATCTCAACTGCAGCGAGAGCCGCGAAGGACCCCGTCCGCACCCTGCCCGCAGCGGGGAGGGGTAGGCCGTGCGCAATTCGCAAGGCTTTCACCCTCACCACAGCCCTCTTTCTCAAGGGAGAGGGGCGGGTTACTTGGAGAAGTCTTCGGGTTGGTGGCGGACGATCTCGCCCTCGACCATGTAGATGACGTCCTCGGCGATGTTGGTGGCCTGGTCGGCGATACGCTCGAGGTGGCGCGAGGTCGAGAGCAGGTGGATTGATTCGGTCACGCGCTCGGGGTGGGTTCCGACGTATTCCTGGATCAGTTGATACATGTGCCGGTTCATCTCATCGACCTCGTCATCCGAGGCTCGCACGTGCTGCGCGACCGCGGTGTCGAGATTGACCAGCGCGTCGATGCTTCGCGAGACCATGAACTGCGCTTTGGTCGCCATCCCTTTGAAGTCCAGAGGCAGATCGATCGGCGGGTGAGTCGCGAGATACGCGGCCCGCTCGGCAACATTGACCGCCTCGTCGCCGATGCGCTCGAGGTCATTGTTGATCTTGAGCACAGCAACGACATAGCGGAGATCGATCGCGACCGGCTGGTGCAGCGCGAGGATCTTGAGACAGTCCTCCTCGATCTCGACTTCCATATGGTCGATCCGGCGGTCGCCGTCCATGACTACTTGCGCCAGCCGCACGTCGCGCTTGACGAGTGCCTCGACCGCGTTGCGCAGGGATTCCTCGACCTCCGCGCTCATGCCCAGTATCTTCTTTTTGAGGTTTTCGATCTCACGCTGTAGATGGGTGGTCATAGCCTAGCCGAACCTTCCAGTGACGTAGTCCTCGGTGCGCTTGTCCTTCGGGCGGGTGAATACGGTTGATGACTGATCGAACTCGACCAACTCGCCCATCAGGAAAAAGCCCGTAAAGTCTGAAACGCGCGACGCCTGCTGCATGTTGTGAGTGACGATGATGATCGTGTAGTCGGTCTTGAGCGTCTGCATCAGTTCCTCGATCCGAAGAGTCGAGATCGGGTCGAGCGCGGAGCACGGCTCGTCCATCAGCACGACCTCCGGCCTGACCGCCAGCACCCTCGCGATGCACAGCCGCTGCTGCTGTCCACCAGACAGCATCATAGCCGACTTGTGAAGGTCGTCCTTCACCTCGTCCCACAGCGCGGCGCGCATAAGGCTCTCCTCGACGATGTCCTCGAGGTCGGTTTTGCTGCCGGCGCCGTGGATGCGCGGACCATAGGCAACGTTCTCGAAGATCGACTTGGGGAAAGGATTGGGCTGCTGGAAGACCATACCCACGCGCTTGCGAAGCTCCACGACATCTATGGAGCTGTCGAGTATGTCCACGCCGTCAAGCGTGATCCGCCCCTCAACGCGCACGCCCGGAATCAGGTCGTTCATGCGATTCAGGCAGCGCAAGAATGTTGACTTGCCGCAGCCTGACGGCCCGATGAGCGCGGTGATGGCGTGGGCGTCGATGCCTATGTTGATACCTTTGAGTGCCTTGAAGTCGCCGTAGTACAGACTCAGGTCGGAAACGGATATCAGGCCGCTATTGCCGTTTGTGGTGTCCATTGCCACGGTCATCTCCTCGGGCGCGGTTGCCGTTACCAAGCTCTTCTCCTCCTGAAGCGGTTTCTAATCACTGCCGCGATCAGACTCATCCCCAGCACCAACATAAGCAGAACCAGCGCGGTCCCCCACTGCATTTTCGCGGAGGGATTGAAGGTCTCCGTCGCCAGCACGTAGAGCTGGTAAGGCAGGGCCATGCAGTCGTCAAATGCGGACCGGGGCAGCCTTGGCAGATAGAACGCAGCGGCGGTGAACATGATAGGCGCGGTCTCGCCGATCGCGCGGCCGACGCCGAGTATGACTCCAGTGAGTATCCCGGCTGCGGAGTTGGGCAGCACCACTCGCCATATCGTCTGCCACTTCGTCGCTCCCAGTCCAAGGCTCGCGTCGCGGAACGATTTCGGGACGGTCAGCAGGGCCTCCTCGGCCGACGTGATCACAACGGGCAGCACCATCAGCGCGAGCGTGAGCGAACCCGCGAGGATCGATCTGCCGAAGTGCAGGAACAACACGAACAGGCCAAACCCGAACAGCCCGTACACGATGGATGGCACGCCTGCAAGGTTCACTATCGAGAGCCTGATCAGGCGCGTGAATGCATTCTGCCCAGCATACTCCGTCAGGTAGATGGCCGCGAATACACCGACCGGCACCGAGAACAGAACCGTCCCGGTCATCAGGCAGAACGTGCCGACGAGCGCGGGCAGGATCCCTCCCTCGCGCATCGCATGGCGGGGCATTTCGGTCAGGAACGACCAGCTTATCGCCGGCGCGCCGCGAGAGATGAGGAAGTAGATCACAGCCACAACCGGTATCACCACCGCCAACGCCGATAGCGAGAGCAGCGCGAAGACGATGCGCTCTTTGCGGGCCTTAGCCGATCGCCTGGGTCTTGTGGGGCTCGAGACGCTCATGCGCGGGTTCTCCTGAGCGCGAGGTCGGCGACCAAGTTGACTGCAAATGTGATGGCGAACAACGCAAGCCCCACCGCGAACAGCGAGGCGTAGTGCGGTGAGCCCTGCACGACGTCGCCCATCTCCAGCGCAACGGTGGCGGTCATGGTTCGCACCGGGCCTAGGAAATAGGACAGCAGACCGGTCACTCCGCCCGGGAGCCCCGCGGCGTTACCGGTGACCATCAACACCGTCATCGTCTCGCCTACCGCGCGGCCGACACCAAGCATGCACGCCGCTGTGATGCCACTGCGTGCTGCAGGGATAACCACGCTGCGTATCGTCTCCCAGCGCGACGCGCCGAGCGCAAGCGAACCGTCCCTGAAGGTCTTGGGGACCGCGACAATCGCGTCCTCGGAGATGGATATAATAGTGGGCATAGCCATGAACGCAAGCATTATGGAGCCGGTGAGCGCAGTAAGCCCGATGGGCAGTTTGAGCAGATTCTGGAGGAATGGCGCGGCGATCATGATGCCGATGAAACCGATAACGACGCTCGGGATTCCCGCCAACACCTCGATGGTGGGCTTGAGAATCTCGCGCACGGGCTTGGGCGCGACTTCGGCCAGGTAGACAGCGCACGCGATGCCGAGCGGCACCGCGATCAGCACCGCGCCCAGCGTCACGACCAACGAGCCCATCAACAGCGGCACCAGCCCGAACTGGTTCTGGTCTGGAAGCCAGGTGGTGCCCGTCAGGAACTTACCGATGCTGACAGTGTGGAAGAGCGGAACGGCGTCCTTGAGGAGGAACACGAAGATCAGACCGACGGTCACAATCGCAGCGATTCCATTGAGGAATATGAATCTTGCGACGAGCGAGTCCTTCCACTGGCCACGACGCTTGCACGTCAGGCAGTGCGCCAGCGATTCCTTTTCTCCAGTTGCCGCGCGAGTGTTCATTCTGCTTCCCTGTTTCCCCGTCAATGCTGATTATAGACAGGGAAGCTTACAGGATGTTTACGCCGGTCTTACAGCTAACCTGCCGCTTACGTGCTATCATGTAGCCAGCAAATAGAGGGGGATAGACGTGAAGAGCACATCGCACTTGCCGCGCCTGGGTGCGTTCGCGGCACTCATAGCCCTGCTGTCTTGCGCGCCTGCGCTTGCGGAGGACTACAACTGCTACTTCGGCAATACGCATGCCCACACGACCTACTCTGACGGGAAGCAAATGCCTTCCGACCACTACAGCATGGCCAAGGCGGCGGGCTACGATTTCTATGCGATAACGAACCACGCACTGGCCAAGTACAAGGGGTTTACCCAGGAGAGCTATGAAGCAACAAAGAAGGAGGCGGACAAGTTCACGGATGCGGCGTTCGTTGCCATCTGCGGTTTTGAGTTCTCCGAGAACGACGGTCCAGGCGGGACCGGTCACCTGTGCGCGCTCAACACGACCGGCTACCTCGACGCGACAGGGAATGAGGTCAACCTGCCCGTCTTCTACGATTGGCTGACGAAGCAGAAGACCACCGTGGCGGCATCGTTCAACCATCCGGGCGTCAATACATACGACTCCTACGGTTATCTCACTGCCTCCCGGCGAGAGGAGGTGCAGATGTACGAGGTGATCAACAGCGGCAAGCCGCACTACGAGGGCTTCATTGCGGCGCTGGAAAAAGGCTGGCGGGTCGCCCCGATTGCTGCAGAAGATGGCCACGGGACCGGCCGCATCAAGGACACTTACAGGACCGGCGTGCTGGCGACGAGCCTGACGCGTGAGAATCTGATGCAGGCGATGCGCGCCCGAAGGGTCTACTGCACGTGGGACAAGAATCTGCGTCTGCAGTTCATCGCAAACGGACGGATAATGGGGTCGGTTCTGGCATCGCCGACAAGCCTGGAATTCACAGTCATTGTCTCCGATCCGGACACGAGCGATGCGGGGGATGCCATAGCGAAGATCGAGATAGTGGGAAAGAAGGGCGCGGCGGTTGCATCCAAGGAGTTCGCATCACACGAGGTGAAGTGGACGACGACCTGCGAACCCAAAGACGACTACTACTTCGTGAAGGTCTACACGGCTGACAAGACGGACGGACCGACCGCGTATTCGGCGCCGATATGGATCGAGAAGGCCCAGCCCGACAGCTCAACAGGAGGAAATGATGTTCAAAAGAATTGACCACGTGGAACTCGTGCCGTCAGACTACGAGAAGACCATCGGTTTCTACACAGACGTGCTTGGATTCAGCATCAAGGAACGGATTGCGGTGGATATGCCGCCGCTGCGGGAGATCATCTATCTGACGCTGGGCGATACGATGATGGAGTTTCTGCACGTCGAGAACCCGGCCCCGGCGCCGCCGCCGTGGCAGGTCGGCTACTGCGCGATCGCCATCGAGGTGGACAGCATGGATGAGGCCGTGGCGTACCTCAAGGATAAAGGCGTCGATATCGTATGGGGGCCGATGGACATAGGCGGTCCGATCCGCGCCGAGATCCGTGACCCCGACGGCCTGACGATCGAGCTGAGGCAGTGGTAACAGAGACTCAGGTTGCTATGTCGGCTGCATAGGCCGACTCCCAGAGCCCCGGGCATGTGCAGGTTTGCCCGGTAAAGTTGGACTGAACCTGCAGGATAGGCCCTTTGTCACTATCCTGGCGACGACTGTGGGTCAGCAGAGAAAACGGACGACGGCATTTCCGCCGCCGTCCGTTCGATAGTCTACCCTGCTGTGCTCACTTGAGCGGCAGGTAGCCGGTGTCGGCGACCATTGCCTGGCCCTCAGGGCCCGTGCACCACTTCAGGAACTCGCCCGCAGCGCCCTTCGGCTTGCCCATCGTGTAGGCAAGGAGGTATCTGAACAGCGGGTAGGTCTCGTCGGAGACGGTCTTCGCTGTTGGCACAATACCGGCCTCGCCGGACTTGCGCGAGATCGAGAGAATGCGCACCTTGCCGGCCTTCGCGGCTTCCTCGGCGTAGGCCAGACCCACGTAGCCGACGGCGTCGGCGGACTGGCAGACAGCCTGCTCAACGGCCTTGTTGGAGGCCAGCGAGAGCATCTCTTTGGAGTAGGGCTTGCCGCCGAGGACTTCGTCCTGGAAGAAGCCATAGGTGCCCGAGGAGGAGTCGCGCCCGACGAGCACGATTTCCTTGTCGGACTTACCACCGAGCTCCTTCCACCGCTTGATCTTGCCGCTGTAGAGATCCGCGAGCTGAGGAATGGTAACGTTCTTGACGTTGTTGGACGCATTGACGATAATCGCCATGCCGTCTTTGGCAAGCCTGGTCGCGACCAGCTTGGAGTTGCGCACCTTGGCGGCGTCAATCTCCTTGGGCTTGGCCGGCCGGGAAGCGTTGGCGATGTCGCAGGACCCGTTAAGCAGTGAGGAAATCCCCACGCCGGTTCCGCCGCCGCTTACGGAAATGGACACGCCGGAATGCTTGGCCATGTATTCCTCGGCCCAAACCTGACTCAGCGGCAGGACCGTCGTCGATCCGGCGATCTTGAGTGTGCCCGCGGCGCAGGCAGCTGAAGCGGCCACTGCCACCAGCAATAATGCAACTACGAGTTTGTTCATTACTGTCAACCTCCTTCGAAGTCGGTATTGTAGACGGATCAGTAGGTGACCAACCACTCAGCGATAAGCGAGTTGTTCGGGAAGGAGTTCTTCTCTTCCTGGTTGATCTGATAGAACAGCTTGAATCTCAGGTTGTCGTCGATGAACCGGATGTAGCCCAGGTTCCAGGCGCTGCGGCGACCGTACTGCGGGTAGAGCGGGTCCTGTGAGAGACTCTCGTAGCGGGCCACAAGCTCGTCCCTGCGGGTAACGTTGAGGCCGACCTGAGCATTGTAGCCGTCCACCCAGTCGTTGGGGTTGAACGTCGCCGGATTGGTCGTGTCAACGCCCTTGGCTCGGCAGTACTCCGCCTTGAACGTGATCAGGTCCCAGTAGTATCTGAAATCCGCGCCGTAGCGAATCTTGTCGGTTGTCGAGTCCATCGCACTGCGGTCCTTGTTCCAGATGCCCTTACCCACATAGCCGGACACACCGAACTCGACGTTCGGGCTGCTGTATTTGATGTTGGCAAGCACGTCCTTCTGGTCGTTGTAGTCGTTGGCGACCTGGGACGAGGACTTGATATTGGTTGTCTTGACGGGCGGTCCGGGATCGGTCACGACGCTGGTCAGGGTGTTGACGACGTCGGTGCCGGAGCCGTCGTAGACACCCAGCGTACCGAACCAGTTGGGGCCGAATGGAGAGGTGAGGACGAGACCGCGGTCTCGCTCGTTCGGGAAAAACCTGCGCGCCCAGAGCGATCTCTCCGGGGTCTCTCTGACGTTGTCGCCAGTGGGGACTTCATAGCCGAACCACCAGTTCTGCTGGCCGACGAGGAACGACGGACCGAGAAGCTGATCGGTGACTGTGTTGTACTGGACGTAAGCATCCTTGACGCTCGCCTTGTCACCACCCATATCGAGTTGAAGAACGCCCATGCTCTTGTCGGTGGGCTTGGCAGTGACTTTAAGCCTGGCACGCCTAACGTTGAATGTATCGTTGGTCACGGCCTTCTTGTCTTCGGGGTTCTGAAGCGTCTGGTAGCGCATCTGAACGAGTCCGCCGAAGCCGATCTTCTTCAACTTGGAAACATCCGACTTGGTGCTCTCGAAGGCGCCCTCCGGATCGGTGACGATGGCGTTGATGTTCTCGACGGTGCCCGAGATCTCGGTGAGTTGAGCCTCGACCTTGTCGATGCGAGTGCCGATAACGGTCAACTCGACCTTGAACTCGTCTACCAGTTTCCTGACTTCGGCCAGATCGGACGGGCTCACGCCAGCCGACACGGCAGCCGTTGGGGCCGCAGTACTCTCGACGGTCGTCTCAGCCCCGGCAGCCTTGGTCATCTTCTCGTCGATGTTATCGACGACCCGCTTGACGATAGTCGCGAACTCATAGCGACTCAGTGTGCGGTCCCCCAGGAACTTGCCGTCCGGGTAACCACTGACAAGCCCCTTGTTGGCTAGGTCAGCAACCGCGACGTATGCCCAGTGATCCTTGGGGACGTCGGTCGGCGCCTGCGCGACAGCGGTGAGCGCGCATGCCACAATACAGATTACGAGTAGCAACCTCTTCACTTAATGAAGACTCCTTTCCCTGAGACGGAAGAGACCGCGTGCCCCCCGGTCGTCCACCCTGGTCTCCGCCCGTCTAGCTCAGCTATAATCGTAAGGGGCAGTCATTACAGCTTCCTAACACGAGCACTGCAGTGGAGCTAACTTTGCGCAAGTGTCATCGCGTACGGGCCGGCCACGACTGAGGCTTGTTAGCTGATGTTAAGGGTGCGATAATGCGGAGTTAGGCTATAAGTGCTAGAATGATGCCAGCAAATGCTCTCTGACGCGGAGGAATGTATGGCAGCTCGAATACTGGTTGTTGAGGATGAAGAGGACATTGCCACACTGATCCGGCACAACCTCGAGAAAGAGGGCTACAAGGTCGATGTGTGCGCGGACGGCATCTCGTCCGTGCAGTCGGTGCGACGCGATCCGCCCGATCTCGTGCTGCTGGACATAATGCTGCCCGGCATGGATGGCAAGGAAGTGTGCAGCGCGATCCGCCGCGACTACGACGTTCCTATTATAATAGTGAGCGCGAAAGGCACCGAACTCGACAAGGTGATCGGGTTGGAGTTGGGCGCGGACGACTACATGGCAAAGCCTTTCGGCGTGCTGGAACTGATCGCGCGCGTGCGATCGGCGCTGCGAAGAGCGTCCGGCGGCTCCGCCCGCCGTGAGGAAGTGCTGCGAGGCGGAGATATCGTGCTGGATAAGCCCCGGCATGAAGTCACGGTCAACGGCGCGGTCGTCGAGCTTCGCCCCAGGGAGTTCGGACTGCTGGAGATCCTGCTCGCCAATAAGGGCCGGGTGCTGGACCGAGACACGATCCTCGAGAGAGTGTGGGGCGAGGACGAGTATATAGATCATGGCACCGTTGACGTGCATATTCGCCGTCTGCGGGAGAAGATCGAAGCCACGCCCGAGAAGCCCCGTTACGTTCTGACCGTGCGCGGCGTCGGCTATAAGTTTTCTGAAGATTGAGTCAGTCTCCACCGAAGATCCACTGTTTTCCCCTCACGTAACCCCTAAACTGGTACTTTTGCCAGGTTGACAACGCACCGCGCGCATGCCATCATGCGGTGGGAAAACTCGTGCGGGCAGGCGCGAGGGTTGGAATGCTACACGCGAACACCTTGGCGCTTCCAGTCGCAAATGTGGCGACTGTGGGGCGGCGTTTTGCTGTCGCGGTGACCATGCGCCCGCTCATCTGCCGCGCGAGTCCCGAGACCGCCGAAGCAACTCCTCCTCGCACCCGGACGGCACGCCGCAGTTTCCGCGAAAATACCAGGTTGACAACGTACTGCCCACATGGTATGTTCCGATTAGTAAGGCCGTCCCCGACTAGCGTCAAGGAGAACCGTATGTACAGAGCTCTGCTGATAGCTGCCGCACTGGGCACGCTGCTTGCCACAGGCGCGCAAGCCGTAACCACCACCGACCTCGTGAACCAGGTCAGCACGACGAGCCTCCAGAATTACCTTCAGTCGCTGCCCACATACTACGGCGACAACCGATGCTTCAACTACTCGATTGTAGGTAACACCTACGTCAATGGCGCGCAGCACGACATAATGCGCGATAAGCTGTTCACATATTTCAGGCAGTCGGGGTGGACGACGTTCTACGACCCAATCTACATCACGGATACGTCCGGTAACATATCGTCAGGCGCCAACATAATCGCAGTCAAGCAGGGCTCGGTCACCCCGGACAAGATCTACTTCGTCAGCGGGCACTATGACTCGACGGCCAACCATCAGACCGGCTTCACATCGTGTCCGGGAGCCGACGATAACGCGAGCGGCTGCGTAGGACTGCTGGAGATGGCCAGGATATTCTCGAAGTACACCTTCGATTCGACGATCATCTTCGCGTGCTTCGACGGCGAAGAGCAGACTATCAACGGCAACGACGGCGTTACCTACCGGCGCGTCGGCAGCATACACTATGTGAACAAGTACACGGACATCATCCCGAAGATACAGACCATGGTCTCATTCGACATGGTCGCCTGGGCCAACGGCAGCAATAGAGGCAGACTCGAGAGCGGCTACTCCCAGAACACGGCGCTCGATACGGCCATAGAAAACGCCCTTACCAACTACGGCGGACTAAGCTACTCGTACAACAACTCCCAGAACTACAGCGACCACGTTTCATTCGCCAACAAGGGGATTCCGGCGCTGATGCTCATCGAGTATAACTGGACCAGCGACCCTTACTATCATACGACGAGCGACGCCGTGGACAACCCCAGCAACATCGGCTGGGCCTACTATACCAAGATGGTGAAGGCGATCTGCGGCTATGTCAGCGATGCCGCTCACCTCAACGGCGTGGCGGCGGGCTACGCGATGGCTCCGCAGTCGTCGGGAACGCTCACCGCCCAGGCTACGAACGATCTTGGCGCGTACCTGAGAGGCTTGGTGAAGTGATGCAGAGGTTGCTGTCTCGAAAGCGTTACGTAACCGGCGCCGCGCTGGTTGTTCTCGCTATTCTGCTGACAGCGGCGCCCGTGTGCGCAACCGTGATATGGTCGGATGACTGCGAGTCGTTTACGAACTGGCCAACGTGGAGCGGCAAGTCTCAGCCTACACTGAGCAGCAGCCCCGACCCGATCCAGAGTGGCAGCCACGCGTTCAAGTTCAACAACGCATCCAATCGCGTCTACCATGTGCTGTCGTCTACGCCGACAACGAATGCGGCCTTCGCTTGCCGCTTCTGGCTCTACGATGACGGCCAGAACCTGGCATCGACGATCGCCGACATACGCAACAGCGGCAGCAGCGTTCTGCTCGGCGTGGGCACATACAATCAGGCGGGCAGCTACGACTCGTCGACTTATCAGGTCCGCATACTGCCGCAGCCGTCCGGCAGCGACACCCAGGGCTGGCTCAACATGTCCGGCGTCACGCGGTCCAACGGGTGGCACAGATTCGATATCTACTGCAACAACAGCACCGGCGCCGCATCGTTCTACGTTGACGGCACACTCGGGCTGAGCGGCTACTCAACGACATCGGGCACCACGTTCTCCCAGGTGGTCGTGGGCGCCGGCGTTTCGGCATCCGCCTACACGACTACGCAGACGATCGATACGGTGGCAGTGCTGCAGAATCCGACTAAGGTCACCTTCGCTACGTCAGGCAGCGGCTCGATTGGCGTTTCGGTAAGTGGAACGGTTTTCAGCAAACCCAATGGTTACTACGACACCGGCGAGACGCTTGCTCTCACGGCCGCGCCGAGCGCGGGTTACAGGTTCCAAGGCTGGTCGAGTTCCGCAGGGTGGTCGTCCCCAGATGCAACGGTGAGCTACACGCCGGAAGCCGGTAACCCGACTGTCACGGCGACGTTCGTTCACGGCGCCTACCAATGTACTACTACCGCGTGTCCGTCGGCCGGGGGCAGCGTCACCGGAGGAGATTGGTACGATGCAAACGCCTCCGTAACGGTGCAGGCCACTGCGAACCCGGGGTATTCGTTCTCCTACTGGACCGACGACTCGTGTTCGGGCACACACGTCGTGTCATCGAACCCGACCTTCAGCTTCAGTATGCCATCCGGCTCGGTGTCGCTTTTCGCACACTTCGTTCCAGGCACCTACACGCTGACAAGATCGGCGTGCGCTGGGGGCAGCGTGTCCGGAAGCTGTGGATCGGTGCAGTATGGGACACAGGTCACAGTTACGGCGACGCCGGACCCTGGTTACTGGTTCAGCGGATGGTCCATGGGCACGTGTGGGGGGACTGTCGTATCGCGCAACAGCACTTATACATTCACCATGCCGTCCAACGACTGCGATCTGCACGCGAACTTCATCAGACCGGAGATTGTTGAGACATTCGAGGACTACAACACCGGCGGCGACAGCTTCGAGAGCCTGGACAAGAACGATCCCGCCGGACCCAATCAGGCGTCGAACGGTCTGGGCAACCCGTGGTGGGGTACGGTCCCTCCGAACGGCCGCATCGATGTCTCCAAGGCACATTCTGGCACGAAGAGCCTGTGGGGCACGGCCGGGGGATGCAGGGACTTCTATAATCTGCAGTATCGCTGCAACAACGGCCTGCCATTCACAGGGAGCGTTTATCTGGACTGGTGGTTCTATGACCCGCTGGGGTCGGGTGGCTCTACGACGAATTTCTGCGGGGACTACACTGCGCTGTCCTGCTACTCCGGCATGCCAACGACACTCGACCATCCAGCTACGGTACCGAACGTGATGCCGGCGCCAATTCAGCAGTTGGCCGTGGGGATGTCCGACGACCTCGCGAGCGGGTACAATCCGGCGAAGTACCAGGTCAGAATAGTGGGCGACAGCGGCGGATATCACGGCGGCTGGTTCAATACGACAGTCACTCGCTCAGTCGGCTGGCACCACGCAAGGGTGGCGGTCGGACCTAGAAAGAGCCCGTCCAACACAAACGACATCACTTTCTTCATCGACGATATGGCCAGTCCGGTCATGCCGTCCAGGGACTCGATTACGACTGCCGGATTCAACATGATCGAAGTCAACTCGAGCATGCCGCAGGCTGGCACGATCACGAGTTCATCCGGCGCCGTCTACAGCAAATACTACCACTTCGCCAGCGTTGACGATATCAGCTTCGGGACGGCGCCGGGCGCGCCGACCGCGGCCGCGGCATCGAACGTCGGGCCCAATGCGATCACGTGGAACTGGATTGACGGGTCCGCCGAGGAAGACGGCTTCCGCATCTGGGACGCCGCGTCCGGCGGGACCATGAAGACCAGCGTCGGCGCCAACTTCACCGCTTGGACGGAAGCAGGTTTGAGCGCGAACACATATTACTCGCGATGGGTAGAGTCGCAGGTCTCGCGATACGCCGGCGTCATTCTATCGCCGAGATCAGGCCTGCCGATGACCTGCACGCTGGCGGTGGCTCCCGTGTATGCCTCGTCCGGCGCGGGTGCGGTGACGTGCAATCGCGGCGCGAGTGATTCGAATCCCTACCCTGTCGATACGTCCACCGTGTTCACGGCCGTCAATGGATTCGCCTCGGGACCAACCAAAGCATCCAAGTATCTGTACTTTTGGGACACTACGCCAGGCGAGCCTGCCGGATGGACGGGAGCTTCGCAGTGGACGAGCGGAGCCTTGAGTAAGGCGCCCGCGCAGGCCGGCCATTACTATCTGCACCTGAGGGCATGCAACCAGGACGGAGTCGCAAACTCGACCACTCTTAACCTTGGTCCCTACGTTTATCAGACACCGGCGGCCGTTGCGCGAATAGCGGATGCGTGGGCTTACGACGACGGCCAGATGCTGAGCCTGAACGGCAAGGCCGTGACGGCCGCATTCGCTGCGGACTCGTTGTGGATCGAAGAAAGCGATCGCACGGCCGGCATGAGGGTCGCATACTCCTCGGCAACCGGCGCGCTGCAGGATCATCTAGTCGCGATCATTGGAGTTCTTGACTCGACGCAGAAGCCTCGAACGCTTGTGGCGTCGAGCGTGGAGGACCTCGGACCTGCCTCACCAGCCATCACTCCTCTGGAGATGGTGCTGCGAGGCATTGGGGGGACCGGGTTCAACGCGAAGACTGCCGGCACTGCCGGCGCTGCGGGATTATATAACGTGGGATTGCTGGTGAAGGTGGCGGGCAGGATTTCGTTCGCGGACAACAGCAATCCAAATAGCAGGTTCTTCTACGTGAACGACGGCAGTTCACTTGCCGCCAGCGACGGCAGCGGGCATGCAGGAGTCAAAGTGAAGTGCGGCACGTTCGCCGCACCCACCAGCGGCATGGTGAAGGTGACCGGTGTTGTCAGCGTCGAGCCATCGCCCAACGGCCTTGTGCCGGCGCTGATCATCCGCAGTGGCGCGGATGTGGTCCCGGTTCAGTAGAAGACCACGATCGATACGATACCAGGAGTATGTGATGCACGTAGCCAAAGGCCTGACCGTGGCCATATTTATCGTCGTGTTGGCAGTTGCTTGCGCACCTGTGGCGGCACAGACATTCTCGCTGACGGTAGTCGGTTCGGGAGGATACGTTACGCAATCCGGTAACGGCTACTATTCAGCCGGCGCTATGGTGACCATATCAGCGACACCGGACCCAGGCTATACGTTCTGGAAATGGATCGACGTCAGCGGCAATCTGTTCTCCTCTGACCGCAACTGCACGTTCTACATGCCGGCGCACAACCTCGCCCTCACTGCTGTGTTCGTGCAGAACGGCGTTTGGGTGAACGCGACGGGGAACCCCGGCGTGGGAGGTTCGGTCACGGGACCAGGCGTTTATTCCGTCGGGAGCTCGTGCACGCTCACGGCAGTCTCCACCCCACCCTACGGCTTCGTCCGGTGGACTTCGGACCAGGCGGGCAACAATACCGTGTCGACGGCCAATCCGTACACGTTCACGGTCACCGGAGAGACAACACTTTACGCGCAATTCCAGCCCACTCCATATCTGCTCACTTACTCCGCTTGCAGCGGGGGAACGGCTTCTGGTCCGACCGGCATGATTCCGACCGGTACGCCGGTAACTCTCAATGCGGTACCAAGCCCGGGCTACTGGTTTGACGGATGGCGCAAGGACGGCTGTGATGGAACGGTCGTAAGCCGCAACGTCAGCTACACGTTCAATATGCCCGCCACCAACTATGACGTGCATGCGAGCTTCGCACCGACGGAACTGGTGGAGAACTTCGAAAACCGCGCAACGGGCGGTTCCAGCTTCGATAGTCTGGACAAGAACGACGACGCTGGACCCAACCAGGACGCCAATGGCAATGGCAACCCGTGGTGGGGAAGTGTACCGCCAAACGGGCGAGTGAACTCCGGCATGGCCCACTCGGGATCGAACAGCTTGTGGGGAACCGCGGGCGACTGCCGCGATTTCTGCAACATCCAGGCCCGGTGCGGGGGCGGCAGTCCGATAATGGGTGGGGCTTATCTCGACTGGTGGTTCTACGATCCGCTGGGGCCGACCGGGACTACCACGAACTTCTGCAGCGACTTCACCGCGCTTTCTTACTACTCAGGCGTCTCCACGGACCTGGACTACACGGGTCAGACGCCCAGTGCATTGCAGAATCCGACGCAGCAGCTGGCTGTTGGGATGTCCACCGATTTCACCATCGGCTATGATCCGACGAGATATCAGGTAAGGATAGTCGGCGACCCGAGCGGTTATCACGACGGGTGGTTCAATGTCGGCGTGACGCGGTCGATCGGCTGGCATCACGCCAGAGTCCTGCTTGGGCCACGGAAGATCATGACCGGCACATGCGACGTCACGTTCTTTCTCGATGATATGGTAGTTCCGGCGCTGCCGACTCGCGACTCGGTGACGGCAACCGGGTTCAACATTATCGAGGTGAACACGATGACGCCGCTTGCCGGCACGGCCGGCAGCCTGAACGGAGCCGTCTACAGCAAATACTTCCATTTCTCAGGAATCGATGACCTCAGCTTCAGCTTCGTTCCGGTGGCGCCCGCTTCCAGTGCCCCGAGCAACATATCTACTGACTCGATCACATGGAACTGGACGAGCAACCCACCGTACGGAGATGGCTTCCGATTCTACAACTCGTCCAGCCTTGGAGATCTCGTGGGCAACGTTCCAGCGGCCGCGGCAAACTTCACCGAAACCGGCCTTGATGCGAACGTCAGCTACACGCGCTGGATCGAGGCGTATGCGGACAGATACGCCGGCGCAATGGCTTCGGCTAGGATCCAGCTTCCGACCGTGTGCACGCTGACGCTGCCCCCGGTCTATGGCACATCCGGCAACGGAGCGGTCCGCTGCAACAACGGATCCGGCAGCACAACCACGCGCTACAGCCTGAGCACAACAACGACGTTCATCGCCGTAAACGGTTTCGGGACCGGGCCGGCGAAAGTCAGCAAGTATCAGTATTTCTGGAATACATCCGCGGGCGACCCCGCGAGTTGGGCGGGCGCGTCCGAATGGACCCGCAGCAGCCTCTCGATCAGACCGACCGCGGACGGTTCTTACTATCTGCACCTACGGGGGTGTAACCTCGACGGCGTTGCGAATCCGACAGCGCTTACGCTGGGCCCCTACATCTACGCAACTGCCACGCCCATCGCGAAGATCAGTGACGCATGGCCCTACGACGACGGTGTGCTGCTGACACTCACGAGCAAGCCTGTGACGGCGGCGTACGCAGGCAATTCGTTCTGGATCGAAGAAAGCAACCGCTCGGCAGGAATGAGGGTGGCCTGGACGGGGACCACCGGCGCGCTTCAGGATCACCTGGTGACTGTCACCGGTTACCTGGACTCCACGCAAAAGCCCAGGACGCTGGTAGCAACCGCCGTGCAGGATTTGGGCGCGGCCTCACCGAAGGTTGCTCCGGTGGCGACGGTGCTGCGTGACCTCGGCGGGACCGGGTTCAACAGCAAGACGCCGAGCATCGCCGGCGGGATCGGACTATATAACAACGGTCTGCTGGTGAGGGTGGCCGGTCACGTGACGTTTGCGGACAGCACGACCGACCCGAACAACAAGTTCTTCTGCATAGACGACGGCAGCACGCTGGCTGTGACCAACGGTCACCCCGGGGTCAAGGTCAAGTGCGGTACGTATGCGGTGCCCACCACCGGAGTGGTGAGCGTGACCGGCGTGGTGAGTATGGAGTCCACCGCGAACGGCTATGTGCCGATACTGATTATACGAGGAGCCGGCGATATAGTCCCGGTCCCATAGGTAGTTCCGGCGGGCGCTGTTGCGAGCGCCCGCCACATCCACGTTCCCCGTGACATCCGGCCCCGGAACGTGGTCAATGAGAAATCGAAACGGTTCGATTGCCGGAAGATAGGAAATTTCAGTGTTTAGAGCAGTAGGAATGGCGGCACGCGCGGCATGGGTGATAGCAATCATCGCGTGCCTGATCGCGCCTGCGTGGCAGGCATCGGCGACGACGGTCCAGGACCTGGTCAATCAAGTCAGCCAGACGAGCTATACGAGCTACATCACGGATTCGCTGTACACACATGCGGGAGACAACAAAGGCCCCGGCGGCGCTCAGCATGACGCGTGCGCGCGAAGCATACTCCTGACCATGAGGCAGTTCGGGCTCACGACCTACTACGACCCGTTCACATACTCGGGCTACAACTGCAAGAACGTCGTCGGCATTCTGCCCGGCGTGACGCGCCCCGACGACATCTACATCATCAGCGGACACTACGAATCCAAGAGCAACCCCGGCGCTGACGATGATGCCAGCGGCGTCGCCGCAATTCTCGAAGCCGCGCGTATAATGTCGAAATACCACTTCGAGGCTACGATCATCTTCATCGCGTTCGATATAGAAGAGGAAGGAATGATCGGCAGCACCCACTACGCTAACGCGCACAAGAATGACAACATTCTGGGCATGATCTCCATCGATATGATCTGCTACGACACGGGAGACCGCTTCCACGCAAACCTCTGGGGGGCGGATCCGTTGACCACGTCGCTGAAGTCGTCGCTTACGAGCGCGCTAGTCACGTACGGCGGCCTGACCATGAACGACAGCGGGGCGGGCGGCAACTACTCGGATCATAACCCATTTGAAAACGTCGGCAAGCCAGGAGTCATGCTGACCGAATGGCCCAAGAACTACAGCATGCATACGGCCAACGATAACGTTGACATTCCCGGCTACATGGACTACGAGTTCGGCACGCGGACGACCCGCGGGGTAGTCGCATATCTCGCCACCGCGGCGGGGCTGATTCCATAGAAAGGCTTCTTGCAATGAAGAGAACAGCACTATCGATTCTTATCGTTCTGGCGGGAATCTGCAGATGCGCGGCGGCGGACGTGGTGGAATGTCAGGCCAATGGGGTCAACTCCGCTGCTATAGTCTACACGCCCGGTCCCACCACTTCAACGAACTCAACCTGCAGCAGCATCAAGTGCAAGTACCTCAACAACTCGTCGACTGACGACTACGCGGTGAGCTGCCAACCCACGTTGGGAAGTGCCGGCGGGTTCTACGAGGTGTTCACCAAGTTCAACGACTTCGCATCGTACTATGCGTCCTCGGACAACATCGACGGCATCACGCTGTCTGGGGCGGTCGGAGTGAGCGGCGACATGCTCTCGGGCACGACCACGAAGTGGCAGCACGCATACACGGGCTGCACCTACAGATCGCAGGGCATCATCAAGCTCGACCCCGGCGTCAACAACCCCAGAGTCAGGTGGGGGAAGATCAGCGGGACGGTCACAGCCGACGGCGGCAAGCGGTGGTATGTGTGGGGCATCGAGTTCGTGCAGAGGACGGATATATCGACCGTAACCGTGAGTCCCTCGCCGAGCGCGGGGGGAACGGTCAGCCAGTCCGGCCCGGCCTACGGATCCGATACGGCCCAGTATGTCCAGGGCACGCCGTGCACCGTGAGCGCGGCATCGAACCCCGGTTACGTCTTTTGGAAGTGGAGGGACGGCAGCGGCAGCGATGTCTCCACCGACAATCCGTATACGTTCGAGGTGCCGTCGAGCAACATCACGCTCAGTGCTGTTTTCGTGGCCAACGGCGCGTGGGTCCACGCGATTGGAAATCCCAGCGGGGTCGGCACGATCGCGGGAGAAGGCGTCTACACGGTGGGGAGCACGTGCACACTGACGGCAACTGCCGGTCCCGGCTACAGCTTGGATAAGTGGACGGCGAATCAGGCGGGCAGCAATCTGCTGTCCACAAACAATCCCTACTCATTCACGGTGAACGGCGAGACGACGGTCTACGCGCAGTTCGTGGCGAACAGCTACATACTCACACGGTCCGCCTCCGCCGGCGGCACGGTCTCAGGTGACAGCGGCAGCCATCGAACCGGCGAACAGGTCACCGTTACCGCGACCCCCAATCCGGGCTACTGGTTCGCGGGATGGACAGCGAGGCAGTGGGGAGACACGGTCGTCTCGCGCAGTCCTGTGTATACATTCAGTATGCCGGCCAGCGATTGCGATCTGGCTGCGAACTTCAGCAGGCCTGAACTCGTGGAGACGTTCGAGAGCTACGGCACCGGCGGCGCCAGCTATGACAGCCTGGACAAGAACGACCCCAGCGGGCCTAACCAGGCGTCGAACGGCAATGGCAACCCGTGGTGGGGCACGTTCCCGCCCAACGGACGCGTCAACAGCACCAGGCCGCACGGCGGGTCGAAGAGCATGTGGGGCACGGCCGGCGGATGCAGGGACTTCATCAACATCCAGTCGAGGTGCGGAAGCGGTACCGCGTTTGGCGGCAGCGTCTATCTCGACTGGTGGTTCTACGATCCGCTGGGATCGGCAGGCACTTCCACGGACTTCTGCAATGACTACGCCGCGTTGTCCTATACGACCGGCATTCCGGGGGACACAGACTATGCCAGCCCCCTGCCCGACTCACTTCCCACGCCTGGCCAGCAGTTGGCCATAGGGATGTCGGACGACTTCGCGTCAGGCTACGACTCGTCGAAATATCAGGTGAGGATCGCGGGCGATTCCGGCGGGTACCACAATGGATGGTTCAACACAGCGGTGACGAGGTCGGTCGGCTGGCACCACGCGAGGGTGATGGTCGGGCCGAGGAAATCGCCCTCGAATACTAACGACGTTGCGTTTTACGTCGATGATATGCAGAATCCAATCATGCCCCCGAGAGACTCGGTCGGCTCGATGGGTTACAACCTGATTGAGATCGACACGATCATGCCGAAGGCCGGGTCATGCGACGGATCGAGTGGGTGCACCTACAGCAAACGTGTCCACTACTCCGCTTTCGACGACCTGAGCTTTGGTTCGGTACCGGTTTCGCCGGGCGCGGGAGCATCAACGGGCGTCGGGACGGGCTGGATCACCTGGCATTGGACCGACAACTCAGCGGACGAGGACGGGTTCCGGCTGCGAGACGGGGCAGGCGGGACCAAGGCAAGCGTGGCGGCGAACGTAACAGGCTGCCTGGAGACCGGACTCGACCCGAACACGCGCTGCAGCCGATGGGTTGAGGCATTCACGACGCGTTACGCCGGCACTATTGCAGCTCCGGCCACTGCCCTGCCGATCACCTGCACGCTTGCGGTTCCGCCAGCCTACGACACGTTCGGAGACGGTGCGATCCTCTGCAACAACGGCCCCGGCAGTGCATCCGCGCATCACTCCTTGGGCGCGCCGACCGTGTTCACGGCGGTCAACGGGTTTGGCGAGGGTCCGGACAGAGCGGGCAAGTATCAGTATTTCTGGAACACCTCCTCGTCCGACCCGGCCGACTGGAACGGCGCATCGCAGTGGACGTCCGGCGCGCTGACGCAAACGCCTTCGAGTGGCGGATCGTATTACTTGCATCTGCGGGCGTGCAACGTGGATGGCGTCGCCAACCCCGCTGCGCTGACCCTTGGTCCGTACGTCTATGACGCGCCGTCCGCTGTCGCGAAGATCAGCGACGCGTGGGCCTACGATGACAGCGTGCTACTGAGCCTTGCAGGCAAGCCCGTGACAGCGGCGTACGCGGGCAATTCGTTCTGGATCGAGGAGAGCAACCGGAGCGCCGGCATGCGAGTGGCTTGGACATCGACAACCGCCGCGCTGCAGGACCACCTCGTCAACATCGCGGGCTACCTCGACTCCTCGCAGAAGCCGAGAACGTTGGTGGCGACCAGCGTCGAGGACCTCGGAGCGGCGCCGCATGCGGTCGCGCCGCTGATGATGACGCTGCGCGAGCTCGGTGGGTCGGCGTTCAATGCCAAGACCCCGGGCGCGGCGGGCAGGACCGGCCTGTATAACGTAGGGCTGCTCGTGCGGGTGGTGGGTCGCGTGTCGTTCGCGGACAACACGACCGATCCCAGCAACAAGCTGTTCTACGTCGACGACGGCAGCGTGCTGGCGGCGAATGGCGGTCATCCCGGAGTCAAAGTCAGATGCGGCGCCGCCGAGGCGCCCACGAGCGGCATGGTGAGAGTGACGGGTGTAGTGAGCCTGGAGCCCACGGCAAACGGCTACGCGCCGGTGCTGATCCTTCGCAGTCCGGCCGACGTCGAGGGCGTGCAATAGACGGCAGAGACGGCCTCAGCATCGCGTAGAAGCAGGTACGCCGGCCACGCTCCGCAGAGCCTGGATTGACGACAGCACTGCCCGCGCGCGTGCACACGAGCCGTGCGCGCGAATGCGAGTTCCACCGCCGTCGGACCGTCGCTGAGCGATCTCGACACTAAGAGCCCATTGGTCCTGTTCTTCGCGCCTGCGGCAGGGGCTGGTCGGAAGGCCAGTCGATGGCGTAGTCGATTCCGGGAATCAGATCGAACAGATCGTCCGGCACTTGCGAATCGCACTCGGGGTCGAGGCAGACGCCCCACACGAACGAGTCGCACGAGAACACAGCCTTGCCGCCACGACGCTCCACACGGATGTCCGGCTCAGCCCAGTTCAGATCCTTGAACCGCGCAAGGAACAGCCGATTCTGCGCCACAACCTCTCCGTCGCTGAACAGAACCGCGAACGCTCCCGCGTTCCGCGGGCCGATACCGTTCAGCTCGCTGACCGACAGCTCACCGATCACCGTCGATGTGTTGGGCGGCAGAGTGACGGTGAGCGTCTTGTCGATGGGAAGTCCGCCGGCCAGTTTGTACACTCCGTATCGAACTTCGCCGTGCCACGCCTCGGGCAGTTCGTTGACGCCGAAGATCAGTATCTTGTCACCCTCGATGGCAGGGATCACGGTGACCGGAAGAAAGGCTCTTCGCACAGGGTGATATGCGAGCTTGCGGCGGAGGTAGTAGTCCACTATCGTCCAGCCATGGCTAGTGGGCCAAATGTCGTTGTACATCCAGAATATCGCGGATGCCGTGCTGTACATTCGCCTGCGGAAGTTGTTGATGTATTCGCGCAGGCCTTCGGACTGCAGCAGTCCGCTGGTGAACACATAGTCCTCAAACGACAGGTCGTCGGGATCCGTGCCCAGCCAGTCCATAACGGCTCGGGAGCACATCTGACCCTCAGCCCAGTAGTTACACGCGTTGTCGTGGAACTCCCACTCTGGAGAGAACACCCTCATCTGATCCGGCGACATGAACTGCCGCAGGGTTGCCAGAGAGGTCGCGCCGAGCACTCCACCTTCGTTAGGGAATCGGCTGACATCCGTGCGATACTCCCAGTAGTCGGTGCCTGCGCCGAGAAGAGAGACACGCCAGGGATGCTGATCGCCGGTCGTTGGCGAGTTGGGGGTCACGCCGTCCAGCGAGTAGGGAGAGCTGGGCCAGTACGGACGGGAAGGGTCTTCACGATTGAGGATTCGCGGGATCTCGAGGTGGTAGAGCGCATAGTCCGGGTGCGCATGATCCTGGTCATAGCCCCAATCCCAAGCTGCCCATTCGAGTTCATTGTTCCCGCACCAAACGACGAGACTCGGATGCGGTGACAGCTTGCGAACTTGGTGCTCCACTTCGCGGCGCACGTTGTTGAGGAACTCGGGGTCGTCGCCCGGATATTTGGAACAGGCGAAGATGAAGTCGTGCCAAACGATCACGCCAGCCTCGTCGCAAGCCTCGAGCAGAGCGGGGTCCGCGTACAGCCCCCCACCCCAGATGCGAAGACAGTTGCAGTTCGCGTCGACGGCAAGATCCACCAGCCTGCGGTAGCGATCGCGATCGATCGTCGAGTAGATCGTATCCGGCGGGACCCAGTTGCCACCTTTGGCAAAGATCGGCTTGCCGTTGATCTCGATGATGAAATAGCGGCCCTCCACCGGGTGCTGGTCTTGGTTGATGCGGACGCTTCTTATACCAGTGCGACGCGTCGTCGAGTCGACCGCTATGCCATCGATGATGAGTTCGCACTCGACGGTGTACAAGGGCTGCTCGCCGTGGGGCCTTGGCCACCAGAGCTTGGGATCAGGGATATCGCACGAGACTTCCTGTCGCGACAGGCCGGCGGGCAGTTCCACGGTCTTCTCTGTCACCCTGTCGGATTCGGACACGCGCACTCTGATCGCCGCGCTGACTGGCGCCTCCTTGACGTTCTCGATGAAGGCGCGGATATCAATCGTGGCGGATTGGAGATCATCCGAAAGCCTGGGGTAGACAACGAGCGCGTCGATGCGAGCGCAGTCCGCCCATTCCAGCCTGACCCCGCCCGGAATGCCCACGTTGACCAGCCGCGGCGACCAGTCCCAGGAAAACTGGCACTGTGGCTTGCGCAGCCAGGAGCGTTTGTGCAGGCGGTGATCGTTGGCGCGGTTGTACGAAAGGCTGGGCTTCTCAGCGACGGAGTAGAGGCCGCTCTCCACGCGCACCGCAAGAGTGTTGGAACCGTCCTTGAGTTTGCCGGTCACATCCAGCCGGCACGGCACGAACACATTGGCGTGCGAGCCTATCTTCTCGCCGTTAAGATAGACGTCGGCGACCAGATCGAGTGCGTCGAACACGATCCAGGCGCGCTTGTTGAGAGAATCGGCAGGCGCAGTGAAACTCCGCCTGTAGACCCATATCTGCTCCTCGACCCACCGCTGGTTCTGGGCATTGAGCCTGGTATTGCGATCCTCGACAAGTCCGAGCCGTTCCAAGTCGAGATGAATGTCACCGGGAACCGAGGCATCAATGAAGACACGCTCGTCCGCTTCAGGGACAACGTAGTCCTCGGCCGCGCCGTGCTGGCCGTCAAAGCCTCGTGCCTTCCAGGTTCCGTTGAGATCAAGCAGCGAAAGCATAGCAACCCTCCATGCACATGTGCATATTATACGGGGGATACCGGGCGGATGGGAAGCGCAATACCGGCATGGGTAATATCCTTTTGCTCAGCGCGGAGAGCCACCAATCGGGTCAATAGATGCTGTCCAGAGCCACGGAATGGCTATTGAGGCGTTACACGAACGCTGATTTCATAACCCAGCAGCGGTCGCGGATCTTGCTCGTCATCGCCGCCGGAGCCCTGGTCCTGTCTCTGGCTGTGGGCACCGTCACGCTTTCGTACCTGGGCATGCCTGTGACGGCCATCGACGCGTGGACGTCGTTCACCGTCGCAGTGGCGGCAACCCTGGCCCTGATTCTGCTGGTGAGCGGCCGCTATTCCGCTGCAGCGCACGTCTCCGTGGCGCTGGGATTCGCGGCGGTGTGGGCACAGGTGCTTGGCAGAGTCGGCACGCACGACACGCAGTCCGCAGTGGCCTACGTCGTGGCAGTCCTGGTTCTTCCCGCGCTGCTGATCGCACGGGGATGGATACTGATCTACTCGCTGCTCACCCTGGTCCTTGCGGGCATCGCTTCAGCTCATGTGGCCCTCGCCCACCATTTTCCGGCAAGAGACGCAGCGGTATTTGGGATAGACATCGTTGCGGGCGCGGCATTTGTGGTGTTTGTCACGACGCTGATGAGCAGGGTCTACGAAGGGGCACTACGGAGGATCGAAGCTTTGCTCCACGACCAGCGGGCGTGCAACATAGAGATGGCGCAGTTGGCGGAGTCTCTTGGTCGCAGCGAGGCCCACAAGCGGCAGTTCTTCAAGGAAACGATCTACAGCGTAACATCAGGCAGGCTGCGCATCTGCGACGCGGGTGAGATCGACGGCATGCTCGATAGCTCCGAGGTGGCGTTGGAGATCGGGGCAGCGTCCGAGGTGGGCCATGTGCGTCGCCTGATCACGGATTACTGCAGTTCGACGGGGCTTGCCGGAACCGAGCTCGACATGTTCTCCATAGCGGTCGGCGAGGCCATCACAAACGCGGTGAAGCATGCAGCCGGAGGCGTGGTGTACGCGGGGCGCCGCGAGAACGTCGTGTGGGTCGCCGTAGTGGACGGAGGTCCGGGCATCGAGTCGCTCATTCTTCCGCGTGCCTTGCTAATGATGGGATACTCGACAAAGCCGTCTCTCGGAATCGGTTACACGCTAATGCTCGACGGCGCGGACGAGATCATGCTCGAAACGTCAGAGAGCGGAACGAAGGTCGTGCTGATGAAGAATCTGGCTTGCGAGCTTGGCCAGGAAGCAATCTTTGGGCCGCTCGACGGCGCGCATCACTAGCCGGCGCCGTACAACCTACCGCTCGACTAGAGATCCGAGCATACTCCACACTCCTCGCGGGCTCGGGCTAGTCTGTGCGATCCACGAATGTTGTAACGAAACCGTAGCGGCTCTTCACCCATTTCGTTGTCGCCACCAGAACACCGGATCTCGCGCCTGGAACGGCCTGATACGCTATGACCTTTATGCGGGTCTTGAACTCGGCAAGGTTCTTTTCGGCGGCAATCTGGGAGAGATATTCGATGTCGTCGACGCTTGTGTCGGAGGCAAGCACGATAATGAACCTGTCTCCATCCGAGGCGACATCAGCCGGAGCGAAGTGTGCATCCACCAGCTTGCCGGCCGCTTCCTTGCCCGCAATGAACCGCTCAGCGAAAGCAACATGCTTGGAATCATCATAGGAGCAATCAGGCCGAACCGCAGGCGGGCTGTATTGATCACTATCCTTAGGTGCGCCCGCGCGCTTGGCTTGAATTAGCAGACCCATGGAGAGTACAACCAGCACGATCGCTGTCCCAAGCCACAGCTTGTTGTTGTCACCCACGCGCTGGAGAAAGGTCCTTCCCATCGCGTCATCGCGCTCGGACACCTCGAGCGCCCAACCTTCAACCCTTCGCCTTCTGCTCAAAGTCAGTCGATCTCCTTATCAACAGATCCGAAAGAGATTATACCAGAGTCCGAATTCGGCGGCAAACTCACACCCTCACGGGTATATCATCGGCAGAACGTCGCCCGATTCTGAGAGGACACTGGAAGGACGGCCGCTTGCGCCCGTCGAATCTATCATGGATATGCGTCTGATATGTGCTTTTCTTCTATTAGCGTTACTTCAGCAGTGCTCCGCCGAGAGCCTCTCAACGACTCCGGACGGCTCCATTCAGGCCATCGCCCAAGGGCCGGATTCGATCTCACTCTATTGGCGCCACGAAGGCCGGTCGGCGAAGGTCTTCGTCAACGGCCAGCCGCGCGGGTCGCTGGAACCCAACCCCGCCGGGCCATATTCCAGCAAGACGATCGGATCGTTACTGCCAAACACCTTCTATACGTTTGCGGTCGGGGAATCATCACCCACCGTCACGGAGCGAACCTGGGCGAAACTGCCGGCGCAGGAAAGCTTTGACCTGTTGGTCATTGGCGGCACGGCTTCAGGATGGGCGGCCGCGGTCGTCGGGGCGAGGATGGGGATGAAGGTCGCGCTGGTTGAATCTACGAACAGGCTCGGCGGGATGACCTCGAACGGGCTTGGGGCCGTGGATATGCGCAACATGGCGCACTCCAACGGCGCATTCCAGGACTTCCGAGAGCGCGTGATTGAGTTCTACGGCGGCGGGGAAGGCCGAAAGCTCGAGCCGCGCGTGGCGAACGCGATCCTCAAGAGCATGGCCTATGAGCAGTCGTGCCTCTCGCTGTTCATGAAGGTGCAAGTCACCGGTGCCATTCGCGAGGCAAACTGCGTGCGTGGGGCGATCGTGTGCGATACGATATCCGGCGCTAAGGGCAGGCTCTATGCCAAGGTCACCATCGATGCGACAGACTGCGCGGACTTCGCGGCCACGGCCGGCGTGGAGTATCGTGTGGGCCGCGAGCCTCGGACGGACTGCGAGCCGCACGCAGGATACATCTATTTCGATGACGCCGCGCAGACCATTCTGCCGGGTTCCACCGGCTGCGCGGACGCGAAAGTGCAGTCATACGCGTATCTGATGACCTGGAAGGACTACGGCGACAGGCCCGCGCCGCTCGTCGAGAGGCCGGCCTCATATAGCCCCGAGGACTATACTTACTCCCCGGAGTGGGCAAAGACGTGGAACGCAACATCCGGCGTGCTCCCTAACAGCAAATTCGAGATCAATCAGCATCCGTTTGGCATCGACAAGCCAGGCATCAACTTCGATTATCCGTGCGCAGACGCGAAACGGCGATGCGAGATAGATGCCATCTACCGGGAGAGAGCGCTGGGCTATCTGTACTTCATGCAGAACGAGCGCGGCCACAAGAACCTCGGGCTCGCGGATGACGAGTACTTGGACAGCAACAACTTCCCGCCGGGGCTGTACGTGCGCGAGGCCAGGCGCGTGATAGGCGAGCATCTGGTCACGGAATGCGAAGTCACCAACGCCAGGCAGTACTTCCACGCTGATTCGGTAGGCATCGCCGAGTATCCGATGGACAGCCATGCGATGGAGGAGCTTAGGGCGCCTGACGATCGCCTCGACAAGGGCGAGGGAGAGATGTATCTGTCTGCGTTCACGCCGTGGAGCCAGGTCCCTTACGGGGTTATCGTGCCCAGATGCGTCGAGGGACTGCTGGTGACGACCGCAGTCTCCGCCACGCACGTGGCATACGGCACGCTGCGACTGGAGGCGGTGCGCATGTCGATGGGCCAGGCGGCAGCGGTGGCGGCGCGTCTCGCCATCACGCGCGGAGTAAGCTTACGGTGCGTGAACCCCGCGTGGATCCAGGACAGCATCCTCTCGCAGCATGCCTACATCTACTGGTTCTCTGACGTCACACCGATGACGCGGCACTTCAAGGCCATCAGCTTCCTCGGCGCGCGCGGCGTGCTGGTCTCGGAGCCGTTCCGGCCTGATTCCGCACTGACGGAGCAGGAGGCGCTCGCTGCTGTTGATCGGTTAGTTAGGCTTGAGGGCGGCATGCCGCAACAGATCGAGCTTCAGGCAAGCCAGGCGGAGATGCCCGTCACGCGAGGGTTATTTGCGAAATGGCTTGTTCAGTCGAAGGCGCGCGTCGATGCGACGTGGAGAGCGGCGGTGGCTCGACAGAGCTACGAAGACGTCGCGCCCGGATCACCGTATTTTGAGGCGGTGGAGGCGCTGCGTGCGCATCGAATCACTCCCAGCCTGTTCGCGAACTACAAGCCCGGGCTGTTTCAGCCCGAGGCGCCCATGACGCGTGCAGACGCCGCGCAGGCAATATACCTCGCGCATCGAGCGTATGCGATGAGTCATTGACCGCTGACGGCGAGCAGTTCGGCCTTCAGCGCGCGGCATGCATCGGGCAGCGCCGCGTTGTGCGCGATATCCTCGTCGGCTGGCGTCCGTTTCCCGACGCGCGGCGTCGCGGGCTCGATGCTTCCATCCGAGATCAGAACGGCTCTTGGAGTTGACGGTCACAAATGCTTAGACAGGCGGGGGGAGCAAGGCTTCAACGTTGCCGTGGAAAACGTCGGAAGAAATCAGCTCGCGAGCGATGCAGGCGATCTGAGCTGCAGTGAGGCCGATGCGTTCCCGGAGGGCGTCCAAGGAGTCGTGAGCGATGAAGGCATCCGGCACGCCGATCCTGCGAACGCAGTTCAGAGGGTGGCCCTTGCTGGACGCAAGCTCGAGTATGGCCGAGCCGAAGCCGCCAATGATGGTGTTGTCCTCGACGACTATCACAGGCACGCCCTTCTCGAACACGCTCAGGATAAGCTGCTCATCGAGAGGCTTAACGAACCTTGCATCGATAACGCCGGCGCTCGTGCCTTCGGCGCACAGCAATTCAGCCGCGCCCAAAGCCGGATAGACGGTCGATCCCACGGCAATGATCGCGATGTCGTCGCCGTCCCTCAGACACTCACCCCTGCCTATAGTCAGAATCTCGGGTTCGCGGCGATCGTATTCGACAGGCCCGCCCCCGCGGGGATAGCGGATGGCCATGGGACCGTCGTGCCTAAGCGCAGTCGCCATCAGGTCGCGCAGGGCATTGGTGTCTTTGGGCGCGGCCACCACGAGGCCGGGCATGTGCCGCAGAAACGAGAGATCAAACGCTCCGTGGTGTGTGGGGCCGTCCTCACCAACGAGACCTGCCCTGTCGATGGCCAGCACGACCGGCAGGTTCTGCAGACAGACATCGTGCAGGATCTGATCGTAGGCGCGCTGGACGAAGGTGGAGTACAGAGCGACCACGGGCCTCAGCCCGCCAGCGGCCAGGCCAGCGGCAAACGTCACGGCATGGCCCTCAGCGATGCCGACATCGAAGAACCGATCCGGATAGGTCGAGGCAAATTTGGCAAGGCCGGTGCCGTCCGGCATCGCCGCCGTAATCGCCACTATGCGCTCGTCAGAGGCAGCAAGCTCGGTGATAGTCTCCGAAAACGCCTTCGTGTAGCTGGTGTAGCCGTTGGCACGCTCTACGATGCCGTCTGTCACATCGAACCCGGCTATGCCGTGGAACGCACGGGAGTCGGACTCGGCAAACTCGTATCCCTTGCCCTTCTGCGTCACCACATGGACGAGCAGCGGACCCGCAAGGCTCTTGGCGCTTTCGAGGACCTCGATCAAGACCTCGGTGGAGTGACCGTCAATCGGGCCGAGATAGGTGAACCCCAGTTCCTCGAAGACGGCGCCCGCCTTGGAACCCAGCAAGCGAACGACGCCGTGGCTGAGACCCTCGGCGGTCCGGGCCAGCGTCCGGCCCGCGGGCATCTTTCCGACCATCTCCTTCGCGCGCGACTCCACACGCTTGTATAGCGGAGCCATTCGCAAGCGGCTGAGGTGCAGCGCCATCGCGCCCACGTTTTCCGCGATCGACATCTCGTTGTCGTTGAGGATTACGATCACGTTGGTGTTGACGTGCTCGGCATTATTGAGGCCCTCGAGGGCGAGCCCGCCGGTCATGGCCCCATCGCCGATAACAGCGATCACGTGCTCGCCGCTGCCGCGGAGATCGCGTGCCTTCGCGAGACCGAGTGCGGCGGAGATCGATGTGCTGGCGTGGCCCGCGCCGAATGAATCGTGCTCGCTTTCGTCCCGCCGCGTGAAGCCCGAGATCCCACCGCCTTGACGCAGTGTATCAAACGAACCTCTGCGGCCGGTCAGGAGCTTGTGGGCATACGTCTGGTGGCTGACATCCCAGACGATCTTGTCGTCGGGGGAGTCGAAGACGGTGTGCAAGGCAATCGAAAGCTCCACCGCGCCGAGGTTGGACGCAAGGTGGCCGCCCGTTCGCGACACGGTATCGATTATCGCCGCGCGAATCTCCTCGGCAAGTGCCTTCCTGTCGGCCTCGGTAAGGCCCTTGAGGTCGGCCGGCGAGTTGATCTTATTCAGGATGAGATGGTTAGGGTCCACAGCAAAGATCCAAAACTCAGGAGCCTAGAATGGCTCGCACAGCGGCGAGATCGGACGGTTTGTCCACGTCTTCGCCGATCTCCGGATATGCGCTGATCACGGCCGCGAGCTTGCCGCCAAGCATTCTGGAGGCCGCATTCTCCAGCGCCGACACCCTCAGCACGCACGGAAACGCCTGACCGAGCAGCACCCGAAGCAGAGTTCCCAATCCTATCATACGAGCAAGCTGCGTCACATGTTTCCGCGCGGCGTAGGCGTTCTGAATCGCCCGCCAGTTCCGGGTGACGAACTCCGGCCGCACCAGCATTATGTTGCCGCCTGTGAATGTGCCGTCGCCGGTCTTGAGATACGTCCGCCGCAGTTCCGGATGGCGCGCCTCGCAATCCGTCTTTGCGATGATGGGATATGCCATATCCGCATCCAGGGATTCCGCGCGCGTCAGGAAATCGTCGACAGCCTCGCTCGTCAGCATAGGCACGTCCGCGCTGACGATCAGCACGGCCTCGCACGCACCGATCGCGTCCAGCCCAAGCTTCATATTCTCAACGAGGCTCTCTTTGGGCTCGATAGCCTGATCCAGCCCATCAGCCTCCACCCGGCCAACCGCCACTATCCGACCGATCGACGGCGACGCGCGCAGTGCATCCACGACCCATTGCAGCATCGTCTTGCCGCCGATGTCAAGCATCGCTCGGCTGATCTCAGCGTTGTCTGGGCTCAACTCGGCGCCCGCAGGAGCGCCGGCCAGTATTAGCGCACTGATCTTATCCACTGCTACACCAACTCCGACTCGCTGCGCGACAGCGTACGGCAGGCGAACACGTCCGCAAATTCCTTACTGAGAGCGACTACAGCGGCATCCGCCGCGACGCTTGTCTCGAACACTCCGAACACGGCCGATCCCGAGCCGGACAGCATGGCAGCCTTCGCATCGACTTCAAGCAGTCGCCGCTTCGCGGCATCTATCTCAGGCACAAGCCCACACACGACCGGATCGAAATCGTTTGACAGGCTCGCAAGCAACGCTCGCCTGTCGCGGCCTCTGATCGCATCCTCGGCCACATCACTTGCGCCAGAAGCCCGGCGTTCACGCTTGTCGAGTTCACCGTAAGCCCACGATGTCGACACGCCGACGGCCGGCTTCACTACGACAATGCTCATCTCAGGCGCGTCAAGCAGCGGCTCCACTATATCGCCGCGGCCGCGCATTCGGACGGTCCCTCCCACGACGAACAGAGCTGCATCCGAACCCACCTTCGCGGCCAGAGCGCTCAGTTCGTCACGCGACAGCCCGCAGTCATAGAGCCTGTTCAGCCCGGCAATCGCGGCCGCAGCGTTTCCGCTTCCACCGCCGAGACCTGCCTGGGCGGGAATCCGCTTCTTGAGCACGAAGCGCGCCCCGCCGCGAATACCCGTCCGTTCGAAGAAGACCGCCGCGGCGCGGCACACCAGGTTGCTCTTATCGGTTGGCGCGTCTCCCGTCGCGACGTCGATCTCTATCGCGCCCTCGCCGGCACGCCAGACCTCCAGCTCATCGCTGAGGTCGATCACCTGAACCACGCTGTCGATGTCGTGGTAGCCATCAGGCCTGAGCCGCGACACATCGAGTGTGAGATTGATCTTGGCGTGAGAACGCAGCGTGACTGACTTCATCGTGGAATCCGACCGCATCTCGCTAAGTGTACCAGGGACAAGTTTGGCTGTCAAATGTCGTAAGGTAATTCAGTCTTAGTGGGCGATGCGTCATGCCGGACTTGATCCGGCATCCAGGCTACGAAGTGATGGGTCCTGAACTCTCGTGGATTCTACGAATCCACTGACGTTCCGAGGGAATCAAGTTCAGGATGACGATCCTACTCATCGTCCCTGAGCTATTACAATGTATTGACAGACCCCGCATGACGCAGTAAAATGTCCACAGGTGTAGTGTAACACCTGAGGACTTACTGAGATGATCGCGCGGAAACACGAAAGCTTGGTCGCCGTGAGTCGGGGGTGGCAGGCCTATTGCCTGCTGTTCCATCAACGGTGCCTGTGCGCGTCTCAGTATCACTACTCGATACTGACCATCTAAGCCCGCCCGGCACGCGTGTGTCGAGGCGGGCTTTTTTGTTAGGCCAACGCGGACATGAACCAAGAAGTGCTGGTACTCAATAGCGACTACGAGCCGCTCAACATCTGTAACATGAGGCGGGCGATCAATCTCGTGTACCTGGGCAAGGTTGATGTGCTGCATGAGGATGGCGTTGTACTCCACTCCGCCAAGTCCGACGTCCGGTCGCCATCGGTGGTGCGCCTGCGGAACCACATCAAGAGGCCGATGCCGCAGCTCAAGCTTTCGCGACGGAGCATATTCGCGCGCGACAACTACACCTGCCAGTACTGCGGCCACAGAGGAGCAGACCTGACGGTGGATCACGTGATCCCGCGCAGGGTCGGAGGTCCGACGTCCTGGGACAACCTCGTATGCTGCTGCAAGAAATGCAATACGCGCAAGAGCGACAAGACACTCGCGCAGATAGGTTTCACGCTCAAGTCTCCGCCCAAGAGGCCGAAGTACGTTCCTTTCATCAGTCTGACGAAGTTCATCAACGGCACTCGAAACGAGGTCTGGCGGGACTATCTGCCTGTCTTCGACAGCTTCTGCCGGGATCATGCAGCCGAGGATGGGGAAACCACAAGGCTTGCGGCTGGTTCCTAGCTCAGCCCCGGGTGTCGGAAACGTTCGCCGCGCAAAGGTTCTCCAGAGCCGTTGACGAATACACGCCGGGACTGGTAGAATATCACTGGCGCGGCGGAGTACCTCAGCTGGTTAGAGGACCCGGCTCATACCCGGGGCGTCGTCGGTTCGATCCCGACCTCCGCTACCATCGCACTTACAGGGGCTGTCTGCATGATCAGGCGGCCTTTTTTTGGTCAACCCGCCCAAAGGAGTTCAGCGCCAGTTCGACGAAAGTGTTGTTGCGCGTGGGCGCACTTGGAGGAAGCATGTTCCGAAAGCCAGTCTTTGTCTTACTCCTGCTTGCTCTGGCCGCGGCAGTGAGAGCCGCACCAAACAGCGACCAGCTCAAGCAAGAGATGACCGCGGCAGTCGACGCGGTCCGCCCCGCTCTGATCCGAATCATCGTCGTTTCCGCTGATTATGTGCAGGGGCGCGAGATCAAGGTCGAAGCCGCGGGCAGCGGCGTGATCATTTCGCCCGAAGGCTACGCGGTAACAAACCACCACGTGGCCGGCAACGCGCGCAAGCTGCTGTGCACGCTTGCCGACAGGAGGATTGTGGACGCAAAGCTGATTGGCACTGATCCCCTATCGGACATAGCAGTGATCAAGCTCATCCCTCCGGACAGCAAGCCGTTCCCCTATGCCTCGTTTGGTGACTCATCGAAGCTGCAGGTCGGGGACCGCGTGTTTGCGATGGGCTGCCCGCTCGCGCTCAGCCAGTCCGTCACCAACGGCATCATCAGTAACACCGAGATGGTCATGCCGCCTCTGTTCGCGGATCGCGGGCTGGAGTTGGAGGGCGAGGATGTCGGGTCCATCGTGAGGTGGATCGGGCACGACGCGCTCATAAGGCCGGGGAACTCCGGCGGCCCACTCGTGGATACAGCCGGCAAGATTGTGGGAATCAACGAGATCAGCATCGGGCTCTCGGGGGCGATTCCCAGCAACCTGGCGAAGTCGGTTACTGAGTCATTGATAAAGACAGGCAAAGTGACGCGATCGTGGCTCGGGCTAGAGGTGCAGCCGCTCCTGCGCTCATCAGCGCTCAAGAAGGGGATTCTCGTCAGCGCGGTCCTTGCTGACTCTCCCTGTGCCAAGGCTGGGTTCAAGCCAGGTGATGTGCTATTAACCCTCAATGGAACCGAAGTCCTGGCGCGGTTCAAGGAACAGATCCCTCTGTTCAATCAGTTCGCCGCCAACCTGCCGATCGGCAAGCCCGTGAAGGCCGAGGTGCTTCGGGACGGCAAGGAGATAGCGCTGGAAGTGACCCCATCTGAGCGGCTCAAGGCCGCCGACAGGCAGTCTGAGTTCAAGTCGTGGGGTATCTGCGGGACGAACATCACGTTTCAGGTGCAGGACCGGATGAGGCTGGCCACGCGCGAGGGCGTCGTGGTCACGGGTGTTCTTCCAAGTGGCCCGTCGGCCACCGCCAGGCCCGGTCTCCAGGAAGATGACGTGATCGTGCGCGTCGGCGGAGAGCCGGTGAAGGATGTCGCAGACTTGAGGGCGGTCACGCGCAAGCTTACCGAGAACGCCAGCGGCCCGGCGCCGGTGATAGTGGAATTCGCCCGCGGCGAGAAGCGCTATGCAACCGTCGTAAAGGTGGGTCACGCTGAACCCTCCAGCCCGGGCAGTGAGATCAGCAAAGCATGGCTGCCCATAGAATCCCAGGTGCTCACGAGTGACCTCGCTGAAGCACTTGGCGTCGCCGGCAAGACGGGGGTTCGCATCACGCGGGTTTATGCCGGCAGTACAGCGGACAAGGCCGGACTCAGGGTCGGCGACCTGATAGTCAAGCTCGACGGAGAGGATATCCCCGCGGAGCAGGAAGAGGACGGCGAGGTCCTGCCCAGTATGATCCGCCAGTATGATGTGGGGGCGGACGCGAAGCTGGGAGTGATAAGAGCCGGCAAGCCGATGGATGTGACCGTGAAGCTGCAGGCATCCCCCAAGCCCCCGCGTGACTTCCCTGTCTATGAGGACATGAACTTCGAGTTCACTGCTCGCGACATCGCTTTCAGGGACAAGTCGGAGGGTGAGGTTACCAAGGACGCGGCCGGCGCCTACGTGGAATCGGTCTCGGAAGGCAGTTGGACCGCGCTGGCGGATCTGAAAGTAGGTGATGTCATCACCGCAGTCGATGGGAAGAAGATTACCGGCCTCGAGGATCTGAAGACCGCGCTCGCGGAGGTCGCCAAGAGCAAGCCGAAATCGGTGATATTCAAGGCGATGCGCGGAACACATACGGTCTTTCTGGAAGTGCAGCCTGACTGGTCCGAAGCAGGCCAATAGCCCCGACGGGCAAGAGGAGAGCTATGAAGATCAAGGTTATGTTTTTTGTCGTCTGCATGACGCTGGTGGTCGGCGCGGCGTGCCTCGCGCAGGTCGAAGTCGATGCCCGCAAGGTCGCGGACAGCTTCAAGGACTCAGTAGTCACGGTCCAGATTGTCGTGAACATAAAGGAAAGCTATAACGGCAAGACCGATAGCCAGGAGCAGAAGCATACGACGACGGCGACCGTCATCGACCCGTCCGGGCTCGCGGTGACGTCACTCTCAGAAGTGTCACCGGATTCGTATATGGACGAGTCTGACAAGTCGAACGGCTACAACTTCTCGGTCGAGACCAAAGACGTCCGGATCAAGACCGCCGATGGCACGGAGATACCATCCGATATCGTCCTTCGAGACAAGGATCTCGACCTTGCGTTCATTCGGCCCAAGACAAAGCCCGAAAAGCCGCTTGCGGCAGTCGATCTCGCGAACGCCTCTACTCCGCAGGTGCTCGACCAAGTCGTCGTTCTGTCGAGGCTCGGCCAAGCCGCGAATCGATCGTCGGCAGTCAGGCTGGACCGAATCGAGTCCGTGCTGACCAAACCTCGCACGCTGTACATACTCAACAACATGCACGACGAAGTCGGAATCCCGGCGTTCACGCTCGATGGCAAATGCGTGGGCGTGCTTGTGCTCAGATACGCGCTGACGACCTCGCGGGACGAGAGCAGCGACAGCTATCTCGCAGTGATCCCGTGCACGACGCTCGCGAACGCTGCCGCACAAGCAAAAGAGGCGAAGCCGACTGCGAAGCCAGCTGCCAACCCGTCACCCAAGCCCGAGGTCAAACCGGCGGCAGCGCCAAAAGCTCCCGCCAAGTAGCGCCGTGTAGGCCGGACGGTGTAGCTGCAGTCGCACCGTGGGTATAGCTGCAAGCGAGATGCAACTCGCAGTGGATAGGACAGTCGCCATAGAAGCGGGGTTGGTCCGCATCGAAGGGATGCTGGCCATCCCCGAAAACGCGCAAGGCGTGGTGCTGTTCGCGCACGGCAGCGGCAGCGGCAGGTTCAGCCCCCGCAATCAGTTCGTCGCACGAGAACTGCGCGAAGGCGGCCTGGGCACGCTACTTGTGGATCTGCTCGACCCCGTCGAGTCCGAAGACAGACGCAAGGTGTTCGACATCGCGCTGCTTGCCGAGCGCCTCCTCACTGCCACGGAGTGGCTTCGCTCCAACCCCGACACGAACCGGCTTTCTGTTGGGTACTTCGGGGCCAGCACAGGGGCGGCCGCGGCGCTAAGGGCTGTCGCGGAAGGCGCTGGAGAGGTCAGAGCTGTCGTCTCACGTGGCGGACGCCCCGACCTCGCAATGCGCTACCTTGCCGGTATCTCAGTGCCCACTCTGCTTATCGTCGGCGGCGAGGACTACCCCGTGATTCAGCTCAACCAGGAGGCGCACGCGGCGCTGGCGGGCGTGGCCGAACTCGTCATCGTTCCAGGCGCAACGCATCTCTTTGAGGAGCCAGGCGCTCTGGAGAAGGTGGCGGAGCTGGCCCGAGACTGGTTCCTCAAGTATCTGCCCCAGGAGCCGCAGTCTTCCATCTGAGTCTGAAGGTCAGAACGCCTGAATACTAGAAGGTTTCTCGGTGGACCGTCGGGAACGTTCTAACGTCCAAATGTTCTAACCCTACAGCAAGGAGTTGACAGTGAAACCCATATCCATTCAGCTATACACCGTTCGTGAAATGGCGTCCCAGGATTTCCCGGGCACGCTTCGAACCATTGCCGACATCGGCTTCAAGGGCGTGGAGTTCGCGGGACTTCACGGGCACGACCCCAAGGAGATCGCCAAGCTCATCTCCGATCTGGGCATGAAGTGCTCTAGCAGCCACACGGGGCTTCCGACGCCCGAGTCTGTGGGGCAGATCGTCGAAACCGAGGCCGCGCTGGGCAACAACAAGGTGATCAGCGGTTTCGGCCCCGACCAGTTCAAGACCATTGACGACGTGAAGACCGCAGCCGAACAGTTCAGCAAAGCAGCCGAGTTGCTCAAGCCCCACGGAATGAAGTTCGGTTTTCACAATCACTGGTGGGAGTTCGACAAGATCGACGGCACCTACGTCTACGACATTCTCATGGCTGAGGCTCCGGACATCTTCAGCGAGCTCGACGTCTACTGGACCGCTTTCGGCAAGGCCAATCCGGTGGAGGTCGTAAGCAAGCACAAGGCGCGGCTGCCCGTGCTGCACATCAAGGACGGCATGCTCGAAGAGGGCAAGCACGTTCACACCGCTGTCGGTTCCGGAAAACTCGATATGCCGGCGATCATCGGCGCGGCTGATCCGAACGTGCTCGAATGGCTGATTGTCGAACTCGACGCGTGCGAGACCGACATGATGGAAGCCGTGCGCAAGAGCTATGAGTACCTAACGTCGAGCGGGCTGGCGGAAGGCAACAAGTAGTATTGCGCCGCTGCGAGTTACGAGTTGTGCTGCCTTGTGCGGATCGCATTCGGGCCGACTCGTAACTCGTGGCTCTCCCTAGAACGTGACTCCCCAGAGGATCTCGTAACCGAGGTTGCCGCTGACGTAGGTTACGAGGTTGTCGCAAACTCGCAGGCGGACCTGATTGCCCGCCGCTGTGGTGACTGGAAACTCCTTGCGGGCAGCCCAATCGTAGCCGTAGATATCGAGACCCGTCAGCCTGGTGCTCCGCGCGTCCTCCCAGAAGATAGCGCCGCGGCCTGCCTCGGGACATGGCGGGTTGGCCTTTGTATAGGCTATGACGCGCGTGTCGCCAGTCAGGAAATCCTTTCCCATGATCCGATAGCCCCCGCCGCTTGCTTCAGCCCACGCAACCAGGCTCCCGCACACGGTGGGGTGAATCGCGTTCGTGTTGGCAATAGTGAACTCGCTGCCTCCGGCGAAGTACCGCCCGCAGATTCGGTCGTCACCTGGGCCGTAGTGTGCGCGGTAGACCATCAGCGTGCCGTCGTGAGCGAAGTCGGACTTCTCTGAATCGCTGATGCACACAGGACCGTAGCTGCCGTCCTTCATGCTCAGGTAGTAGATATCCACTGGGTAGTGATCCCCCACCCGCGCCGCCCTGTATTGGCCATAGTAGCAGTTGGTGCCCGCAAATCCGCAGCCGATCTGCGGCTGAGTGCTGGAAACTGCAACGTGGTCGGCGTGCCAGTCAACATCGTGCGCCATCAGGCGATTCTGGCCCTGCACGTAGTCCACGAACATCAGCCACTTGATCGCGGAACCGAGCGGAACCCACGTACCTACTTGAGCCGTCTTGAGGTTGACCTTGGACTTGTTGTTGTACTCGTAGTAGTAGCAGACGCGGCCAGTGGTCAGATCCTCGGTCATCATCAGCCACGTACCGAAGTTCTGCCAGACGATGGGATTGCGGAGGCGATTGTTGATCTGGAATGGCGCGGATGGGTTGACGGTCATCCGCGTAGGCGTAAGGCTCAGCGGGTGGACGGTCCCCGCAGAGCAGACCAGAACAGCCGTTACAACAAGCAGGCGACGCAATGGGTTAGGCACGAATTGTCCTCCTGCCTACTTCACTGCCCCACGTGAGCCGTGCCAATTCTGTGCCAAAACGCTAGTTCACGTCGAAATCGGCTACAACAAATGTGTGGTCCGACGGCTTCTCCATCTGCCTGGGCTCGAGATCGATCCAGCAGTCGGTACACTTCTGCGCCATCGCCGCCGTCGCCCAGATGTGGTCGATGCGCCAGCCGAGCTTACGTTTCAGGGCATTTGGGACGCGGTAGTCGTAGAAGGAGTACTGGCGGGGTTCGCCCGGATGGTGCTTGCGGAACACATCCACGAACCCCCACTCACGCACGCTTTCCAGCGCCTTGTGCTCGTCAGGATGGTAACAGACGCTGCCCAGCAGCGCATCGGGATCAACGACATCTATGGGCTCAGTCGCGACGTTGAAGTCTCCAACCCACACAACCCGCGAATCCGGTGACAGATCCCTGGCGAAGTAGCTGCGGAGGCTGCTGATCCAATGGAGCTTGAACTCGAACCTCGGGGAGTTGACGGCCGTTCCCTGGGGAACGTATGTGTTGACTACTTCCACACCGGCGACACGCGCGCGGATAAGCCTGGCTTCATCGTCCATGCCCTCGATGCCCATGCCGACGCGGACGTCCTCCGGCTCCTCGCGCGTGATGATCGCGACGCCGTTAAAGGTCTTCTGCCCGGTGAACACGACGTGGTAACCGGCATCGGTGAATGCGTCGGATGGGAACTCAGCATCGGTGACGCGAGTCTCCTGCACGCACAGGACGTCCGGCTCATGAGCGCGCAGCCAGCCCAGAGTTATCCCGAGCCGGCTGCGAAGCGAGTTTGCATTGAATGTGGCAATGCGCATCAAGGCTCAGCCTTTGACCATGGCCCCAACCTTGGCGCCAAGCTCGACGCACTTGGCGAGGTCCTCCTCGGACGGAACGTAGTTCACACGAAGGCACTCGAAGGCGCTCTCGAACTTCATCTCCGCGAGGAACGCATCGAGCAGACGAGGAGCCTCGCCGCCCCAACCGTAGCTTCCGAACGCGGCGCCGATCTTGCCGGTCGGCCGCAAGCCCTTCATATAGGCGAGCATGTCCGCCATGCGCGGCATCATGCCGTTATTGAGCGTGGCGGAACCGAGCACGACAGCTCTCGCGTCCAGTAGTTCGGTCATCACGTCGCTTCGATGGCAGATATCCAGCCCCATCAGCTTCGTATGCACGCCCTCGCCGGCGATGCCATCCGCGATGGCGCGGGCCATAAGCTCGGTGGAGTGCCACATGGTGTCGTAGACGACGACGGCCTTGTCCACGCACTCCTGCCGGCTCCATCGGTCCCACGCATCGATTATCTTGCCGGCGCCGGACCGCCAGATCAGTCCGTGGTCCGGCGCGATCATGTCGATGGACAGGCCCATTTCCTTGATCTGGCCGAGCAGCTTCTGGATGAGCATCGAGTAGGGCAACAGGATGTTGGCATAGTACTTCGCAGCCTGCAGCATCAGTTCGGCTTCATCGACCTGGTCGTCGAAGCGCTCGTCCGTGGCCCAATGCTGGCCGAAGCCATCTTGAGAGATCAGCAGTGACTGCTCCGGAATGTATGAGAACATGCTGTCCGGCCAGTGGATCATCCGCGTCTCGATGAACTTGATGGACCTCTCCCCGGTGCTGATGCCCTGTCCCGTCGCAACGACCTCATACGGCCAGTCTTCGCGGCGGAAGTGCGCCAGGAGCGCCTTCTTGCCGTTGGACGAGCAGATGATTTTCTCAGGCTGCACGGCCTCCACTATCTCCGGCAGCGAGCCGCTGTGATCCATTTCGACGTGGTCGACGACGATGTAATCGATCCTGCCGGGATCGATTACATCGCTTACCCTCGCGAGCAAATCCTGCGCGAAACCCTTCTTGACCGTATCGAACAGGACGACCTTCTCATCGACCATCAGATACGCGTTGTAGGTAGTGCCGGACGGCGTCGAATAGCCGTGGAACTCGCGCATCTCGCTATCGATCGCGCCGACCCAATAGATCCCCTTCTTCAGCTCAATTGCTTGCATTATCCGTCCTCAGATCGCTTTTCGATACGCCCGCTCCGCCGGCTACTCAGGGCTAACGGTGTGGAAACCCGCAGGTCACCAGTTCTCACCAAGAATCTCGAAATGTGCCTGCGGGTGAGCGCACGCCGGACACGCGCCCGGAGCGGCCTTGCCCTTGTGCAGGTAACCGCAGTTGCGGCACCGCCAGGTAACCTCTGCGTCACGCTTGAACACGCGGTCCGCTTCTATGTTCTTCGCAAACGCAAGATACCGCGCCTCGTGCTGCGCTTCGGCTACGGCGATAGAATCGAAAATGGCTGCAACGCCTGTCAGGCCTTCTTCGCGGGCGATCTTGGCGAAATCCGGATACATCGAAGTGTGCTCGTGATTCTCGCCTGCCGCGGCGGCTTTGAGGTTCTCCAGCGTTGTCCCGATCACGCCCGCCGGGAAACCGCCCGTGATCTCGACCTCACCGCCCTCGAACAGCTTGAACAGCCGCTTCGCGTGCTCCTTCTCCTGGTTCGCCGTCTCCTCGAATGCAGCCGCTATCTGCTCGTAGCCATCCTTCTTGGCCTGGCTGGCGAAGAACGTATACCTGTTGCGAGCCTGCGACTCGCCCGCGAACGCGGCCATGATGTTTTTCTCTGTCTTGGTGCCTTTCACATTAGCCATCAGCTAACCTCCTGCATGCCGGGCAAACCCCGGCAAACTCGATCCGGCAGCCAGATAGCTCGTAGCCGCCGGTATCGTCGGGCCATTTGACCAACCCGTCACCCTCGATGTCATCGACCCGCCCACAGCTCGTGCACCGCACGTGGCTGTGTCGGACGGGATCGCCGTCGTAGCGCATCGGCGCGCCGCTCGTCGGCAGCTTCTGAATGACTCCCTGCTCGGACAGCGCCTCGAGGTTGCGATAGACCGTGCCGAGGCTGATCCGAGGCATGACTCGGCGCGCCATCTCATAGACCTCATCCGCAGTGGGATGCGTTCTGACTTTTCTCAGTTCCTCGAGAATAACGTCGCGCCTGATCGTCAAAGCATCGCTCCGAGCAATTGCAAATAGTAATCATTTGCAATTATGCCTCATCCGCGACCGGATGTCAACCCCCGAAACCCTCGGGATAGATAAGATACACGGTCCCCCACGAGCCGCCTTTGCCGAGCCACGCGTATTCCAGGTCCTCGCGCTTGAAGATCTTACGTAGATCCTCGATCGGGTACTCGCGCGGCGCATCTTCGGCTTTGCCGCCGCGCGGCCACGGATCGTTGAATATGGGATCGCCCTCGGCGGTGAACCCGCGTATGACCATCAAATGACCGGGGTCGGTATCCGAGTCCTCGCGGCGAAGCCTGCTGGAATGAAGGCTGACGATCACCGGCACCCCCTTTTCGATCCATCGCTCGATCTGCGAAACGCTGGCGAATCGAGTCACGTAGCCCCTGATGCCCGGGTACTCCGATGCTCGGGCAGTGTTGAAGGGCCAGTTGCCGGTCCCATTCCAGGACTCATCGTGAATAGCCCTCGCAGTCTCCGTGATCCCAACGGCCAGATCGGAGCGATTGAGTTTGCCGGCCCAGTAGTTGAGCAGCATGGTGGTTGACGTCGGGCTGCACCACCCGCCGCCTCCCTCGACCGATATCTGCGCGAAAGCAGGGACGTCGAGTTCAGTACCCCACGCGCTCTGCACGGGCGGCAAGTCCACCGCCTCGAGCGATGTGTCTATCACGTTGACCGAAAGGAATCGAAGGCATGGATACGTCTTGCCGTCGGCGGAGCACAGCTCGACCTTGACTCTGAAGGCATCGGCGAGCTTGGCGAGCTTGAGCACGTCGGTATCAACGTCGCCGCACTCGTCTTTCTGCCCCTTGACGCTCGTGCGATTCTGAGGACACCCTCCGGTGTTCCAGACGCCGAGATTGTACCACTTGCTCCAGGCACCACCTATCCGAGCCTGCGCGTAGATCACCAGGTAGCTGCAAACGGGAGTAGACGCGTTCCACGACGGCAGCAGATGATCGAACCCACCCTCGACTTCCACCTCAGGCGTCTCGACTACACCCTTCTCCATTCCACTGCTGGGATCGAATGCTATGCATCCCCGCTTCGCATCCCACATCGCGCCGGTCATGTTGAGGGACCTCAGATCGGCCTCGGACTCGAACTTGACCAGCGCGCCATCCATCAAGTCCGCACCGTTACGGACAAAAGAGACTACCATTGCAACCCCCAGTAGAGTCTGTATATCGTCTCATTCTCTGAGCGCGCTCCTCGTTCCTTCACTCCAGCAAGCAGGCCGCTTTTGCGGTATAATCTGGGCATGCAACTCGAGGACGAGATCGGGGACACGATCGCTAAGGCACGCGCAGGAAACGGGCTGAGCATCGCGCAGCTCGCCGCCGCAGCCGGACTGGATGAGCGCGATATCGCCGACATGGAAGCATATCGCCTCACGCCCAGCGAAGACACGGCAAAGCGACTGGCGCGAGCGCTCGGGCTGGACGAGGACAAGGTAGCGGCCTTTGCCACGGGTTCCTGGGCGCCTCAACCCGCAACGGGGAGGTTCGGGAAGCTTTCCGTCTGGGCAATACACGTACCGTTTGGCGCCTATGGCGAGAACGCCTATGTCGCTGGGTGCCCGGACTCTAGCCGCGGAGCCGTCATCGACCCTGGCGGAGCCGTCTCTGACATCGAGCGAACACTCCACGCAAACCGTCTCACTCTCGACCTGATCCTTATCACGCATGCGCACCCCGATCACATCGATGGATTGCGCGAACTCGTCAGCTTGCACGACGGAGTGACCGTCGTGTGCTCAGAGGCCGATCGAGAGGCGGTCATGACGTCAATCGACGCGGACTGGCGGTCCGCCGAAGACGGCGTGAGCTTCCATCTCGGTGAGCTGTCAGTAACACCGCTCGCAACCCCCGGCCATACGGCAGGTTCCACGTGTTACGTGATCGATGGGACGTGCTTCGTGGGCGACACTCTGTTTGCCGGGTCCATCGGTCGGCCTATGCACGACTATCGCAAGATGCTGGACGCGATAAAATCCAAGGTGCTATCACTGCCCGAGGATACAGTCCTCCTCCCCGGCCACGGTCCGGCGACCACAGTCGGAGAGGAGCTGCGGCATAATCCGTTCTTCTAAGCGAACTCGCCGGGGTGGCGGCGCTTGAGCTCGGCGACGTGCTGACCGCGGCCGGTCTGCTCCAACCGTTCGCAGTAGGCCTTCAGATACCCGCGCGCGTGCAGCGGCCCACCCTCTTTCATGACGGTCCAGAGCGGGTCGACCTCGTATGGCATGGACTTCATCATCGCGTCGTGCCAATCGTTGAGGTGGTACACCGCCTCCATGCACACCTCTCGCTCTGCCTCGGCCAGATTGCGCTGCTCGTGCGGGTCGTTCTTGACGTCGAACAGCATCTCGTCGGGGAAGAGGTGGTAGCCGTCGTGGTAAGTGCGGGTATACATCCAGTCGCGGAAACGAACGCCGCGCTGACAGACGTGCGCGCACTGGCTGAGGACGAGGTAGTCACGCCCACAGTCGCTGCCATCGGTCAGGGTCGGCGCATAGCTGGAGCCGTCCCAGGACTCAGCAGGATCCTTACCCAGAAGCCCTGCCAACGTCGGCGCGAGGTCAAGGTTGTAGTGCATGCCATCGTCCACGTGCCCCGACTTCGCTCCCGGCCAGCGAATGATCATCGGAATGTGCGGAGTGACGGCGTCGGCAGTGGCGTGCTCGCCGTAGAGCCCGAGTTCGCCGATGTTCTCGCCGTGGTCGGAGCTGATGATGATCGCGACGTCGTCCATGGCACCCTGCTTCTCGAGAGCCGCAAAGATGCGGCCGACGTGATCGTCGAGGTAGCGGATGCCGCAGTCGTAGCCGTCAAACATCCTGCGCACATCGTTCATGTCCGTAAGTTCGCCCGGATGGCGCGGCCATCTGGGGTTGGTCTGGGCATCGTACATATTGATTTCTTGCGCGCCATGGGGCGAGGAGAGCGTTCTGTGCTCAGCCAGGATCTCCGGCGTGATCCAATCCGGGATCGGATCGTCCCTGAACGGGTTGCCGAACTCCTCGGGCGCACGATAGGGCGTGTGGGGGTCCCAGTAGTTGATGTGCAGGAACCAATTGTCATCCGACGCGTTGCGGTCGATCCAGTCGAGAACAGTCGGGGTGATCTCCTCCGCCGATTCCATACCGCCCTTGCCGGTGTTGTAAGTCTCGTTGAACCCGGAGTAGAACCACCATGCGCCGTGCCGCTCCGCGAACGGACTGATAGTGGTGGTGCGGAACCCGTTTCTCTTCAAGAACGAAGGCAGCGAATCGAACGCCATCCGATCCCTGAATCCACGCGGGCTGCCCTCGAGGCGCATGTCGCCCGCGGTACCCCCATGACCGACACAACCGGTATGGATGCCGAACCGCCCACTCATCAGAGCGGCTCTGGACGGCAGGCAGGGCGCGTCGGAGCAGAAGTAGTTGCTGAACCGCACGCCCTGACTCGCTATGCGGTCGATGTTGGGCGACGTGTTGCGGTGATAGCCGTAGCATCCGAGATGGTCCGGCCTCAGAGTGTCAAGATCAAGAAACAGAATGCGCATTGGGCTGTATCCCCCTTCGGACAACCGAATGATAGACGACTTGCGGCTGAGGCGTCAAGGTTTCGTCCGTTTGACCCATATCCGCAGCGGAATCGGTATGTTTCGCAACCCATACGGCACTCGCCGGATCGCGGGGCGGCTGGAGGTTCGCGTGGGAGCGAATCCCGTCGTCGAGGCTCAGCAATGCGACCTGAAGACGGTTGAGCAGCGTGGCTACGGTGGTATACGCAAGCTTTCGCTCCGCGCTCAGGTCGGTGCACCTGCTGCAGCGCGGCCTCTCCCCTCGACCATAGCGAGGCAGCAGAGGCGAGCGACAACGGCAAGATCTTCAAGCTCACCGCAGTCAACCCGGATTCCCAGAATCACGTGGGAATTCGAGCTCGCCCCCGGAGCGGAGAAGGCGCTGACATATCAGTACAAGGCCCTTGCGGCTTACTCAGTCCGACACCTCCGTCCCCTCCGCAAGCTTCATCAGGTCGCGGCCGGGCTCGGAGTCTTCGTCGCGCGGTATGCGTCCCGTGAGGATGCGCACCCACTTTGCCAGGCAATCGATGCTTATCACGACCGCTAGACCCATCATCAGAACGGTCAGCACCGAGTTCACACGAGCGGCTGTCGCGGCGGAGGCAACTTGGCCGACAGCCGGCTTGTCGGCCTTGTAGGTCGGGAGCTTTTTCGCCACCGCCTCGATCTTCGCGGCATCCTGAGTTGCCAGGACCGCTCGCAGCACAACTGAGCCGGAGTTCATCTTCGCGGTGTATTGCACACCGGAGCTGAGCACAGTTACAGCCATGAACGCAAACGGTACGAACGTCGTCAGAGCGTAGAATCGCTTGGCTGAACGGCGCAGGATGTAGGTCGTGCCGATTGCGAGCGCAATCACGCTCAGTAACTGGTTGGCAATCCCGAACATCGGCCAGATCGTGCTGATAGTCCCTCCCTTGAGCAGGTAGTACCACGCGTAAGTCACCGCGAAGCTCGTTAGGATAACACCGGGCAGCCAGGTGCCCTTGCCCAGCGGCTTGTAGAGAGGTGAGATCATCTCCTGAAGTATGAACCGAGCGACACGCGTGCCGGTGTCGATTGTCGTGAGGATGAACAGCGCCTCGAACATGATCGCGAAGTGATACCAGTACTGCATCAGGCTCTTCATGCCAGGCAGGCCGCTGAAGACCTTGGACATGCCCACCGCGAGCGTCACCGCGCCGCCCGTGCGGCCGACCAGCGTCTTCTCGCCGACCTCTTTCGTCAATACGGCAAGATCCTTCGTATGGTTGGCGAAGTCAGGGAACTGGGCGATGTTGGCGTTGATGGCGAAGTAGTCGCCCTGATGCAGCGTGCAGGCGGCGATAAGCGCAAGAAGCCCGACGAATCCCTCCACGAGCATCGCGCCATAGCCTATCGGCAACACGTCACGCTCATTGCTGATCATCTTGGGCGTGGTCCCCGAACCTATCAGCGTGTGGAAACCCGAAATCGCGCCACACGCGATCGTCAGGCATACATACGGCCACACCGGCCCCGGAACCACCGGCCCGCCGCCGTGCACGAACTTCGTAGTCGCCGGCATCAGCAGCGTGGGATGGACAAACAATATGCCCACAGCCAGCAGCCCCACGGTGCCGAGCTTCATATACGTCGAGAGATAATCCCGCGGGCACAGCAGCATCCACACGGGGAGAACCGCCGCGATGAAACCATAGGTCGGCAGCGCGAGCTTGAGCGAATCCTCACTCATGTTGAGCCAATGCGCAATCGCGCTGTGCGAGACCGGATTGCCGGCGAACACCGCGGCCAGCAGCAGCACCACGCCGATAATCGACGCCTCAGCCACCCTGCCCGGTCGCACCTTGTACAGCCACTGCCCCATCAGGAAGGCAATCGGTATGCTGCATCCGATCGTGAAGACACCCCACGGGCTCCCCTCCAGCGCTTTGACGACCGCGCTCGCAAGGCCCGCCAGCGCCACAATGATGATGAACAACACCGCGAACGCCGTGCACCACCCTGCCACCGGCCCGAGATACCTGTGCGCAATCTTCGAAATGGATTCGCCCTTGTTGCGGACGCTTGCATAGAGGATGATATAGTCCTGCACGGCGCCGGCGAAGATCGCGCCTATGAGAATCCACAACGCGCCGGGGAAGTAGCCATACTGCGCCGCAAGCACCGGTCCGATCAGCGGCCCCGCACCGGCAATTGCGGCGAAGTGGTGGCCAAAGAGGATGTACCTATTGGTGGGATGGTAGTCCTTGCCGTCGCGGCGCTCGTAAGCCGGTGTTTCGCGCTTGGAATCAAGCACGGCTACCTTAGCCGCCATAAACGCGCCGTAGTAGCGATAGGCCAGTCCGAAAGCGCACAGCGCGATGATAAGAAGCGTAAGTGAGTTCATGTCCAGCACCCTGAATGATGAGGTCCGCCGCGCCCGTTGCCGCGGCAGAGGTAGCTGTATTATGCTACTGGTGAAGCGGGGTGTCAAATGACTCCCGAACGAGTTAGGTGAGATGGTGTGCCACATCGAGCCGAGACACGCAGACGCCGTGCATCAGCCTCGCCAGTAATGTATAATATCTCATCCCCGCCCGTCTTTGGAGGACTTGATGGTCAGCGAGTATCGCACAGAGGATTTCGCCACCCTGCGAATGGACTACGGCCACCCGCACAAGGAACTCGAACCGCTTGCAGACGAGATCGCAGTCGTGGATGGCGCGCTCAAGCTGCTGATCGAAGCCGGCGCGCTGCCGCATGCGAGCTACGATCACGAGAAGCTGCTAGCTCATCGACGAGCCGTGGCGGAGCTCTTCGAGATACCGTGGACAGCGATCACACCGCGCATGCAGCGCTTTCTCTACGCGATCAACGCGATTCGCAGGCCCCGCAATATGATCGCGGCCGGCATATTCTGCGGAAACACGTTCATATCCAACGCAGGCGCGGCGGTCGGTCCGGGCGCGTGCTATGAGGCAGAGAACCTGATCGGAGTGGAGATCAAGCCCCAAGAGGCGGAGCGCGCTGAGCGCAACGTTCGCAAGATCGACCCGACCGGCGTGGCGCGGATCGTCGCGGCGGACGCGGTCGATGTGGTGGCCCAGTTCGAGGACGATATCGACCTGCTCTATCTGGACGCAGACGGTGACGAACGGCGCGGCAAGGGGATCTATCTCGACATACTGGAAGCGTGTTACGAGAAGCTGCCCGAAGGCGCGATCGTCCTTGCACATAACAGCGAGAACGCTGCTGAGCGTTTGTCTCGCTATCTGGACTTCGTGCGCAACTCGGGCAGTTTCTCGTCCAGCATTAATGTCGTATTCGACAGGGAAGGGCTGGAGGTGTCGGTCAAGCTCTCGTAATGAAGCTCTCGGCAACTTCCTCGATCATTACATCGCCTTCGATGGTCACCGGCGGCTCCAGTAGGACGTCAGGCAGGTGCTCCTCTATGCACTGGCGTGCAAGCCGCTCGGACGCGTCCGCGCCGGCCTTGTCCGCAAACACGCTCACGGAGGCTATCTCGTCCTCGCCCGCGTGAAGCTGGTAATATGCCTTGAAGCCCGGAATCGCGACCAGGTCGGGAAGGAACTTGTTCTTCGCGACTTCGGCCGTCTCATCTATCATGTCCGGGTCCACTTTGAAGTGTCGTATCACGACGTACATCCTGGTCTCCTCCTTGTCAGATCGCTGTGAGTGCCATGGTAATGTTACCCGTCCGCGAAGAAAGCGCCCGAACGCCTGTCACGGGAGCGTGGTAAGGTCGCCCTGCGATCCGATGAGGACGGCCGGCTGAGGCAGGCAAGCAAGGATCAGCGCTGCAAGAGAGCACAGCAGTACGGGAAAGCGGTGGCAAAGTCGCGCAGGAATTGGGAAGGACACTTGGAACGGGTTGTGTAAGCGTTTACACTGGAGCAAATCGAATAAGGGGAATATCGGAATGGACAAAGTAAGAATGGGCGTTATCGGTGTCGGCGGAATGGGCGGACACCATGCAAACTACATCCTCAATGGCGAGGTCAATCGCGCGGAGCTCACCGCGGTCTGCGATATCGACGAGAACAAGCTCAAACGGTTTGACACGGTCAAGACATACACGGACAGCGCCGAACTGATCCGATCAGGCCTGGTGGATGCCGTGCTGATTGCCACTCCGCACTACTTCCACACGACCATCGGCATCGACGCCATGAACAACGGCATTCACGTTCTCACCGAGAAGCCGATCGCCGTGCACAAGGCCGACGCGGAACGTATGATCGCGGCACACAAGGCGAACCCGAAGCTCGTCTTCTCAGCCATGTTCCAGCTCCGCACTGAACCGCTGTGGAAGAAGCTGAAGTCGATCGTCGAAAGCGGCGAACTCGGCGAACTGACTCGGGTTATGTGGATCGCAACGGACTGGTTCCGAACCGAAGCCTACTACGCCAGCGGCGGATGGAGAGCGACCTGGAGCGGCGAGGGCGGAGGGATCCTGCTCAACCAGTGCCCGCACAACCTCGACATCATGCAGTGGCTGTTCGGGATGCCTTCCAAAATAAGGGCGTTCATGAACTTCGGCGGCAAACACAACATCGAGGTCGAGGACGAAGTCTCCGCGTATCTGGAGTATCCCAACGGCGCGATGGGCTCGTTCATCGTCTCCACCGGCGAGGCGCCGGGAACGAATAGGCTCGAGATCGCCGGCGAACGCGGAAAGATCGTGGTCGAGGGTGGCAAGATCACGTTTACGCGCAATGAGACTCCGGCAACTGAGTTCTCGCGCACGACCCCGCACGGCTTCGCCAAGCCGCCCGTGTGGAACATCGATATCCCTTATGGTGGAGGCAGCGCTGGTCACAAGGCGATCACCCAGAACTTCGTAGACGCCATCCTGGACGGCGTCTCGCTGATCGCGCCGGCCGACGAAGGCATCAATGCGGTGGAGTTGGCCACCTCGATGATCTACTCCAAGGTCAAGGACACGACAGTACAGCTTCCGCTCGATTCCGCAGCCTATGAAGCAACACTCAAGGACCTAATCGCGAATTCCAAGTTCGTGAAGCAGGCAGTAGTCGAGAGAGACGAGGATATTACGACTTCGTTCACGAAGTAACCGATGGTGAGAAGTAGCTGAGTGTGACGAGCACACATCCGAGGATGCCTCGGCAGGTCCGAGGCATCCTCGTCTGCGTTCGAACCATCGCGCGCGGCAGCGCGTATTAGCAGAGGACTTCACACAGAGCGGTGGGAAGCATTTCTCTATGCCTAGCAAGAAGATAATCTCCGCCCAGCGTCAGACCGACGCCACGGCGATCATCACCTCCGGACACATCTGGAAAGCCGTCTGGTATCTGGCGTGGCCTTCGATCTTCAACACCGTCATTATGGCGGCGTACAACCTCATTAACCGACTCTTTCTCAGCTACGTGCCAAACGCGAAGCCCTCGATCGCCGCATCCGGCATCGGCGGCAACGCCCTCATGTACATGTTCGTGATAGCGGTAGGCCTGTCAGCAGGTACTTCCGCGCTCGTGTCGCGATCTTTGGGAGCGGGCAAGGCGAGTGACGCCGAGCAGGCTGCAAGGCAGTCGCTTCTGATGTCGGTGGGAATGGGCCTGATCGCCGGCGTTCCGTTCTGCTTACTGGCCAGGCAACTCGTCTGGTTGATCGGAGCAAAGCCTCAGGTAGTGCCGCTCGCGGCAGACTACGCGACCATAATCGGGTGGTCGACGGTTCCGATGTTCGTCAACTTCATCGCCATCGCCATCCTTCGCAGCCAAGGCGATGCGCTGTCGCCGCTCTACGTCGGCATCATCAACATCACTCTGAATATGGTGTTGGATCGAATACTCATCCTGGGATACGGGGCCGTGCCCGGGATGGGTATCCATGGAGCCGCGATCGCGACGCTGGCCGCTCGATTGGCGGCAATGGCGGCCTCGCTGTGGTTCGTTCGAAGATCCCGGCTCCGAGGATGCCTGCGGCAGTGGAAACTCGACATATCCTGGCTGCGCCGGGTTCTGGCGATCGGCTGGCCTGCCTCTGCGCAGAGCCTGATGATGACGATGGCATCCTCGGGTTTCATGCGCGTCCTGAGTATGCTGCCCAATGGCCAAGCCACCGACGCGCAGGCAGCCTACTCGGTAGCCATCGTGATTGAAGCCCTGGCATTCCAGCCGGGATTGGCATTCAGCGCAGCCGCAACGCCGTTGGTCGGCCAGAATCTGGGCGCGGGCAAACCGCACCGCGCCATCCATGGCGCGTGGGTCGCCTCGGGACAGGCAGCCGCGATAATGGGCGTGATCGCGCTGTCATTCCTGCTCATTCCTCAGTATCTGGCGAAGCCATTCGTGCACGGCCGGGATCTGGCCCTGCTTCCCGTGATCGTAGCGTATCTCCGAATCAATTCATTCTCGGAGCCGTTCCTCGCGCTCAACATGGTCCTGCGCGGAGCACTGCAGGGAGCCGGTGACACACGCATGCCGGCATGGATCACGTTCGTGAGCATGTGGCTCATCAGGCTTCCGATGACCTGGCTGCTGGCCATCTACTTCGCCATGGGCGCAAGCGGGGCGTGGTGGGCTATGTCGATCACGTGCTGCCTGTCTGGCCTACTGATGGCGCTGTGGTTCAAGTTTGGCAACTGGCGGGATGCTCGCGTATGACCAGACCTGGCAGACCTGGTAAAACTGGTACATGTACGGACTTGACCAGCACTGGAACCTGAGCTATAATCCAGTCAACCACATAAAAGTCCGCAAGAAGCCAGCCGGCGCAACATACGATCGGCTGGCGCAACAACAACCCACATACGAAGGGAGAGGTGAAGATGAAGCTAGTGCTAGCAGTATTGCTGGCGGCTGCCCTGCTGTGCTCAGTGGCGACCATGACGCTTGCTCAGACCGTCGTCTGGTCGGAAGGTTTCGAAACCTACAACACTGATCCGGGCCAGATATGGGGCGGCCTAGACAAGAACAAGACCGGCAGCCCCAATTACGCCCCCAACGGCTCCGGCAATCCGTGGTTCGGCCCCGTGCCCAACAACGGGTGGATTACGAAGGCCACGACCAACCCTGACCCCATCAAAGAGCTCGTCACGCCACATAGCGGGCAGTACATGATGAGAGGTGGAAGGGACAACAACGGTTGGTACAACGGCTATGACGGCGACATCGACTGGGTCAATATTGCATATCGATTCAACGGTGGCCAGACATTCAGGCAGGGATTTGTCATTGACTGGTGGTTCTATGACATGCTCGGCGACACGTACCCCAACGACGTGAACAAGGGTCCGGGCTGCTTCGGCGACAACGCGGGGATAGCATATCTGCCCACGTTGCCGACCAACACTGACTATCCCGGCACCGTCCCAGACATGAGCGCTCCAACCGCAAGGCTTGCAATCGGGGCGTACGAGAAGGAATCGGGCTACAACAAGCACGTGTACCAGGTGCAGGTGAAGGGCGCATCCGACAAGAACTTCGGTGATGGCTGGTTCAACACGAGCATCGGTCGAACGAGAGGCTGGCATCACGCCGCTATCAGCGTCAATGCATACGGCATTGCCACGTTCTTCATCGACGGAACGACGGTCCTTACGCACGAGACGAAGGCGCCCAATGGGTTCAACGCGTTCGGTACCCTTGAGTGCTGGAATACGCCGGATACCTACAATCAGTCGGCATACTACGACGACATTACGCTGACTGTTCCCGAGCCCGGAAGCATCCTCGCTCTGGCCTCGGGTCTGGTCGCACTCGTCGGCTTCGCGCGCAGACGGCGCAGCTGACGAAAGCGTTCCAGAAAGACTGGCTAGATGGGGCCGGCCACGGGTCGGCCCCTTTTTCTGGTGGCGAAGTGAGTGGCTGACCAGCATTGCCTCGAGGCGATATCCCTCAGGTCATCTCTGTGACAAGGTCCTGCAATCTTACCACGGCTATTCAATTTTCCCCACGATAACCGCATTACCAGCTTGACCATTCACGATTGATGTGGTAATATTACCAAGGGGAAAGAGCTTTACCAGCGCATGGATACGAAACCCACCTCACACAACCAGGACTCGGCTCCCAGCTATCGGCGCGCGAAGAGCTGGCTGCTGGACTACATCGCCGAACAGAAACTGGGTCCTGGCGATAAGATGCCATCCGAAAGGGTGCTGGCTGATGCACTCGGCCTCAGCCGCCCAACGGTCGCACGAGCGCTTGCCGAACTGGTTGAGGACGGTGTCCTCGCACGAGAGGAGCGAGTCGGTACCTACGTAGGCGACTACACCTCACGAAAGCTGGCGAGGCGCGTCGGCACGGTCGCTATCATGATGCCGTGGCTCAGCCAGGATCCCGCGGGGTCGCTTTCCGCCTACATGAACGCAGACAGGATCGGCCCTTGCTTCAGGCGTGAGGGAATGTCCTTCCAAATCCTGCAGGGCATGATCCCGGTATTCAACGAAGCCGGCTTTCGACTGGTCGTCCGCTCCAACACGCATGTCTCAGAAGAGATAGAGGCTCTGCGCAGCCTGCCCAACGAGGGTCTCGATGGCGCGCTCATTATGCCCGAGGCCGAGGGAGAGACTGCCCATCTCTACGCGGCGTTGGCCAAGTCCGGTCTGCCGGTAGTCCTCGTAGACCGCTACTTCCCAGACTGCGCGCTGGATCGCGTGGTAAGTGATAATTTGACAGGCGCACGACGGGCCGTTGAATACCTGATCCAGCAAGGCCACAGGCGGATTGCGCACTTCACCGATTTCGACAATGTGACGTCCGTGATGGACCGCGAACTCGGGTACCGCGTTGCCTTGGAGGCTGCCGGTATCTCGTATGACGAGGACATAGTCTGCGGACCGGTTATTATGTCCCACAAGCAGTGGAACTTCCAGTATGCGCTTGAGCACTGCCTGAATCGCCCAGACCCCGTGACCGCGGTTTTCTGCCTCAACGACGACACCATCCTGACGACGCTGCAAGCCGCGAACCGGCTCGGTCTGAGGGTGCCTGGCGATCTCACTGTCGCCGGCTTCTTCGACGACAGCATCCCGACCGGAATGGAAGTCCCATTCATCAGAGTCGTGCAGGACAAGGCGGAGATGGGCCGCATAGCCGCCAGGCTCTTGCTGGAAAGGATTTCCGGAGCCGGTCCTCGATCGCCCAGGCACGTTCTCGTGCCCGCCGACGTCCGAACATCCACGGTTTTCTAGACAACCTGATCCCACGGAGACGACCATGCTCAAGCTGATCACCTTAGTAGCTGCTCTGACACTAGTACTAATGCAGAGCTCGTTTGCGAAGGAAGCAATCGATCCTTCGCCATTCGGTATCTGCGCCTTGGGGATAATGCACGGCGGCACCAAGCAGCCGTTCCCCTGGACCAGCCAGGAAGCGAACGTCAGGCGGCTTAAGGATGCGGGCATATACTGGGATCGGCTTGAGATCTGGTGGGGTGCGGTCGAGCCTCAGAAGGGGCAGTTCGAGTGGGCGTTTCCGGACCAGGTGGCTCAGTTCTACCGCGAGCAAAAGCTGAACGGGATGGTCATCCTGTGCTACAGCTCCGCGTGGTATCGCAAGCCGCCGGACACGCCCGAGGAGCGCGCCGCCTACGCCAACTACGTGTATCAGATGGTGAACCGCTACAAGGACACGTTCAAGGTCTGGGAGATCTGGAACGAGCCCAACATCGAATCATTCTGGAAACCCTCGAATGTCCGAGACTACACGCTGATGCTAATAGAAGCCTACAAGGCGGCAAAGAAGGCCGACCCGGACTGCATCATCCTCGGGGGCGCTGTCAACGGACCTGGCTATGACTTCGTTCAAGGCATCTACGACAATGGCGGATGGGATTACTGCGACGCCATTTCCATCCATCCGTATTCCCTGGGCGGACCGCCTCTTTCCCAGAGGCTCGACCGGTGGCTGCGGTTCCAGAACTCGGAGATCGCCAAGACAGGCAAGCCTAAGCCGGTCTGGGTTTCCGAGTGTGGCTACGCCAGCGTCAAACCGGAGGAAGAGCCCGGCCAGGCAACCGCCATTGTCCAGGCGTATCTCATAGCCCTCGCCAACGGAGTGCAGAAGTACTTCTACTTCAACTACGGCAACTACTCCAACTGGGGACTGATCAGAACAAACGACCCTTGGACTCCAAAGGTCTCTTACGGAGCGTACAAGCTGATGACACAAGCCCTCGGATCACCCGGGCCTTGCGCGGAGTTCGAGGGGTATCTCGACCTTCCCAGGAACGTGGCCGGCTACGTGTTCAGGAAGGCCGGCGGCGACAGGGTGGTGTTCCTTTGGAGCAACGATGACCAGGTCCACTCGACGCAACTCCGGCAGGCTGTGGGGCTCAAAGCCGTTGATATCGCAGGCAAGCCGGTCTCCATAGACAATGGCGCCTTGTCCGTCGGCCCGCTGCCCATCATCGTTACCGGCGTTGATTCTCGCAAGATAGGGCCGGTCGGCAAGCAGTTCAACCCATATCTGGAGGCTAAGGGCCAAAACCTCCTGCTCAACCCGTCGTTCGAGTCAGGCGGCGATCACGCGGACTACTGGAACATCGGACGATTCTACAGCAGGGATAAGGATGGTACGTTCGCCTGGACGAATGATGGGCGCGACGGCTCCAAGTGCATCTCTGTCTCGCAGTCAGGCGATGTGTGCGCGTGCGATTCCTACCCCGTTCCGGCGGCGCCGGGGCAGAAATACCGCCTGACGGGGTGGATCAAGACCAAAGATGCAACGGGAGCCAACGTCATCGGCATTTTCTGGTATAACGGCAATCAGTGGCACATAGTTCCGCCCACTATCAAGACTCCAACGATCACCGGGACGAACGATTGGAGAGAATTCACGATCGAAGGGACCGCACCCAAGGGCACCTCACAGGTCAGGGTCAATCTGACCAGCGAGAACAACAAGGGTACGGTCTGGTTCGACGACATGAAGCTCGAACAGGAGTAATCGGACCGATGAGTTCAGTCAATCGCTTCGCAGTGGTGCTCTTCGCACTTACGGTCCTGGCCGCAAGTCGGCTGTGGGCCGCGCCCAACTTTGATCAGTCGCCGTTCGGCGTCAACTGCCTCAAATGGACGGAGTTCGCCAAACCCGACAGGTGGCACATAGTCTCCGAACGCGCAGCGGGAATGAAGGCCGCTGGCGTGTATTGGGACCGCGACGGCTTCGATTGGAGCACGATACAGAAGAAGAAGGGCGAATGGGATTGGACTTGGCCGGATAAGGCCGCCACGCTGCATCGCGAGCAGGGAATCAACGGCGTGATTCTGCTCTGCTATGGCGCGCCGTGGCGCAAAGGACCGCCGCTCAATGACGAGCAGCGCGCGGAGTACGCTGAGTACGTATACCAAGTAGTCAACCGCTACAAGGATACCTTCAAGGTCTGGGAGATATGGAACGAGCCCAATATCCCCAGTTTCTGGAACCCGCCGGATGTCAAGGCCTACACACTGATGCTCAAGGAAGCCTACAAGGCCGCCAAGAAAGCCGATCCGACTTGCACGGTCCTCGCAGGCTCGGTGAACGGCCCCGGTAACGATTTCATAGAAGGCATCTATGAGAACGGCGGATGGGATTACTGTGACGGCTTCTCAATCCACCCCTACACGATGTGCGGAGGGCCCATCGAGCAGAAGCTTGACCGCATGTTCCGCCATCTCAACGCACTTGCCGCGAGCCACGGCAGCGCCAAGCCCCTCTGGGTCACCGAGGTAGGTTTCAGCGCCAAGAACAAGGATGAGGAAGAGCGGCAGGCGACACAGATCATCCAGGCCTATATCATCCTGATCGCAAATGACGTCCGTAACATCGCCTATTTCTGTATGGACAACTACAAGGGCTTCGGTTGGGTAACCAACTTCGAGCCCCTGGAGCCGAAGCTCTCGTTCGGCGCGGTACAGATGATGACAAGGATCCTCGGATCGCCTGGGCCATGTGCGCCATTCGAAGGTTACCTCAAGACGCCGGACGGCGTATCGTGCTACGTATTCAAGAAGCAGGGGAACGAGCGCGTGCTGGTCATGTGGAGCAATGACGACCAGACACGCACCGTTCAGCTCTCACAGGCTGCAGGTCTCAGCGCAAAGAACATCCTGGGCAAGCCGCTGTCGACAGCCAACGGGAAGCTGGAGGTCGGCCCACTGCCAATCTTTGTCACGGGCGCTGACGCTCGCAAGATCGGGCAGGTAAGCAGGGATTTCAACCCCTATCTTGCGGCCGAAGCGCGCAACTTGGTGAACAACCCCTCGTTCGAGAAGATCGATGGCGACCATCCGGCCCTCTGGAACTTCGGCAGGTTCTACCGCACTGACAATCATGGCAAGTTCGCGATCTCCGACGAAGGACGCGATGGGTCAAAGTGCGTATGTATTAGTGGCTCCGGGGCAGACACGGCCATCGACGCCGGCCCGATCCCGGTCAAACCGGGCAAGAAATACAAGCTTACGGCCTGGATCAAAACAAAGGATGCTACAGGCGTCAACGTTGCGGGCATTTGGTGGTACAATGGCAGCCAGTGGCGTTACAGAGGCAAGGCCAACTCGCGAAGTATCAACGGCACGCAGGACTGGACCAAAGTTGAGGTCGAGGGTGTCTGCCCGAGCACAGCCCCGCTGGCCCGCATCGACTTGATCAGCGAAGGCAATAAGGGTACGGTGTGGTTTGACGACGTAACGCTAGTTGAGGAATAGATACTGTCACGCTCCAACGAAGGGGAAATGCAACTATGAGGTTGTACGAATTCGAGGGCAAGAGCCTTCTGAAGTCGGCGGGGCTTGCAGTGCCGCGAGGCGCCGTGATCGACTCCGCGTCCAGGGTTTCAGAGACTCCTGCCTCGTCCACTGCCACGGTCGCCAAAGCGCAGGTGCTGTGGGGCAAGCGCTCCAAGGCCGGTGGGATTCTGAGCTGCGCGGACGCAACCGCAGCCGGAGAAGCAGTCGAGAAGATCCTGGGGCAGAAGATCCACGGCGAGATCGTCAAGCGGGTTCTCGTTGAGGAACGGCTAGATACCGCACGCGAGTGCTATCTCGGCATCACCTATCAGGATCGCTCGCCCTGCGTTATCGCGTGCTCCGAAGGCGGCGTCGATATCGAGGAGGTGCGCAACATTCACCCCGAGCGGGTGGCTGTGCAGCCGGTCTCCATAGTCCACGGTCTGACCGACAAAGCTGCTGCCGACATTCTGGCTCGCGCCGGCTTTGGGGGCGACGCAGCGGAAGTGGCGCCGATCTTGCTCAAGCTCTATGAGTTCTTCGTCGCGAATGATGCGCTGCTCGTAGAGATCAATCCCCTCATCAAGACAGCCGCCGGCCAGTGGTATGCTGCTGACGCGAAGATCGAGATCGACGACGAGGCCGAGTACCGCACTCGCATTCCGCTGCCCGAACGACTCGGCTCAGGCAAGGAGCCGACGAAGCTGGAAATCCTCGCGCGCGAGAACGACCTCATCGACAGCCGCGGCGCCGCCGGCAGGATGTTCTACGAGATCGAGGGTGGAAGCATCGTTATCATAGCGGCCGGGGGCGGAACGAGCATGGAAGCGCTCGATGATCTTTACTCCCTCGGCGGACGGCCCGCAATCTTCACCGAACACAGCGGCAACCCCACCGGCGAGAAGGTCAAGGGGCTGGTGAAGATCGCCCTCATGTATCCGGGCGACATCGACGCGATATGGGTTATCGGCGGGCGCGCGAACTTCACTGACATCTACGAGACTCTCGTAAACGGGGTAATGGCTGGGATTCGCGAGACCCCGAACTTCGACAGGTCGATTCCGATCATCGTCCGACGGGCCGGGCCCCGCGACGAGGAAGCATATCAAGCGCTGCGCAACGCGCGCGAAGAAGAAGGATACAACATCTTCCTGCGCGGAATGGCTACATCAATCGCCGACTCCGCGCGGATGGTCATATATCAGGCGAACAAGCATTATACGGCGCGAAAGCGGGCCGAACAGCTATGAGCATACTTGTAGACAGAAACACCAGGGCCATCGTTTCCGGTATTACCGGCAAGCAGGGTATGAAGCTGGCGAGCGAGATGACGGACTACGGTACCGTCGTCGTTGCCGGTGTCACCCCGGGGAAGGGTGGCACCGACGTCAACGGAATTCCCGTCTATAACAGCATCGCCGACGCCGTCGAAGCGCATCCCGACGCCAACACGGGCCTCGTATCCGTCCCCAGGGAGTTCGCAAAGGACGCGGCCGTAGAGGCGATCACGTCAGGCAAGCTTCCCTTAGTCAACGTACTTACCGAAGGTATCCCAAACAAGGACGCTGCGGAGATGGTCGAATACGCTCGCGAGTACGGCGTTCGGCTGATCGGGCCCGCGTCGGTCGGCATCATCGCGCCGCAGCACAGGGTGAAGATCGGCGCCATCGGCGGCAACGACCCCGGCGTTTTCTACCCAGGCCGGATCGCGCTGTTCTCCAAGAGCGGCGGCATGTGCCTGTCCATCGCGCTGGAGATCTTCAACGATCTCGGCTATGGCGTTAGTACGGTCGTCGGCGTAGGCGGCGACCGTATCGTGGGCACGACATTCAGAGACCTGCTCGAGCTCGTCCGGAACGACCCGGAAACCCAACTAGTCATCCTCAACGGCGAAGTAGGTGGCAACTACGAGGAGGAAGCCGCCCGCTACATCAGCGAGAACGGCTTCACGAAGCGCGTGGTTGCTCGCATGTCGGGGATCGGCGGCGAGGCGATATTCGCGCGAGGTTCGAGAATGGGCCATGCGGGCGCGATCATCGGCGAGGGCGAAGTCGGCTCGTTCGAGAGCAAGGTCCGTGCGTTCGAGGCAGCCGGTATTCCGGTCGCAAAGTCGTCGGAGGAGCTGATCACGCTCGTCGAGCGCGAAATGCCCAGGCGCACGCCGGACTTCGAGCGCGCGATCGAAAGCGACATCGAGCTTGTCAGCATATCCAAAGCGAAGCTGGAGGGGCTCAAGTCGCAAGTGAGGGCGGTTCAGACCAAGACCGCACTCACTCAGCTCGTCAACGGCGTGCCCTACTTCCGCGGCTATGCCCTGCCCGATCTTATGCGCAATGCCTCCATCGCGGAGATGACGTATATGGCCTTGCGCGAAGAGGACCCAGAGCCGCGGTCACTCGCCCATTTCGAGAAGGCGATGGATCTTGCAATCGAGACCGCCGCGGTGCCGAACGAAGCCCTGGAAGCCGCGGTCGCGTCCTACTCAGCCGGGAATTCACTCAACTCGGCTTGTGCGGCCGGACTCCTTGCAATACCAAACCACGAACTCGCTGCGCAACCCGATCTGCCACCGAGCGTCTCGCAAGACGATTTCGCTGCGCTCGTACTGCTCAGCCAAGTCACTCGCATGATCGCCAGCGTGCTCGACAACGGCGCGTTCGAGGCCAACTCGATGGGTGATGCGTTCTTCGGCGCACTGGCCGGGCGCACGCCAGATCACAAGGAAATCGCGATGATCCGGGCGATTTTCGCTGCGTGCCTCGATCATACGCCCGCGACGCCGTCCTCGCTGGCGGCCATCACTTCGTATTCTGGCGGCAATTCCCTTAAGACCGCTTTGGCCGCCGGAATCAGCGCTATGGGCGATGTTCACGCGGGCGCCGGTGAGGGAACCGCGCAGTTCCTTACCGAAGCGCTCTCCGGCTCTGCCCGTCCGGATGACGTCCCAGCCGTTGCGCAGCACGTGATCGACACATTCGCCGGCAAGTTCGGCGGTCCGAAATCAAAGCTGCCCGGCTACGGTCACCGCTACTACAGCATGTATGGCGAGGACCCGCGCGCGCTGGCCCTGCTGGAGATTGCACGGCAGATGGGAATCTCCGGCCCGCACATCGATCTCGCACTGGAGATCGAGACCATACTCAAGCGCGACAAGGCTCCCGGGCTGTGCATCAACGTCGATGGAGCGATAGGCGCGCTAATCTGCGAGATGGGCATCGCGCCGAAAGCCGGCAAAGGGACGTTCATCATTCCTCGCACAGTCGGCATCATCGCTGAGCTGCGCGAGCAGGTTGCGGGGTCGTTCTTCAGGCTGGCAAACGAGTCGATAATCTACACCGGCCCCGAACCGGGGCGCACGTTCAAGTCCGCCAGGCAAGTGGTCGAGAGCTGATAGTGTGTCGGGAGCGGTGACGCTCCCGACCGTCAATCACTTACCCGCCACCATTATCACGCCGTTCATCACGGGGTACGTATCCTGAGATATGGTCTGCCGGCGGATGGAGTTGGGATAGACGAACCGGCGGAATGTGACCACGCAGAACCCCGGATGCCCTTTGTTGACCAGCTTCCAATGACCAGCCCGCTGGCTCGTATTCGGCAGGACGATGCGGCCCGGTCGAGTGACGGAGCGGGTTTGGGACTCGATCTCCACTCGGTATCTGGGCTGATATGTCGATAGCAACTTGAACACGAGCTTGCCGCCGGTCACCTGCCCCACGATCCGAACCGGCGCCGGAAGGCTGTTTCGGAACTTGAGGTCGATATTCGAATAGGCCACGGCGGCGTCCCGGCCTAGGGGCGCGTACCTCGCAGGCCAGTGATGCCGGTGCCGCTCGACGATATCGAGCCCGGCCAGCAGTGCCGCATTGTACAGAGTAGTCGAGGTCTGACACACGCCCCCACCCCAGTCGCGGATCAATTCGCCATCGTAGCTCACCGGCGCCCTGACGTAACCCATATCGGCCGTCCACGGCCCTACCGCGCCCACAAACGAGAACACTTGTCCCGGCAGCACGACTCTGCCGTTGATGCGCTTGCAGGCCAACGTAAGATTGTGAATCTGCGACGGAGTCCGGCCGCGCAGACCGGTCGCGTAGCAGGCGATCTCGCGCTCCGTGCCGGGCGTCACCTCTGCCCATATCGCCAAGCCTGCAACCACCGCAAGGGCCAGTGCTATCGCCGCTATCCTGAGTCTCATGCTCTCGCGATTGCCTCCTTCACTGCCTCACTCGGAACTCCGAAGACTCGGTGGTCGCGCGAACGCTCGGATCGTACATCGAGAACACCTGCGCGGGCAGCGCGCAGTACGAACCGCAGAACCCACCGCGAATCTGATATTCCACGGTATGCTTCCCCGGAGCAATCTCGTTGAGGTAGAACGCTATCTTGTCATCGCGAACATCCTGGCCCACCCACCAGTGGTCCCATGCATACAGCTCCACCGCGCCCTGTGTGATGATCTCGCACCCAGCGGGGATGTAGTCCTCAAGCATGGCGTGGCTGATCAGCGACTCCGAATGTATCGTCAGCCGCACCAGCACCGTATCGCCCACCGAGCAGCCGCGTACCGGCGAACCCAGGGCCGCCGACGCGCCCGACTGGAAGTAGACCGGCGACGGGCGGAAGTAATCCCGCGTCACTGTAAGCCCCGCACTGCTCAGAACCGCAGGCATGAACTCCTGGTCCACCGATTGGGTCAGATTGGTGGAATAGTATAAGTTTCCGGCGCCTACCTTGACTATCTTGATCTCGTTACGCCCCTTCTTGAGATCTCTGCCCGGTATGGTGATCTGCACCTGTGGTCTGTAGATCGACGACTTGTCGAAGCGCGCGCCGCTTACCTGCTGGCCGTTCAGGATAACTACCGCGGTGAAGTTCGGCGAGAGCTCCTTGGACACTCTCAGGAACTCCGACATCGCATACAGCGCCACGGCGGTCGCTCGCGTCGATGTCCAGTACTCGTCGCGCCACTGGCTCATCAACCACCGCACTATCTCGTATGCCCGCTGATCGCTGGGACTGATCTTCAACACGGCCTGCAGTGCAAGCGCAGCCGGCTCTACGTCCGCGCCGTCGCCGTACCAGGCGCCCTGCCAGTAGGTCATATTGCCGTCCGAGATGCTGTGCGCAAACAGCCTCTCGAGCATCTGCTTCGCACGATCACGTTCGCCCACCGCATCGTATCCCAGCGCCAGCGCCGCGACGGATTCGTTCGGCAGCTTGCGATAGGCGGCCAATCTGTCCATCACTGCACTTGAGTCGCGCCCGCCAAGCGCCAGCACGTACGCCCCGAACGCCCGCGAGTAAGTGACCATCTTCTTCGTCTTCACCATACGATTCAGCGCGTCGAGACCGCGCCTCAGCACGTCGTCGTTGACCGCGAAGCCCGCCTTGCGAGCCTCGATCAGCGCGTAGCAAACATAGGCCGTCATCCACGGGTCGGCCTCACCGTACGTGCACCATGACCATCCGCCGTCGTCCAGCTCGAACTTGTAGAGCCGCCCCAGCCCGCGCCGAACCATTGCAGGCAGCTCCGCCTGCCTCTCGATCTTTGGCATCCCGGCCGCGGCCAGCGACCTGAACAGCACCACATCCGGCAGGAAGCTGCTCACGGTCTGCTCGGTGCAGCCGTACGGATACTGTGCGAGATAGTCAAGCGACCCGAACATCGCGGCCGCCAGCGATGGGGCAAGTGTGATCCTCAGCCGCGTCGCATCCATAATCGCGTCCCTGCGGACGTTCACCGTCACGCTGGACTCGCCGCTCTTCGCAACAACCGCGCTCTGAGCGGCC
>Ga0078972_1000557_pt1 | contig 154450 bp, 145 predicted proteins | sample YelNatPaOPGAMG01_FD_67568 | JGI IMG/M metagenome (GOLD analysis project Ga0078972, IMG submission 67568) | Hot spring thermophilic microbial communities from Obsidian Pool, Yellowstone National Park, USA - OP-RAMG-01 (SPADES assembly) (version 2) | ecosystem: Environmental > Aquatic > Thermal...
CAGACGGCGATCTGCGAGCGTGACGCCAGTGGATTCGGGGTCTGGCTCTCGCGATCGCTTCGCGACGCTGTCGCCCGAGGGGAGACCCCTCCTACACCACTTTGTCCGGCGGCTGCTAGCCTTGAGTCGGTTTGGCCCTGTGCGCCGTATGGAAGGACGTCTTACAGTGCTGCCATAACCTCGCTCGGCGTCGCGGCTCTCAGATCGGCCCCCTCCGCGAGAGCCCCGGGTCCGGCCAATCTGCCCACCTTGGCATAGAACGCGTTCTTCGCAGCTCTGTCCGAACCGAAATGCGCGTCCGCCCACTTGCTCGCGAACCCGATGCCTGCCTTCCTCGCAAGAAGCGTGTGTCCCCAGAAGAAATGCGCGCCCTCGAGGAAATTCGGCACGTATGGCGCAAGCTCCGGCGCGGCGAAGTCATCGACGAACGGCAGTCCCAGCTTGTTCAGCTCTGTGCCAACGCACAAAGGCAGGTCGAGGTGTTTCGCCGCCCGAACCACCTTCCCCAGATTCTCGATCTTCACGCGCTTCTCGTCCGGATTCCTAATGTTCCAGTTGCGATCAGGCACGATATTGAGCGCGACGACACCCTTCTCCACGACCAATCCCAGCAGCGCGGGCATATCGGATTCGCCGTCGCTCGTTCCGTCCAGCCACGTCATTGTCGGCAGCGCGTCGATCCCGACAGTCATCTCGATGACCGTATCGATCGTGGGAAACGTCTCCGAATCCGGCGCCACATAGCCGACCCCGCCGAACTTCATCAGCTTCGACCGCATCTTCTCGTGCAGCGCGGGGGTGTCTACGATAAGCGCGGCCGCGTCATCGTCGCTTATGGCCAGCGCCTTCGCCCAGAACCTCGCGAGCTCTCCCGAATCGCCGAACGCCTCTCTCGCCTTCGCATCATACGCAGCCAGCATGTGCCTTTCGGTGGCATTGCCCGACGGCGTCAGCGGGAGCACGTCCCCATCATAGTCCAGGCGCACCACGTCGAGATACTCGTTGACGCGCTCCAGCACCCGCGAGTTCCTCCGTCGTGCCATATCGCGCATCGACTGCAGAATCTCGGCCGATCTCGCTCCCGTCTCGGGGTTCTCGAAGCAGCCGCCAGCCATGAAGTAGCAGATTCCGGGCTCGTTGGGCGAGTTGATCACCTTGTCCGCGTACTCGGGAATCAGCACGCGCGTCTCCATTGCGGCTGTCGCGCGCACGCCGATCACTTCGCCGGCTCGCAGGAAGCTCTCCATCCCGTCGAGGACATCGAAATCGACGATTCCCGCCACCGCCAGCCCATACTTCCTCGCCTCCCACGCGATACGCTCAGGCGACCAATCATATGCGTTGTACGAGAAGAATGTATGGAAGTGGAGGTTGACTTCCTGCTTTACCGCCGGGACCTCGATCTCGCCCGACGCAACCTTAGCCGCCAACTCCGCCAGCGCGGACGCGCGCGCATCCGCGGAGAAGTCGTTAAGCTGATTCTCCAACTGCTCTATAGTCATCAATGCCTACTTCTTCGGGGATTTGCCGCTGGTCTGCGGCTGCTTCGTGTCTTCCTTTGCCGGTGGGGTATATGGCTTGTCGGCGCTGCCGGCCACCGAGCGGGCGATCTCGTTGAGTGTCTTCGCGTCTACGCTGCCGTCGTGGATAAGGGTGATGTAGCGGAATGTGACAGTCTGTCCTCTCTGAATGCTCAGGGGAGACGCATTTTTCTCATCGCCGGTGAATGCCTTGCCGCCGAACGGATTGGCCGCAAGCAGGCCATAGTCGCGAGCGTGCCAATAGGTCGGATAGCCGTAGTTGCCGTGGCCGTCGAACATCGTCACACCGACTGTCTTGGCGTCGATCTTACCCGTGTAATCGACCCACTTCGCTCGTTTGCCCCACGCCTCATCATCCTTATCTCCTTCGGAGTTGAGAATGTGCCCGTTGCCGTCCTTGAGCGCGAGCGGTGCTGCCACGCGGAGTGCCGCGAAGCCTTCCTTCGAGTCGTTGAACTTGATCGGGCCGTTTGAGGCGGTGATCTTGATAATCGTCGCGATCAGGGTGCCGTAGTCGCAGGAGTAGAATGCCGTGTACCGCTCGTCTTCACACATTTTGCTGCCGTCGTGCTTGAGCCAGTCATTCTTCGTGTGAATCGACCAGTAGGGGCCAGGGGTGACCGGATCGAAGTCGATCTTTGTCTGCACGATCTTGCCGCTGTTGTCGCCCTCGGCCCAGAAGTCCACTCCGTCGACGTCCCCGAACCCGATCCACATCGACTTGTGATGCGGATGATCCGTCGGCTCACCCTTCACTTCCAGCATCGGATAGTTGCGCGTGACCTGAATCCCTGCCGGCGACAGCAGAGGATAGATGTACGGCTTGGACGTATCCTTGTAGTTGTAAGTCGCAACGACGGTCTTGTCCTTGTTGAGGATGTCCACCGCGCCGTCGCGCTGTTTATAGGTGAAGTCCCTCGCGAATCCCGGCGGTATAGCATAGACACACGCCGCGAATATCGCAAGCAGAACCATCGTAGCTATCAGAATCCGACCTGCTGCCTTCATGTTTCCTCCAACTGGGTCCTCGACTCCGCTAGCAGCCGCCGGACAAAGTGGTGTAGGCGGGGTCTCCAGACCCCGAATCCGTCTGCCTCGCGCTCGGAAATCGCCGTCTGGAGACGGCTCCTACAACCGAAAGCGACTTTATCCGCAGGCTGCTAGCCCTGAGTAACGAGGAACGAGTGTATCCCTCGGACGTCAGCGCCCGTAGGGTCGCGAGAGTCGAATGGCGGTCCAAGCCCGCCGCTGTTTACTAGACGGAACTAACCCGACCCCGCGTTCCATCTTGCACAACACGATGTCCATTTCCTTCTCATTCCGTGCTTCCGTCCTGCCGTGTTTCCGTGATGGAGCCCCTTCGCGTGCTATAATCGAACCATGCCCTCCCCACGCGAGATTCTGGCGAAGTCGGTGCTTTCGAAATCGGGCATCACGGACTACTCCGTGAACTGCTACGTCGGCTGCACGCACGGCTGCGTCTACTGCTACGCCCGGTTCATGAAGCGGTTCTCCGGCCACGAGGAGCCCTGGGGCAAGTTCCTCGACGTCAAGATCAACGCTCCCGATGTGCTTGCGCGTGAGGTCAGACGAAAACCTCCGGGCCACGTGTTCGTCAGTTCGGTCTGTGACGCCTATCAGCCTATCGAAAAGCGCTACAAGCTGACGCGGGAGTGCGTGCGCATCCTCATCGACGCCGGTTTCCACCCCGGCATTCTCACCAAGAGCAAGCTCGTCACGCGCGACTTCGACATCCTTCAGGGCCATCCCAACTGCAGCGTCGCCTGCACTCTCACGACGATGGACGAGCAGCTTCGGTTTCGAATCGAGCCGGGCGCGTCACCGACCCGCGAGCGCATAGCCGCGCTCGAAGAAGCCTGCAGCCGCGGCATCGCCGCATCGGCGTTTCTGGGGCCGTTCATGCCGGGTCTATCCGACACCGACGAAGCACTCGACGCGCTCATCTCTGCCGTCGCGCCGCTACCGCTCACACACCTCCACGCCGACAAGCTCAACCGCCGTCCCGGCGTCTGGAACTCCGTCACCACCTTCCTCTACCGCTACCACCCGGAACTTCTGGATAGATATCGTCGTCTGTTCTTTGACGAAGAGGAATACCAGGCATACTGTGCGAATCTTGGCACTAGACTCCGCCAGATTGCGAATGCGCACGGAGTGGGGGATAGACTCAATGCGTTCTGCTGACGATGAAGCATGTGACGCTGCGAGGCGTCTAACACCTGAACGCATACCCGAGGAGGCAGTATGGTGAGAGTGGTTGTTCTCACTCTTATTCTCGGCTTGTCCGTACCTGTGACCGCCGCGCCGGCCCGAGAACCCGCCGCGATCGACGCGATGGCTCCGACGGTGGTGCGGGTCAACGTGCCGGGCGGCTACGATCCCAACAGCATGTATGTGCTCGTGGGCCAGTACGGCAAGGGGCTTGCGCTGTCCCCGGTGCGAAGGGAGGCCTCTGCCACGCAGTTCACGGAGCGGATCGGCGTCGGTTACACGTCCGCGAAGCTGCTGATCTACTACCCCGGCTGCTCCGTCAAGGTGCCCGCGCTGCTTGACGATCCGCTCTACGCAAGGCTCAAAGTCAAACCGGGGTTCGAGGTGCATATCGGCAGTGGCCCGCCCAGGGACTGGGACCGATCGAAGGGCGATCTCGTACCGGCCAGCATCGCCGCGCGGGACGGCTACCCCGACTCCGTCGTGATCAGACTCGTGCAGCGCGGCACGATCAGCGGCAGAGTCGAGAAGGCATTTCTGGCGAGGAACGGTGTGGACGCGCCCGTGGGGCGGTCAGCCGGGTCGGAGTATCACGTGTGGTTCCAGGCGTTGCGCGGAGGCAGCGGGTCGGGCAAGGGAGTGGGGTCCGACGGGTCGTTCTCGATGAGCCTGCTTCCCGGTACCTACGACCTCTCCGTCGTGGTCGGCGCCGGCGGCAAGACCAGGCGCATTCCCGTCGAGACAGGCTTCATCCTACGGGAGGGCGAGAGCCATGAGATCGTTCTCAGATAGACCGACCCGCGGGCAGGATTCCGCCCATCCGTCCCGAATAGATTAAGCAAGGAGGAACCGGGTTGAACACGTCTCAGATCGTGCTGCTGGTCGCAGCTATTGGGTTCATAAACGGCCTCGTATGGACCCTGTTCTTCTGGTATCGCGGCAGGCGGATGGCCAACACGCGCGCGGCGGTCGAGCGGTCGGGACAGACGTGGGTGATGCCTCCCGAGAACTCCTACTACCAGGGCTCCCGCGGACGCGCGTCGGTCAGCACCATGGGCGCGATGGGTATGACCGACACTGATCTGATCTTCATCCCGCCACTCGGCCGCAATGCTGTCTATCCTCTCAAGGACGTAGTGGATATCTCCTCCAACACCTGGTTCCACGGCAACTACCGCAACGGCCGCGAGTTCATGATCCTCAAGCTTGCCGACGGACGCGAAGTCGGCTTCCAGGTCCGCGGCATCCAGCGATGGACCGAGGAGATTAGGTCGCGGATGCCGTCTTCATCCTGAGCTTCTTCCGTGTCCATCCGTCTGATCCGTGTTCGTCCGTGTTCCATTTCCTCGGATGCCGAGAACCCATTCGCCCGGACCCTGCAGGACTCCACGCGCCTTCCGCCTAACCATGACCCAATGGGTGAACCGCGAACGGGGCCATAGTCCGGCTTTCTCCGTTTCTGACTTTCCCCTTCTCGCGATTCTCCCTTCCACAAGCCTATGACCAGATTCATCGCGGACTGCATGCTCGGTAAGCTGGCGAAGTGGTTGAGGATGCTGGGTTACGACACCAGCTATATCCCCGACGCCGATGATGACGAGCTTGTGCGGGTTGCAGTGCGCGAGGACCGGCTGCTGCTCACGCGCGACCGCCGCCTTTGCGACCGCCGCATGGTCCGCAGTCGCTGCGTTTTCGTCGATTGGGGCAGCACGAAAGAGCAGGTCCGGCAGGTGGTGCGCGAACTCGGTCTCCACGTGGATCGCGAGAAGCTCTTCACGCGCTGCGCGGTCTGCAACGGCGAGATCGCGCCCATCAGCAAACTCAGGGTCGCGGACCGCGTCCCGCCCTATGTGTACCAAACGCAGTCCGAGTTCGGTTACTGCGAGGGTTGTGATAGAATCTACTGGCGCGGCACGCACGTGCAGCACGTATTGGAGGCGCTCGAATCGGATGCTACCAGCGATACTCAATAGAAGAAGCGTAAGGTTCTACAGGGACGATCCCGTCAGCGACGCCGACATCACGGAGGTCCTCAAGTCCGGCTTCTGTGCGCCGACCGGGCACAACGAGCGCGCGTGGCACGTCGTAGTCGTCCGCGATCAGGCGATCAAAGACCAACTCGCCGGCATCCATCGCTGGTCGAAGATCCTCGCGCGGGTGCCGGTCGTCATCGTCGTATGCGTGGACAAGAGAAAGACCGAGATGTGGGTGGAGGACGGCGCCGTGTTCATGGAGAACATGATGGTTCAGGCGACCTCGATGGGCCTGGGCACCTGCTGGGTTATGCTGCGTGAGGAAGATCCCTCCGGCATCATCCACAAAGCGCTGGGCATTCCAGCGAATCTGGCCGTTCTCGCGGGCACTCCGCTGGGCAAACCCGCCCGCCACCCCGGTCCGCACGAGCCAACCATTCCTGAAGGAAGGGTGCGATATCTATGAAGCTTACAGCATTCCTCGGCAGCCCTCGCAAGGGCGGCAATACGGACATATTGGCCGAGCGGGTTCTCGACGGCGCTCGCGAGGCGGGGCTCGACGTGGAATCCGTTGCGCTGCGGTCACTCAAGCTCCGCGGCTGCATTGGCTGCGAGCAGTGCTGGAAGACCGACAACCGTCCGTGCGCCATTGCCGATGATATGATCCCGCTCTACGACGCCATCGCGCAGTCGGATGTCCTGCTATTCGCTACGCCCGTGTACTGGTACGCGCCAACCGCCATCATGAAGGCGTTCATGGACCGTCTCGTGCCTCTGAACCGGCCGCAGGGCCGCCCGTTGATCGACGGCAAGCGCGCGATCCTGGTTACGGCCTATGAGGAAGAAGGCCCTGCCGCCGCAGAGCCACTCGTTCGCATGTTCGAGCTCAGCTTCGACTACCTCGGCCTGGAGTTCACCGACAGGCTCGTCGCGGACGGCCTCGGCCCCAAAGCCGCCGTTCTCAACAGGCCCGACGCACTGGCCCACGCGCGCCAGATCGGCCTCAGCCTCGGATCTGGCGACTCAACACTCAACACTTAGAACTCAAAACTCATGAGAATTCTGCTTGTCAACACCAATCGCATGAAGCCCGCCATCGCTCCGATCGGGCTCGACTACCTCGCCGACAGCCTGATCGCGGCCGGTCACGAGCTGCGCCTGCTCGACTTGTGCTTCTCCGAGGACGTGCAGGCCGACATCCAAGCCGCCGTTCGCGATTTCGAGCCGGGTCTGATCGGCCTGACCGTCCGCAACACCGACGAGTGCTACATGAGTGGCGCGTTCTTCCTGCCATTCGTCAACGAGGTCATCGACGGCTTTCGCAAGTCCACTGATATCCCGATCGTGATGGGCGGGGTCGGGTTCTCGGTGATGCCCGAGGCGGTTATGCGCTTCTGCAAGCCGGACTACGGCATCGCAGGCGAAGGCGAGGAGGCATTCCCGCGCCTGGCCAAGGCCCTGCAGACCGGCGCGGTCCTCGAGTCCATCCCTAACCTGCTCTATTGGGACCGTGGCGCTCTGCGTCGCAACCCCACCAAATACGCCGACATCAACGACCTTCCACGCACGCGCGCATTTGCCGACAACGCTCTCTACTTCCGCGAGGGCGGCCAGGCCGGCTTCGAAACAAAGCGCGGTTGCAGTATGGACTGCGTCTACTGCGCCGAACCGCCGTCCAGGGGTCGCCACGTTCGCCTGCGCTCGCCGAAGCTGGTTGTCGAGGAACTCAAAGCTCTCCTCGCCCAGGGAGCTGACCACTTTCACACCTGCGACTGTGAGTTCAACGTTCCCGGCGAGCACGCCAAAGCAGTCTGCCGGGAGATCATCTCTTCCGGTATCGCTGACAAGATCCGCTGGTATGCCTACTGCTCGATCACGCCGTTCGACGAGGAAATGGCCGACCTGTTCAAGCGGTCGGGCTGTGGAGGTGTCGATTTCGGGGCGGACAGCGCGAACGATGCGATGCTCAAGCGCCTGGGCCGCGCATTCCGGGCCGACGACCTCGCACGCACCGCCGACCTCTGCCACAAGCACGGCATCCCATTCATGTATGACTTGCTCATCGGCAGCCCCGGCGAGACCCGCGAGACCGTCCGCGAGACAGTCGAGTTCATGCGCCGGATCGACGCGGACTGCGTTGGCCTTTCGATGGGCGTGCGCCTGTATGACGGCACGTCGATAGCCGAGCAGATTCGTTCGCTGGGCGATATCGCTTCCAACTCGGACATCTACGGAGCTAAGAACGACAACGCGGACCTCCTGCGTCCCATATTCTACATCTCGCCCGACCTCGGCGAGGATATGGTAAGCATCGTGACCGAATGCGTAGCCGGTGACCCTCGCTTCTTCCTTCCCTCGCACGAGGAGGTGGACTCGAACTACAACTATAACGATAACACGGTGCTGGTCCGCGCGATCGCCGATGGCGCTCGCGGAGCGTATTGGGACATCCTGCGCCGTATGCAATGATCGATTGGCAAGCCAAGTGGATATGGGCCAGGTCCTTGGTTGGGACGCCCAACTGCTACGTCTACGCCCGCCGCGAGTTTGAGATCGACGCTGCGCCGAGCGCAACTGCCTACGTCACGTGCCGTTCCGCATATCGGCTTTCCGTCAACGGCCGCTTCATCGGCCGAGGCCCGGGAAGATGCGACCCGGGTTCGCAGAGCTGCGACATTCACGACCTCAGCCACGCAATCCGCCCCGGTAAGAACGTTGTTGGCGCCATCTGCTACCACGTCGGCGATCAGCCGCGTGCGGGCTTCCTCCTCCAACTGCACATCGAGCACAACGGTGACCGTCAGGTCATCACCACGGACGAGTCGTGGAAAGTCAAGCCTGCCGATGACTGGGACTTCAGCTCCGCACGCATGGCCGATCACCTTGGCTTCCAGGAAGTCTACGATTCGCGCCGCAAGCCCGTAGGCTGGAATGTCGTCGGTTTCGACGACCGCGGTTGGGACGACGCATTCGAGGTCGAAGATGCGGAGAATGCTTGTCTGGTTCTCCGTCAGATTCCGCCGCTCAAGGAGTGGGAAATCCACCCGCGGTCGATCGTCAGCACGGGCACGGTAGAGCCGCTGGCCGACCCGCCGCTGGACATTGCTACGCGCCTGTTCCGAGAACAGCTCCAGCCGCGCGACGGCGCCGTGAAGTACCCCAAGGAGTTGCTCAAGTCTTCCGGCGACTGTGCGGTGATCAACCCTGGTCAAGATGCGTTCATAATCCTGGACTTCGGGGTGGAGGTCATCGGATATCCGTCCATCAGGATTCGCGCGGCCGGGCAGGCCACCATAGACATCGGCTACAGCGAGACTCTCGACCCCGATGGCCGCGTCGATCCCACGCGGCAGGGCATCCTTCAGGCGGACAGACTTATCCTGCACGGTGGCCGTCAAGAGTGGCAGTCGCTCGGTCGCCGTGTGTTTAGGTATGTACAACTAGCGATCAGAAACATAGACAGCCCCGTCTCGATCGAGTCCTTTCAGGTCAGCCGCGTCGGCTATCCGACCGAACTGGTCTCCGGATTCGAGTGCTCGGATGAGCTTCTCAATGAGGTCTGGCGCACCGGTGTCTACACACTCAGTGTCTGTATGCAGGATTCCTACGAGACCAGTCCCCTGTCCGAGCCCACCGAGAGCTTGGCGGACGCGCGATTGCAGGCGCTCATCAACTACTACTGCTTCCTCGATTCGGCGCTGGCCGCTCAAGCTTTGGAGCGGCTTGTTCGGCGTCCGGATGCGGCTCCGACATTCGTGCTCATGCTCCACGATTACTACCTGCACACCGCCGACCTTGCTCTAGTAACGCGGCTCTATCCCGGACTACGCGAGCTGATGCATGGCGTTGAGGACTGCGAAGCTCTGCGAGCGGCCTCCAGACTGGCTGCGGCCGTCTCGAGCACTCAGGATTCCCTCGCCTGGCACGACCGAGCCGGCAGATGTGCGGAAGCTGAGCATGCCGGACTGAACGACCCGCGGTCGAGCCTCGACGTCCTCCAGAGCCTTATACGACACGAGCGGACCAAAGACGCGCTCGATCTCATTCGGGACAAGTGGGGCGAGATGCTCAGGCTCGGCGCGACGACGTGGTGGAGGGACTTTGCCGTCCAGGGAAGCGTCTCACCCGGCAGCCTGTGCTGTGGCTCGTCGGGCGTGCCGACATATTTTCTGTCCACCGAGATCCTTGGTGTGAAGCCGTCCGCTTCAGGCATCGTGATCCAGCCGAGGGCGGGGGATCTCGAATGGGCGAAGGGCATGGTCAAGACGACATACGGACTGGCAAACGTCGAATGGCACCGTGGAAACGGCGTCTTCAGCGTCGAGATCGAGGCTCCTGAAGGGTTCATCGTGGGTCTGCCGGTCAGCGACTTCACAGACCCCATCATAGACGAGGTCGATCTTACGCCGGAGACGCCGGAACGCCGCGCCCGTCGGACTTACGGATGGGGGAATACCATCTGGCGCGACGGCCGCGAACACGATCCCTACCTCGACTGGCTCGCCACTCAGGGAGTCGAACCGCCCCCCGGCTATGAGCACGGAGAGCGCTGCTCCAGCGACGCGTCCTACATCTGGGTTCGCGACGCTATCTCCACACACGTCCGCTACGAGATTCATCAGCCATAGGCAGCATCGTCGATTTGCTGCGTCATGATAGCGAGTGGCGGGCTTTTCGCCCACTAACCAGGGTATATATCACCAAATAGGCTTTGCGGAGGATCGAGATGACTGCAAAGGGATTCCTGATTGGTATGCTTGTGGGTGGAGTTGTAGGCGCCGGGACTGCGCTTCTGTTCGCGCCGATGAAAGGCGAGGAGACGCGACGCAAGATAGCGGACACGTCGAAGTCAGCTACGGAGAAGGTCGGCAGGGTGGCGTCCGGCGTCAAAGAGCGCGTATCAGGCGTTCGAGAAACCGTGAAACAGGCGATGTAGCTGCAGGGGGCGGCCCTCCGGGATCTGTCCCCTTAGCCCGCATTATCCACGAGGATCGTGAACAAATGCCCTTGAAGCCCTGGATTGTGCGGAAAATGCATAATCCAGGCTAGTAGCGCGAGGCTCCGGGATAGACGATCGGGTACTCCTTGCACGTGCAGAAGCCGTTTGTGTCGTTGCTCGCGCCCGGGTAGTTGGCCGCGCGGAACTTCTCCTTTAGCACATTCGCCACGTGCAGGTCGCAGAATAGGATGTTTGGTCCGCCATGCCTTACCAGAGGCATTTCCCAATGCTCCGTGCCCGCGATGATCCGGGGGCCGTCCGAGTAGCGGATCCTGTTCATGCCGCTCGGCAGATTGTCCAGGTTCGACCACTTGTCGTCGTTCCAGTCGTGGAACAGGGAGTAGCGATAGCCGTCCGCGATCAGTGCGGTCGAAGAAGCGTTGCGCAGCTTCGAATCGGATTCGAACTGGTAATGCGCGTCGGTCGGAGACTGCCAGTTTATGTACTCGTTGTAGCTGTAGTTGCCCTTGAATGTCTTCGATGGGCCGCAGAACGGCGGCGTGTGGATGTCCACTGTCCAATACTGAATTGCGCTCGGGCAGGCATACACCTTGTCGTTTCGCACGTATCTGTAGATGCGCGCCATCCACGCGCCGTAGTGCTCGCTGCTGCCCACGTATGGGTACTCGCCTGGAAACTTGTTGTTGTCATCCTGGTAGAGCTTGACGGCCGTCCCCAACTGCCGCAGGTTGCTCATACACGAGGCGCGTTGACCCGCGACACGGGCTCGTTCGATGGTAGGAAAGAGCATTGCTGCGAGGATTGCGATGATCGCGATGACGACCAGCAGCTCGATGAGCGTGAAACCTCTCCGCGTTCGTGACATGGCTGGACACCCCCGTTCTATGCCATACACTTCCTGCGGCTGAGTTTGCGTAGGATATTACGTGCGCTTCTTCAGCCTTCTGGCCTTCGCGGCAATTGAGTCGCCCAGCGTGATCTCCTGACCTGCTTCGGTCTGCGATTCCGCCTTGCTGGCCTGCGGCTCTGCCGAAGCAATCCTTCTCCCCAGTCTTCTCAGCGCCCTCGATATCGTTCGAGGTTCTGGCTTTCCCGTCTCGTGCGACAGCTCCGGATCGGCCGATGCGTCGAAATCGCGCGCCACGCGACTGGCGTCACTTACGTTACGCTCTGGCGAGGCCTGCTTCGGCCCCACACTCCGCCGATCGATCCCGTGCGTTCGCTCCGGGAAAGTGCCTTCTGGCTTCGTAAGGTGTTCGGGCGGCTTTGTCCAGTCTTTCCAGCTATGCTTTGCGCCAAGGAGGCGATCATCACCGACCTCACCATCCTTGCCAAGCCTGATACGCTTGAACGCTCGCCTCGCGATGTCTGCGTCGCTGGATACTGCCTTCTTCTCGATCTCGGGGAAGCCGACTTCCGGGTTTGGGTCTATCGGATGGAAGATCTCAGGGTCTCCCAACCGCTCCAGCCGCCGTCGGATTCCACGTTCGATCAACAGGCGCCGATCCGAATCATCTCGCCCCACATCTTGGACGTATGCTTGCCGCAGATTGTTTCCGTCTCCGATAATATCTTTCAGCAGACGTAGAGCCGCCCGCTTGCTGGGGACGTTTGCCTCGCCTCTTTCGATGTTCCACGTGGTGTATCCGCGAAGGGGTTTTCCCACGCAGCACGGGCACCCGTTCCTGCAGCCGCACTTCAGGATCGTATCATAGACCGCCGGCAGCAGCTCGCCGAGCAGCTCGAACGCTTTCTCCGTGAACCCCAGCCCGTGCGGGTACCGCTCGTAGATGAACATGGTCTGCCACGGCGCGTTGATCGCCGTGCAAGAGGAGTGCGAGAAGTCCAGCGTCTCGCACTGCAGGAACAGCGGCAGGATCATACGGGTGGCGTATCCTATACCCATCAGCGCCTTGTGCACATCCAGCCCGTCCTCCACCATCTTCCGCACGATGTCCTCATTCGGCGTGATCCAGAACGCCATCGTCTCGAGCTGATAGGTGGGGATGTTGACCTCGTGTCTGGATATCGCATCCAGGGTGTAGAAGTGGATTCGTTCGTACAGATCGGTAGTGAAGTAAGCCGTCACCTCGCCGAAGTACGCCTTCGCGGTCCCCAGGTCGCGTTCGCGCAGCGGCTGGTCTATGTGATGAACATCGGTCCCACCGAGCGGCTGAGTGTAATAATCCGTCTCGACTCGCTTGACCATACACAGGTTCCGGTCGAGATCCAGTTCCAGCACGAGATACGTCTCGCCCTGATGCATGTAGATCGCGTTCGGATGGATGATGGGCTGGGCATCGTATTTGTTGAGCTCGCCGATCACCCGCCCGGTATCTACGTCCGTGATCGCCACGTTCGCATCGCACACATCGCGCAGGCTGACCTCGTGTTCCGGCACGTCATCCGAAGCGTGATACCACGTGCCTCCGACCCTATTCAGCTTGTGCTGCTCCGTGAGCACATCGAGAACCAGCCGCGCATATTCCCCGAAAGCGGGGAGCTCATCCTCCGAGATCGGCAGCTCATAGGCCGCGCACCGCAACTGCCCCGACAGGATGTATGGATTGTCCGCGTCCAGCACGATTCGCTCGATCGGCTTGCCGAACACATACTCGGGGTGCTTCATCACGTATTGATTGACCGCGGTGTCGATTCCAACCAGCACGGACAGCGACTCCCGGTCGCGCCGACCGGCCCGCCCTGCCTGCTGGAAGAACCCCGCCAGCGTGCCGGGGTAGCCGACGATGATCGACGCGTCCAACCCACCCACGTCTATCCCAAGCTCCAGCGCACGCGTCGTGCTCACACCCATCAACTCGCCCGAGAACAAGCGTCTTTCGATGTCGCGCCTTTCCTCCGGCAGATAGCCGCCGCGATACGGCGTCACCTTCTTCGCCAGGTGAGGCGCATTGCGTTCGAGTGTTTCCACCACGTACCGGTATATGAGTTCCGCGGTCACCTTTGCCTTGGAGAACGTAATCGTCGGGCAGCCGGCCACCAGCAGCTCGGACATCAGCTCGTGCGCCTCGACGTTCGCGCTTCGTCTGGACCGAATCCGCCGCTGTCGTATCCTCGGCGGGTTCCAGAACACGTAGGTCTTCTTCCCTCGGGGGCTGCCGTCATTTTCTATGAGGACAGCGTCCCTGCCGGTGAGCTTCTGTGCAACCTCTAGCGGGTTGCCAACCGTTGCCGAACAGAAGATGAACTGCGGGTTCGCGCCATAGTGCCGGCAAACGCGCTCGAACCGGCGGAACAGGTTCGCCGCATTCGACCCGAACAGCCCCGAATACGTGTGCATCTCATCGACCACCACGTATCTCAGGTTCCGCAGGAAGTCCGCCCACCGCACGTGATTCGGCAGCAGCGCCGCATGGAGCATGTCGGGGTTGGTGAGTATGATCGACGCCTCATCGCGCAGCTTGCGCCGCATATTCGCCGGCGTATCGCCGTCGAACACTCCAACCAACGAGCGCCCTGCGTGTGCTGGATGGGTCCCAACCCCTGAGCATCCTGAGCTTGTCGAACGAGCGGCCGCGTCCAGCGCCCGTCGCAGCGCCTGATACTGATCCTGCGAGAGCGCCTTGGTGGGGTGAAGCAATATCGCGCGAGCAGACGGCTGGGAGTCCAGCATCTCGAGCAGGGGAAGCTGATAGCACAGGCTCTTGCCGCTGGCCGTGCCGGTCACCACCAGTACGTCCCTGCCCTCCCGCACCCCGTCTACAGCCTCGACTTGGTGGCAGTACAGCCTGTCGATTCCCATCGAGGCCAGATACCGCGCGCACGACTCCGACAGCGGCGCCTTTGGCTCACCGTAGTGAGCCTCCCGCGCTTCGACGGTGTGGCTGTGGACTATCTGATCCCTATACGCCGGCGACTCCCGGAGCTTATTCAGAAAGGCCTCGAAGTTCATAGCCAGATCAATCAGATCGCGAGGGTGAGCAGATGCCGGGCTGCGAATAGCGAATCAGCACTTCGCGGCGGCTCATCGATTCGTTTTCTCCCTTTCTGGCTTTCTTTCGCGATTGTTCCCTTCACGTCGCCTTGCTTCCCCACATCCGCGCCATCAAGTCCGCCATAGTAAGCAAGTCGTAGAGGTTATGCTGGAGTATGAGGCCGATCTTGCGAGCATCATTGGTCCGCACGAACTCGTGATAGGCCGCCGGTATCTGCGCGCCGGGAATGTCGTCCTCTCGGCATCTGCCGCACACGATCTGCTCCAGCGTCTGCAGCTTGTGGTTAGGTGTTGACCGGCCGTAGTACCGCCTCGCCTCGTGCAGTAGATCGAGGTGGTGTTTAGGGCGCGGCAGCTTGACCGCGCACGCCACAGCGCGATTCTCCAGGTAGGGCATATCAAACGACTTTCCGTTGAACGTCACCAACATCCTCGCGTCCGCCAGTCGCTGCCCGAACGCCGAGAGTATGCTCGTCTCCTCCGAGTAATCCCGTGCAAAATACTGCCGGAACAGGAATCCCTCCTCGTCACACTCCATCGTCCCGATCAGAAACACGGGGGTGCTGCTCAAGCCTGTGGTTTCGATGTCCATGAACATCATCTCCTTAGGCGCGAGTCGCTCCTCCTGGCAGAGCGCACAGATGCGCTCGACCGCAGTGCCGTCAGGATGGCCTATCACCGGCAGGAAATCAGCATGCACCTCAAGTGCGCACTCGTCCACGTAGACCGCGTACTGCTCGATGTGATAGTAACCGGGCCCCACCGGAGCAGTCGAAGTCACCCCGTTGATGACTTCCTCCAGCACGACCTTGTCGCCATCGAATGGGCACTCCACGCCGGCGTACGCCCTCGCATACGCCCGCGGCGTCGTTCTCGAATACACCACGGGTTCAGACGACGCGCCTCTGGTGGCTGCCGGCTCCGCAGCCGGACGCGACTTAGCCTCGGCCTGCTTTCGCAGCTTTCGCCGCAGTCCGTCCAGTTCCGCCGGCTGCTCTGCGGGCGCAACATTCTGAAGTGGCCGCTTATTGAGGGCCTCTATTCTGCTCTTGAGATCGTCCGATGACATCGTTACCCTCAGTATATGCCGCCTCACGACACCTGTCAAAGCCTGTCACCTCTGCATTAAATCAGTTGAGCTTGTGACAGGTGTTTGAAGCAATCAGGCATAGGGTATCAAAGTGCCGTCCTGAGTAGCGAAGAGTATCGAATGAAGTGGTGAGGAAACCGGATGCGACCGAGCCCTGTCCTGCCCCTGGTTGCCATACTCGGAGTGATGTTGTCGAGCGCGCCTTGTTCGGCGCAGCTTGCCGGCTCGCCATGGCCGGCGTTTCGCCACGACTCCCTTCACACCGGCCGGGCAGCGCTGCCCGCCCCACCGTCACCCACACTCGCCTGGAGTCGCCAGGTCGGCGCTGGCACGTCATCGCCCGCGCTCGGGACCGATGCCATCTACGTCCTCGCAAACGGCAATCTGGTAGCGATGAGTCCTAACGGCAACCAACTCTGGTCCTACGCCTGTGCGGGCAATCGTTCCTCGCCCGCCGTTTCGACATCCGGTGTGGTCTATGTGGCCTCCACTGACGGCTATCTCTACGCGGTCAACGCGAACGGCACGCTCAAGTGGCGCAAGAGCATCGGCGCCGCCTCCACCTCGTCACCCACCATCGGCGCAGATGGCTCCATCTACGTCGGCACGAGCGGCGGCAAGCTCTACGCTTTCACCAGCGAGGGCGCATCGAAGTTCACTTACGCCGCGGGTGGCGCCATCTCATCATCTCCCGCGATCGCATCGGACGGCACGATCTACTTCGGCTGCGACGACGGCTGCCTCTACGCCCTCAATTCCACCGGCACACTTAAATGGAAGTTCACCACCAGCCCGCTCGGTGCTATCCAGAGCTCGCCCGCAATCGGTTCCGACGGCACGATTCACTTTGGCGCATCCAGCGGCTTCATATTTGCCGTCAATCCCAACGGCACACAACGCTGGCGCTACGCATCCGGCGTCTCCACATCCTCGCCGGCCATCGCATCCGACGGCACTATCTACGTCGGCAGCCAGGACAACTCGCTCTACGCGCTGAGCAAGGTCGGCGCGTTCAGGTGGAAATACACAGCCCGCGGCCAGATCAACTCATCGCCTGCAATCGACTCCAACGGCATCATCTGCTTCGGCAGCGACGACGGCTCCATATACGCCGTCAATCCTGACGGAACCAAGCTCTGGGAATATCCCACGGGCTCATTGGTAGCCTCGTCACCGGCCATCGGCGAGCAGCACTCGATATACGTCCTCACGTGGGCGGGCTCGCTCTTGCGCCTCGGCTCGGACACAACACCGCCGGAGACACCTGCCGTGATCGACGACGGCGCGTACTCCACTTTCCCGACCACCCTTCATGCCTCGTGGTCATCCGCGGACCCCGAGTCCGGCATTGCGCGCTATGAGTACGCCATCGGCACGACTGCCGGCGGCGAGGAACTGCTGCCATTCACCGACGCCGGCGCTGCGACGCAGGTCACAGCGGCCGGCCTCGCTCTCACGAACGGCGCTCGCTACTTCTTCTCTGTCCGTGCGACCAACGGCGTTGGGCTGGTGAGCTACGTGGGCGTATCCGACGGCATACTCGTTGACTTCACCCCTCCCGCCGTCCCGGTCGTGATCGATGACGGCAGGTATACCGGCAGTGCGACGACGCTGCACTTCGTCTACGGCTCCGGCGACACGGAATCCGGCATCTCCTACTACGAATACTCGATCGGCACCGCAGCCGGCGCGAGCGACGTTCTCGGCTGGCGGAACGCCGGTCTCGTGCGCGAGCAGACCCTCACCGTCACACTCACACACGGCGCGACCTACTACGCCAACGTCCGCGCCCACAACTGCGCCGGACTGACAAGTGAGGGTTCGTCCAACGGCATTCTAGTCGATCTCACAGCGCCTCCCGCGCCGACCGTTGAGATCATATCCGCCTCCGCGTCTTCCGTCCATCTCAAGATCACCGCCGCCGATCCGGAGTCCGGCATAGCCCAGGGCCAATACGCGATCCTTACTTCCTCCGATACAACCAACGCCGCATGGACCGACTGCGCCGTCGGCGTCGAAGTCACGGCCGCGGGGATCGGTTCCGGCCAGGTCTACGTCGCGGGTCGAGCCAAGAACGGTGTCAATCTGTGGAGCACACCGACCGTCGTCTCATCGACCGTGGACACTACTCCACCCACCACGCCCATCGTCACCGACGACGGCGACTACACCTCCGACTCCACCTCCCTTCACGCCACTTGGGTCGCGCAGGACCCCCAGAGCGGCGTTGCTTCGTATTCCTATTCGATCGGCACGTCGGCAGGCGCAACCGACGTCTTGGCATGGACGCCCACCACCGCCACCAGCGCCAACGTTACCGGCCTCAGCCTCGCGACAGGCGTGCGTTACTACTTCAACGTCAAGGCGGTCAATGCTGTTGGGCTCTGGAGTGCGGTGGGATCGAGCGATGGCATCGAGTATCGCACGCAGACCTCGGTGTGGCCCAAGTTCCGGCGCGACCTCGCCAACGCGGGCACGAGCTCCATCACTGGCTGTCTTAGCGGCCGCGTGGAGTGGCGCGCTCAGACCACCGGCTACGTGGAGTCCTCGGCCGCATTCGCCGGCGACGGCGGCGTCTACATCGGCTCCGGGGACGGCCGCGTCTACGCGATCAATCCCAGCGGCTCGATACGCTGGACATACCAAACGGGCGGGCCGGTCGACTCCTCTCCCGCCATCGGCCCGGGCGGCGAGATCTACGTAGGTTCGTGCGACCACTATCTCTACTGCTTGAGCCCGGGCGGCGCGCTCAACTGGCGCTACGCCACCGGCAACATGATCTGGTCATCACCGGCGGTTGCCTCCGATGGTACTATCCACTTCGGTGGGCAGGACGGCTGCATCTACGCGCTCAACGCAAACGGCGCCCTCAAATGGCGCTACAACGCCGGCGCCGCCGTATGGTCATCTCCTGCAATCGCATCGGACGGCACGGTCTACTACGCGTGTGGTAACGGCAAGCTCTACGCTCTGACTTCCGCGGGTGCGCTCAAGTGGTCGTATGCGAGCGGCACAGCCGCGGACTCATCTCCGGCAATCGGGACAAACGGCGTAGTCTACTTTGGCTCAGGCGACGGCTATTTCTACGCCATCAACCCCAACGGCACGCTCCGCTGGCGCTCATACACGGGCAGTTTGGTGGATTCGTCCGCGGCGATCGGCGCGGACGGGACTGTCTATGTGGGCACCGGCGGAGCGGGGCTGGCGGGCACTCTGCGCGCCTACACGTCCGACGGAGTCCAGCTCTGGCAGGTCAGCCTCACCGGCGGGGTCCGTTCCTCGCCTGCGCTCGATGGCTCGGGCAATCTCTACTTCGGCACGGCCGACGGCGTCGTGCACGCCCTCAGGTCGGACGGTGGCCCCATCTGGACCGCCAGAGCCGGCGACTCGGTGTTGGGCTCGCCCGCGATCGGCCCAAACGGGCAGGTCGTGGTCGGCTCGGATGACGGCGCCGTCTACTGCTTCAGGGACTACGCAAACGATGCCACCCCGCCGACTACGCCGGTCGTCACGCCAGCGCAGGCGTTCCTGCCCAAGGGCGCCCCGTTGGTCTGCCACTGGTCCGCGACCGACCCAGAGTCCGGCGTCGCAAGCTACTCCTACTGTGTCGGCACGACCCCCGGCGCGTCCAACATCGCCAATTGGGCAAACGCCGGCGCCGCCACCTCGTGCAGCCGCTCCGATCTTCCCATGACCGTCGGCCAGTCGCTCTATCTCTCGGTCAAAGCGAAGAACCACTCCGGCCTGGAGAGCGCAGTGGGCACCTCCACCGCGATAGTAATCGTGGCGAACGACCAGGACAACCTCATCGGCCAGGCCAGAAAGCGGCCGGATGGCACGCGCGTCTATCTGCCTGGCAAGACAGTGACGGCGGTGTATTCCGATTGCGTCTTTGTCGAGGAACCCGACCGCACTGCGGGCATCCGCTGCGATGTCAGTTCCAGCGACCTGACCGCTGGCGCCGTGGTCGACGCGTTGGGCAAGATCACATTCCGCAACGGCGAGCCCGTCCTGACCGAGGCGACGCTCTCCCGCCTCAACATAGCGGCCGGCCCGCTGACTCCGTATGCAGTCTCGTTGAGGTCGATAGCGAACTCGGCAGGCGCTTCTGGCTCCGCCAGCGCCGGACTTATCGGCCTAAAGGTTCGCGTGTCCGGCCGAGTGACAAAGGTCGGGGCCTACTACTTCGTTCTCTCCGACGGCACGGACGTCACCAGCCCGCGCGGCGTCAAGGGCATCGAGGTCCGCGCCGGGGCAGGGGACATCCCGCTCCCCAATGCCTACGTCTCCATCACCGCCATCGTCTCCCGCGACATCGTCAATGGCGTCCCAACCACAATCCTCCGCGCCACCGCCCCGCCATCCCTCACGATCCTCCAGTGACCTCATGTCACGCCGAACTCGATTCGGCATCCATCTGCTCCCTCTCCCTGGGAGGGAGAGGGTCGGGGTGAGGGTCGAAGCGCCACGCAGAGCTCGCTTCAGCATCCACGCGCTCGGCGAGGGCGGTCTTGTCACGCCGAACTCGATTCGGCATCCATCTGCTCCCTCCCCCTGGGAGGGAGAGGGTTGGCGTGAGGGTCGAAGCGCTACGCTGACCTCGCTTCAGCATCCACGCGCTCGGCGAGGGCGGTCTTGTCACGCCGAACTCGATTCGGCATCCACCTGCTCCCTCTCCCTGGGAGGGAGAGGGTCGGGGTGAGGGTCGAAGCGCCACGCTGACCTCGCTTCTATGTCTCCGGGCTGCGCCCAGCCTCGGCATTGCGACACAGCATAAGGACAGATGCGTCGTGGGCTCGCTTTTCGCCCCGACGCAGATGTCCGCCGGCTATCCACGGGGCGAGCAAAGAAGCGACCCGAGGTATCTGTTGGACTCGATCACGCACAAGCACGGGCAGACGATCCTGGCGACCATCGGCTATCCGTCGCGGGACGATGCGGGGAATCCACTGTCGATGACCGACCCGACCGGCACGTGGATGTATCATTACGATGCGTCTACGACACCACCTCGTCGGTCCCCGCCGTCATTGCCGAGGACGCCGTCGTCCCCGCGAATGGTGTATACCATATCCGCGAGCCCGGCGGCGAACTGCTCGCCATGATCGATCCCGTCGCGGGCATCAGATACTATCACTTCGACCAACTCGGCTCGACGAGGCTGCTGACCGACGCCGACGGCGACGTCACCGACGACTACGCCTACGACGCCTACGGCGCCCTCCTCGCGCACAACCGCCACGCGGACTCGGTGGATCAGCCATATCAGTATGTTGGGCAGTTGGGTTACTATACCCACCACCAGGAGCCGGGGTTTGGGCTGCTGCAGTTGGGGGTGAGGTTCTATGATGCGGCTGTCGGCAGGTTCACCCAGAGGGATCCCCTGGCGATTGACGAGGTGGCTGATACAGTGTACGCTGACGCCAATCCTACAGCCTTGGCTGATCCGCTAGGGAAGAAATGTCACAGAGTGGATGCGCACCATTGCGGAAACTACATAGGCAAATGCCTGCAGCAACTGCAGAAGTGCTTGCCATGCATAACGAAAAGCAAGGCGATCAAGCGTGGGATGGATCGGACAAAGGAATGGTACGTCTGCGATCCTTGGCCTGGCCACGACAACGGCAACACGTACTGCGGTGTGTTCCGCAGGAGGTGTAGGATAAACATCTTCCGGAATCCTAGCACAGGGTGCGATACCGTGCTCCACGAGTTACTTCACGCGTCCTGGTGGTACACGAACAAGAACGATGAAATGAGAGTGACCAACGCGGCGAGCATGGCATGGGACTACTACTGCAATAAGAAGGCCGCGTGCTACGGAGGCACGCCGACCAAGCAGGACCAAGCCGAGATGCGATCTATGCTAGGCTGCTCCTCTCTGCCATAAGGAGGTTGAATGATGGCGGATAGACGTCTGCTTGTGGGTTGTCTGCTGCTGACCGTGTCAGTTGCCGTCGCGATGGCGCAACTCCGCGCTGCATGGGACGTAGCTTACGCGCGTCGCTGCTCGGAGCGCGTTGCTATACAGACGCATTGGCTCTGGACGAACGAGACGGCAAGAGGATCCTGTCCCGAACTCGCAAAGCTCGATGTTGCCAAGCGCTCAACTGCGCCCTCTCCCGGCGAGGTTGCTTTCGTTGGACACGGCTTGCTCTGTACGGTGGAGAGAGATCGAATCCGAGTTCCCTGCGATATCATGGTGCGCATAGGCCAGCCGGTCCTGCTGATGCAGGTGATAACGATACCCCGTGACGGGCCGCTGCGTTTGCATCGGCCCCGTATTACAGGCGGTGTGCTTCGCAGCTTGCGGCAGACAACAGAGGTGAGAGATGACTAGTTCTGTCCGGGTGTACCTTCTCGTGCTGTTGGTGTTCGTGTTGGCTGTACTAGCACTAGCGCAGCTCCTTCGTGCCGGACGCAGAGTGGAGTCAATCCTAGCAACTACGGTCGCCTATGTTCTTGTAGCCTGCTTGATAGCTTTGTGGGGAGCGCGGTTCGACGTAGAGTGGCTGTCGCCTGAGCGCGTGTTGTCTTCGGTAGCAGTGCTCATCATCCCCGCAAGCGTTCTTTTCGTGGAGATGCTATGGGCGTTCTCGCGCGTCGTGGTGTGGAAGGCTGTCGTGATCGCTGCAGTGTCGCACGCTGCGATCATCGTGGTTTCAGATATTGCCCTTCTATGTGTCGGCGCTTGACTCAGCCTCTCGCTGACGATCAAGCGTGAAGACAGATGCGTCGCGGGCTCGCTTTTCGCCCCGACGCAGATGTCCGTCGGCGAGCACGGAGCTACCGGGAGCACGGGAGTCAGATGAGCAGTCGTTGGCACAACTACTTCGAGGACGGCGCGGGCCGATCAGCATCGACTGGTTTGACGACTAGCAAGGGCGCGGTCTGGGCCGTCCGCGACTGGCGGGGGTGGATAGTCCCCGGGCCTTAGGGGCGAAACACAGCCCCGAAGTATCGTCATTTGGGGTCTTTCCCTGATCGAGTCGTGGCCACTGGGTGCGCGATGCGAGGGCGACGTGCGAGGCGAAGCGCCGAAACATAGAAGGCCAGCGTACGGCCTGCTGGTCGTGCTTGTGCTCGTGGCTCTCGGCATGGTCTGGCTTCAGGCAGTGCGCCGTGCTGGTGCCTCGGCGTACACGAGTGCCGACGCGCGCAGGTGGGTATCGGAAGTCCGACCCGAGGTGGAGCGCATCACGGGACGCAGGTTTGGGTGGGTGCCGAAGATCAGGCTGGTCGATAGCACTGAGATGCAGCGAGTCCTGTACGAGGACGCGCTTCCAGAGTTTCGGATGCTCCATTTCAGGTACCCGCTGTCCGCGCTACACGCATATGCAAAGGCGGAGTCTTGCCGGAACCTGGGGATCTACGTACCCCGAAAACGAACGATATACGTGCTTCCAGCCAACCTGGGCAGTATGCCTCTTGTATCCGGGGCACACAAACCGCGGCGCGACGAGATAATGAGGCTCGTGGTCGCTCACGGAATGGTGCGCTGTCTCCAGGATCAGTGGGTAGGCACGGAGCAGCTTCTCTCTCGGGCAGAGACAGGCGGCGAGAGGCTTGTCGTCCGGGCCGTCCTGGAAGGTCATGCGCGTCTGGTGACTGAGGAGTGCGCCATAGCGCTCGGACTCAACGAAGCTTTTGGCAATCTGACGTGCACCTGGTGCGAGGCGTCTGACGAGGAGTCCGAGCGCGGACTTCAGGAGAGGGCGAACGCCATTGGGTGGCGCTTTATGATCTGGCAGGAGGAGCATGGCGGTAGCTCCCGCCTGTGGAGGGTCTTGGAACGACCGCCCGACAAGACGAGTCTGCTTGCCCACCCCGAAAGGTACGACTCGTGGCGTGAGCGCACCTCAGGTTCGGCTCCTGATTACTCAGGCGTGCTTCGTGGATTGCAGAAGCGGTTTGGTGGCAGGAAATGGGTAGTTGTCGCCAGAGCGATCGGACGTGAGGATATGATGTCCCTGTATGCCGACGTTGACCCGGCTGAGGCGCGGAGGATTGCGACCGGTACCATTCACGCTCAGACGATGTCCGCGACCGACGGTGATGCAGATGTCACTGTCTGGTTCGCTCTGGAGAGAGATCCCCATCTGGTCAAACTCATGATGCGGCTTGATCGTCAGGCGTACTCGGCGCAGCTGAGAAGGCTCCAATCCGCCGGAAATACTGTAACACCGGTCGTCTGGACTCCGATAGGGTCTGTCAGAGCTGACTGCGCCGCAAGAGGCGTCTACGCGGTGGGAGACGGCCACGCCACCTCGAACACGGTCGTCGCTTTCGTAGGACGCGAGAGCACCGCAGTCGGCATGGTTGCGCGCGGCATACGGCTAACCGATACGAAGATAGGCGAGATTGCGGAAGTGGTCTTCGAGAGGTTGGTGCCGGATCACCCACACAGTCCGTGAAGCGGTTCGATGCTTTTGAGGTGTTTCTGTGTGTCGGGGCTCCACCCAGCCCCCGTATGACAATCAGGCGTAAGGACAGATGCGTCGCGGGCTCGTTTTTCGCTCCGACGCAGATGTCCGCCGGCTATCCACAGGGCGCGCAAACAAGCGATCCGAGGTATCTCTTAGTCTCAATCACGCACAAGCATGGCGCGACGACTCTGACGATCGAACCGAACCCGGTGACCTATAACGCGGCCGCGTTCCCCGCGCTCCGAAAAAACACGAAAAAACTTCCGACAAGCGGTTGACCACTCATAGTGAACATGATATACTGCTATGCGAACATGTGTGTGGCGCACAGGGAAGGACGGCGAGCGACACCGCCGGAGCGCGCTATCACAGCCGAAAAGCGTTTCGTTTTATACAGCGCGTACAAGGTCCTGGTTGAAACGAATCCCGCACGAACCGTGCGGGAAGGCCTTTTGTTTTGCGCAAAGGATACATCGGCGCAGGGAGGTCAATCTGAAATCCCAAATCTGAAATCTGAAATGCTACGATGCCGGAAACACGCCGTCGCCCACCATCACGTCGTTGAAGTCCTGGTCGGTCTTGTTTGTGAGCACGAGTATCGGCAGCTTGCCGGGGGAGAGGACAGTCGCTTCGGCGACGGGCTGGGGCGTCAGTTCGCCCTTGTCCTCGTCCCAGAGCAGCTTTTTGATGATGACCTTCTGGCCGAACTCCAACGGCACCGACGTCCGGCAGTAGAGCACTGTCAGGTCGGCGGTCTTCTTGACCACGTTGCCGAGCCGCGAAGGGTCGCGGACCGACGGAAGCTCCAAATCGGACGGCTTGGCGCCCATGCTCAGCGCGGCCTGCGTCAAGTAATCGACGCGCTTCTGGGTGTCGGGGTGGTCGGCCCAGATGGAGGATATCTCGTAACGGTTTTGACCTTGCTCTATGCTCAGCAGCTTCTTCATGGACGTGACCGAGCCCGCGGGGCTGAGGCCGGCCTTCTCGAGGAGCGCGATGCCGTTCTCGTCGGCCTGTCGCTCCATCTTGCGGGAGTAACGCGCGCTTATAGCCCAGTTCCCGGCCATCCAGACTTCCGCGCCGGCACCGCCGCCAAGCACCAGCAGGGGCAGCGTCCACAGCATGCGCTGCTGCTGGCCGATGGCCTGGTCGATGCCGTGTCGCAGGTCGCAGTGGGTGATTTCGTGGGCGAGCACCGCCGCACGCTCGTCGGGCGTCAGGATCTTCCACATGTGCTCGGTGAAGTAGACGTAACCGCCCGGCAGCGCGAACGCGTTGAGGGTGTTGTCCTTGTCGGTGACGATCTTGAAGTGGTAGGGGATGTTCTTGCGAGTGACATAGGGAACGAGCTTGTTGCCGAGGGCTGTGATGTCCGCCTGCCACTTGGCGTTCTTGGACGGCGGCATCTCCTTCTCGACTTCCGCGGAGGCTTCTTTACCGATCTTGATCTCTTGCGCGAGCGAAACCGCCCAGCACGCGCACGAACTCGCCGCCAGAACCAGCGTCAGGATGATGACCGTCGCTCGCCTCAAGATCAACTGCACCTACCCCCGAAATATGGTGTTCCCACCAACATAGGACGGGGAAACAGCGCGGCTATTTCGGTGCCTGCTTCTGTTCGTATACATCAAATCCATTCTGCACGGACGAGATCGACCAGCCGCCAGAGAAACCGGTCATCTTCAGCACGACCTTGGGGCTCGTGGAGTCCAGAGTCGCCGTGCCCACGATGCGTTTCTCGTAGGAGTAGTCCTTGTTCCAACTCGGGTACAGCACGTCGTAGAGCTTGCCCTTCTCGAGGCTGCGGGCGGGTCTGACCTCGATGGTTCCGCCGCCCTTTCCGATCGATATGATCGGTCCGATCCAGCGGCTCTGGTCCGGGTCATTGAACCTGGCCAGCACGGAGTTCTGCTCCATCGGAGCGTAGGAGTACTCCGACCGCTGCACGCCTACGTAGCCGGTCTGCGACGCGGGGTCAGTGACCACGAGGTAGCCGACATTATCATTGACCAGCTTCGTGCCGTCCTTGTTCCAGACGGCTTGCACCGCGAGACACCGCTCCAGCGCGGCGGGCTTGCTGGCGAATTGCAGTCGGCCCACACCCGCCTGGTTGGAGATCGCCATCAGGGATCCGACGCCCTTCTCAAGCGCCGGCATCGGTGGGGCGTAGACGCCCATGCCGGCGGCAACCTGAACGGTCTTGGCGGACGGAATAAGCCGGAAGTCGGCCGTTGAAGTAGTGCCCGTGCCGGTCACGCCCGTCACGACCGCCCTGGCCGCGGGCACGGCAGTCTTGTTCTCGTAGTGCGAGTCCCAGCCCTCGCGCATCACCCAGACGATGTCGCCGGGCCTGAGGGACTTGGTGGAGGTGAATGCGATTCCGTCTCCGGCCACCGAGGTTACTTCGCCCACGCGGTCCGGCATGTTCACGGTCTGCACGTTCTCCGGCGGGACGGCGATCCCGCGGTCTGTGAGCAGTTTCTGCAGATAGGCCAATCGCTCCTTGGTCGGCGGGTGGTCCGAGAATATCTTGGGCGGGGCGCCGCCGGACTCGTCCTCGAAGCGCTTGATCTTATACATCGCCAGCAGAATCCCGGCGGGGTTATAGCCTGCCTTCTGGCACAGATCGACCGCGCCGAAGTCCGCCTGCTCTTCGTCGCCGCGCGAGTACTTGAGCGTATACATCTGCTCGGCGAGGCCCGCGACGTTGCCCCAGATGTCGCCGGCCTTGGTCGCCGCGAGGATGACCGCGAGAATGGTCTGCCGCTTCTGCTGTTTGGATATCGCGTCGATCGCGTGACGGCGATCGACGTGGGTGATCTCGTGGCCGAGGACGCCGATGCGTTCGTCGGTTCGCAGCGTGTCCCACAGCCGGCTGGTGAAATACACGTAGCCGCCGGGAATGGAGAACGCGTTGAACTCGTTGTCCTTTAGTACCTTGAAGTGGTATGGTATCTGCGGCCGGTTGACGAACTTCGCCAGCTTCTGGCCGTACTCGTTCATCTCTCGCTGCGCCTGTTCATCGGGATCGAGCCGGTTCTCCTTCATGATCTGGGCGTCGATCTTCCTTCCGAGGTCGATCTCCTCTTGTACGGAGACGGCCACGGCCACGCGCGGCGCCGCGCCGAGCGCGCAGGCAAGGAATAGGACAAGAGCGATCAGACGGAGTCTCGTATTGCGCATATGCATGTTGGTCACCAACCCCACTATCCAGTGTAGACGGCGTATTCGGCTATTTCTTCCTCGGCTCAGCGGACTTGTCGGACTTCTTCTCCGCGGGCTTCGTGGCCTTCTCCGGCTTCGGCGCCGGCTCAGCTTCCAGCGGGGACTTCAGATCCTTCCTGGTGAGCTTGCTGACTGCATCCTTCCAGTCATCCGGAGTCGATCCGACCCGCTTGGCCAGTTCCTTGTCATTACCCGCAAGGTTGGCCATCGCCGCGGCGGCCTGCTTCTTGTCGCCGATGTTGGCGAAGGCATCGAGAAGGGCGACCCAGACAACCGCCGACCGCGAACCCAGCTTGAGCACCGCCCGATTGCCGGACTTAATAGCCTCATCATACTTACCCAATCGGTCGTATGTTATAGCCATCCGGATTGGTGGTTCTCGAAACTCCGGCCAGCGCTTCGCGGCGCTTCCGAATGCGGCGAGCGCCTTGTCGTACTGCCCGCTGGCGTCGAGAGCGATGCCTTCGTATACATCCAGCGCCGCAAGCGATTGCTTGTCTGGGTTCGGCGATTGCCGCTTGATGATGTCTCTTGCCTTGCGGATGTATTCAAGCGAGCCGGAGTCCTCTCGCGCCATATACAGCACGTTCGCGATGTCCGTCAGGAGGAGTGTGTTGTCCTTGGTCACGTGCTGTACGCTCTCCAGCTTGCGCGCCGCCTCGGCGTAGTGACCGTTGTCATAGAACGCCTGGGCTTGCGCGAGAACGCTGAGGGATGTGTTCTGCTTCATCGCGTGCGAGTAGCCGCCGAATAGGGCCAGCCCGACCAGGCCGGCGGCGGCGGCGTTGACCTTGATCTTGGACGGCGTCCATTCGAGGTATTTGCCTATCTGCCACAATCCAATGACGAGCCCCACGGCTGCCGCTCCTACCCACGGCAGCTGGTCGAGCGATGCGAGTGTTCCCGCCGTTCGCGCTACACCTGGCAGCGTATTGCCAAACCCAGCCACCAGTTTGCTGGTGTATGTGTAGTTGAGCCCTATGACGGCGGCGAGTTCGACGACAGCATAGGACAGAATTCCGCGAGCTTTGGGGGCGCCCGTGAGCGTCATCAGGGCGGGGCCCATCAGCGCGACGTACCACAGCGAGAAGAGCATCGCTCCGGCATAGCCCGCCTGTCCCATCGCTGCCTGCCTGCCGACCTCGCCGTAGACCGCCATCGATTGGAACAGGCCTGACAGCACCAGTGCGACTTGTGACCAACCCATCATGGTGAGAAGCGGGACATACTCCGCGGTCGTTCCAAGCCACTTCAGCAGCTTCTGCAGGGCGAATGCGTACAGCATGCATAGCCCGAGCCAAGCGATCGGGTTTGCTCTGCCGAGCATGTAGAGGTCCAGAGGGGTGCCGTTTGCCGCCTGAATGATCCAGGGCACGGCCGCAGCGATTCCCGCAAGCGCGACTATTACAAGCGCGCTGCCCAGAAGCCGCCTACGCAATATCTCCTCGAATGCGGCGCCGGGGGAAGTCAGTATTGCAAGTGCGAGCTTCGCTTTAGAGTGGTCGTTTACGTTTTCCAATGCGTCTCCGTAGTTGGTGAGAGTGGAATCAAATCCCGTCCACCTTCTAGAAACTACGCACGGAGTCCTTCACGCGGTTCCTGTCGCCCGTGTGGCGTTCACGCACTATCGCGCGTGGGGATCACGCCCTTCGGTCTACGGCCTCGGCCACTCTGCCGATCTGCTTCATCAGCGCGCCGAAACGCTCGGGAGTAAGCGACTGTGGGCCATCGCTCATCGCACGTGGGGGATCATTGTGGACTTCGATGAGAAGGCCGTCCGCGCCTGCCGCCACAGCGGCCCGGGCAATCGGGGCCACGTACTGCCAGTTGCCCGTAGCATGGCTGGGGTCGAGCATAACGGGTAGGTGGGTCCAATTCTTGAGCACGGGGATGGCATTGATGTCGGTCGTGTTGCGGGTCGAGTCCTCGAACGTGGTAATGCCGCGCTCGCAGAGGATGACCTGGGTGTTGCCCTCTGAGATGATGTACTCCGCCGACATGAGCAGATCGCGGATCTTGGAGCCGAGCCCGCGCTTCAGCACGACGGGATGGCCGGTCGAGCCTACCTTCTTGAGCAGTGCGTAGTTCTGCATGTTGCGCGTACCGATCTGGAGGACGTCGGCGTAGCGGCACACGAGATCGACTTCGTGAGTGTCCATGACTTCGGTTACTATAGGCAGCCCCGTTTCCTCGCGAGCTTTCGCCAGTATCTTGAGCCCTTCCTCGCCAAGGCCCTGGAAGCTGTAGGGGGAGGTGCGCGGCTTGAATGCGCCGCCGCGCAGCATCTTCGCGCCGGCGGCCTTGACCTGATGCGCGAGCTCGATCGTCTGCGATTCGGACTCCACGCTGCACGGGCCGGCCACCACGACGACTTCCTGGGCGCCAACGGACACGTCGCCTATCGTGACGACGCTTCCCTGCGGGTGATACGAGCGCGAGGCGAGTTTCCAGAGGTCTGAGATAAGCTCGACCCTGGCCACTCCAGGCATCACCTGGAAGTGCTCGACGAGGTCGGCCTTGCGAACATCGAGCTCGCCCAGAACCGCGATCACCTTTCGCTCGACGCCGGGGTTCATAAACGGCCGGAAGCCGATCTTCTTGATCTCCTGCTGTACCGACTCGACCTCGTCCGGGGTCGCCGAAGTGTCCATTATGATAATCACGGTCGCTACCTCCGGCTACCAGTATACGACAACCGGTGTGCGTGAGTCTACTGAATCAGCCCGGCGTTGGTTGCAAGCCAGCCGACCGTGCACCTCACGAACTTGGTTCCGTAGGCGTAGTCGATGTATCCCGTAGTGTCAACGGTATCGTTGACGTTGTGCCAGTAGGGGTTTTTGTCGTCCTCGCAGAAGTAAGCCGCCGGCAGGCCTGCGGTTTCGAACGGCTCGTGGTCGCTTCCCGTTGTTACTCCGGCGTAGTAGAACGTAAGGCCGTTTCCATACAGGCTGACCATGCTCTGCAGAGAGGCGCGGACGCTGTCGGATTGCGGTGTCCTTGAGTAGCAGTAGGCCTTGTTGCGATTGCTGGGGTCGTTCCAGGCGATCATGTCGATCGAGATCATGCCCTTGGGGGGGTGCGCGGCGAGATCACTGACCATGTGCTTGCTGCCACCGTGGCTGCCCTCTTCGTTGTCGAAAATCGCGAAGATCATCGTCTTGGCGAACGTGTGGGGAGCCAACACTCGCGCGGCCTCGAGAACTCCGGCAACGCCGCTGCCGTTGTCGTCAGCGCCCGCGTTGCCCACCGAGTCGTAGTGAGCGCCGACCACATAGATGTCGTCCGGGCTTATGATGCCCTGCTTGACGCCTACTACATTGCGCATGTTGTAGGTCATGCCGCCTGTCGTCCACGTGAACGGATCGTAGTAGGTGGTGATCCCGAACCGCCGTAGTTGCACGAAGCAGTTATCCGCGCAGGGGTCGTGCTGAGGTCCGCCCGTATCGTCCCTGTTGTCGCCACGATGAGTATAGAGAAGCGTGTTGAGGTAGTCCGTATAACTGGCCTGGCTGACCTGATCCACGATCTCTTGGATCGTGACCGCGCTAACACGCGAGTGCGCGCACATTCCCAGGCAAACGAATACAGCGGACAGAATGCAAACTGCCCTGGCGATCAAGTCTTCGCTCCCGTTTGCCCCCAAGTGTGCGGCGCCGTGCCGACGTATGTCCCGAATGGATCAGGTGCAGAATTCGTGCCAAGAAGCCGCTATCTGCGATGCCTCATCCCCACGGCTATCCGTCGCGGGGTGGGGGTGCGCAGGATTTGCTCATCAACGGTCTCGGAGCCGACCTTGTGGCCATTCTCATAGATGGTCTGCACTCTGACGTTGCGCAGGCCTGAAGAACCGGGCGCGATCACGCAAGTCTGGCCCTCGTAGAGGTTGGCGCTGGCCACCTGCTGCACGGGCGGCGGCGTGGTCTCGGTTCGCTCGACCATGTCTCGAACGACGACTGTGAGCTTCGGTCGCGTGGATGTCGTCTTGACACGGAGCCTGTCGCCTATCTGGAGGCGGTCGAGGTGAACGTCGGAGTTCAGGGCGGCGAGTTCGTCCAGCTTCAGTCCGCAGCGAGCGGCGATCGCGCCGGCGACGTCGCCTTTCTGGACGACGTAGACGGCATCTTTGGTGATCGTGCCGACGTCATCCGAGAACAGGTACTTCACGGCTTCGTCCGAGGTCTTGCGATAGATGGAGGGATCGACGGCCGCGATATCGACGGTCACGTTTTCCTTGAATTGGGGCTCCTCGGCGAGGTTGTGTGCCTCGCTGGCGAATTTGCGCTTGGCTGCCTCGAGGACCTCCCCTGCGACCTCGCGGCTGGGGACGGCGACGGCGGGCTTGCCATCGACTATGATCGCCCATTTCGGCACCACCGGCGAGACTACGCGAAGCACGGTCCTGTAGGCCTTGTGGCGGCTGATGGCATACGCGTTGCCGGGCGCGCGCTCGACGCGCACATCCTGCTTGAATGATATCTCGGATGGATTGCACCCCGTGCGGGACTTTATCTGGGTGAGAATATCGTGTGCGTCGGTGGCGGAGGGCACGCAGACGACCGGTTTGCCATCGACGAGGATCAGCGACTTGGCGTCTTTGAAGTGCCCGGCTGCCCAGCACAGGACGAGAATCAGAGCGAAGGCTCCGAACGCGATCCGCTCGATAAGCATTTGCTTGCGCAGCTTGCGGATTGTCAGTTCAAGATCCATATTACCTGCCTCCGATCAGTACTGCCGGCTCAATTATAGCCGACCTTGCTGTAAAGTCAAATTCCGGGCGGCCGAACGCCTCAACAGCGCTCCGGCCGTTTGGACTGTCTCTTCAGGGTCGAACGGCTTGCCAAGACAGGCGACACCGGTACCCATAGCAGCAAACTCACTGCGCTGGCTCTTGAGCGCACGGATGAAGACGAGCGGGAGTCCGTCCAGCGCCGAGTATACATCCGCGGCGGGCACGTCCGGGAGGAGCGCGTCGGCGATGACGACGTCAGGTCGTGCTGTTCGCACCGCCTCCAGACCGCGCGTGCCGCTCTTGGTTCTCGTCACCAGGCAGCCGAGGCCCTCCAGCCGCCACATCAGCACCTTGGCGCTCTTCTCGTCCGGGTCAATGATCAGGACTTGCTTTCGGCGCAGTGCCCTGATATCGAGCTCGCGCTCTCTGCTGCGCGCGGCCGACCTCCGCCAGAGCCGCAACGCATCGCGCCAGCCGAACGCGCTGTCCGACGGTTCAGGACTCCGTGGCACCTTCCAGCGCAAGATGATGAGCAGAACCGAAACGACGAGGGCGAATATGGCAATCCATCTGGATATCAGCAGAAGTATCTCGGGCATTGGTTGGGACCTACCTCTATGCCTCTGTTTTCGCCGTCGCCCGGTCGGTATCCTGCCAGTGCGGATCCTGTAGCGAGTCCGGGATGACGCCTTGTGATGGATGACGTATCATCGGCACAGGTACGTATAGGAATACGGCGCAAAGTTGATCTATGGTGCCTGTTGGATAGTGAAGAATTTGAGTGTTTGCTTGACATGGATGAACAGGTGAGCTACACTTAGCTTGCCGTTGCCCACGGCAGGGACGTTCGGTTTCGGCGGCAGGGATGCGAGAGTCGAGGTAGTAATGAAGGATGTCGCAATGACCCCCGATAAGCGTGGGGTTGCAATACAGCGGGTGGGCGTAAAGGACTTGCACCTTCCGCTGCTCATCAAGCGCAAGGATGACGGCTTCCAGGCTGTGCTCGGAAACGTGACCGCGAGCGTGGAACTGCCAAAGCAATTCCGCGGGACGCATATGAGCCGGCTGGTGGAGGTCGTGTTCAAGTGGAGCCAGAAGCCGCTCGGAGGCCATGGACTCAAGCAGCTTCTCGAGCAGATCAGGATGAGGCTCGCCGCTGCCCGCGCCCACATCACGATCAGATTCAAGTATTTCCTCGAAAAGCAGGCTCCCGTCTCGAAGAGTGCGAGCATGCTCGATTACGATTGCGAGTTCTCCGGCACGATTTCCGACGAAGGATTCGATTTTACGCTCGGTGTCGAGGTTCCGATCACGGCATTGTGTCCGTGCAGCAAGGAGATATCGGAGCAGGGCGCGCACAACCAGCGTGGAGTCATCCGCGTGCGGATACGTTACGACCGGGAGGTCTTCCACTGGATAGAGGACCTCGTACGAAAGCTAGAGACCGCCGCGAGCTGCGAGATCTATCCTCTCCTCAAGCGTCAGGACGAGCGGTACGTGACGGAGAAGGCATACGCCACGCCCAAGTTTGTCGAAGATATCCTACGCGAAGTTGTACTCATGCTTCGCGCTGACCCTAGCATACGCTGGTATGAGGTGGAGTGCGAGACGTACGAGTCGATACACAACCACAGCGCCTACGCGTATCAGTGCGAGTCACGCGAGGAGTGGGAGATGCAGGCGTGAAGAAGGCGATCGTACTGCTGTCGGGCGGACTGGATAGCGCGACTACCGCGGCAATCGCCAAGGCCGAGGGCTTCGAGGTCTATGCTCTGTCGTTCGACTACGGTCAGCGACATTCGCGCGAGCTCGAGAGCGCGAGGGCGGTTGCCAAAAGCCTGGGCGCGGCGGGACATCTCGTGGTGGAATTCGATATGCGCGGGATCGGCGGCAGCGCGTTGACGGATGATATCGAGGTGCCGTTGGATCGCGAGACCGATGAGATGGCCGGGGGGATTCCGGTGACTTACGTTCCGGCGCGGAACACGATATTCCTGTCGTTTGCGCTCGGGTACGCGGAAGCGCTCGGCGCGTTCGATATATTCATCGGCGTCAGCGCAGTGGACTACAGTGGTTATCCTGACTGCAGGCCCGAATTTCTAGCTTCGTTCGAGCAGACGGCTAACCTTGCCACCAAAGCCGGCGTGGAGGGCACGGGCAGGTTCAGTATCCACGCTCCGTTGGTGGATCTCAGCAAAGCGGATACGATCAGACGCGGGCTGGAGCTCGGGGTCGATTACTCGCTCACGTGGAGCTGCTATTTGGGTGGGGAGCGGCCGTGCGGCAGATGCGATAGCTGCAAGCTGAGACTCGCAGGGTTTGCAGGCGCCGGGGCAACTGATCCACTCGATTACACCTGATGACTCGGAGCTCGCGTGCCGAAAACACATGGTGTGAGTTTGCGGGTTCGGGCCATAGTCATGCTGAACTCGATTCAGTATCCACGTCTGGACCCCGAATCAAGTTCGGGGTGACAACGTCTGTTTCGGGGTGACAACTTCTGTACCGGGGGTTTGCTGGATGAACTGGTTATCTGATGCCGTAGGGCTGCTCGCCAAGGGCGGCGTTGTAATGATCCCTCTTCTGACCTGTTCGGTCATCTCCGTGGCGGTGCTTTTCGAGCGCAATGCACGGGTCAAGAAGGCCCGTGAGGATGCAGCCGACGTCGTTATGAAAGCCGAGGACGAGATGTACTCCGGCAACGCCGACCGCGCCGCCAAGCTCCTGGAATCGCACGAGTCGGCCGTGGCACACGTGCTTGCGGCGGGGATCCGCGCCAGTCACCTCGGCGACCGCGCCGTCGAGAGGGCGATGGAGGAGCAGGGGACGCGTGAGGTCGGCGCTTTGACTTGCAGGCTGAGCTGGCTCGATACCATCATCACCATCGCTCCTCTGCTAGGTCTGCTCGGGACCGTGACGGGTATGATTTCTGCCTTCCACGTGATTGCAACAAAGCAGGGGATCAGCACCCCGACCGCCATTACCGGCGGCGTCGCGGAGGCGTTGATCGCGACCGCTACGGGTCTGGCGATAGCGATTGTCACCCTCATCGGTCACAATGCGCTGCAGGAGCGGATCAAGGGGATAGTCACCGAGATCGAGGCCCGCAGCAACGCGATGCTCAACGTTATCACGGACGCATCGGAGGACAAGAGACGTGAGATTAAGAGCCTATCAGCCTAAGAAGGCGCGCATAGAGATCATCCCCATGATCGACACCATCTTCTTCCTGCTGGTGTTCTTCATGATCGCGTCACTTGCGATGACGACCCAGAAAGGGATGCCCGTTAATCTGCCCAAAGCCTCCGCGGCAACTGAGCGGCCGGTGGTAAAGGTCGTGCTGACACTGGCAAGCAGCGGGTGCTACTACATCGACAAGACTCCCGTGGACTTTGGCGGCATACGCAGTATTCTTGCACAGCGACTGAAGGAAAACCCCAGCGCGGTTGTCGTGATCAACTGCGACAAGACACAGTCCTGGCAGAAAGGGATCGAGCTTGCCGACGAAGCCAAACGCGCAGGCGCACGGTTCCTGACGATTGCCACCGAACCCAAACCGATGACGTGATGCGAGACAAGGTACTCAAACGAGCGATCCTAATATCGATAGCGGTGCACCTGGTGGCGTTGGGCTTGGTCGGGCGCACTTGTAGCACGCGCCTGAACACGTCTTCGGTCGTTTCCGCCCCGCAGCGTCTGCTCAACGTCGATCTCGTGAAAGACCCTCTTGCCGATCCCCCCAAACCTGCGGCCGTAGTCAGGCATGAAGCGCCGCCTCCCGAGCCGAAACGCGGCCCGATTGCGGCGATAGCGAACCTGTTTGGCAATCACCGCTCGGACCCCGCACCCGCTCCGCCTCGCGCAAATCCCAAAGCCGGCGGCGCGTTGAACACCGGTACGAACGACAGTCATGGCGACCTCGCCGGCAACTGGAACGGGAAGACATCGGTCGGGCGCGTGCCGGGCCCGGACAACGGGAGCGGGAACGGGTCGGGAAATGAGGCCGGCGTGGGAACGCCTGAGCCAGTCAGGCCCGATCCGCCGCGTCACCAGGATCCTCCTCCGCCACCGCCACCTGTGCCGAAGCGGCTGACCGTTCGCGTGTGCGAAGTGTCGGGCATGCTGCCGGGCAAGTACTGCGAACGCACGCACGAAGCGACCTATAACGAGGGAGATGAGCCCCGCCGGACGTGCGATAGGTGCAGGGCGCCTGAGCCCAAGCCGGAGCCGGCGCACGTTTCGCGGGTCGCGGACATCACGAAGCCCATACGTCTGAGCAAGGTCAATCCGAATATCCCCGCTTCGGTCGAAGAAGGACAGACGTTCCATCTGGAGATCGAGTTCTACTCGGATGCGGATGGCGGTGTCAGCGAGGTGCGCGTCACGCAGTCTTCCGGCAATCGCGCTGTGGACCGGGCAGTAGTGGCCGACGCGCTGAAGTGGCGGTTCAAGCCTGCCACGCAGGACGGAGTTGCGCAGCGGGTGAAGGTCGTCCAGCCGGTGACCGTCAACACATAGCGCTAGCCCGGATCATGGCACGATAAGCCGCAGTGCCCTCGGTAGAACACGAATCTCCACTCCGCTTTCGCCTCGCACATCGCCGTCGAGCTGCATCTTGACAGCAGGCTCCGACTCGATACTGACGGACTTCACCCGGTGATGAGACGCGCAGGGGTCAGCGGCCCACTGCGTGATCATCGAGGCCGAAAGCCATCCAAGGAATCGCAGCTTCATTGCCGGCCTGTGCTCGAAGATGAGCACGTCGAGCAGTCCATCGTCAGGTCGCGCATCCGGAGCGACCTGCAGGTTCGGCGCGTAGCTGGCACAGTTGCAGACGATCACGTTGTAGGCTGCCACGGACAGGGATGTCTCGCCGTCGAGCACGAGCCGGAACGTGGAGGGTCGGTAGCAGACTGACTCGCGGATGAGCGTGGGAGCGTAGGCAAGTCGACCGAAAAGGCCTTTTGCGCGAGGAGGGACGGAGCGCACGACCTCCGCGTCGAAGCCGAATCCGGCCATCAACAGGAAGCGCGTGGTGTCGGATAGGCCGAGGTCGAACTCGCGAACGCGGCGGCGCTGCACAGCTTCCAGCGCGCGTTCGAGATTCTCGGAGGGAATGCCGAGCTCATAGGCAAGCACATTGCCGGTGCCGACGGGCACGATCCCAAGCGCGGTTTCGGAGTCGCCGATGCCGTTGATAACCTCGTTCACCGTTCCGTCCCCGCCGGCGACCACGATGGTCTCGCAGCCGTCGCGCGCGGCGTCACGGGCTATATCCTCTGCCTCACCGGCCACGGACAGCACAACCGCTTCGGCGTTCGGCATCCTGGCGACGCGGTCGAGCAGCTTCCGCTTGAGGTGCGCGGATCGATCACGGCCCGAGGTTGGGTTCACGATGAAGAGCGTTCGCACGGCATAGTCACCTGCCCTTCGATGCGCCTTCGGCTACTCAGGGCTAGCAGCCTGCGGATAAAGTCGCTTTCGGTTGTAGGAGCCGTCTCCAGACGGCGATTTCCGAGCGCGAGGCAGACGGATTCGGGGTCTGGAGACGCCTCCTGCGCTCTGCGCCGAGTTCATCCGCAGGCTGCTAGCGGTATCTCTTCTATTCGGCGAGAATCTCGACTTTCCTGCCTACTACCCTGAGTCTGCCCGCGGCAAACAGCGCGATTGCTTGCGTGTAGGTCTTGTGTTCTTCCACAAGCACCTTGGCCGCGATGGAATCCGGGGTGTCGTCCGGCGCTACGGGGACGATGGACTGAAGGATGATCGGGCCGGTGTCGTACTCCTCGTCGACGAAATGGACAGTGGCGCCGGTGAACTTGACTCCGCGGGCGATCACTGCCTCGTGGACGTGGTGACCGTACATGCCCTTTCCGCAGAAAGACGGAATGAGAGCCGGGTGGACGTTCATGATGCGGTTGCGCCAACGGTCCACGACGTTCTGGCCGAGCACGCGCATATAGCCGGCAAGGCAGATGAGATCGATATCGCTCGCGTCGAGGGCGTCGAATACGGCCGCGTCGTAGGCGTCCGTCGACTCATAGGCCTTTGGCGAGATCGCGAGGGTGGGGATGCCCTGGCTTCGGGCACGCTCCATCGCAGGGGCGTCGTCTTTCACGCCGAGAACCAGAGCGACTTCGCCATCGATCTTGCCTGATTTGCACGCGTCCACGATGGCCTGCATGTTCGAGCCGCGCCCCTGGCCTGAGACCAACACGGCGATGCGGATCATATCACAGTGACCTCGCGGCCGCCCTTGTGGACCTCGCCGATGATCCAAGCGATCTCACCGCACTCCTCAAGCTTCGCCACGCATTCTATGGCGCGGTGATTGGCGACTACCAGTACCATTCCGATGCCCATGTTGAACGTGCGGTGCATTTCCGTGGGATCGATGTTGCCCTTCTCCTGGAGAAGCGTGAAGATCGGTGGTACGCCCCACGCGCGGCGTTCGACCACCACCTGGCAGTCTGTGGGCAGCACCCGCGGGATGTTGTTGTAGAACCCGCCGCCGGTGATGTGCGCCATCGCGCGGACGTCGAACTCCTCGAGCACAGCCATAACGGGGTTGAGATAGCACTTGTGTGGTGTCAGCAGGACGTCGCCGAGGACGGCCCCGAGTTCGGGGATGTACTGATCGACCCTGTAGCCGCAGTCCTCGAAGAGGATCTTGCGGACGAGCGAGTAGCCGTTCGTGTGAAGTCCCGAGGACGCGATGCCGACGACCGCGTCACCCACCTGCACGCGGGAGCCGTCCACGATCTTGGGGCGATCAACGATTCCCACGATGCATCCGGCGAGGTCGAGCTCACCTGCGGCGTAGACGCCCGGCATCTCCGCAGTTTCGCCGCCGATGAGCGCGCATCCCGCGTCCTTGCACGACTCGGCCATGCCCTTCACGATCTGCTCCACCGTCTCAGGCACCAGCTTGGACGATGCGAAGTAGTCGAGGAAGAACAGCGGTCTGGCGCCCTGGACGAGGATGTCGTCGATGCAGTGGTTGACGAGGTCCATGCCGATGGTGTCGTACTTGCCGGCCATAGCCGCGACTTTGACCTTCGTGCCTACCCCGTCGATGCTGGAAACGAGCACCGGTTCGGCCATGGCACCGAAGTTCGCGCGGAACATGCCGCCGAACGCGCCGATATCGGTCATCACGTTGTCGTTAAAGGTCTGCTGGACGTATTGTCTGATGCGGAAAACGGCTTCGTCACCCGCCTCGATATCTACTCCCGCAGCTTTGTATGTGGAGGATTCTTCAGTCATCAGTTATCAGTCCTCAGTCGTGCTGATCCTGAATTAAGCTCAGGACTCTCGGCATCCACGCTTGGACCCTGAATCAAGTTCAGGGGACGGGATGCAGCTATGGAGCATAAGTCAGCTACGCCGGCGCAGGCTCTTCGAAGACGAATTTGCTGAGCTTGGCTTCCTTGGAGACCTCGATGGGATACTTGCCGTCGAGGCAGGCGCAGCAGAGCTTGTCCTTTTTGACGCCGATCGCACGGACGAGCCCCGATAGGCTGAGATAGCCCAGGCTGTCCGCGCCGATATACTTGCGTATTTCCTCTATCGAGAGCTTGGCCGCGATCAGCTCGTTCTGGTTTGCCGTATCGATCCCATAGAAACAGGGATGCTTGATCGGCGGCGACGCGACCCGAACGTGGACCTCGACGGCTCCGGCGTCGCGGATCATCTTGATCGTGGGACCGATAGTCGTTCCGCGAACGATGCTGTCATCGACCATCACGACCCGTCGTCCGGCCAGGGTTTCCTTGAGCGGCGTCAGCTTCATCTTCACGCCGAGTTCGCGCATGCGCTGGTCGGGTTGGATGAAGGTTCGGTGGATGTAGTGGTTCTTGATGACGCCTTCGGCGTAGGGGATGCGCGAGGCCTCGGCAAGGCCGATGGCGGCGGGGGTGCCGGTGTTCGGCAGCGGAAAGACTATATGCGCGCCCGGCGCGGGATGCTCTCTTGCGAGTTCGTGACCCATTCGGCGCCTTGCCTCGTGCATGCTTCTGCCATACATTCGGCTGTCCGGTCGAGCGAAGTAGACATACTCGAAGATGCAAAGCGCGCGGCCCTCGAGCGGGATCGCCTGGCGTTCGGAGAGGCCGTTTTCGTCGATGATGACCATCTCCCCGGGCTCGACCTCGCGCACGAAGTCCGCGCCGATCGTGTTGAACGCACAGGTTTCCGACGCAAGCACGAGATGCGAGCCGTTCATTCTTCCTATGGAGAGCGGCCGGATACCGAACGCATCCCTGAAGCCGATCAGCTTATCCCGCGTAAGCACCAGCACCGCATACGCGCCTCGAATGCGCTTCATAGCATAAGCCACGGCGTCCTCGATGGTGGGCGCACAGGAATTGGCGATGAGCTTGATTATGACTTCGCTGTCGTTGGTGGTCTCGAGGTTGATCCCCTTGGCCATGAGTTCTTCACGCAGCGCGCCCGCGTTGATGAGGTCGCCGTTATGGGCGAGGGCTATCGTGCCGTAGTCGCAATCGCAAAGCATGGGCTGAGCATTGCGGAGTATGCAGGAGCCGGTCGTGGAGTAGCGGGTGTGGCCTATGGCCAGATGGCCCTTCAGGGCGGCAAGCGCGTCCGGATGGAATATCTGAGCTACCAGGCCCATGTCGCGATGCATTCGGACGCAATGCCCATCGCCTGCAGCAATGCCGGCGCTCTCCTGCCCACGATGCTGCAGCGAGAACAAGCCGAAGAACGCGATCTTGGACACGTCCTCGCCCTTGGCGTACACGCCAAAAACTCCGCACTCTTCGGCCATTTCCGGCCTGTCGAGGTAAACCATCAGACCCCCGTCTCTGCCATCTTACTAGGAATCGCGTCGCGCCAGGTGGATTCCAGCCGGCTGACAGCAACATTAACTACTTCTACGTCGTTGACCGTAATCCTCATGTCACGGCCGCCTGTTTTGCCGAGAATGGTGCTTTCCACGCGGCATTCATCCACGATCTCGCGGAGCGCGCCGAGGTCGTCAGATGAGACAGTCACAACGATCCGTGACTGTGTCTCGGCGAACAACGCGGCCGACGCCGCGCAGTTCGCGGTCGTGCTCACGTCCGCGCCGACTTTGCCAAGGATGCAGCTCTCGGCCAGCGCCACGGCCAGTCCGCCGTCCGCACAATCGTGCGCGGACTTAAGGATCCCCTTGTCGATCGCCCGCAGCACGGCCTCGTGAACGCGCTTCTCGCGGTCGAGGTCGAGCGCCGGCGGGCGGCCCGCGACGATGCCGTGCACAGTCTTAAGATACTCGCTTCCGCCCAGAGACTCAAGCGCGCATACGGGGGCTTTGTCGTCGGCGTCGGCGCGGTGGCCGGAGATCAGCACGATAACGTCGCCCTCGCCCTTGAACTCGGATGTGCAGCGCTTATTCACATCATCGAGTATGCCCAGCATGCCGATCGTCGGGGTGGGATAGATGGCGCCGTCCGGAGTCTCGTTGTAGAGGCTGACGTTTCCGCTTATGACCGGCGCGTCGAAGAACTCGCAAGCTTCGGCGAGACCTTCGACCGCGCGCCTGAACTGCCAGAACGCCTCGGGCTTCTCGGGGTTGCCGAAATTCAGGCAATCGGTCGCGCCGGCAGGCCTTGCGCCGGAACACGCGAGGTTTCGGGCGGCCTCGGCGACTGCGATCTGCGCTCCCACGAACGGGTCGAGGTAACAGTAGCGGCCGTTGCAATCGGACACGACGCCGATGCCCTTCTTGATGCCGCGGATGCGCAGGACGGCCGCGTCGGAGCCGGGCAGGACCGCGGTGTTGGTCTGGACCATGTGGTCGTACTGCTCGTAGACCCACTGCTTGGAGGCTATCGACGGCGCGCTGAGTACCTGCAGCAGCGTCTCGTTGTAGTCCTTGGGCTCGGGAACGCTGGAAAGGTCGTAGTTCTGGACCTGCGCGAGGTAGGCGGGCTCTTCCGCGTCCAGATAATAGGTCGGGGCTTCGTCGGCAAGCGACTTGGCCGGCACCTGGGCAACGAGCTCATCACCATCGTAGACGTGGACGAGGCCATCGTCGGTGACCTGGCCGACCACAACCGCGTTCAGGCCCCACTTCTTGAAGATCGCCGCGACCTGGTCCTCGTGGCCCTTGTCCGCGATCACGAGCATGCGCTCCTGCGATTCGGAGAGCATGATCTCGTAGGCGGACATGCCGGTCTCGCGCAGCGGAACCTTGCGGACATCGATCCGCATGCCCGTGCCGGCTTTGGCCGAGGTCTCGCAGGTGGAGCAGGTGATCCCCGCCGCGCCCATGTCCTGTATCCCGACCACATGACCGGTCTTTAGCGCCTCGAGTGTTGCCTCGATCAGCAGCTTCTCGGTGAACGGATCGCCCATCTGGACGTTGGATTTTCGGCTTTCGGACTCCTCGGTAAGCTCGACTGACGCGAACGTCGCGCCGTGGATGCCGTCACGGCCGGTTCGCGATCCGACCAGCAGGACAGGATTGCCCGGTCCTGATGCTCGCGCATAGGCGATGTCCTCGTGCTTCATGATGCCGACGGACATAGCATTGACGAGGCAGTTGCCGGAGTAGCAGTCCTCGAAGTAGACCTCGCCGCCGACGGTCGGCACGCCGACGCAGTTGCCATAGAAGCCGATCCCGCCTACGACGTGCTCGAAGAGGTAGCGGTTGCGCGGGTCGTCGAGTGGGCCGAAGCGCAGGCTGTCTAGGCAGGCAATCGGCCGCGCGCCCATGGTGAAAATGTCGCGCAGGATGCCGCCGACGCCGGTCGCCGCGCCCTGGAACGGCTCGACCGCGGAGGGATGGTTGTGGGACTCCATCTTCATCACGATCCCGTAGCCGTCGCCGATGTCGATGACGCCGGCGTTCTCCAGCCCAGCGCCGTCGATGGCCTCGCGGTATTTCTTGAAGAGCCTCAGGATCGGGCGCGAGTACTTGTAGCCGCAGTGCTCGCTCCACATTACGGCGTACATCCCGACCTCGGTGTAGGTGGGATGTCGCCCGAGCACCTTGGTGATTTCCTCGTACTCGGCGTCGTTGAGTCCCATCTCGCGATAGACCTTCGGTTCGATTGGCTTGGTGTTCGTTATAGGCATGCTATCCTCGTAAGGTCTTCTCTGACGCGAAAGCGCGAAAGCCAGAAAGGAAGAAGGGGAATCTCTTGCCCCTTTTCGCGTTTCTATCTTTCAGGGTTTCGCGTCAAAAGCTAGCTTAGTCTCTCCACTATCGATTGCAGAATGAAAGCTCCGTCGGCGCTGCCGAGGATCGGCTCGATGGCGCGCTCGGGGTGGGGCATCATGCCCGCGACGTTGCCCCGCTCGTTGAGTATGCCGGCGATCGAGTTGATCGAGCCGTTCGGGTTAGCGGCGTCCGTGATGTTGCCCGATTCGTCGCAGTAGCGCAGCAGGACACGGTCGTTGTCCTCGAGCGACTTGAGCGTGTCCGGGGTGCAGTAGTACTGCCCGCCGTGGTGCGCTATGGGAATGCTGAGCACCTGTCCCTTGGTCGCCTTGTTCGAGAAGTCGCTGGTTGCGTTCTCGACGCGGACGTTGACGTATTTGCAGCGGAACCGCAAGGTGTTGTTCGGTATGAGCGCGCCGGGGACGAGCTGGGCCTCACACAGGATCTGGAAGCCGTTGCATATCCCGATCAGGCGGCCGCCTTTGTCGGCGAACTCCTGCACTGCGGTCATTACCGGGCTGAACCGCGCCACCGCGCCCGTGCGCAGGTAGTCGCCGTAGGAAAACCCGCCCGGCAGGATGATGCAGTCGTATCCGCTGACATCGGTCTCCTGGTGCCAGATATAATCCACCGGCTGCTTGAGCACGTCGCGGACGGCATAATACGCGTCCTGATCGCAGTTCGAACCGGGGAAGATCACTACTCCGAATCTCATAGGTTGGCTTTCCTTCCAAGGCAAGCCGTCAGCTATCAGCTATCAGCCCCCAGCCAAGAGGGCTGACAGCTGACGGCTGAAAGCTGATAGCTACTTTACGATCTCAAAACGATAGTTCTCCGTGTTTGGGTTCGCTAGGAGTTTGCGGCACATTTCGTCTACGTCCTTTTCGATGCTGCCGCTCCCGTCCGCGACCTCGATCTCGATGAACTTGCCCATTCGGACGCTTTCGATGTTAGCATATCCCAGGTTCTCCAGCGCCCCCTGGACCACCTTGCCCTGAGCGTCCAGAAGCTCGGGCTTCAGAGTTACGTATACGTTTACTTTGGCCATTAGTAGTCCTCAGTTGTTAGTTGTCAGTTCTTAGTGGCTGTCAGCGGTCAGCCCGCTTCCCGGTCTTGCCAGCCCGGTTGGCCGAGCCCACAGCCGAACGGGACTGCGAGAACGGCTGACAGCACGCTGGCAAGGAATGTGAGCCACATATAGGCCTCGAGGTCGCCTCTTAGGTGCAGCCAGTCCCAAGCGAATGGTGCAACAAGCATCCAGGACAGAAAGAACGTAACCAGGCCGGAGGCGAACCCCGACATCACGGACAAGAAGCAGCCATGGGAGTCGCCCGCCGGTCTGAGAACCCGTCGGGTCATCCACCACAGCGTGCATCCTATCAGGATGCCAATCGCCCCTAGGCATAGTGTCACCGCCGTCTGGATTGCTGCACTCAGCCCAATCCACCTGCGTCCAAGGAGCAGATACTCCATCAGCAGTGCAGCGCCTGCTGCGACAGGGAATGTCCACTTCATTCTGGACGCCCCTTTGCTATGGCTGTCTCCTTCTGCACCTTGGCATTCCCCGCGATCAGGAGAGTCCCAACCTTTCGATGTTTCGGCATTTTAGGTTGGACCGCTTGGTCTGGCCTGGACACCAAAGCCCAGACCCAACCGGCAACCCCGAAACCAAAGAGTCTACGCTGCATTCAGCCGTACTTCCGTTCGGTCGCCGGTGGACTCATTCACCACCAGGAGTCTGCCAAGGTCGCCTCGCGCAAGCTGTTCGTTGGCATTGAGTAGCTCGATGCCGCAGATGCTTCCGTCGGGCGCGACGTCAATGTTGAGCTCGTCACTGATTCGGACAGTGTCTACCTCAGAGCACTTCTCACGGAAGCGGATGTATGCCACGTTGTACCTAGGATCGTAGGTCAGTTTCATATTGCTTCGCCTCCATCAGTGCCCTTGCACTTGGAATCGCTGAGTCGCTGAGTCCACTGAAGTCGCTGAAACCCGAACCCTCTTCAGTGACCTCATTGCCCATTCATCCCTTCAGCGATTCAGGTCAGCCCCAGCCTCTCGAATATCTTGTCAACGTTCCTCAGATGATGTTGCAGGTCGAAGCAGGCGTCCAAGTCTTGCTTTGTGAGAAGCCGCTGAACGTTGGGGTCCTGCTCGAGGGCCTGGCGGAACGACATGTTCTCGTCCCAGCACTTCGCCGCGTTGCGCTGGCAGACTTTGTAGCCCTCCTCGCGCGTGAGGCCCTTCTGGATCAGCGACAGCAGCACGTGCTCGCTGAACACGAGTTGGCCCATCATCTCCAGGTTGCGCGTCATGTTCTGATCGTTGACTTCCAGCCGGTCCATCAGCTTCGCAAGCGACTGCAGCATGAAATCGACCGCATAGAAGCTGTCCGGTATGATGATGCGCTCGGCGGCCGAGTTCGTGAGATCGCGCTCGTGCCAGCTCACGATGTTCTCCATCGCGGGGATCGCGTTCGCGCGGACGACTCGCGCCAGCCCGCAGATCGTTTCGAACCGCCACGGGTTGCGCTTGTGCGGCATCGCCGACGACCCGCGCTGACCCGGTAGGAACATCTCCTGGACTTCGAGGATCTCCGTCCGCTGCAGGTTGCGCATCTCGGTCGCGAGGTTCTCGCACGTCGAGGCGAGGATGCCGAGCCTCGCGATGACGGCGGCATGGCGGTCGCGCTGGATGATCTGAGTCGAGACCGGCGCGGGTTCCAGTCCAAGCAGCTTGCAGACATACGCTTCCTGGTCAGGCCCGATGTTGCCGAATATCCCGACAGCGCCCGATATCTTGCCCACGCTGATCTGCTCGCGCGCGTCCTTCATGCGAGCGAGGTCGCGCTGGAGCTGCGAGTAGTGCACGGCCATCTTGAACCCGAACGTGATCGGTTCCGCCTGGACGCCGTGTGTGCGGCCGATCATCGGCGTCATCTTGTGCGCCTTGGCGACCTTGCCGACCGCCTCCAGCAGCTTCTCGATGTCCTCGATGATGATGTCGCAGGCCTGCCGCATTCGCAGCGCGGTGGCGGTGTCCTCGATATCGTAGCTGGTGACGCCGTAGTGGACGTATTTGCCCTCGTCGCCGAGGTTCTCGGTTACGCACTTGACGAACGCGATCAGGTCGTGCGCGGTCTCCTTTTCGATCTCCTCGATGCGCTCGACAGAGAACTTCGCCCCGGCCTTGATCTTGTCGGTGACCCCGGCGGGGATGGCGCCGAACTTCTCCTGAGCCTCGCACACCGCGATCTCAACGTCCAACCAGCTCTGAAACTTGTTGCGTTCGCTCCAGATGGCCTTCATGCCCGGGAGCGAGTAGCGATCGATCATTGCTACCTCTTTTTCAACGCGAAAGCGCGAAAGTCAGAAACACGGAAAAGAATGGAGTCCCCTCATCCCTTCAGTGATTCTTTATGTCTCCGAATCGCCTCGCGCAGTTCGGGGTATTTGACGCTTAGTATCTGGGCTGCCAGGATGCCGGCGTTTTTGGCACCGTCGATGGCCACGGTTGCGACGGGCACGCCCGACGGCATCTGAACTATGGACAAAAGCGAGTCCATGCCGTTGAGCGCCTTGGATTGGGTTGGGACTCCTATGACGGGCAGCGGAGTCAGCCCGGCGATCACACCCGGCAGGTGCGCGGCCATGCCGGCGCCGGCGATGATGACCTCGAAGCCGTTGGCCTCCGCGTTGGTGGCGAACTCGAATACGCCGTGCGGGTTGCGGTGAGCGGAGATGACGAAGGTCTCGTTTTCCACACCGAACCCGGTGAGAGTGTCCGACGCGCCCTTCATGACCTCAGCGTCGGTCTTGCTGCCCATTATGATCGCTACTTTGCCTGCCATCCTAGCCCTTTCGAGAGAGAATCTCACAGCAGCCTTGCGCCTATGTCGCGGCGGAAGTGCGCATTGTCGAATGAGATCGCGTTGACTCCGGCGTAGGCGGTGTCGATGCAATCGCGATAGGACGTGCCCACGGCCGTCACACCAAGCACGCGACCACCCGACGTGACTATCTGTCCGTCCTTCGTTTCGGTGCCCGCGTGGAAGACTATCGATCCGGCCTGCTCGGCCTTCTCGATACCCGTGATGATCTTGCCCTTCTCGTAGTCTCCGGGATAACCACCGGAGGCCATCACAACGCACACAGCCTTCTTATCATACCAGTTAACAGGCACTCTGTCGAGCTTTCCGGCCGCCGTCGCGAGGCAGATTTCGGCCAAATCCGTCTCCAACAAGGGCAGCACAACCTGCGTTTCCGGATCGCCGAAACGCGCATTGAATTCGATCACTTTCGGCCCCTTGCTGGTCAGTGCCAGACCGCAGTACAGCACGCCTTTGTAGTGGATGCCCTTGGACTTGAGCGCCTTCAGTGTCGGACGTACTATGGTATCGATGACGGTCGTCTGTAGTTCGGTGGGGAGCGCAGGCACGGGGGAGTAGCAGCCCATCCCGCCGGTGTTGAGGCCGCCGTCGTTGTCATACGCCCGTTTGTAGTCCTGAGCCGGTGTCATCGGCACGAAGGTTTCTCCGTCCGCGAAGAACATGAATGACGCTTCCTGGCCGTCGAGATACTCCTCGATCACGAGGCGGTCACCGGAAGCGCCGAACGCGCGCTGCGTCATGATAGTGTCCACTGCCTGCAGCGCGTCCGCTTTGGTTGCAGCAACGAACACGCCCTTGCCTGCTGCCTCACCGTCGGCCTTGACCACGATCGGGTCGGTGGTCTTGGCGGCGATGGACTCGATGTAGTCCTGAGCCTTTGCGGGGTCGTCGAATACCTCGCAGCCGCCGGTGGGGATGCCGTTGTCGAGCATCAGCCGCTTCGCGAAGACCTTGCTGCCTTCCATCTGCGCGGCCTCTTTGTTCGGGCCGAAGACTGGCAGCCCTCGACGCTCGAACTCATCGACGATGCCGATGATAAGCGGGGATTCCGGGCCAATCACTGTGAGGTCGATGGACTGCTTCTCGGCGAAGTCGGCGATGGCTTTGATGTCCATCACGCTGCCCGGCACGCGCTCGGCAATACGCCCGATGCCGGCGTTCCCGGGCAGCGCATAGAGCTTGTCAACATCCTTCGATTGGGCGAGTTTCCAGGCCAGCGCGTGCTCGCGCCCGCCGCTGCCAACGATAAGTAACTTCAAATCATCCTCCGGACAATCACGAAAATACGAAATGGGCAAAATCTTGTTTCGGGATTTTGGCTATGCACAAAGATGAGGTCTGCGCTTCGCATTGCATGTGCACGGGCTGCCAAGTCTGAGCACATCCGAAATCCCGAAACAACGGATTTTGGCTATGCACAAAGATGAGGTCTGCGCTTCGCATTGCATGTGCACGGCTTGCCAAGTCTGAGCACATCCGAAATCCCGAAACAACGGATTTTGGCTATGCACAAAGGTGAGGTCTGCGCTTCGCATTGCATGTGCACGGGCTGCCAAGTCTGAGCACATCCGAAATCCCGAAACAACTGAAAACGGAACTTGATTCAGGGTCCACGCCTGGATGCTGAACTATCGTTGATTCCTGCGGAATCCACTGTCGTTCCGAGGGAATCAAGTTCAGCAAGACATTTCTCGAGCTATTCGTCAGCCCCTTCGTAGAGATTCTCGAACGACGCGAACTCCTTGACGAAGCCGACTTTGACGGTTCCAGTCGGGCCGTTACGATGCTTGGCGATCAGAATCTCCGTTACTTCGACGTTGCGCTTGCCATCGTCGTGACCGCCGTCGCGTCCGCGGACCTGCTCCGTATCCTCGACTTCCTTGATAACGTAGTAATCCGGCCGGTAGAGCATCATCACCAAGTCGGCTTCCGCTTCGATGGAGCCGGATTCGCGCAAGTCGCTCAGCATCGGCCGCTTGTCCTCGCGGCGTTCGACCGCGCGGCTGAGCTGCGAGAGCGCGATGACGGGTACGTGCAGTTCCCTGGCAAGGCTCTTGAGCCCGCGCGCGATCTCTGATATCTCCTGCACGCGGTTGTCGATATTCCGGTGCGAGCGCATCAACTGCAGGTAGTCTACGATCACCAAGCCCAGCCCGTGCTCGGCTTTGAGCCTGCGACACTTGGCGCGCATACCCAGGTGGGTCACCTCCGTCGAATCGTCGATGTAAATCGGCGCGCCGTAGAGCTTGTTCGATGCCTCCGCGATCAGTTTCCATTCGTCGTCGCCGAAGTACCCGGTGCGCAGGCGATGGGCGTTGGCCCTCGCAAGGGTGCAGACCATTCTCTGAACCAGCTGCTCGGCGGACATTTCGACGCTGAAAATCGCTACCGTGTGGTTGTCGTTGGTGGCGGCGTGCAGCGCCATGTTGAGCGCGAGCGCGGTCTTTCCCATCGATGGGCGTGCGGCAATGATCACGAAGTCCGAGGGCTGCAGACCGGATGTCATATGATCGAGCTTGTGGAAGCCTGTCGCTACTCCGCTCGCTTCGCCCTTCTCGTGATAGCGCTTCTCTATCCACTCCCAGGTCTGATTGACCAGAGGCGTGATCGGGCGGAAGTACTCGCCGATTCTGCGCTGCGCGACGCCGAAGACGAGCCGCTCCGCCTCGTCGGTGATGCTGTCGATTTCGGTGTCCTCGTTGGTCGCGAGGCCGATGATCTGTGTGCCCGCGGAGATCAGCTTGCGCAGGATCGATTTCTGCTCGACGATCTTGGCGTAGTACTCGACGTTCGCCGCGGTCGGGACGGAGTTCACCAGCGACATAAGGTATTCGGTCCCGCCGCAGTCTTCGAGCTTGCCGCGCTTGCGGAGTTCCTCCTGGAGCGTAATAAGATCCACCGGCTCGTCGCGTTCCGCCAGCGACACCAGCGCATCGAAGACCTCCATGTGCGCCGGTCGGTAGAAATCCTCGGCCGCAAGGATTTCCATTCCCTTTTCCAGCGCGCTGCGCTCCAGCATCATCGAACCGAGCGTGGATTGCTCAGCTTCGAGATTCTGCGGTGGGACCTTGTCGATTGGCGAGAGCTGAGTAGCCATCGTTACTCCGCGACGACTTCGACGGAGATTGTCGCCGACACGTCGTGGTGGAGCTTGATCGAGGCCTCGTGCGTGCCGGTCGTCTTGATCGCGTCGGCGACGTGTATGCTGCGCTTGTCGAGCTTTATGTGATGCTGCTTGAGCAGCGCATCGGCGATGTCCTGGTGGGTGATGGAGCCGTAGAGCTTGGTGCCGGTTCCGGTCTTGCCCTTGACCGTGACCTTCGTGCCCTTCAGCCGCTCGGCAATTTCCTTTGCCTCGGCGAGCTGGTGCTCAAGCTTGAGTTCGAGCATCTTCTTCTTTGTCTCGATCTGTTTCATCGCGCCTGCATCCGCCGCGGTTGCGAGCTTGCGCGGGAACAGGAAATTGCGCGCGTAGCCTTCGGCCACGTTGACGACCTGCCCAGCCTTGCCCAGGTCTTTGACGTCTTTGCTGAGAACAACCTTCATAAGTGCACTCCTGGCAATCAGCTATCGGCTCTCAGCATCAGCTCCGACGGCTGACAACTGAGAACTCGATGCTGGCAGCTATCTTGAAAAATGAATCCCGGCAAACACATCCGGTTTGTTGTTGATTGCATTGCTCCAACCGCCGTACAGGCCGAACCCGTTGCGAAATGTCAATACGCCTCGCAGGTCGTATTCGGGATCGTTGGGACGGAAGCCATCAGCCGACAGCAGGAACGAGTTGCCGATTCTTTGATCTATGCCGAACCCGACGCGGGAGGCGTAGATCCCACCGCGCAGCGCGGTCGTGTCCGCGAGGACGTATCCGCCCTGAATGTTCGCGCGAGTGGTCTCGCCGATGTTGAACGCTCCGAGGCGATAGAACGAAGGCGCCCCGCTGCCGAACGTGTAGTTGGCGTCGAAGCGGTAAGTGCCCTGGGTCGTGTTCCATAGGGAATCGGTCGCGAGGCCGTAGTTCGGAATCGATGCTTTGCGGACGGGGCCGCTGCCGAGGCCACTGATCTTGCGATTCAGGTTGCACAGAAGCGCGTTGGCCTGAGCGGTCGCATCCGCCGCGTTCTTGATCGTTGCCTTTATGTTGGCTTTGACCTCCGGATCAGAGGTGATCTCCTTGACGTTCGCGCTGGTTGCGTTGAGATTGCCCATCATCTCCTGCGCCTGCTGCATGGACGCGTCAACCTTGGTGAGCGTGCTGTCGATCTTGCTCTCGTAGCCTGTGGCGCTGCCGTGCAGGTCGGACATGATGCCCTTCGCCTCGATGATGGTCTCGTTAAGGTTGTCCATCGCGTCCTTGGCTTTGACGAGCATCTCCTTTGCATTGGGCTCCGCGTCGCTCTTGACGAACTTGTCGAGCTCGGCCGTGATCTTCTCTACGTTGCCGGTAGCCTTGGCGACGTTCGTCAGTGCTTTCTTGAACTCCGGCGAGGAATCACATATCAGGCCCTGGGCAGTCTGTATGAGGCCGTTTGCCGACTTCGCCGCCAGGTCCATCTGCTTGATTGCGTCGTTGAAATAGGCCAGAGTCTGCTTGTTGCCGAGCACCGAGTTGAGGCCGGCGGCCGAAGTCTTGAGCTGCGTTACCAGGTTGTCTACGTCCTTGATCATCCTGTCGTAGTTGACGGGTTCCTTGCCGGCGACACGCATGTTGTCTTTCAGGCACTTGCGCTCAGAGCCGGGGATGATCTCGACGTAGTTGTCGCCGATGAAAGCACCGGTCGTGATGCTGGCCTGGGAGTCCACGGGCACGCAGGTGCCGTTCCAGATGTTCATATCCACGCGCGCCTGGCTGTTTTTCGTCAGCCGGATATCCGAGACCTGGCCGATCTTGACACCCGCCATGCGCACGTCAGCGCCTTTGTCGAGCTTGCGGACGTCCGTGAATACCGCGTAGACCGGATACCAGCCGGTGCCGAGCATGTAGCCGCGAAGGAACCAGTACATGCCGATCATGACAACGATCGCACCAAACACCAGCAAACCGACTTTTGCCTCGTTTCTCAGCAGCAAACTGCAATCACCCCTGTCGAACTCAATGAGTTATCTGTATGGGGCCCTCTGTGGAGCCGCTCATGAACTGCCTGACTGCGGGGTCGTCGGAGTTCTCCATTTCCTCCGCCGTACCCACCGCTATTATCCTGCCTCGATGCAGCATCGCGATCCTGCTTGCGACGCGCTTGATCGTCGGCACGTCGTGCGTAACGACAACCGACGTCACGCCGACCTGGTCGCGCGTCTTGATTATCAGGTCCGCGATCGTTGCCGACGTGATCGGATCCAGCCCGGCAGTCGGCTCGTCGTACAGGACTATGTCCGGCTCCATCGCGAGCGCCCGCGCGAGTCCGACCCGCTTCTGCATTCCCCCCGACAGCTGTGAAGGCATCAGCGTTTCCGTTCTCGGCAGTCCGACCATAGACAGCTTCGCGCGGACTATCTCGGCTATGGCCTCCTCGGTCGGATGGTTGTGCCGGCGGAGGCCGAAAGACACATTTTCGTATACGTTGAGCGAATCGAACAGCGCCGCGTACTGGAACACCATTCCGATCCTGCGGCGGACCTTGTCGAGGTCATCTTCAGGCATCCGCGCGATATCCGTGCCTTCGATCATCATCTGCCCGCCGGTCGGCCTCTGCAGGCCGGCCATGCACTTGAGCAGCGTGCTCTTGCCCGCGCCGGACATTCCCATGACCGCCATCGTTTCGCCCTTTTCGACGGTCAGGTCCACCCTGCGCAGGATCGAGTGGCCGCTGATCCTGTATGACAACTGCATCGCTGCTATCACGGGTGTGCCGTCCTGCCGCCGAACATCACGTAGGCCAGGAAGAAGTTCAGGATGTAGATCATCACGATAGAGATGACTACGGCGTTGGTCGTGGACTTGCCCACGCCCGTGGCTCCTCCCGTGGTCTGCAGCCCCTGCTGGGCACCCACAACGACGATCACGATCGCGAAGAAGATGGTCTTCACCAGGCCCATCTCGACATCGTACGGCACCACCTGGCTCTTGAGCGTGCTGATGAAACCGCCGCTCGCCACGCCGTTGACCACTGCCACTATGTAGCCGCCCAGCGTGCCGATTACGTCGGCGAGCGCCGTGACGGCGGGAAGCACCACGATCGCTGCCAGCAGCCTCGGCACCAACAGGTATCGGATTGGGCTCACCGCCAGGGCGCGAAGCGCGTCTATCTGCTCGGTCACCTTCATGCTGCCGATCTCCGCCGCTATCGCGCTGCCGGACCGAGCCGCAACGACGACCGCCGCCAGCACCGGCGCTATTTCGCGGGTAATCGAGATGCCGACCACTCCGCCGGTGTAGCTGCCGACCCCCCACTTCACGACGAGCTGTGACATGTAGAGGGACAAGACCGCGCCCGAGAAAGCGACCGTTATCAGCACGATTGGCAGCGATGCTACGCCGATGAAAGCCATCTGAGCTACCGTGTCGCGCAGGTCGATCGCTCCCCGGAGGATGAACCGAACCGCTGAGCCCAGCAGCATGGAAGTCTCGCCGATGAACTCGAAAAACTTGGTGAGTGTTCGGTAGGTCAGCTCCCCAGGTACGGAAACCACCGCCGCAAGCTCGTCGCCCACGTCGTGGAGGATTTCGCTCACGACATCGCCCGGCCTGTCTGAATGCCTGTTAGGGTCGTGTCTCATTCTCTCCGGCCTGGTGAAAGCGAGGTTTGGGACGCCGTTTGGCGGCCAGTCAAAGTATACCTGACAGGTCGGACCCTGTCAAACTGACCCAGGGCCGATTTGAGCGTTACTGACCGTATCCCGGAGGCGTGCCCGAGGTAGTAATGGGCGAGGGCGGCTTGTTGATCCAGCCCCTTGGGCGGCGATCTGTCTCGGTCTCAATGATGGAGCGCATCTACTCGTGACTCCTCAACCGGTCATCTTCGCGCTGTGTCGGCGTCACGCCCAGCTTCTTCATCAGGGGCCCTATGGTCAGGCCCTGCACGACCACTGAGAACGCGACTATCGCAAACGCGACGGTGAGCACCGCCTCGCGATGTGGTAGACTGCGGGGCAGGCCAAGCACGAGCGCAAGCGCAAGCGCGCCTCGCAGACCGCCCCAGAAGAGCACGTGCTGTGTCTTCGCAGGGACCGCAAGCTTGGATCGCCGGAAAAGGAAGCAGCACGAGTATACCGATACCGCGCGGCCGCCGAGAACCAGCAGGACGCCTGCAGTCGCGAGCGCGAGCGTGTGCACGAAGCTTATGCTCGCCTCGCGCACACCGATCAGCAGGAATACGAGGGAGTTCGCGGCGAACGCTATGTATTCCCAAAACGACTCGACTGCTACTCGTCCGCGATCGCTTATCGAGCCCAGCGAACTGGAGTTGCCGATTACTACGCCGGTCGTGAGGGTGGCCAGTACACCGGAGAGCCCGAAGTGCTCGGCAACGAGAAATGAGCCATAGGCCGCGACTGTCGTGAATGTGATTTCAACCAGGTGGTCGTCGGTGCGCCCCGATATGAGCAGCACGATTCCCGCGACGAGCCCGCCGCATATGATGCCGCCGATGACAGTGACGAAGAACGTTCCGGCGACGGTCGGCGTCGCGATTGGGCCGCCTGTCGCGATCGTGAGTGCTATGCCGAAGAGAACGGCGGCGGTGGCGTCGTTGAACAGGCTCTCTGCCTCGACCAGCAGCCTCAAGCGGCCGTGGACGTTGAGTTCTTTGAATAGGGCGATCACTGACACGGGATCGGTCGCGGCTATGAGCGTGCCCAACAGAATCGCAGCTTGCCAGGGCCAGCCTACAATGAAGTGCATGCCCGTCGCTGTAACGCCCGCGGACAGAAGCACGCCGAGGGTCGCCAGGACCAGGATGACCAGAAGGTCCTTGCGCAGCTCCTGCCACGAGATGTAGAGCGCGGCCTCGAATATGAGTGGGGGAAGGAATGTCTTGAAGACGAGGTCCTTGGTCAGCTCGACACCGGTGCTGACAGGCAGGAGGGCCAGCGCCCCGCCGGCGATCACAAGTCCGACTGTGTAGGGCAGTCGGAGCCTTCTAGCGACCATTGCGACTATTGCAGCGATCAGCAGCAGGGTTTCTATGCGTTCGATGCCCATCAGAACCCTTTCAGTCGGAGTCTCACAGCGGGAGTCGCACGACCTGGCCGGTCCCGGCGGAGATATCAGCCCCCTCGCACATTCCTATTGCGCGCCGGCCCTGTTCGCCCGGAATTTTGGGTTCGGCGCCGGTTCTGATCGCGTCGAGGAATTCGCCGAGTTCGCGCTGATGGGGGTCAGGGACGTCGCTGGAGTCGAGAGTCTCGGGCTCGCCGCTTGCTCGCTGAATAATGGCTTCTCCAGGCGCGTGGCCGAAGAAGATAGCGCCGTTCTCGCACAGGATCTTGGTGTGATATCGGCCGATCTTTGCGCAGAAGCTGGCGTGCAGGGAGCCGATGCCGCCACCCTCGAAGCGGACTATTGCGAACAGCTCATCGTCGAAGTCATACGCGTTAGCGCCGAAATGGCCGGACTGCGCGTAGACGGATACAGGTTCGCCAAGGACGTACGCCATGAAGTCCAGTTCGTGTACGTTGACCTCAGGCAGCATACCTCCGGTCTTGGCCTTTGAGGTGCGCCAGTCGCCGCGGCCGGGGGAGTTGTTGATCCGGTCAACCTCGATGGCGAACGGCTTGCCGAGCTCGCCGGAGTCGATTATCTGCTTGGCCTTGGCGAAGTTGCCTATGTAGCGCAGCACTTGCCCGACCATCAGCTTGACGCCAGCCTGCCTGGCGGCGGCGATCATGGCATCGCAGTCGGCGACGCAGAGCGCCATTGGTTTCTCTGTGAATATATGTTTGCCCGCGTGGGCCGCATCGACGGCCATGGAGGCATGGAGGTAGTTGGGCGTAGCTATGATGACGGCATCTACCGCGGGATTGTCCAGCGCCTCGTGGTAGTCTGTTAGGGCCCGGTCAGGCGAGAATGCCTCGGAGGCTGCGGAGAGCCGCGCCTCATCTATGTCGCAGCATACGGCAATACGGGCGGTCCCGAGCTCACCGAGCGATTGCCCCAGTTTCGTTCCCATGCCACCGCAGCCGATAAGCGCTACCTGGATCCGGTTGTCCATGTTGTCCCGTGCCTCTCCCTTTTTTGAATGACGTGGTAAGCTGCTTGCTACCCAGTTTTGCCCTATTGTAGCACAAGACCGGCCCGGAACCAGGGCTGGGGAGTGCGAAAACGGTTGACAAAAAACCCGCGTCCTTGGTATAATCCTTTCGTTAAACGCTCCTCGGTAGCTCAATTGGCAGAGCACTTGGCTGTTAACCAGGGGGTTCTTGGTTCGAGTCCAAGCCGGGGAGCCAAACTTATAATTCAAAACTATCTCTCAACCATTTGACCCTGTCAGCGACGCTGGCGGGGTTTTGTTGTTTTCCGAGCACAGCTTACTTCTTCCCAGCGATTTTGGAAGCTGCAACTTGTTGACCTGCTCAGTCTGGAGTTGCCACATTTTGCCCCCCGATTCTCTGTTGGATGGGTTATTCTCTGAATTCTCGTTGACTCAGCCAAAATAGGTCAACAAGATTTTACGCTCAGAAATGTGACATGACAGTGAACGGTTCGATTCCCAAGCGGAGTGCAAATGGGAATCGAACAGGAGAAGCTCAGATCGGCAATGTGGGAGATGAAGAGTGCGTTCGCTAGACCGGTATCTCGGCGGTGCCTGGAACTCTGGCGTTGTGGGATTATGGACGATGCTTCTTCGGGGAGATCAGACAGCGTTGCTCCTCCCACGAAAGCGGCAAGGGCTTTACCATCAGGTCTTTGAAAGTCAGACCATCGGGTTCACGTCCTTCCATTATGGCATCGATTATGTCCGGGGCAAGGAGCGCAAGTCCCATCATTCTGGTCACGAAAGACTTGTCCACGCCTACCTTGTTCGCGAGTTCCTCTATTGTGCCGTATCTGCCGGAAAGAAACAGATCGTTCCAATGCCAGCCTCGTGCGACCGCTGCAGCAAGAGGGAGGTTACGGTCGTTACCGGCCGATGTAACACTCTCCAGTCCTTCCGGGACTATTATCAGCTTCCTTCCGCCGCGCCGTTTCATCTTCATCGGGATTCTGACGCTGATGGATTCGCTATTCTTCTCAAGTGTTATGCCAGACATTCCTCTTCCTCCGGCTTTTTCATCTCTGATATTATCGAGTGAATTCCGCCTGTGCGAATGCGCACGTCGAGGTCGTTCTCGTAAACACTTACCTGTTCGACTAAAGTCCGGACTATGCGCGACCTCTCGGCGGGAAAGAGTTCCTCCCATACTCCGCCGATCTGCCGCAGGGCCTCGGCTACTTCGGCTTCTGTTACGGCTACATCGGCGGACATCCGCTCATCGGCCTGCTCTTCGAGTATCAGCTCCTGTGTTGCGAAGTACGTCTGCGCTATCATCTCAGGCGACCTGAATATCGTCTTGAGCTGACCTATTACGGCATCCTCTATCTCCCCTGCAGCGACTGTCTTCACGGGACATGTGTCGTAACCGGCTTTTGAGGCTTTGACGCAGAGGTAATAGCGGTAGGTCTTGCCCTTGCGTCTGGTGTATGTGGGGTACATCGAATGATCGCAGTGACCGCACCGGATAATCCCCTTCAAGAGCGCGGGGACTTTCTCGGAGACCCTGCTTCCGACTCTGCCGTCGTGTTGGATCATCGCATGCGCTCTGTCCCAAAGAGCCTGTGTTACTATTGCTTCATGCTCGCCGGGATATATCTTCTCCTTGTGCTTTATCTGACCGATGTAGACAGGGTTTGCGATTATCCTGTAGATGGCTGGGCCGTCCCAGGCTTTGCCGGGTCTGAACTTGCTTTTTCTTGTCGTCCACGACTTGGTGGTAATACCTTTCGCGTTGAGTTCTTTCGCGATGGTCTGCCCGGAGCCTATTTCCGCGAACCGCTTGAAGATGTTCCGCACTATCTTTGCTTCGTGCGGGTTTACTACCAGCTTATGCGTTTCCGAATTCACATCATAGCCGAGCACTGGGGTGCCGCCTGTGAACTTGCCTTTTCGTTTGGCTCCGGCTATCTTGTCGCGGACTCTCTCGGCTATTATGGCGCGCTCAAACTCGGCGAACGACAGCAAAATGTTCAAGACCAGCTTTCCCATCGCTGTGCTGGTGTTAAAGCTCTGGGTGATTGAGACGAATGATACGCCGCGCTGGTCGAAAACCTCGATGAGCTTAGTGAAGTCCAAGAGTGAACGAGAGAGTCGGTCGACCTTGTACACAAGCACAAGGTCGACCATACCGGCTTCGATGTCGCTCATCAGCCTCCGCAGGGCCGGACGCTCCATATTCGCCCCGGTGAAACCGCCATCGTCGTACATCGTTGGAATAACGATCCAGCCCTCATGACGCTGGCTTACGGCGTATGCCTCGCATGCCTCACGTTGGGCGTCAAGGCTGTTGAACTCCTGTTCCAGACCCTCGTCAGTACTCTTGCGTGTATAGATCGCGCAGCGGATGCAGGGCGCGCTGATTGATGCCTTTCTCATACTTCGACTCCTTTTTTGGCCGTGTCGTTTCTGAAGCCAAAAAAGGCCCGGCCGTTCCAATGGGAGCCTGTTATGGCCTTGGTAACCGCTGTCAGCGACCGGTATTTCTTTCCTTCATACTCAAAGCCGCCGGGGACTACTATCACCTCATAGCGTCTGCCGTTCCAGTTGCGAACAAGCCGGGTCCCCGATACCGGCATATCCTGCCTGCGCCTCTTCTTTCGCTGGGTTTGTCTTGTGGTGCGGTCGCAACCGTTTTCGTCGAAGCCATAGGTATCGAGTACCTCTCGCATCTTTGCCTGCGTTGCCTCCGACAGACTGCCGTAGGCAAGCTCCTGTATTCGGTGCGCCAACCGTTTTATGATGAACGTTCTGTTGTAGGCGGGCGGTGCGCCGCCATAAAGCATTGCCCATCGCCCCTTGAGTTCATCATAGGACAGGTTTTGCAGATCCGCGATCTGCCGTAAAACAGAGTCTTTCATTCTCACTTCCTCAGTCTGAGTGCGACAGGCAGATTCCATCCGGCTGCGTTACTTCTTCTTAGCAGCGGCAGCTCGGCGCATCTGTGCGAGAGTCTTTCCCTGTGTCCACTGCACGTGCGGCCGGTCGACTATGCTCTTAAAGTCGCCGCCCCACTCAAGGCCGGACTCACGCGCTATCTTGCCGAACGTCGCCCATGGGCCGTCCCACGTGACCTTGCCATTGATGATAAACACATAATCCGCAGCAAGCCCCCAGTTGTGCCAACTGTAACCTCCGCGGGCGTTGGTTACCTTCTTACCGGGCTTGGTCCGGCCCTGGTCGTAAAGGCGATTCTGTTCTTCAATGGACCTGTAACCACAGGTGAGCATTACCTTGATGCCGTTTGCGGCGAGTTTCTTTTCAAAGAGCGTAAGTTTTGCCGCAAACTCAGGGTTCAGACCTTCGCGTGAGGCGCTCATAGTTTCTCACCTCTCGCACTCGAGTTAGATGAATGAACGCTCGAATTCGCCGAAGAGTCAAGTCTCTTTTCAGAGAACGAGCGGGTGCCCCTGGCCTGCCTGCGTTTTGCGCGCATGATTCCGGCGGCCAGTATTCCGGCAGCCTCAGATATCCGTTCGGGCATGGTGATCTGCTGGGAATAAGTCCGGCTTTGCATGTTTCCACCTCGCGGTAAGTTTCCGAGGGCCATTAAAAAGCTCCCCTACTTAGTTATTTACTATCGCAATCCACGAAGTGTCGGGCAACGGGTGCAGGTCCGAGACCATTGGCACACTAATTGTCAATAATGAGTGACGCTTGTGTATATCAAAAACCGCGTTGATGCATGGAATAATTAGCTATGTCCTGCCTGCCCGCTGGGCATTATGGGCGGCGGAAACCCGTAGTGCAAAATCAGCTAACCAAGGAAGGGCAGCGTATGGCAATTCATGCAGCAAAGTATTTGTCGCGCGCGGGCGACCTCAAGACTATTTCCCCGAAATACCTGGCGCGGCTCCTCTCGCCCTATGCGGGGTTCCTCTCTTCAAGGGGACTCGACTTATCGAGGATTGACGCAAATGTGAACGCCATAGACTATGCGGCACTCATGCGTCTCCTGATTACATCAGATCCCAGCATGCCCTGCGAACTCATAGACTCTCTGCACTGCATTCGTGAGGTGGCGACGCCGGAAGCGATGGAGTATCTACTGCAGGAGGCCGGAATACATGGAGTTCCTATTGATGATCCCGACCTCTCACCGGCCGACCTGGCTGTACAGGTATGGCTTCATGACAGAAGCATCCTTGAGCACATATACGCGCAGCAGTTCCTGATAAAGCCCTGCACTCTCGTCTACTTCCAGGAGAGCAATCGAAGCGGCGCGGAGTTCAGGGGTCTGTCTCCGAGTATCATAAGGGCTTTTGAAGGCGATCTCGATGAGCGGTTCAAAAGAAGCCACGGTCGAGGCTGTCGAGTTTTTGTCTACCCTCAGCAGGACGGCATCTGGTTCCTTATCTGGCACGGCGCGCCGATCAAGCGCGAGGGATGTGTCACAAACGGAGAGCCATCGTGTATATGCTACCGACCTGAACGATATGATGTGCTTATCTACCAGCCTGCTGCAAGGGAGTTGCAGATCGATGCCGACGTCGCGGTGGAAAGGGAAGTCTACCGCAGGTATTTCGGCCGCCATTTCTTCGGCGATGAGCATCATTTTCCCGGCACGGCAATCTACACACTCGATCCTCTGAGAACTGACGGCGAGCGGGCGCTGGTCTGTTCGGACGTCGAGGGGATGGAGCTTGTGACGCTGTGCAGAATCGAGTTTGTTATAGGCGGCATGTTCAGAAGCACGGAGATAAGAAAGGCGGAGGACGTTTTTGCAGCGATTAAGGCCGGTGAGGCCAGAGAAATACCGCACAACGCCAGGCTGAGCGAGGGAGGATTCAGCATCAGGTTTTCCGACTCAAATGTGCCCCGCGAGGTCGCGCTTCGGCCGTCGAACATGGTCTACTACCAGCGTGACAGCGACCGCGTAATGGTAGAGCCGTGGCTAAGACTGCGCGGGTTTGTGCAGCGCGGCCACTTGCTGTTTGTGTTTCTGCTTGGCTTTGTATACTGCTGGCTGCACGATATCGATGCGGTCCTGTCCTGCCTGCCCGACGGGATTACGTGAGGATGGCGTGCGATGACTCTGGTCCGGAGGCAAGAACAATGAAACAAAAGAGTTTTTGGTCGGCTTGTGAGATGATCATCGGGCCAGCGGCGGTAGAACTTGAATGGAAGCAACTCGCGGGCGAGGAATACGAGGGCGCGAAGGTGTTCCTCAGACCGATGCAGGAACTCGCCACACGCTACCCATGCATGCGGTCATATATATGCGGATGCGATCATCGGGTTGTGATTCACAGCGAGGACGACATAGTCGGGGTCTGCACGTGCAATCCGCAGGCATGCGAGACGTTTCGACTGACCAAATCTGACATTATCATTTATGAACTCGACCGACCGATGCTTCACAGGACAATTGTTGAGGCCTTGTCGCTGGAGCCTGCCGAAGTCGAGATTCCCAATGTGCGCTGGACTACTCAGATGGGCTATTACTCGCCTCGGTTGGGCGTGAGGTGTCCCGTGGTTCTGACGATCCAGACGGAGCCTGCAGATTACCGCAGCGTTATTTCTGTGCTGGCTGCCAGGAATTCGGAACCGTTCATCATCATAGCGCCTACCGTCAATCTGCTTCCGCCGGATGTTCTGGAGATACTGAGCTTGAGGAAATCCGCGCTGTTCACCCTTTCGGATATACTGACAATGGACGGCAGCGAAAAGATAGTGGCGAGCCCTTCGTGCAACGTTATGCTTGTCCGTTTCTGCAGCCGAGCTTTAGGCGGTGGTCTTCTATCGCTGAATGATGTGTTCTTCTACTCCCAGGACTTCCATTGTGTACTGGTAAATGATCGTGAGTTCACTCTCACCTCTACGCAGTCTCAGGTCATCCAAATCCTATGCGAAGCCTACCGGAACGGTACTCCCGATGTCGGCAAAGATTACATAATGGAGGAGATAGGCTCCTTGTGTGATCGACGGCTCAGGGACGTTTTTTGCAGAGACCAAGAAGCGTTCAAATGTCTGATCCGGCCGGGCAAGAAGCGCGGCACCTACCGACTCAATATCTAGCGGCTAACTCCCTCTCCCGACACTTCTCAACATTCTCCGGTAAGTAATCAGTGGAGGTACTACAATAAGCCTGCCTCCCCAACCGGAGATGAAGATGAAATTTCCATTATTAGCAACATTACCCGAATGCCTCCACATACGCTACCACTTTTGCACCCCCTCGCCCTGCTATCCTGACTGTAGAGATAGATGCAAGGGAGGTTCACATGAGCGCACCGAGACCTCAAGTATCGCTTTCACACTCTGAACGATACCTGCTCCAGCTAATGCAGGAGATCCATTACGGCAGGATCGAGGGCCTTATTGTTCGCGGCGGCGAGCCGGTCATCGAGCCGAGCACGAAGGTGCTCAAGGATATAAAGCTCGATCTGCATGCAAGAAGAACGCCGATCATCATTGACCGTGACTACCAGGACAAGGCACAGGTAATGGAGATGTTGCGGCAGTTCCACAGACTCGGCGACGGTGTCGTGCAGACTCTGGAAGTCCACAATGGGCTGCCGTTTCGGATGCAGATAGTGGAGACGGTGCGAGTGTGAACCTCTATGAACCGATGTATATGGGCCAACGAGATCGACAGGTTTGCCTGCGAGATATACCGCAGGCACTGGGACGATGGGACGCTGTGCCAGGGAGATATCCGGGATGTGCTCGACGAGCTTGAACCAGAGAGCCTGGGGACAATCGACGTTGTTTGCGGAGGAGATCCATGCCCTGCACGTTCCCTGGCCAGAGGGAATAGGCCCAGCAAGCATCCCGATTTGTCCGGATACTTCCTTGCCGTGGTCGGGCGACTTCGCCCATCGTGGGTGGTCCGCGAGAATGTTTGTGCACCAGATGTTGTCAACTTTGCTGCCGGGCTGGAGCTGCTCGGATACGGAATCGCTGTTGTCGCGCTCGACGCTCGTGATTTCACAGGTCAGAGTCGCAGGCGGCAGTTCTGTATCGGATGCCCTTCTTCCTTGCGCACCGGATTCGAGCGAGCTGTATCTGACGCCGCAGATGGTTATGGGTTTGCTGCGTCGCGCGTGGAAGAGGAAACGCCCATTGCAGCGTGTCTTACTGCGCACCCCAACCGGGTGGCTGCGGAGGACACTTACTGTTACGAGCCGGAACGGGGTCTACGAATGCTCGATCCGACCGAATGCGAATCCCTGCAGGGGTTCCCCAGAGGCTGGACTTCTGGACTATCTCGCTCGCGCCGTAGAATCCTCGTTGGAAACGCAGTGAACGTGTTAGTAGCCAGATGGCTCGCGGAGCGGGTCATGGAGACAATCGGCGGAGAGTTTACATTCGCAGAACTATTTGCCGGGATTGGAGGGTTCCGGCTGGGCTTTGAGACAGCCAAGCTGATCAGGCATTAAGATGCCATCGGAGTCGGAAGCTGGCTTTGAAAAAAGTTTCACCACATCGCATGCGGTTCCGGTAGATATACGACTGGGTCCGGGATAGCTCAGGGCATTCTCGGGACCTCAAAGACAGACAATTCAAGACATTACACGAAAATGACTGACCGCGCGGCGGAGGTCGTTGTGGGTGTCGCCACTCTTGGCGTCATCGCAATGCCTCCGCCTTTTTGTAAGCGGCACCCACAGCGATCTCCTCGCAAGTCGAGGAGGACAAAATGGGTGACATACCGAGCAATGGAAATTTCGATGATTATGCAATCACGTATATCAGGCTCAAAGTCAGGCAGCTAATCAAGAGATGTGGGTTCAGAGCGTCCGACCGCGATGATCTGGAACAGGAGATCGCGCTGCACCTGTTTGAGCACCTGCAGGAACACGATCCCGAGCGAGGCACTGTGAAGACGTTCATTGCCTGCGTCGTGGAGAACAAGGCTCGAACGATGATCCGCAGGAACAAGCGTGTCGACAGCAACGCCACTTTTGAGTTTTCTCTAAATGAGGAGATTCCCGAAGAAGACGGTTTCGGCGTCATGCAGCGAATGGAGGCAATAGATCGAGAGGATTACCTGCTGGGAGCGGGCCTGCTTTCCCGTCCAAAACTGGAATTGCTCGAAATGCGGCTGGACATCGAAAGAGTCGTCAGTAATCTGCCGCCAGCACTCAAGGATATCTGTGAGGGTCTGAAGACTCAGACTGTGACACAGATATCTGCCGCGACAGGCGCGTCCCGCCAGCAGGTCTACGACGCTATCCGTAAGCTCAGAGGCATCTTCGATGAGGCCGGGCTGAAGGACTATCTCTGAAACAATCCCGACACTTCGTGGATTGCGATAGTAAATAACTAAGTGTGGGGCCGGAGTTTTGTGGAGGTCAGATCCGGTCCCCGGCGCGCCAAACATCAACCTCCCAACCAACCAAACGGAGGCAACAATGAATCGCCTGGTATACAACTACAGCTTCTCAAAGCACATCCCCGTGGATGATCTCGAGGACTCGCTTATGATAGCGGCTCTCGCTGCGGAGGCTCTGCACGGACGCGCCGCAATGAAGCAGGATGCATATTTCTGCCTGGACAAGAAAGCCCGGACATGTGTCGTCGACGCCGAGACACCGGTGGGCTGCGACATCGCGAAAATACTCTCCACGTTTGTCACAAAGGGCTACGGCGAGTCTTCGTTCAAGATCGAGCGGGTCGAGGAGCATCCCGGAAACCGAAAACTGCTCTGTGCCATAGGAGCCATACTGTGAGCGAGATGGTCGTGACGACATACTCGATGTGGAACCTGTTCCGCAACTGCCGGAAGGCCTGCGAGTGGCGATACATCAAAGAGCTTGTGCCGATCCAGCGCGATCATAACCTCTCGTTCGGCTCGCTCGCTCACGAGTGCCTGGAGAAATGGCACCGCAGACGCGACCTTGCCGAAGTGCTGGATCATATCGACAAGTCATTTCCGAACAGGCACAGCGATGACGGGCAAAAAGCCGACTGGCACCTTGCTACAGCCATGATGACCGGGTATGCGTCAACGTACCCGGTCGAGGATTTCGATGTGGTCTTCCTTGAGAAGACATTCGATGGGAAGATCACAAACCCCGCGACCAGCGCCCTGTCTCGCAGCTTCGTGCTTGCTGGCAAAGTCGATGGCATCGTCTGCATCGACGGCAGGTTCTACCTCCTTGAGCACAAGACCGCGTCTCAACTCGACGGCGATTACCTCGAAAGGCTGTGGACCGATTTTCAGGTGACGCTCTACGCTCATTACGTCGAGCAGGTTTTCGGCATCAAGATCGCCGGGATTATCTACAACGTTCTGGTAAAGGCACGTCTGCAGCAGGGCAAGGGTGAGACCGAAGCAGAGTTCGAAGCTCGCAGAGCAGAACTGCTTGCCAAGTCCAAGACCGGCAAAACTACAGCCACGCGCAAGGTGCCGGAATCCGATGCCGATTTCCAGGGTCGGCTTATAGCGAAGTATACCGAGCCTGGGATGTTCCACCGGGAGACACTTTATGTCTCTCGCGACCAGTTTGAGACCCTGCAGGCTGACCTCTGGGAACTTACCCAGCAATTGCTCGACTGTCGCCGGCGCGGAGTGTTCTACCAGAACACGTCCTACTGCTTCTTCTACCATCGGCCGTGTGCATACTTCGCTCTGTGTCGTTCGGGCGGAAGCCCGAATGTGATCGAGAACTTCTATGAGCACAAACCGGCACATGAAGAGCTGCGCGAAGAGAGCGACGCAGGCGAAGAGCAGCCGATATTCTGAACTTATGGAGAAAGATGATGCTTCTACCAACTCAAAAGACGCCGCCAAAACAAACGCTGTCGGATCAGACAGTGCTCATATACGGGCCGACGAAGATAGGCAAGAGCGAATGGTGTTCCAATGCCGAGAGTGCTCTTTTCATCTCGACCGAGCCGGGACTGAACTCACTTGAGGTATATCAGGTGCCGGTTGCCACATGGGACGAACTGCTTGCGGTGTGTGCGGAGATCGCGGATGGCAGCCACTCGTTTAAGACTGTCATCATCGACACGGTCGATAATGCCTACAAGATGTGCTGTGAGTATGTCTGCAAGAAATACGGCGCGGAGCATGAGTCCGACATCGGCTACGGTAAGGGCTACTCAATCACGAACAATGAGTTCCACCGGGTGATTAACAAGCTCGCGTTCCTGCCCTGCGGCCTGTACCTCGTTTCACATTCTCAGGAAATTGAGATAGAGACCCGCACAGGCAAATACACCAAAACCGTCCCCACGCTGCCGGAGAAAGCCCGAAAGATTGTGCTTGGTCTGGTGGACATTATCCTCTACTGCGACATTGAGATCGCGCCCGGACCAGACGGAAAACAGACGGCTCGGCGCGTAGTGCGGACAAAGCCGCATGTTCACTACGAGGCCGGGGACAGGACGAAGCGTCTGCCCGATGTCATCGACCTCGATTACAACAAGTTCGTCGAGGCATACAACGCCGGAACGGATGCAAAGAAACCCACGAAGGAGGCTGCTAAATGAGTAGTGACTATGACACCACCGGCATAGGCGACATCGATCTTGCTCAGTTCGACGACGACTTTGCCGAAGCGGAAGTTGAAGAGCGTGAGTTCGAGGATGTGCCGGACGGCAAGTATCAGGTAAAGGTCGACAAGGTAGAGCTTACCAAGGCGCAGACCACAGGCAACCCTATGCTCAAGTGGACGCTCAAGATTCTCGGTCCGAAGTATGCCGGTCGGCTTCTGTGGCGCAACAGCATGTTTGCTTCCAAAGAAAACCTCAAGTGGCTCAAGACCGACCTGCACACGTGCGGAGTGGACATCGATAAGCTGTCCGAACTTCCGGCAAGACTCGGCGATCTCCTGGACGTTACTCTGGAGATCACCAAGCGTACCAAGGGCGAAAACGAGAACATCTATTTCAATCGGCGCATTGTCGTCTCTGACCTCGGCGATGCGGTCGACGACTCGCTCGCACCGTTTTAGATGGCCGAGAAAGTCAGTATCGTAGTCGACACGCGAGAGCAGGAGCCTTACTCGCTGCCTTCTGAGCGGTTCCTCATCGAGCGCCGTGCTCTGCCGGCGGGGGACTATTCGCTCGCCGGTTTTGAGCACGATGTGGCGATTGAGAGGAAGACCGCCGAGGACTTCGTGCATACAGTCATCAGGGAACGCGACAGATTTCGCAGCGAGCTCAGGAAGCTTCAGACCTATCTGTGTTCGTGCATCGTGGTCGAGGCAGACTTTGAGGAACTGCTGTCGGGCAATTACCGCTCGGGGGCACATCCGGCTTCGGTTACAGGCGCGGCGCTTTCGATAATCGTTGACTACGGCATTCCTGTCTTTTTCTGCTCCAACCGGCAGTGCGCGTGCCGGTTTGTTCAGGAGTATTTACTGCGCTGCCACCGGAGGTTTGCGGATACATGTCAAATGCAACAACCGAGCACATCCGAATACGGGGAGAGGTCGAGCGAGTCTTCTATTCATCCGCAGACTTCTCCGCCGGACGCTTCATAACGGAACGCGGTGAGCGTGTTTCGTTCGCAGGCAATATCGTCGTAAGCGAAAACCAGCCTCTGGTGCTGCACGGAAAGTTTGTTAAGCATCCCAAATACGGCCGACAGTTCGAAGTTGCAAGCATCGAATTGGATCGGCAGATGGACGCCCGCGGGCTTGCAAACTACCTCGCGAACAACCCCGACATCAAGGGGATCGGCCCGGCAAAGGCGAGGATCATTGCCGAGCGGTTCGGCTCGGATTTCGAGCGCAGCCTCATAGATGAGCCTGAGAAAGTCGCGGAGGCTGCAAAAGTGCCGCTGCCGGTCATCGAGTCGCTTCGCGTTCACTGGCTTGAGACGAGTCATATCAACCAGGCAATGACCGCGCTTGCAGCGTACGGACTGACCCACCATCAGGTCACGAAGCTGGTGAAGAAGCTCGGCAACAACGCTGTCGGCATTATAGAGCATGATCCGTATGTCATCGTCGGAGAGATCGACGGCTTCGGGTTCAAAAGGATCGACAAGATCGCTAGGCAGGTCGGCATTGCGAAGGACAACCCGAACCGTGTTCGCGCGGGATTGCAGTTCTGCATCGAGGATGCGCTGGATCAGGGTGACTGCTGGGTCGAGTATGAAGACCTGCTTAACCGGGCAAACAAGCTCCTGGTGATGGATACACTCGACAGCCGGGAGCAAATTGAGAGGTATTTGGACGAACTCATCGATAAGAAAGCCCTGACCTGCTATGCGGCCGACAGCCGGTTCCTTGTGGCAAAGCCTGAAATCCGACAAATGGAGGAAGATTTGGCGCGTGTCTTTGCCCGGGGCAAGGATATGAATCCGCACTTTAGGGATTTACCTGACATCGACTCCATGATCCGGCGCATATCTCCAAGGCTCAATCATCGTCAGCATGAGGCCGCGATGATGGTATGTAAGCATGCGATCTCACTTATTACGGGCGGAGCCGGATCGGGCAAGACCTTCACCATCGATGCGATCACTCGACTCTGTGAGTCTCGAAAGCTCAAAGCTGTGCTCTGTGCTCCGACCGGCAAGGCGGCGAAGCGTATGGAGGAGTCGACCGGACAATCGGCATCAACGATTCACAGGCTGCTCGGTTTCGACGGCAAGACCTACTCCCGTAACGCTGAAAACCCTATATCCGCCGATATCCTGATAGTCGATGAAGCCTCCATGATAGACGTTTCGCTCGCCTGGCGGTTGTTTCAGGCCATTAATCTTGAGCGAACAGCCGTAGTCCTTGTCGGCGACCATAATCAGCTTCCGCCGGTTGGACCGGGCAATATTCTTCGTGATCTCATCGAGTCAAAGGCAATACCGACGACAATACTCGAAGATGTCGTGCGGCAGGCTGGAGTGCTCAAGGAGAACAGCATCGCAATCCTCAAGGGTGAGGTGAGAAAGACATGCAGGGTCGAAGACGGCCTGCGGGGGCCTTGGTATGTGGCCAACCAACATACGGAAGCCGAACGTGTCCAGCAGTTCATACTGGACATCTTCGACCAGGTGCTTTCCGAAAAGCTCGGTTTCGACCTGCTCCGTGACGTTCAGGTGCTCACCCCGACCCACAAGGGTCCGCTCGGAACGGCGGAACTCAACATCAGGCTGCAGTCCCTCATACAAAAGAAGCTGTGGGATTACGACGTCTTACCTGTCCAGCTCGGCAGGCGTCCGAAGCTGCTTGTAGGTGACAAGGTCATTCAGACCCGCAACAACTACGATCTGGAAGTAATGAACGGCTCGATGGGCTATGTGCGGGATCTTGGCGCGGATGGCTCGCTTACCGTCGATTTCGATGACAAGATGGTTTTCATAGAGCCGGGATCGCCGCACCGAAGCGACCTGCAGCTTGCCTACGCCCTTACCATACACAAGTGCATATCCGAAGACACGCTGATCCCCACAAATCGGGGGCTTCTGCCTATAGGAGAACTCGCGTCCGGTGTTCCTGAGAAAACTTCCTTGCCCCATGAAATAACCATAGCCGCTCGTGATGGGATTGAGTCTACAGAATCTATCTACAACGGTGGTTTCAAGCCCGTGATTCAACTGCGAACAAGGGCCGGGTTCGAGCTATCGGGAAGCTACGAACACCCTGTCCTGACCGCTGATGAGAATGGTTTCTGCTGGAAGCTCATGCCAGAGGTTGTTGAAGGAGATGTTCTGGTGTTGCGTCGAGACACTGTAAGCGTGCAGCGAAACTTCGACTACATCAAGATGCCGATGGTGGGTCGCGAAGTGACCATAGACGAAGAGGCCGCCTGGATAATGGGCGTAATGGTCGGAGATGGAAACTACTCAGACCACGAGGATTACCGAGTGGAGGTTACGAAAGGCTCCCACGATCTGATGCTCCGATACATTGCTGGCGTGCAGAAGGTGCTGGGTGTAAGGACGACAGTCAGGCAGGTAGCTCAAGGTTCTCGTTTTACCGCCTATTTCCACAATAAGGCCGCACGAGACCTGCTCTATCGCTGTGGGCTCGACTACTGCACGGCTCCAGATAAGAGCGTCCCTCCTGTAATCCTGCGCAGCTCGCCGAATGTCCAGGCAGCATTTCTCAGGGGCCTGTTCGATACAGATGGAGGAGTGACAGGACTGATCGTGCTTGCTACCGCGAGTGAAAGAGTGGCCAGGGAAGTGCATCTACTACTTCTTCATCACGGCATCGTCTCAAAACGATACAAAATGCGTGACGCCATCCCGGAAAAGGACTGGTCGGAAGCGTGGCGCGTCGAGATTATGGGAGCCAGCAACTTCCACCTCTTTCGGTCAAGGGTGGGCTTTAGCGAAGAGATCAAGGAGTTCGCTCTTGAGGTCGCTTGCGAAACATCCAACGCTGAAGCAATCAAGAGCAACTGGGGCGGCATACCTTTTGGCCGGAAACTGATTCGCGAGTTTCGAGAGGAGCTTCGCAGACGCGGAGGAAGAAACTACCCAGAAGCCAGGGATATCGGACGTCTGCTCGCAAGAATCATTTGCGGGGCAGCGAAGCTGAATCACCTCCACGTGGAGCATATTAACCGGCATGTTTCCGACATTGCCGAAACCGGCAAAGCAGGCATGGAGCTTGATCGACTGTTCCGGGAAGGATTCTTCTTCGACCCGGTGGTCGAGATAGGCAGCGGCAATAGACATGTCTACGACGTATCTGTGCCGGGCAGCCACAGTTTTGTTGGAAACGGTATTGTAAACCACAACAGCCAGGGCTCCGAGTTTCCCTGCTCGATAGTCATCGCGCATAAGTCGCACTCATTCATGCACCACAGGAACCTGCTTTATACAGGTGTCACCCGCGCGAAGAAGACTGCGATCATTGTTGGTGACCACTGGGGCATAACCAACTGTGCCAAGCGCGTGCAAGTCGACGCCAGGAAGACATTCCTGTCACTGCTGCTCGCGGGAGGCGTGTAGATGACTAATGCGGCACCGCACGCACCCACTTACGATTTGATACCCGACGAACTCAAGGCGCTTCGCCAGTGGGTCTGCTACCGGATCGAGGATCGCGACGGCACGCCTACCAAGATGCCGTACCGCACGGACAAGGTCGGGCGCGGCAATGCCAAGACCAATAATCCGGCGACGTGGCATACGTTCGATGACGTGGTGGAGGCTGCCGCAAAGCCAAAGAACCGCTTCGACGGCATAGGGTTCGTGCTTTCCGAGGAAGACCCCTACATCTTCATCGACCTCGACCACGTTGTAGCAGATGGCGAAGTCGAGCCGTGGGCACGAGAGATAATCGGGCGCATAGGTTCGTATACGGAACTCAGCCGGTCGGGAACAGGAATACACATCATCGCGCGGGCAAAGAAACCTGGTCCCAGATGCAGAACCGCCAAGCATCCAAAGTTCGAGATATACTCCGACCGACGGCTTGTGGTCTTCACGGGCAAGCTGCTTCCCGTAGCGGTAGCGGAGATAATGGACGCTGAGCGTGCGGTGGCGGCGATCTATAGGAGCATGTTCGGCGATAAGCCCGACAACGATATGCCGCCCAAAGAGAATGTCAAGAACGCTCGACCAAACGGAATGAGCGATCCTGTGCTCATTCAAAGAGCGCTGTCGGCATCAAACGGAGAGAAGTTCCGTAAGCTATGGAACGGCGACATTGGAGACTACAACAGCGATGCTAGTGCAGCGGATTCGGCGCTTTGCTGCATGCTGGCATACTGGACCGACAAGGACCCGGTCAGGATGGATAGGCTGTTTCGCGAGTCAGGACTCATCAGGCCCAAGTGGGACGAGTTGCATGGCGCGCAGACCTACGGCCAGATGACGATTGGCGCAGCCGTCGGCATTGTCAAAGAGACCTGTGCCGACCATACTGGCAAACGGCGGCAGAGAAAGAAACGAGCATTGGGAGATGCCGAAGGAGCAAAATCTCAGGCGCACCCAGCGGCAAGCAACGGCCTGCTCACCATCTATGCCGACTGTCAGGATTTGCGCAGCGTGACTGCCGTGTGCTGGAGGGCTATTATCTACGCGAATAATCCTCCGAAGTATTTTCGGTATATCGGTCTTCCCTCCAGGCTCGAAAAGGACGATGACGGAACGTTAGTCCCGAGGGAACTGACTCCCGACAGGCTGCGTCACGAACTCGCACGTGTGGCAAACTGGGTAAGCGGCGAAGATGAGGAATCAGCCAAGCCTCCAATCGATGTCGTGAGAGATGTGTTGGCTACACCCAATCCACCACTGCCGGTGTTGACGCGGATCACCGATGTTCCAGTGTTCGCTCCTGATGGATCACTGCAAATCGCTGAAGGCTACCATGCAGCAGGAAAAACATATCGGATGTCTAGGCCCGGATTCAATATACCGGAGATATCGCCCACGCCGTCGCAGGAAGAGGTAGATTCCGCCGGAAGTCTTATCCTAGATATGATCTCAGACTTCCCTTTTGTGGACGAAGCCGACCGCGCGCATGCCGCGGGACTGCTGCTCTTGCCATTCGTGCGAGACCTCATCGACGGGCCGACGCCGAATCACCTTATCGAAGCTCCGCAGGCGGGCACGGGAAAAGGACTTCTCGCCGATGTCCTTTTGACTCCGGCCTGCGGCAAACAGGTATCGACCATCTCCGAGGCCAGGGATGACGATGAGTGGCGGAAGCGGATAACAGCGCAGCTTCGCAGTGCGAGAAGCGTGGTCCTGTTGGATAACATTACGCGGCCGCTCAATTCCGGGTCGCTCGCTTCAGCACTTACGGCGACGATATGGGAGGATAGGATTCTGGGCAAGTCCGAGAACCTGCACTTTCCAGTGCGCTGTGTCTGGGTGACTACGGCTAACAACCCTACTATGAGTACTGAAATCGCCAGACGATGTATTCGTATTCGGCTGGACGCAAAAGTAGATCGTCCGTGGTTTCGCGATGGGTTCAAGCAGAAGAAGCTTCGCAACTGGGCACTTGATAATCGAGGCGAACTGGTAGGCGCAGCCCTGACGCTCGTACAGGCTTGGGTATCAGCCGGTATGCCCGCTTCCCAAGCCAAACCGCTGGGTTCATACGAACAATGGACTGCCATCATTGGAGGGATATTGCAGCATTCGGGAATACAAGGATTCCTGTCTAACCTGCACGAGTTCTATGAAGCAGCAGACATTGAGGGAGCCATGTGGCGGCAGATCGTGGATGCCTGGTGGGAGAAGTTCGGTCAGGAGAAAGTGGGTGTAACTGACCTGTTCGAGCTTGTGTCGGAGATAGACGCGCTCGACCTCGGCAAAGGAGGAGAGCGGTCGCAGAGAATCGCTTTCGGCAGACGGCTGGGACAGCAGCGTGACCGCGTGATAGGTGAGTATAGGATAGTGTCCGCAGGCAAGTCCAAACGGATAAGCCAATGGATGCTGGCTCCGACAGCGAATTTGTTCTCGGAGGACGGTGAGGGGGTGTATGTGGTGCATAAAGGTGTATGTTCCCCCACTACCCCTCATGCGCGTACATACATGCATGCGGGCGCGCACACGCATGAGGAGTGTATAGAAAACATACACCAACATACACGACATACACCTTCCGAGCAGACAGATGATTGCAGTTTCGCAGACAACACCAGGGCGGACGGGGCTTCACCGGGCTACGAGGAGTTTTGATGGCTTACCTTGAGATACTGACAAAGAACGCGCTAAGGGCGAGCATACAGCCGGACAGTAAGCTCAGGCTGGAACCGGACTGGCTTATCACTGATGATATTCGGCGATTGGTCCGCGAGCATAGGGAGGAACTCGTCACCGAGATCATGGCTTCGCAAGGTTCTGCTGATCCATCCGCTGAAGTCGTGCCGGATTATCATATCCTCTGGGTTGCGATTGATCTAGATTCATTCGAGGAGCATGATCCCAGATTCGGCTACGAACTGGACTGCGAGCCGGTCTATCGGATGCTGGATGCATCATACTACGCCTGGCTGCGACATCGGATGGAAAATGCCCGTAAGTCGCACGAAACCGGTCGGCTCGATGATGCAACATTTGATACGCTCCGAGCGCGATTCAACGTCATTCACAACTGGGCGATCCGGTATATTGGTCATGATGCTCTCAGGCAGGCTGTAAGGACGACGAATGTCAAGTCTTACGCACCACCGTCCGAGCAGACTTTCGCTGCTTACCGGAAGACCTGGGACGATGCATGGAATGCACATCAGTTGCAGCAAGCATTGTCCAGCAACTCGACGGCACAATCCGACCATGCGCACAGGTTGGAACACGCGCTTGCCACCCGAGGTTACGCAGGCATTAGGTCGTCGATTATCGAGGACATTGTAGTATTTGTCCGCGAAGACTCGGTTGTCGTTCCCGCAAAATGGGCTGATAAGGTGAAGTTCACTATGGACGAACTGAAGCTGATGATTGGCTCATCACCGGAAGCCGTGAAGCAGATTCATGAGGTCAAGCGAGTGTTCGGCGGCAAAGTGGTGCCCGCAGATGATGACCCATTTGGAGCGACCACAGCAAAACCGCTATCCATAATTGATGGTCAAAATACATTGTTTACGGCCGCGACAGGCACAAAATGAGGCGCGAAACGCCTCTCCCGCCCAACTCCGACTTGCCGGGTCGATTGAAGGAAGACTATGACGAACGAGAACACATCGATTGAGCAACTGCCGAAGATAGGTGAACGCGACGCTGAGGAACTGGATCAGTGGCGTAGAAACTCCGGCGCGGACCGCAGTCGAGGTGGGCAACCAGGCAATACGAACAACCTGCAGCACGGGATATACGCCAACAGGTTCCTTACGCCGGAGGAGAAGCCCATCTTCGATGCTATCATAGCACAGCTTCACGAGGATTTTGTGTTCAACAAAAGCTCTGACTTTATCCAGGTGGAACTGGTGGCGGTCTACTTCCTGAAGCTGGGCCGCGCGCAGGAAGCTGGCGACTGGGAAGCTGCCGAGAGGCTCGACCGGATGATCCGGTGTCACATGAAGGATCTCAAGACGACCAAGCTCACCCGCGAGGGAACGGAGCCTATCGAGTCGCAAACGACGCCGGCGGAATGGGCAACGGCGCTTTTGGAGAAACTGGCTGAGGCTGAGAAGGCAAAGGCTGAATCAGAGGCTGAGCCGGAGAAAACGCAGGAATAAGTTCAGATAACACCGACGAGGCTTCGGGAGATCGGCTGAATCCACGCGTGGGTTTCAGGCCGATATGGAGTCGGAGTTCAGATAATACCTGTTATCCGCACTCTGACATGCTCTTCGACTGTAGCCGCGACAATGCCTGCGGGAAGTGGTGGCTGGGGAAAGGCTGGCAAGTGTTCCTTTCCCCAGCAGCGCAGTTGGATCAGATGCGTTCCAGTGCATCCTCAAGTTGTTCGTCTGCAACGTGGGTGTAGATTTCAGTGGTGGAGACGTCGCGGTGAATGAGGGCGCGCTTAACGAGCAGCAGATCGGAGGTGGCGGTGTAGAGGTGCGTCGCGAACGTATGTCGCAGTCCGTGCGGCGTGATGTTCTTCTGGATTCCAGCCTTGGCGAGCCAGTAGGTAAGTCGCTTGGCGATTTGCCTGCAGCAGAGTCTCGTTCCTTGAGACGAGACGAATAGCGCGGTAACCTCGGTATCTGCCAGGCGTCGGCGCTCTTTGAGATAGCTGCGCAGAAGTGTCCGCAGGGATGAGTTGAGGAATTTGGCCTGTGGAATGCCACCCTTGCCTGTGATGTATATGTGCTTGCCGTCGAGATCGACGTCATCGATGTCGAGATTCACAAGTTCCGCTATGCGTATGCCGGTCCCGAGGAAGAGTTCGAAGATGACCCGGTCGCGGCGGGCAAGTGGACTTGTACGGTCGCGGACTTCCTTGAGGAGCCTGCGCTTCTCTGGTTCGCTCAGGAATTTCGGAGGCTTCCGAGAGAGGCGTTTCATCTTTACCGATCTGGCAGGATTGCCGCTTGTCAGTCCGCTCTCTTCGCACCAGGAGAAGAACGATTTTACAGCGGCCTTCAGCCGATACATCGTCGCAGTCGATTTTGGCACGCAGTTCTCAGAACAGGTGACCGTGGGATCAGTAATCGCCGCATCTACCATCGCTGGTGTGATGTCATGAGTATCTATGCCCGGCAGTGCGCGGGCGAAGCAGCGTAGGTCACGCGTATAGGCGGAGATGGTAAGCTCCGAGCGACCTTGCGCCCGGAGCCTTACCGCGAAGTTGTCTATCGCGTGTTCGAGATCGTTACTCGGCTGCAGCATCCGGATCGGGTTCGGCACTGGTCACCTCCGGTTGTGCTTTGAGGCTGCGGCCTGTCGGAACGTCCTTGGGCAGCGGGAGCTTGTCGATGTAGCCCTGTTCCTTCGCCCACACAAGGAACGTGCGAAAGACACGGATGGTCTTCTTGACCGTGATCTCCGACCGATCCTTGTCGCCGCGCATTTTGAGGAGCGTATCCGACTTGAGGAAGCTCCCGACGTGTGGGATGAGGATCGAGCGAAGTTTCCTGTCCGGCTTGAAGAATGCCTCGACCTGCTCGAAGTCCTTGGAGTATGTATAGATTGTGCGCTCGCTCTTGCCCTGGCTCTTGAGGTGCTCGATGTGTTCCTCAATAGCCTCGTGCAGTGTCTTGTCTGTCATTTCACTACCTCCAGTGGTTGTGTATGTTGTTCACATTGATCACTCGGACCGCGTGTGAAGTCAAGGGTTCTTGCCTCGAATGTGCAAGGAAATGCGGAGGAATAATCGTGGTTGAGATAACGTCGGAAGAAGAAAGATTGGGGATGTCGCTCAGGGACCCGGTGTTGTGGGGAGAGAAGTATCTGCGCAATCGGGATGGTTCCGCGCGTGGCTATTGGCCGCACCAGATTGACGACCTGAAGTGTGAGATGCGTAATATCATTCATCTCGACGGTCGTGATTGCGGGAAGAGTTGCGTGCTCACGACAGATGCGATGCACTTCGCCTTCACCACACGCGGCGGCCAAGGACTTATCGCTGCTCCGCACCAGGGACACCTCGACACCCTGATCGAGGAGATAGAGTTCCAACTGGAATCCAACGATGAACTGATGAGGAGCGTCGCCCTTACAAAGTTTGGTAAGCCCAAGATAATCCGCAAGCCTTACTTCAGGCTGGAGTTCACCAACGGCGCGGTGCTCTACTTCCGACCGGCTGGGGTCTACGGCGACGCGTTCAGGTCGCTGCATGTCGAGCGTGTGTGGGTCGATGAAGGTGCGTGGCTTACGGAGAAGGCATGGAAGGCTCTTCGGCAGTGCCTGAAGGCAGGGGGGCGCTTGCGCATCTACTCCACACCCAACGGCCTGCGGAACACCACCTATTACCGCCTGACAATGTCATCACAGTTCAGGGTATTCAGGTGGCCGTCGTGGATTAACCCGGACTGGAATGAGGAGCGCGAACGCGAGCTTCTTGAGTTCTACGGTGGGCACGACACCGCAGGCTGGCAGCATGAAGTCGCCGGCGAACACGGAAAGCCTTCCTATGGTGCGTTCAATATCGAGCACCTGAATCTCTGTCGCCAGGAGATGCCGGAGTACCTAAAGGTTGCGATATGTGGCGAGGACATGCGCGACTGTGCGACAGAAGAGGAGTCATACGACCGACTGGAGATGCTTCTGAACCTGATGCCCCAGACCGGCATGTTCTGGATAGGCGGCGACCTTGGCTACACTAACGATCCGACCGAGATTGTCGTGTTCCAGGAGATAGAGGTCGGGGAGCGCTCTATTCTGAAGCTTGTGCTGCGAATCCACATGGAGCACATCTCTTACCCTCACATAGCTCAGACGATTTCTCTGCTGGAGAAGTACTTCACGCCGGTCGGCATAGGCGTGGACAACGGCGGCAATGGTCTGGCGGTCGTGCAGGAGCTGCTCACGCTCGACAAATACAGGCAGATCCAGCTTGAAGGCAGACTATACGGATACGACTTCGGTGGCATGACCACACTCGCAGTTCGCGACGGTCAGGACGTGAAGAAGCGCACCAAGGAGCTGATGACCAGCCTCATCAACGGCGCGCTGCAGCGCAGGCAGATGGCATTGCCTGCCGATGATCTTGAGATAGAAGACCAGCTTACGACGCATACCTACACACTCTCGAACGGCAACGTGATCTACTCCAAGGGTAACGACCACATCATCGACGCCGTGCGCTGCGCGATGTTGGTCCGAGAGCAGAGAAGTCTGGATCAGATCACCGAGGAGACTGTTTGCGTCATCCCGGTGCTGACTGATCCAGTCTTCTTTTGATACGGTTTGTATCAGCAATTGGACTCTGCGAGCGCAAAAAGAGTCGAAAGCGGAAGCTGCAGTGCTCTGGCTATAGTCATCATATCCGAAAGGTTTAGGTGGTTGTAATTGCCATCTTCCAGGGAGGTAATATAGTCTGTTCCCTTCCCAAGGATTCTGGCAAACTTCTCGCGGCTATAGCCGAGCTTCTCTCGCCTTGCTGTGATTACCTGGCCCAATGCTTTCTGGTACTCTGCCTGGTCTTTCATTATCCGTTATCCCCCTTTCCTGAAGTCTTCGCCGAAGCGTGGGGGGTATGTTTGCTCTGGTCGGCAGGCAAAGTCAAGGCATGTGGGGAAATCGGCCAAAGTTATTCTTCGGGTGGCAGAATACCAGGAAGATCGCTGGCGGCGGGTCGAGGAGCCTGTCGCACATCCTCAGCATGGCGCTGATCACCTCTGCCGCGATCATTACCGACAGGCACGCGAAGAGAGAGTCGGGCCATTCGATGTATCTGAGGACAACTCCTGACACCAAAGCGCCTGCTGCATAGATCGATACTGTCTTGATGTGTTTCATACTTGCCGCCTCCGCGCTTTAGTCAGGAGCTTCTTCGCTTCATTTCCCTGCCATGATGTTCATGCCACGGCTCATGCTACTTATATGATTCGACAAATACCAGTATTTAAGACGGGCTTTCCGGCCTAATTGCCCCGAATACTGACGCCTAAGAACAAGAGGTGAGCGTGACAATCACCTGTCGAGTCGGCCTTTCAAGAGTCGTAGAAGTAGCACTCAGTTTTCGAGACATTACCAGAGTGACGCTTTCTGCGAAGATCGTTCCGACACTTGCGCGCAGTTGCTAGTAAATAACTAAGTAGAGGCACTTTCACGCGATGTCGCGTGGATGTGTGCCTCCTGGCGCGCTATGCAGGTGCGACAGAATTGCGCATAGAGGTCAATGTGGAAAACTGCAGTCGAAAGTCACGCTCAAGAAAACATTCCAGCCAGGCAGCCATACCCGACGAACACGATACACAGGCACAAGGCATAGTCATATCTCCCATGGCGACAGCGGCCATGCTGGATTCGGCTGTGTTTGCCCACATCAATCCCGATCACTGCGCTATTCCAAAGACCTGGGAAGAGCGCGCGAAAAAAGCCTGGGAGTACTATGTCGAGGAGCCTCTGGTCAAGAACTGTGTCAACTCCTGGCGAACATTTGCCGTGGGCGATGAGATAAGGATAACAAGCGACGATGAGACCGTAAAGCAGGAGGCAAACGATCTGTCCGACAGGCTCGGTATCTCTGAGTTCGTGAAAGATATGATCCTGCAACTTCTCGTAAAGGGTGACGCAGTCGGATTCAAACGATATACCAAAGACGGCAAGGACTTTGAGGAAGTCACTTGTGTAAACCCGGTATCCATCAAGGTGAAATATGCCCAGGGACAGCTTGTAGAGGTACAGCAGTTCCCAGAAGACAGCCCGACCGTCGGTGACGGGTTGAAGTTGCCCGTCGAACAGACTCTGCATCTCAAGTGGGATGCGCCAGCGTTCTCTCCTCGCGGTAACTCGCTTGTCCTCCCAGCATTCGACTCCATTGAGTTACTTCGTGACTATCGCCGCGCGGAGAAGGCGATTGCCAAACGCTGGGCCACGCCATTCAGGCTGATTAAGGTCGGCGGCGCGTTCGGCCAGAAGATGGTGATGCCTGACCAGAAGATGCTAGAACAGACTCGCGACATGGTCAACAAGATGGACATGAAGAGCGGCCTCGTCGTGCCTTTCTATGTGACCGTCGAAACTCACGGCACTGAGGGACAGGTTCTCAACACTGAGGACAAAGTCAAGGATGTAAAGGAAGACATAGTCGTTGCGCTCGGCCTCTCGCGGTCTCTGGTTGCCGGCGATGGCCCCAACTTCGCGACAGCATCAGTGTCGATGCAGAAGATGCTCATCATGATCCGGGAGATAAAGCATGCCGCGCGCACCATCCTCGACTGGATATACAGCGACTGGCTTGAGATTGCGGGACACCAGGGAAAGAGTGTCCAGTTCGTCTTCAACGACCTCGATCCCACAGACGCCGTCGATTTCAAGAAGCTCCTCATCGAGTTATACGACCGCAAGCTCATAAGTCGGTCGTCTCTGCAGCTCAAAATGGACCTCGACCCGGATACTGAAACGGCCAACCGGCAGCATGAGGACAAGTCAGTCGATCTCCTCGACGAAAAGCAAGTCAAGCCCATTGTGGATATGGTCGTGGCAGGAATAATGAGTATCGAAAGCGCGCAGCAGATGCTCGGCCTCGATCCGGCAAAGAATCGCCCGGACGGACAATCGCAGGCAGCCCTATACTCCAGCGCCGGTGTCGGCGAGATGTGCGACTCTTGTGGCTATTTTGGCGAGGAGCACAACCGCTGTGGAGTCACGCAGGCAGAGACGACTTTCGATTCCCCGACTTGCCGCTTCTTCGGACGCAAGAGAGGTTGAGGCAAAGATAATGCACGCATCGATGTGCGCAATCGCCGATACCACTTCTCAAGCTCAGGCGATCCGAGAAGCAACGCAGAGGAGCCTTCTTGCCCGTGACCTCTACTCCGAGCAGGTTGCCCATGAACTCACGCTGTCTCTGAAGACCGCGCAGGAACAGGTGCGGAAGGCGCTCCTAGCCTATAAAAGCCTCGGTTCGCTGCCCGATAACAAGCTCGCCGCAGTGAAGGGTTTGGAGAAGCTGGACGCGGAGATAGGCGAAGTGACGAAGACGCTCAAGAGGGACCAGACCCTGATGTTCCGCAAGGCTTCCCGCGCGTCGTTTCGATCCGGCGTATATCACGGCATCGGAGAGTTCGCGGCTGCTCAGATGCCGTTTTACCGTGACCTTGCGCCGGACGGAATTGACAAGCTCACCACATCGGTTTTCACCCTTATAGATACCGACGCGCTCGACTTCATGGCCAATTACAACATGGTGCTTGCCGGCGATGTGCATCGGGAGCTTTCAGACGGCATCAAACGCACCATCCTCTCCGGTATCGCTACAGGTAAAGGCGCTGATGACATCGTCCGCGATCTTGGCAAGGTCGTCGAGGACAAGGAATCATTCCGCAATGCGGGAAGCAAGGTGTTCTCCAAAGCGCAGTATCGCATGGAGATGATCGCCCGCACCGAAGTCCTGCGTGCTCACAACCAGGGCCGCATCAAGTTTCACCAGCAGGTCGGCGTGCAGAAGCTCGAATGGATGGCGATGGAAGACGAGCGGATGTGCCCGGTCTGCGGCGGTCTGGACGGTAAGGTCTTCGACATTGACAAATTCCCCAACATCCCGGCGCATCCCAACTGCCGGTGTCAGTCTTTACCGGCTTGGCCGCTGGTTATCTGTGGGGGAGAACTTGGCGCTACTGCTGCACCTGGTCAGAATGCATGCATTCTTCCTCCGCAGGCAATTGATCTTCAGGCAAAACAGAAGATCGAAGAAGAGAAGAAGCTCAAGGGCGCGTTCGAGTCAGGCGAGATTGGCGACCTTTCCACGCTCACCGTGAAGCAGCTTCAGACGCTGGCGAAACAGAATGGCGTCGCCGTTGCCCGCACCAAGTCCGACTTCATCAAACTTCTCGACCAGGCAGAACCGGGAATCCATCATGCCGATCTGTCTGGAACTGCGCTGCAGGCGAAGATCAAGCAATACAACATCGCGGCGCTGCGGAGTAAAGACGAACTGGCGAAGCTCCTTGCCGAAAAGCAGGCGGTGCTCAAACAGGCGAAAGCCCTGGAGGAAGCCGCAAAGAACGCCGCGCCTCAGTCCGATCTCTCCGGTCTTACTATGGTCCAGCTCAAGAATATGGCCAAGCAGCACGGCGTGTCGCTGAACCTCACCAAGAGCGAAGTCATCGATATGCTGGACGGTCTTGAGCCGGGTGTGGATCACTCCGGTCTTGCCGGTAAGGCCCTGATGGCCGCGAAACAAAAGCATGGCATTCCACCCTTGAAGAACAAGGAGCAGCTCGTCAAAGCCCTGGAAAAGTCCGCTGGTCAGCAGATGGCTGAGAATGCCAAGCAGCAGGCTCTGGACGCAGCAAAACAGGAGGCGCTTAAGAAAGCAGAGCAAGCTCTCAAGGACGCCACATCACAGATAGTGATGCCGTCTTCTCCATCACAGTATTCCTCGTTCCTCGACTCAGTGAAAGCCGCCGAAGCGGAACTTGCGAAGGACTCGGGGTTGCCGACGTCGGTGCTTCAGGAGCATGCGACAGAGATCGCGGTCAAAAAGCTCACGTTCCAGCAGCAGGTTTCGGCGATGAAGTCCGGGGAATTGAAGGACCTTGCAAAGCAGACGAAGATCAAGCATTGGCAATGGTCGTCGAAAGACGAGTTAGTTACCCTGTTCACGGAGACCGACCCGGCAAAGGTATCTACCGCGCAGGCGAGCATCGAAGCGAAGCATGCAAAGTGGGCCGAAAAGCACCTGGGCAAGTCCGGCAAGGCAGCACAGCCGAAGGCAGTCCCCACATCAGAGCCACAGGTCGGCCCACAGCCTGTCACAGTCGCGACGCCGAACACATTTGCGAAGAAGACCTCCGAGTTCGACGCTGCGGATGCGGCGTGGGCTGAGAAGGGGAAGCCGGAAAAGTTCAAGTACGTCAGCAAGGCCAAAGTCGGCGGGGCGCATGAGAAGGAGTTCTGGCTCGACGAGAATGGCGACAAGTGGCTTTTCAAGCCGGTCGGCAAGTCGTCTGACGATTTCATCGCGCATGGAGAAGAAGCCGCCTACAAGATCGGCAGGCTCATAGATCCGGATGCAATGGAAGTCAGAACGATCCAGCTCAACGGCCGAGCAGGTTCCATTCAGAGGTGGCGCGGTGGGCTGGCGGCAAAGTCCGACTTCTCCAGCTTCGACATTACTGAGCTTTCGTCGGATGATATCGCGCAAGTTCAGCGCGAGCATGTCATCGACTGGCTGATCAGCAACCATGATGGGCACTCCAAGCAGTTCCTTCGGGCCAAAGACGGCAAGGTCTGCGGTATCGATAAGGCTCAGCTTTTCAAGTTTCTCGGGTCGGACAAGCTCTCCATCGACTACCACCCCAACGGAGCCTGCGGCGAGAGCGAGCCGTTCTACAACACTCTCTTCAGAGCGGCAAAGCAGGGCAAGGTGACGGTCGATCCATCGGTCACACTGCGCTACATCCGCGAGGTGGAGAAGATATCTGATGATGATTACCTCGCCCTGATCCGTCCATACGTCGAGGGCAGGTTCGCTGGCGACGAACTGAAGAAAAAGGCATTCTACGACCTGGCCCTTGCCCGTAAGCACAACATGCGCAGTGATTTCGAGTCATTCTACTCCGATATCCTCGGCAAGAAAGGTTACAAGTTCGAGGATATCGCAGAAGCGCAAACAGTAGTCCGTATCGGTAAAGCCGAGGAGCAGATTATTGAGGAGGCTCGCATTCTCGGCTGGCAGGGCAAATCTCTGCCAATAGACGAATTTGATATTGAAGATCAGAACGCCCTCGTTTTCACGGAGACAGTGAAAGGCAAGACCCGCACTGTTGTAAAGATGAAGCTTCGGCCCGAATCTGAAGCCAAAATCCTACCCGCACTCAGGAAATCCAGTCGTCAGGTAAGCGTCGTCAAAGTCGGTGAGCCGCTTGCTGAGGACGAGTTCGCTGATGATATCCTTCTCGCAGTGAAGACCGTAAACTATCATTCGCAGGATGGCAACTACAACAAGTCCAAAGTAGATAAGCTGAACAAGCATCTTCCTGCGCTGAAGAAACTTGCCAGATCCGACGATCCGGATGTGCGCGAGATGGCGACAGCCTACGTCGACTGGATAGAAAGAACACAGGAAGCCGCCAGGGAAAGAAAAACCGTTGCCGGGAAATTCGAGACATATCTTCGGAAAAGCCTGCCAAAGAAAGTTGAGAGTAAGGATGTAGATTTCGCAGTCCGCAAGACCAAGGTTCTTATGGAGAAGCGGACGCTTACAAAGGGCGAGCTTTCCCTCGAGAAAGAGTCTGTTGGTAACAACTCGATGTTTCGAGGCAGGTCTATGAATGATGGGGAGCAGTATGAAGTGGATTTCGGTGATGGTGTCAGGGCGGTCTATCGGCCGTGGTCAGAGAAGAACCACTATGCGCAGCGCGGAGAACTCGAGATTATCATTGATGAGAGGCCGGATGCAAAGAGCCTGGACAGGGCGCTCGGCAACATTGAAAAGCTCGGCCTGAAAACAAATATAGCCGACGCCGAAGATGCTGAGATTATGTATCTTACAAAGCAGGCTTATGTCACGAAAGCCGACCGTGAGCCTGACTATGCTCGCATGATCTCCGGTCTGGACGGGCGCAACGCAACGAAGACAGAACGCATCCAGGCAATGCGCGGTTTCTGGGAAAAGCGTCTGGGTGTTTCCGACATCACTAGAATGCCGGGGTATGATCCCATCGGTGAGTATCAGCTTGGTTTCAGAGACGCGAAGATCGCCGGAGGTTACAGGCATCAGTATCGCTTCGATATATCAGATGCCGACATCGAAAAGCAGATGAAAGGCTACAGCCTGTATCATCATCTCACGAACGGTGAGAGCATAAGCGAGTTTCTTGATACGGTAATTGAGAATAATGGCGCTATGATAAGTACTGTCGAGAAACTCAGAGCGGGTGTCATGCCAGGTGGAATGTCACCTGAGTCCGATATGAACAGCGGCGGCGCAAGCTACGTATTCACCCGCATTAAGAAATCGCCGACTGCTTATTCAACAGATGTTGGTCTCTACTACAAAAAACGGCTCCTGCGGCGGATGGATGCGGTGAGTTACAATCACGACGCCTTTGGCAAGGTCAAGGACGACTATGTATCGAGCAATCGTGGAAGCGACCCGGCAACGTGGAAAAGCTTCTCGCGCAACTCCAGCAACGAGACCATATTCAAACACTCTATCACGCTCCTGGATAATCTGGATAGCATTGTGGTGCATAGCAATGCCGAAAAGAGCAAGGTGCTGGATGTCTTCAAAAAACATGGCATATCTACTTTGCCCGATGGTCGCAAGGTTGAAGAGCTAATAGTAGGCAGATGATCATGAGAGATTTCATCGCAAACGAAAAGGCGAGGCTGCAGAGACTCTTTGACGAGTTCAACACAAAGGGTTCCTGGATGGAGATGCGAGAAGGCAATGATGAACCACTCGGCTTTGGCCTTATAGACAGCTATATGATCACCCGCGTCGCCCCGCACTTTGATGCTGTAGGCAGTGTGACCAAGACCGATCTCTGGCTGCTGTTCAAGTCAGCCGGCTATAACAACGGCTGGCAGTATGCTCACACAATCAAGGTCGTGGATTGGAGCCAAGAGGATGGGTATCTTATCGACTTGATGGATGATCGTGGGCGTAAGTTTCATGTAGAGCTGCTGTTTCCTACGCAGGATGTCGAGATGGTTGCCGACTGGGAAGACTGGCAGCTATATAAATCTGAAAACAAGGCTGTGTTCGAGCAGATCGACGCCGATCTCCTCGAAGAGCACACTCGGATCGCGGAGGAATGGGATGCGGCTTAGGTATATGATAGAGCATGCTGTTCGTGACCGTGAAATCGATCCGCACTACGAGCCAATCGGCGTGTGGGTCCAGGGACCCGGGCCTGGGCTTGATATCGTGATGGAATACCTGCCGGGAAACGAAGAGTTCGCTGAAGACGCCGACTGGGTCATCAATCGGTTGGTAGAAAACGACATCAAGTCGCTGCCTGAGGGCTTTCTCGAATATCACCAGGCAACGATGTCACCGTATAATGGGATGCGCGGGGAGATAGTGGAAACCGACATGTTCGCCACAGCGGAACAATGCGCGAAACAGATCCTTCAGCAAATGACAAGCAGGTAGTACAGATCATGCCATTCCGCATCAGCATTTTCTGCAGAGCTCACTTATCTGGTTCAGCGCGGTCCTTATGTGTCGAGCCGATACCGTTTTGTGGCCCGAGTCAGCCGCGACTTTCCTGCCGAGTTGAGCGACTGCATCAATGCAGGTCGCAGCAGTTACCTGGCATACATCGGCAGATACACGGCTGCAGCCAAGCTCGCGCAATGCGGCGTTTGGGGAAAGCATGCTCGACATCATCGACATCAGCCGCAGCACATCATCCTGATAGTTGGCGGTGCCGATGCTAAACATCAGGTCTCGGAGCAAATCCTGGATCGACCACATCTCGCACTGCTCTATGAGAAGGTCTTCAGGCAGGCTGCGTTCTTCGGCAAAGGGACTGCTCCAGACGACAAAGACCTTGCGGTAGTCGTCGGTACCGAATATGTCCTCTACCGCTTTGCGTGAATGCTTGTCATTGATCATCTTGTAGCGGATGCGGTCCTCTATTCCCTCGCAAGTGAACGGCCAATTGACCGCAATCTCACATTCGACGCGGATCCTGTCCGCGCCGTCCCCGGAGATGGCGAGCACGTCCACCTCCCGATTACCGCCGCCGATCACGTTTGAGATCGTAAGGTATCTGCGCCCGCGCGGCTTCTTCGTCGGGCTATCGGCTTCCCAGAAGAACGATTGTACGATATGCTCTGCTGCGTTCATTGTCTCTAGCCTTCCTGTGTAGTTTTATCAGTGATTCTCTGAGCTTATTATACGGAAAACCATCTAATCGCTAAAGCCAGCAAGACGGCTCCTTTCCAATCACAGCTCCCAGCACGGGACTGCGCTCAAAGATCATTCCGACACTTTGTGGATTCCGGTAGTAAATAACAAAGTAGGGGGCCTTTCGTTTTGCCCCACCCAGTGTCGGAGTGATACATGCAGCTTTTTGCCACGGATCTTGATCGGCTGGCTTTTCTTCTTGAGACAGACGCTTCACGTCACCTGGACGACCTGCTCGCCCAGGCGGCGGAGCTTGTTACGGAAGAACTGCCACCGGATGAGCGTCCGAAATACATCACTAACTACATAGGTTCAAAGCAGAAGCTTGTCGACTGGATATGGAAGCATACGCCGGAAGACATAAGCTCGATCCTCGACGCGTTCTCCGGCTCGTCGGTCGTGGCGTATATGTACAAGACCAAGGGCCTCAAGGTCATTGCCAACGACAGACTCCACTACAGCTATCATATCGCCAGGGCTATCATTGAAAATAACTCCGTCCGGATCAGCCAGGAAGAACTTGATGCGCTCATAGCCGACAATCCTAAGGCCGGCACATTCGTTAGGGACAACTTCAAGGGCCTCTTTTTCGCCGATGGTGTCCACACTATCATCGACAACATCCGGGCAAATATCGATGCGCTTTCTGGCTACAAGAAGGACATTGCGCTCTTTGCTCTCGGCAAGGCATGTCTTGCAGGCAAGGGCGGTTTCGGGCACTTTTCCTCTTCGACCGAATACGGCAAGCGGCAGGACACGCCGGACGAATTCAAAGAGCGCTTCCTAAACAATGTGGCGCGTATCAACGCGCTCATCTTCGATAACGGCAAAGAGTGTAAGGCAATCTGCAAGGATGTAAACGACGTGCTGGCGGACGCAAAGGTCGATCTCGCCTACTTTGATCCTCCCTACGCGACCGAATTCTCGACGACCAACTATGAGAAGGCTTACCACTTCACCGAAGGTCTCATGACCTACTGGGACGGCCTTACACTCGTAGGAGACTCAAAAACTCACCATTATGAGACAGACCACAAGACTGTCACCAAAGCTAACGCCGGCGAGTTCTTCACGACGTTTCTTGCCAACGCGAAGCACATTCCGAATTGGCTCATATCGTACCGCGACCATGCTTATCCGAACGAAGCCGAGATGAAAGACATCATCTCAGCAAACGGCATGGAAAGCCGGATCAGTTCGCAGCAGCACCGCTATTACATATCTTCCCGACAGTCCGAGAACTCGCAGGCCATTGAGCGCCTGTTCGTATGCTCTCGGTCGGGCAAGTTGAAACAATCGGCGGGGCTGTGTCCAGCATGCTCGCAAATGCAGGCGCAGGCCGAGTGGGACGAGACCGAAAACGAGATCCGCTACCGCGTACGCGATCCCGAGCAGTTCGAGCCGGATAGCTTCAGGCGCAAAGACCTTGACGGCGTTGACGGTATCGCAATTATTATCGGCAGGCTGAAGAAAGAGCTGGTCCCCGAAGGCCATGATCCGAAAGCGATGGTCCTGCAGGCGTATCGCTTTGCCAAGAAGCATGTCCTAAGCAAAGACGAAGGAACCGAGAAGAATCCCGACGGCTGGACTATGGAGAAAGCCCAGGATTGGGTGAAGCGGCACGAGCCCGAGGCATCCAAGGCTGAGCTACGCATCGAGGAGAACATGGCGGCACTGGCCGACGCGCCTCTCGCGGATGACGTGGACTTGCTCTCCTGTCAGGCAGGAATGGACCCAGTCCGCGTTACGGGCTTCATGGGCAATAAATACATGATGCTCGGCTGGATAGAGCGGCAGGTTCCGAAGGACGCGAAGACCCTCCTCGACGCGTTCTCCGGCGGCGCGAATGTAGCGTATCATTTCAAGCGCAAGGGCCTGAAGGTCATAGCCAACGACCTGCTGCTCTATCCCTACCACGTCGCCCGTGCCGTCGTTGAAAACTCGCACGAGACCTTGACTGACGAGGATATCGAGAAGGTCCTCGCGCCGAACTCGAACGCAGGCACATTCGTCGTCGACAACTTCCACGGCTACTACTACACCAAGAAAGTGCTCGCGTGGCTCGATCAAGTGTGGGCGAATATCCAGAAGCTGCCCGGTTACAAGAAAGACCTTGCGCTTGCCGCGCTCGGTAATACGGTGAAAGCCAAAAGCCTATATGGTCAGTTCCATCGCTCGAAACTCAATCTCAAGGCTGACCTGGAATCAGACGCCGGTGTAAAAGAGAACCAGCTTGTGAACCTGCCGGTCTCCAGCATGGTCGAGAGCTTCAAACGCTACGCGGCCCAGCTCAATAAGCTGGTATTCGACAACGGCCAGGAGTGCAAGGCGTTCCACGGTGACGCTGTGGAAGCCGTGCGCAAGTTCGGCGCGGATGTGCTTTACCTCGACCCACCGTACATCACCCAGTTCTCGAACAACGACTATGAGTACTCCCTGCACTTTGTCGAGGGACTTATGAACCGCTGGGCCGATAAGACGCTCCTCGACGACAACCGCAGGAGCTATCAGTCACGCACGCACTATGATCGCGACAGCATACGCTCGCTCATCGAGAGCCTTGCGACTGAGGCTCGTGGTAAGTATGGGACTGTCCTCATGTCCTACCGCGACAAGGCGTTCCCTACGGAAAAGGAGATCCGCGATATCTTCTCACAGCGCCTCGGCAACGTTCGCGTCAGGGGAATGGATGTGGAGTACAACATCGTTCTCGGCAAAGGAAGCGAGGGCAAGACCGGCCGCGAGCTGCTCTTCATCTCCTCAAAATCCAGCGGTGCGCCCAGTGCTGCGGCCGCCTCGCTGCCCGCTAACTGTCACACGTCCATTCCGGTCGAGGTATGCATTGCCGGGTCTACACAGCTCTCAGCCGACGCTATAGACATCAACCCAAACGCGGGTGACCCACAGTTCAGCTTCATTATGTGCCGTGCGGGGACCAATAAGAACGGCGACCACTTCGCAGCCGACGAGTTGGCGGCACGGTACACTACGGCGATCAACAAGAAGATAGACCTTAAGCACTCTCAGGATCTCACCGACATCGTCGGCGGGATCGTGGGCGCTGAGTTCGTTGAGGATGAGACTGGCGGCCGGGTCGAGTGCGTGGGCGAGCTGTATGTGAAAGATACCCCTACCGCCGCGCTTGCTTACAAGCTCATGAAACGCGGCATCATCAGCCAGGTCTCGATGGAGTGTGATTACGAGGCTGGGGAGTGCTCTATCTGCGGCAAGACGATGACGTCGAAGAACGACTACTGCATTCACCTCCGCAAATACAAGGGAGGCGATTATCAGGGCAAGCCGGTCTTCGAGATTTTACATGGTGTTACATTTACCGGCCTTGGACTGCTGGACCGCAAAGGCGCTGATGAAAACGCGCGAATTACGCAGGTCGGCTCACAGGAGGCAAGGCAAACCAACCCCACAGACACAGGAGGCAGCTCAGTGGAAGACGACAAGAAAGAGCATGAGACAGACGAGCAGCGTGAAGAAGCTGCGAAGAAGAACGCGCCTGCTGGCGGAGGCGGCACACCGGCAGACGACAAGGCCCGAATAAAGGAGCTTGAGACGGAAAACAAAGACCTCAAGAACCAGGTATTGGAGCTTCAAAAACAGGTTCAGGAGCTTGAGGCGGAAAGCAAGGCAGCCGCAAACAAGTCCCGTGCCGCGAAACTTGTCGCGAAGCTTGAAAAGGCTGGGATGACATTCGCTTCCGACGAGGAGCGTGAAAAGGAACTGGGCCGCCTTTCGGAGCTTTCCGACGATGCGTTCACCGCGACCGAGGCCGCTTACGACAGAGCAGTGCAGGCAAAGCCCGAATGCTCGAAATCCGACACCGACGGAAAGGGCGAAGGCGAGGATAAAGGCAAAGACAAGGACAAGCCCGGCTCCTCACAGGCCGACCGCCAGCTTCGCACGGATGCGGGCGTACGTCCGCTCGATGTGGATGACAAGAATACAAGCCTGGAAGACAAGCTCAAGACGGGCTTCATGGCCGCATACCGGGAGCGTGTCGGCCAGAGCGCAGGCAACAAGAACTAACGAATCGTGGCATGAACACTGTCGCGATTCTCCTCCGGGGAACGCTGTCGTGTTCGCCACGAAGGGACCGAAAATAGCGGCGCTATTTTCAGAGTAGGAGGAAAACCAGTGTCATATCTTAATCCCAATCATCGCGGCCTTGCTTACGGCGACGGATACATGCAGGGCGCGGGTTCATGCGGCCAGTTCGTGAAGCTGGTCGGAAACGATCTCTTCGCCGTGAACACCAACCCGGCTGTCAAGAGCTTCGGCGTGCTTGTGAAAGACTACAAGAACGGCGAGATGCCCGGCATCTTCTGCATGGGCGGCGTTTACGAGACTGATGTCTTCGAGGGCACCATCAATGCCAACGATGAACTCAAGGTCTCCACGAGCGGCAAGCTCACGGCCGGTGTCACTGAGGGTGACGTGGTCGTCGCCAAGGCGATCTCAGTTTCAAGCGGGACACTGAAGTTCCGCCTGCTCATATAAGGAGGGAGTGTTGGAAACAACTCAGGTTAACATTCACAGCCAGGAATACATGGAGGCCATGGCCCGCCTGATGAGCGAGGCTTTGGAATCTCCGGATGGAATGCGCGCGCTGGCGGCGGCAATTGCCGAGCCGATTGAGCAGGAGATAAAGCGTAAGGAGATCACTTCGCTCCTTCTGACTCAGCACACGCTGCCCAAAGGCGAGCGCCCTATCTATCAGAAGAAGCCCAAGGTCAAGGCTTACTGGATCAGCAATGAGGGCGAAGCCCGCGAGCAGGAACTCGGACAGGACGAGATAGAGTTTCCGACTCACAGGATTCACTCGACACCTATGGTCGATGTCTCGGTCCTCAAAAACGGCAACATCGGCACCCTTATGGACATCCAGACATCAGCCGCCGACCAGATTCGCAAGGAGCTGGACAGGCGCACGATCACTGTCATTTCAGCCTCAGTGCCCGCCGCGAACACTATCGAGGTCACGGGCGGCAAGCTCACGGACGACGCCTTGAACGAGGCGATTTCTATCGTCGAGGATCTGGAGCTGTCAGTCAAGTACATCGTCATGCGCGGTCGCCGGTTCAATGACATGCGCGACTGGGACCTCGACCCGGAAACCCGCGCGGAACTGCGGACCAAGGGTGTCATCAAGAACTACGGCACAGGCGGCATTCTGCTCACGGCGTCCGCTGAAATGAACGAGATACTGCTTGTTCCAGACGAGGAAGTCGGCAAGATGCCGGTGCGCGAATCGCTCAATACCGAGGCCATCGAGCAGAAGACCCGGTTCAAGACCGGCTGGCTCGTGTGGTCTGAGATCGGCCAGGGCGTCACCCGCCCCGAGATTCTCGCCAAGATTCGGATACTCGCCTAAGGAGGCACACACGTGGTCAAGATCAAGAACGTTCGCCCAGGTATTCTCATCATCGCGGATGCCGGGCTCAAACTTGCTCCAGGTGAGTCCGTCGAACTGGAGACTCTTACAAGACAGGCGGAAAAGGCCGTGGCTGATGGACTGCTTGCCCGCACGGATGTTGCGTCGTCCGCAAAACCGGAGACCAAGGCAGCCGTGAAGTCGGATTCCAAGCCGGGAGAAAAGGCGGAGGCGAAGCCTAAAGACAAGACTGCCGCTTCGGGCGCGGATAACAAGGATGAATCGAAGAAAGGCAAGGGCCAGGCGGCGGAAGAGCAGCAGTCTTCTACTTCAAATGAGAATCCGGACGCAAAGCCGGAAGATCAGCCCACAGAGACAGGCCAGGGGCAGCTCTTGGGGACGGACAATGCCGCTAAGTGATCTGGTCGGTCTGCTCCGCACGGACCTCGCCGACCCGAACGGCGAGACGTTTAAGGATGAAGTGCTCACACGCTGCATCCTGAAGAGCGTCTCGCCGGTCGGACGTGATCTGGGTGTGGAGATGTCGATAAGCGGTGGAGAGGTAACACCAGATCCGCAGGGTGAGACGCTTGAGATGCTGCTCCTGCAGGCCCAGATAGAGGCGTGCCGCTTTATGCGGATCGCAACCGCCAACTCGTTCTCATTTTCGTCGGGCGATAAGCGGGTGGACAAAACAAGCCAGCCGCAGAACTGGGCGAAGCTGGAGAACGACTTGACGGCGACATACCAGGAGCGGCTTCGGGAGATAAAGCCGGACGCGGCGGTCGATGATGGCTATGTCTTTACGCCGAAGCCGCTCCGGCCTGTCATTTACGAACAGGGCAGACATCATGGCTGCCACGATCATCATGACCATACTCACTGAGACGGAGAAATCGGCGGCGGTATCGCAGGTACGTGACCTCATAACGGCATCGGGGCAGACGGCGACGCTCCTGCGGAAGCGGGCGGGCGAGAACCTCTATGGCTCGGATGAGGGCGGATTTGCCGAGGTATGTGTGTTTGCACTGGAGATGTCTGAGACGCCACCAGTGGACTTGGCAAAGAGGGCTGATGCTCTGGCAAGTGTTCTTCCGGAGCTTGATGTCCGCGTGGAGGATCGTGTTCATTTCGACGGTCGAGACTGTCGGGTGCAGACAGTTTCGCCGCAGTTGCTATTTGGCGTGCTGACGCACAAGGTTCTGGAATTGGTGGCTTTGCATGGAGATTAGTCGGTTCGGGGATTGGGACAAGGCCAAACGGCTTCTCACCAATGGCTTCAGTCAACGGCTGGTGCTGGCGGTCCGAAGGGCGACCCTAAAGAACGCAATATTACTGGTGCGTGAGATACAACTGGGGATACGAAACCAGGCTCCGGGCGGGAAACAGTTTACGCCGCTCGCGCAGGTGACAATCGACCGCAAAGGATCGAGTAAGGCGCTCATTGATTCGACGTTCCTGCTGACTTCCGTCACGCACAAAATGCTTTCGGATAAGGCGTTCGTCGGTGTTTTGCGGACCAGCTTCTACAAGAAGACTGGCATAAGCGCGGCAAACGTGGCCGCGATTATGGAATCCGGCTGCACTATCCGGCATCCGAGCGGCGCGGTGATAGTGATCCCGCCCAGGCCATTCCTGCATCCGACGATGGAGAAATACCGCGACGAGGTTGCCAGGAACAACCAAGAGGCTCTGCTTTCGGTGCTCAAGTGAAGGAGGAGATTGTGAAGATAATCAGGTTAGTGTTTACGCTTGCTCTGTTGTTTACCGTCGCCGCTCGGTGCTGCGCGGAATCACTGCAGGTTACATCTACTCCGACGCCCGTGCAGGTCAAGCACGGCGCGCCGGTCGCAATGGCTGTGAGCCAGAAGAACGTGCTCACGCCGCGCGAGCCTGTGACTATCACGGCGGAAGCCGAGTGGGAAGACGAATACGGCGTGGCCAGAACCACAACAGCGAGCGCGACGATCACGGTAGTGCAGCCGGTCAAGATCAATCGCTATAAGGTTGTCATACCCGCTCTTTTTGCTCTTGTGGCTGGCAGCGCGAAGATAGACGGCCAGCCCGCGACACTTGCGCTCGATTCGGGCCGACTCACATTCGAGATTGGGCGGACGCTCCTTGAGGGCGAGTCGGTGACGCTCGAATACTCGGTCAAGGCTCTGTAGGTGGACATCCTGCGCGAGGTAGTCGAGTCGTTCGTGCGGCTGGCGAAGTCAGAGATTCATCCGGGCGCGGTTCTGGTCTGTGCCGATGACATCTTCGAGGTAACGGATGTGCCGAGCGTGGTCTTTCAGGGACCCACTCTATCCGAGGACGGCGCTCGGAGAACACCTGCGAGACAGGTCAAAAAGGACCAGAGCAGCCTTACTTATGAAGAGCGAAGGCATCCCAGGCTCTATCACCTGGACTTCGATGTCATAGTGACCACGGGCAAGGAAGCCGATCTGCTCGACCTGACGGAGAAGGTCGCGAGGTTCTACCAGCTTCATCCGGCGCTTCCAGTCGGTGAGCATGGCTCGCTCGCAATTACTGAGCTTACTCCGCTCGGCGGACTCAAGCGGGTGAACCTCTCGAACCTGCGGCAATCCTCCGGCAGATGCCGGATAGAAGACTGCCCGGTCTATGACGGCCGCGTAGTGACCGGAAAGCTCGCGACCGGGCTGAGACTGGAACTGAGCACATACGAGGAGCATACCTGATGAAAATCAATATCAAGAACCTGCTCTTTCAGCCGCTTGCGCTTCATCTTGCGTCGGACGGCGAAGGGCTGCATCTATCGGCACGCGAATGTCGTGAGATACTCACGGAGCACGTGTCCGAGGAGATTGAGCGTGCTGCCGCGCGCGGGTTTGTCTCGCTTGTCGGCAAAGTCGGCGAGGGTCTTGACCATGTTGTGGACGGTGAAGTGACCGAAGATACGCCGGAAAACACTGCGCCGGTCGGTGATCCACAGGCCAGTAGGAAGAAGGGAAAAGCCAGATGACAGCATACCTATCACCCGGGGTCTATACCAAAGAGACCGACTTCAGCTTCTATGTGAAGCAAATATCCACATCAGCCTGTGGGATGATCGGCATTGCTGAAAAGGGTCCCATCAACAAGGCGACGCTGGTAACGAGCTGGGAGCAGTTCGTCCGCAAATTCGGCTCATATATAGCCGACGGCTACCTTGCGTATGCGGCGCGGGCGTTCTTCGACAACGGTGGACAGGTGCTTTACGTCAATCGCGTGGCGCATTATACCGATCCCGACGACCGTACAACTCTGGCTGCCAAGTGTGCCACGGTTGTGCTCAAGAATCGCCGTGCAGCCGCAGCGACTCTCGCCACAGGAACACAGGGCACAAATAAGACCACATGGACGGCAAAGACGCCGGGCACGGCTGGTAATGCCATCACCGTGGCTTTGGTCAAATCCGGCAACGATACCCCGCTCTCAGTCGAGGTAGCTGGTCAGACGATCACTGTCCATCTCGCGACCAACGGCACGGGCGATGCTACCAGCACGGCCGCGCAGGTGGTAGCCGCGGTCGTTGCGCATGCAGGTGCATCCGCGCTCATACAGGCGGTCTCAAATGATACCGGCGTGGTCGCGCCTGTGGCTGCGACACATCTTGCAGGCGGCCAGGATCCGCAGGATGCACTGGCTGTGAGTGCGACAAACGAAGGTAAGTGGGGTGACGCGCTCTCTGTCCAGATTGCCGATGGCACACAAGACCCTGCAAACGAGTTCGACCTGATGGTCCGACTCAAAGGCGAGACTGTAGAAGTGTTCAAGAACCTCTCGATGGACGAGTCGAAGCTGAATCATGTGGAGATCGTCGTCAATGAGGTGTCCGAGTTCATCACCGTCGATGATCTCTCCGCGAGCGCGAACGCAGCGTTGGATAGACCTGCTGTCGGGACATTCTCGCTAACGGCTGGCGATGACGGAACCACCGGCCTGGCCGACGCGGACTTTACCGGTGACTCGTCCCAGCATACCGGTGTCTATGCCTTCGACGAGATCGACGCCCTCAACATCCTGCTTGTGCCGGGCGTTACGACGGCGCAAGTCATCGCAGGCGGAATCACCTATGCTGAGAGCCGGAAGGACCTGCTCTTCATCGCCGAGCCGCCTATCCACCTTGAGCCGCTTGAAGTCATCGAGTTCCGAAAAGGCCAGAGCACCTACACTCATGCGGCATTCAACACATCTTATGCCGCACTCTACTATCCCTGGCTTGAGGTCTCAGACCCACTCACGGGAAAGAGCAAGCTCGTTCCTCCGACCGGTGCGGTTGCCGGATGCATCGCTCGGTCAGATCAGAAGACGGACGTGTGGTATGCGCCTGCCGGTATCGACCGGGGACGGATATTCAGCGTGCTTTCGCTTGCCTATAAGACCAGCCGTGGCGAGCGGGATGCGCTCTACTCCGAGGGCATCAACGTCATAGCGAGCTTCCCCGACACCGGCATCAACATCTGGGGACAGAAAACGCTCCAGACTCAGTCTTCGGCGCTCGACCGAATCAACGTGCGCCGCCTTATGATGTATGTCGAGGAGGCTGTCTCGCAGTCGTCGCGCTTCGTTGTCTTCGAGCCGAACAACTCCCAGACCTGGCGGGCGCTTGTGCGCCTTATCACTCCGTTCCTGCAGGGCATCAAGAGCAAGGGTGGGTTCTATGACTTCCGCGTCCAGTGCGACGACGAGACCAATACGGCGCAGATGATAGACCAGAACCAGATGGTCTGCCGGCTGTTTGTGAAGCCCACGAAGACAGCGGAGTTCGTGGAACTTAACTTCGTCTTGACCGCCACCGGCGCGGACTTCAAGGAGGTGTTCTAATGGACGTGTCAATGCTCCAGAGCCTGTATCAGAACTGGCAGTTCGCCATCGAGGTGAACGGGTTTGATGTGGCTCTATTCAGGAAAGGCCAGGAGCCGAAGACCGAGTTCGAGGAAGTTGCGTTCGCTCCGGCAGGCTCTATGTTCGACCAGAAGGTCGCGGGCCGCATGAAATTCGGCGACATCACACTCGAAAAGGGCGTGCTTGCGGACGGCTCAGACGAGTCCGCGCGCGACTGGGTCCGAATCCAGGCCGATGTAAACTCCGGTGTCGGCGCGCTGCCGGAAGAGTATATGCGCGATATCGACATCGTCCGCTACGACCGTGCGGGCAACGAGACCCGCCGATGGACGCTCGTCGGGGCGTGGGTGAAGTCGCTTGAGTACGACGACCTCGAAGGTGGAAGCTCCGACAACACCATCGAGAAGATGACGATCTGTTTCCAATACTGGCTTTGATGGAGGACGCCTGTGTATACATTTATATTACCAACCGGCAGCGAGATAGAGCTTCGTGAGATGACCGGCGCGGAAGAGGAGCTGCTTACCAACCAGCGGCTCATCAGAAACGGCGACGCGGTGAACCAGGTGCTCGCCAACTGCACCCTGCGGATCGGCGAGAAAGATGATGTCAGTCCGACCGACGTTCTCGACATGCTTTCCGGCGACAGGCTGTTTACGCTCGTGAGACTCCGGCAGGTGTCACTTGGCGACGAGGTCGAGCTTGAGCTGGCCTGCCCAAACACAGCCTGCCGAACAAAGAACCGGGCAACCATCAACCTCAACGATCTGCCGGTCACACCCTACAGTGAAGATCGCGAGTTCGTGTTCACCCTTCCGGTGTCAGGATCCAAGGTGCGCTTCGTCTATCTCGACGGCCACAAGGAAAAGCGGCTCGCCCAGATGCAGGAGCCGTCAATCTCCGCCGCGATGATGATCCGCATTCTGGACATTGACGGCAGTGCGCCGTCCAAAAAGTCACTCAACGAGATGTCCATGCGAGACCGCAGCGCGCTTCGGGCTGAGATGCTGCGCGTCGACGCGGGCATCGATACTGCCGTCGATCTCGACTGTGACTCCTGCGGAACACGAATCCGCACCCGCCTGGAGGCGGAACCCTCTTTTTTATTCCCCGGAGTTCGCTTCTAGGGGATGCCTTCTTCCTCGCCTACGGCGGACTGCACTGGGAATACGCGGAGGTCGCGAGACTGCCGCTCAAGACCCGGGAGCAGTTCGTCGAGGCTCTCAAGAGGCAGCTTGACTATGAGAAAAGCGAGCTTGAGAAGAAACGCTGAGGCTGTGTAGTTGAGAGAACGCCATGACAACAACAGAGGCTGTAGCCGGATAAGGACAGGAGGCTCAACTTGGGCTTGAGTGATCTGGGCCTAGGCATAATAGTGAGCCTGAAGGACGCCTTCACTCAGAACGCGTCGCGCATACAGTCCTCGATGGAAACGCTCGATTCATCGGTTGCGAAGGCAAGCGATAACATGACCCGCAACCTCGGGTTCATAGAAAAAGGCACGATGATGGTCGGAGCCGGGCTTGCGCTCCTTGCAGTGCCTACCGCGCTCGTGGCTTCTACTGCCGCGACACAAAGGGCCCTGGGTGAGCTTGCCTCGGTCGGCGTCAAAGACTTCCGCGCGATGGAAGATGCCGCCGAGTCGTTCACCAACACCTGGGCAGGTACCTGCAAAGCCGAATTCATCACTGCCGGTTACGACGTCAAGTCCGCTCTGGCCAACCTCTCGGATGAAGCGGTCGGAACGTTCGCCGCAATGGCCGCTCTTACGGCAAAGGCGACCAAGGCTACCGTTCAGGAGATGGTGGAGACATTCACCACTGGTTACGGCATCTTCAAGCCGCTCGCAAAGGACATGTCCGACATCAGTTGGGCGAAGATGTTCTCCGGCGCTATGGCCGAGACCGTCGCTGTGTTCAAGACTACCGGACCGGGGATGGCCGAGGCTATAAAGAACATCGGCGCAATCGCCGCTGCGTCGAACGTTCCGCTTCAGGAACAAATGGCGATCCTCGGCCAGCTTCAGACCACTATGCCTGGATCGGAGGCAGGCACGCTCTACAAGGCGTTCATGCTCCAGGTCGCCAAGGCCGGAGGGGAACTGGGTCTATCGTTTGTCGACGCGCGGGGGCAGCTCAAGGGCATCGTGCCGATCCTCCAGGAACTCAAGCGGGGGTTTCCAGACCTCTCGAACGCGGCGGCTCAGGTCAAACTCAAGAAAGCATTCGGCTCGGATGAAGCCGTGCGTTTTCTGCTGCAGATGTCGATGGGACTCGACCAGCTTGAAGGCAACATCAAGACCATAGAGCAGGCCATGAAAGGTGGCACTGCGGTAACGTTGGAAATGGCGAAAGCTATGAACATGGACATAGGCTCCCAATATGGCCTTGTGAAGCAGCAAATCGCCAATCTCGCCGAAATCCTTGGGCGCACACTGCTGCCGGTCGTGATCCCAGTCTTTCAGGCGGTCTCCCATTTCATCCTCTACCTGCAGGGTGTCGCGAAGTCGGCACCGGGAGTAACACGAGTGATACTTACGCTGTGCGCCGCGCTGGGAGCGGTGCTTGTCGTGGTCGGCAGCGTGACCGCGACCTTGGGGACGGTCGGTATCATGCTGCCCGCGATAAAGGCGGGCATAGCCGCTCTTGGCCCAATGCTTGCCGGAGTGGGATCGGCGGTGTCGGCTTACTTCTGGCCGGTCGTCGCCGTGATCGCCGCAGTGGTCATTGCAGTGATCGCTCTCAGGAAAGCCTGGGAGACCAACTTCGGCGGTATACGCGATGTGGTGATGGGAGCGTGGAACAAGGTTTCGCTTGCGTTTCAAGGCATTCGCGCACTCATCGGCTCGCTGTCGGGAGGCACGGGTCAGATGTCTGCCGAGCTTGCCGACAAGCTGCAGGCGGCAGGCCTTATGAAATTCGTTACCACTGTGTTCCAGGTCTACTACCGTGTGCGACAGTTCCTCACCGGGCTGTGGCAGGCGTTCTCATCAGTGTTTGGTAGGATTCGCGCGATCCTTGAGCCTCCGATCCGAGCGATAATGGGCGCATTCGGCGAACTGGGAAAAGCGCTCGGCTCTCTCTTGGCGGCATTCGGGCTGGCAACTACCGCCGTGGACGCATCATCATTTAAGAGCTTCGGGCAGACACTTGGCACGATCCTCGGGATCATTGCACAGGTGGCGGCGTACGTCATCAAGTTCATCATCTACCCGCTTTCCTGGGTGATTCGCATTGTGGCAGCAGTCGTCCAGGCTGCTGTCTGGCTAGGCCGGGTAATCGTCGGAGCGTTTGTCGCGGCAGCGCCTTACGTCTATAAATTCTTCCTGCCGCTTCGAATGCTGATGCAGGGACTCCTGATGGTTGGGCGAGTTGTATACACTGTCTGGCGGATGATTACCGGCGACGTCTCCGTGGTGGATGGTCTGAAGTCCATCGGCGGCGCGATATTCGACTTCCTTGCCACGCCTTTCCTGTGGGTGAGGGATGTTGCATCGGCGACATGGAACTGGCTCGCAAATGTGTTCTCCGGCGCTGGTAGTTTCATCCGGTCGGCTGCGAACTCTATTCTTGCGGCCTTCGCCAACCTGCCTGTCGTAAGCACGATCACCCAGGTCTTTGGCACGGTACGTTCGCTCATCTTAGGACAGATCGACTTTGCTGAGGCGGGAAAGCGCATACTCGTCACGCTCGCGCAGGGGATGTGGTCTGCAGCGACGTTCCCATTCGAGATGCTCAAGCGGGCGCTGGGGTGGCTTCGAAGACTCCTTCCGTTTTCGGACGCCCAGGAAGGTCCACTCTCAAGTCTTATGGCGTCGGGCGCGGCGATTCTGCGAACGCTCACCCAGGGCATGCTCTCGGTGATCACGCTTCCGGGTCAGGTCTTGAGTGCGGTGTTCAGGAGCATGCTGAGTGCCGCGAGCTGGGTCTGGGGTGAGATGCGCTCTCTCGGTACCGGCCTCGTTTCCACTGTCTCCAGCGCGTTCTCTCAGATAGGCAGCTTCGCCGGATCTGTCTGGTCGCGCGTTCGAGGATCTGCGGCATCCGCCTGGTCGAGCATCACATCGATGGCATCCAACGCCGCAGGCTGGCTGCGAGCGCCGTTTGCTGCTCTTGCAAGCGGAGCGTCATCGGCATGGTCGGTGGTCCGTGGAGCGACATCAAACGTATTCTCATATATTCTCTCCAGTTCGTCCAGCCTGGTGTCGGCCGCATTCCAGAGCGGACGATCCGTGATGACTACTATCGCAAGCGGGATCCGCTCGGCAGTTGCTGCTCCGTACGAGGCAGCGAGATCGGCGCTTTCACGGCTCAGAAGACTCCTGCCTTTCTCGGACGCGCAGGAAGGGCCGCTTTCAACTCTCACTAGAAGTGGTGCCGCGATGCTTGAGGCGTTCAGCGCCGGTATTTCCCGTGCATCGGAATTGCCTGCACGTGCGCTTCACAGCAGCCTTGGGATGGCTCGAAATCTGATGAATGTCGGACTGCCTGCAAGTGCGCTTGCGGCTACTCTCGCGCTGACACCGGTTGTCGCGGGTGCTATACCCAGCATTGCTCCTGTTGAACGAGTCGGTCAGGCCGTTGAGAGGTCACGGCTGCTGGCTGTTACGCGCGGCGCGCGGGGGGCTGAAACGCGAGCGGGCTTACCTGCGCTCGGATCGGAAGACGTACGTCCGCTGCTTGAGGCGATAATCGCCAAGCTGGACGGGCTTGCGGAGCGTCCCGTCGAAGTCTCGGTCACGACCACACTCGACGGACGAAAGATAGCTCAAGCTGTCTACAAAGACATGCGCGAGCGAAAGGTCAAAAATTATGAGTCGGCGTGAGGCGAAGCGGGTCTTCATTTGCAGCAAGTACGCAGGTGATATCGAGCACAACGTCGAGGTTACCCAGGCTCTTTGCCGAATGGCCATCAAGGCGGGCCACGCGCCGTTCGCCCCGCACCTTCTCTACACGCAGTTTCTGGATGAGGACGATCAGTGCGAGCGTAATCTTGGTATCTCGCTGGGACTACAGTTCATGGAAGCCTGCGACGAGGTCTGGGCCTATGTCGGCGAGGGCGTCTCCGAAGGGTTGCGCCGCGAGATGAAGCAGGCGCGGTGTCTTGGCAAGCCCGTCGTCATACTTCGGGAGGTCCAGTCTTGCGCATTGACCTGAAGAAGACAACCGGCTGTATCGTGGACGTCGTGACTCACGAGCGACTTGAGTTTCAGTATAACCCGGACGAGATCGCGGACGAGAAGAGCACCGACTTTGCGGCGATAAAAGTCCCAGGCATGAGCCACCCAAGGTATCAGTATGTGGCCGGAGAGGCTCGGCGGATCACGTTCAAGGTCTCGTTCTTCAAGGGGCCGGTGAAGGAGAAAGTGGCTTGGCTGCAGTCACTCCTTTACCCGAAGCACGAGAAAACAATGCTCAAGAACGCCCCTCACAAAGTCCTGTTTTTCCTCGGTGATCTCTATCCGGGCGTTATGTGCATTGTGCGTCAGGTAAGGGCACGATACTTCAACTTGTTCGACAGCGACAGTCTCCTGCCGCAGCATGCCGAGGTCGATCTGACGCTTGAGGAAATTGTTCAGAAGTCGGTCGACTACACAGAGGTGAGAAAGAAGTGATTAGTCAGGATTCCAGGTATGCGACGTGCGTTCTCTACGTCGACGGCAAGGAAGAGTTCCTCGGCATGCGTCCGTTGATTGACACCACCCCGCAGCCCGACGATGTCTTCCATACCGTTGTCGAGGGCGACCGTGTCGATCTAGTAGCTTATCGTTATCTCGGCAGCGCCTTACTGTGGTGGGTTATCTGCGACTATAACGACATCTTCCTTCCGCTTGATCTGGTGTCGGGGAGCGTCCTGCGAGTCCCCTCGGTCGAACACGTTCAGATGAATCTGCTTGGATGACGGTCAGAAGTTGAATGTCTGATCTTTGGTACTAGCTGGTACGGATACCGGCTCTCTCTGCCCCTCTGGCGAGGGGTGGAGGAGCGCTTCTGCTTCTAAATGATCTTCAGAATGATCAGCGATTGCAGAAACACAATCATGCCCAACAGCAATTCCATCGGGGCATCCATACTTTTTCGTGCCATCATCTGTATTCTCCTTTCACATAGTATTCCAATGATACAAGGTGCAAATATCGTGCCTGTTTGACGCCATGCCGGTAAAACTGGCAGGGGTACTAGGCATGAGGCAGCAACTTATTCCGACACTTCCTGGTTTTCGATAGTAAATAACTAAGTAGAGGTGCTTGCACGACCAGACCGGAGTCGAGATGCAACTGGAAGTATACCAGCCAGTATTCGTGATAGAGATAGAGGGCAAGAGGCTCTCCAAAGACATCACACACGAGATTACTTCGTTCGTCTTCGAGGACAATGAAGAGGAACTCGATGTGATGGAACTCACTATCACGGACAGGTGTCTCCAGTTCGTTGACGATCCTCTCTTTCAGGAAGGCAACGAGATCGTCGCCCGCTTCGGTTACGTCGACAACCTCTCACCCAGGAAGGTCGCCGTCATCAAGGAGATCGATTACGACTTCCCCGATGGCGGCGACCCGACCATACAGCTCAAGGCTTATGACAAGGGTCATAAGCTCACCGGCAAGCAGATTCAGCGTATCTGGCAGAAACCTGCTCCCGGCATTCTTTACTCGGAAATAGCCGAACAGATTGCCAGCGAGCACGGGCTTACGCCGGTGGTAACAAAGACGGTCGGATGGCATCTTCGTGTGGCGCAGGGAAACAAGTCGGATGCACAGTTTCTGAAGGAGCTCGCCGGCAAGTCCAGGGACCGCGACGGCAAAGGAGTGACAGGCTATGTGTTCTACATTCAGGACGACGAGTTGCATTTTCACCCCCGCACTCTTCATGCGAGGCCCGCCCTGATCCTGGAGTACTTCACCGACCGCGAGGGTGTACTGCGTTCGTTCAAGCCGTCGACTCAGTCGCAGTCGGTGAAAGGTGCGGGGACCGAGACTAAGGCCGTGGGAGTGGACCCACGCAAGAAAAAGCATACCGAGCATGCAGCGAACAATGCCACAACACCTGACAGGACGTCTCTCGGCAAGAAGACATATCTGATCGACGGCAACAGCGGTGAAGGCAAGTTCAGGAAGCAAGAAACCGGCAAGATAGTGCCGAGTTCGGAACGCTCGGAGAGTTATCACGAGGAGCCTCGGCAAGAACCGGCTCAGGACAAGGCTGAGAGCCATTTCAAGAATGCCGAGATGAGACAGGTTGAAGCAACGGCCGCGACTGTCGGCATTCCGACTCTCGTGGCCAAGCAGAACTTGGAGGTTCGTGGTGTCGGGACCAAGTTTTCAGGCATTTACTACTGCACTTCCGTCCGCCATGTCTTTCAAGACGGCTATTCGTGTGAGCTTAAGCTCAAGAAGAATGCACTCGGCAAGGGCGCGGGAGGCAAGGCCGCAGAGGTCAAAGGCAAACAGAACAAACAGGAAGCTCCGCGACATCCGAAGCGACAAATAGCCAGTTCGGTAAGGCGACAGGCAACATCAAAGCAGTCGCGAGCTGTGAAGCCAAAGCCGAAGATGGTCCGGATCGACGCCAATACAGGCCGGATCATAAGCAACTAACGAGGAGGCAACATCAGTGCATTGGGACCAAATCATCAAGACGATTGTAGAGAATAAGGAGGTCTTTGCTGCGTTTCTTGTCTCGCTGATCGCCGTCATCAAGCTCACGACTTGGGGCAAGGCTCAGTCGTCGGCGTTGGATACTATCACCGGGATCATTGAGCGCATAGGCGCGGGTGAGGTCAAGAGCATGGTCGCGCAGGCAGAGGCAAATCTATCGGCTGCCGCAAGAGACGCGGTTCAACACTCCGTGGCTAAAGCCGATCCGAAGAAGACTCCAGCGAGTGCGGTAGTCCGGTTCCTCAAGGAAGTCTTCCGGGGGCTTTAGAGCAAGGGATGCAGGCCATGCTTGAGTTTCAAGACCAGCAGCACGAAGAACGTTACAAAGACAAATGGTACGGCAAGTACCGAGCATTCGTGCGGGATAATAACGACCCGGAGCGACTGGGCAGATGTCGTCTCGAAGTGCCTGCAGTGCTCGGGATCGGAAATGAGAACTGGTCGGACTGGGCATGGCCCTGCTTCCCTTACGGCGGCAACGATGATACCGGTATGTTTCTCGTCCCTGAAGAGGGCGCGTCAGTCTGGGCGGAGTTTGAGGGCGGCGACCCTCAGTATCCTATCTGGACCGGCGTCTGGGTTGCGATGAGCAATCCGGGAGAGCAACCGGAGGAGTCCAAGAGATTATGTTCGTCGATGACCTGTCGGGACTGCGAAGACAAAGAGCATGCCTCTGATGCGGCGGACAACGCCGAGCATCGCAAATACCATGCTCACCCGCCGTACTATTGTCCGCGAAGGAAAGTGCTCATCAAGACTGAGACCGGGCACACAATTGTATTCGACGACAGAGACGAAGAGGAGTTTCTGAAGATCATAGACAGGGCCGGGCAGATCCTGCACATGCATTGTCCAGTCAAAGCGGAGGTCCAAAGTGAAAATACTCGGCGGCGTGGGACGTACGATTCTGAAGCAAGCCAGGCAAACGGCCAAGCGGGTGCTGGTCAAAGCGGCCAACAGATCGATATCTCGCGCGATATCAAAGACAGCAAAGCGTTTGTTCGGCTGACGGACGCCTGTCGGCAGTTCCTGTGCCTTGAGGCGTGGCAGGACAGGGAGAAGATTCACATCCAGTCGTCGGACGCGACGCGTTCTCGCTGGCAGAAGATACTCATCGATACTACCAAGGGTCATGAGACCATTCACCTCTGGGGACTTGGTGGAACGCAGGAGATTCAGATTTGCTCAACCGCAGGCAAAGAACAAGTGCGGCTTACCGACAAAGCAGGACAGACGCTTGTTCTCAGCTCTGCTTCCGGCAGAGAGAGAATCCAGGTGACGGACAAAGCCGGTAGCAAGCTCACAATGGACGGTGTCATGGGGCATGTCATCATCCGCTCCAGCGGAAAGGTGCTCGTAAACCCATGACGCATTCGAGAGGCAATCGAAGGCGAAACACTCCCGCAAAGCGGATCGCGCGCGTGTTCCCACGACGGACTAGGGCAACGCCAACAGACGATCTGGCTTTCTATGACGAGCCGGGATTGTTCCCAATTGATGTCAACGAAGTGCATGTTTCGGCAACCTTCACCTACGACCTGCCCCGAGCTGAGTCTCTTGCTAAAGCGTGGGAGCGGGTTGCGCCGGTGAAGATAGGTGGCCCAGCGACAGGGATGCCCGGGGGAGAGTTCATACCGGGGTTGTATCTGAAGCCTGGTTATGTTGTCACATCGCGCGGTTGTCCTAATCGCTGCTGGTTCTGCAGCGTATGGCAGCGCGAAGGTGACGTCAGGGAGCTACCTGTGACCGACGGCTGGAATGTGATTGATGACAACCTGCTTGCCTGTTCGGAGCAGCATGTGAAAGACGTTTTTGCAATGCTGAGGCGGCAGCCCAGGAGAGCGGAGTTCACCGGCGGGCTGGAGGCTGCGAGGCTGCGACCGTGGCATGTCGAACTGCTGAGCGAGCTAAAGCCCAAGCAGATGTTCTTTGCCTACGACGCTGAAGATGACTACGAGCTGCTGGTCGAGGCCGGGAGAATGCTCATCGATGCAGGTTTCACGGTGCAGAGTCATGTCTTGAGGTGCTATGTCCTGATCGGCTATCCCGGCGACACTTTTGACTCAGCCCAGAGGCGTATGGAGCAGGCCGCCGAAGCCGGTTTCCTGCCGATGGCGATGCTCTGGCGCGACGATGACGGCGGACGAAGTATGCAGTGGGCGCGTTTCCAGCGCGCATGGGCGCGACCAGCATTGATTGCATCCGGTCTGCGACATGTGCCGACTGTAACAGGCGGAGATACGGCATGTGTTCAGCAGTGCTGCATAACCGGAGGAATCTGGAATGGCTGACAACGAATGTCAGGGACCGGGAAAGTGTGGCTGGGTCGAAAGCGAACGCCTGCTTGCCAAGACCTTTGATGCATGGCGAGCAGAGTTCCGCTCAATACTTGAGGAACATCGGCGCGACATCCAGGGGCGGCTTGAGAAGATCGAGCGGGAGATCGAGAAGAAGTCGGACAAGGAGAATGTCGACCTCATCGTTCGCGGAATAAGCGACGAACTCGCGCGTCATGCCGAGGAGATAAGGAGCCTGCATGCAGGTCTTGAGGGCAAGGTCGGCGTTGAGACTATGTGGAAAGTCGTCGGGCTTGTGGTCGCTCTTGGTGGGATCATCAGCGGCGTCATAAGCGCGATCATCAACTATTTTACGAGGCACTAAACTTATGGCAAGGCCGCAGGCAAGGCTCGGAGACATGTCCAGTCATGGGGGGACGATTATCACCGGTTCGCTTACTACAATGGCCAACGGCAAGCCCGTTGCCCGGATGGGCGACATGCATGTCTGCCCTATTCCTTACCACGGTGTAACGCCAATCGTTACCGGCAGCCTGAAAACAACCACGGATGGCAGACCAAATGCCAGGATCGGCGATGTCACCGGCTGCGGCGCTGTCATTGTCGGCGGCAGCCTGGATACTATGGTGGATTGAGTGATGTCTATGAGCGAGATTCAGTATTGGGACGTCTTTCCCAAATCAATAAAGGTTTCCAAGGTCGCTTATCCGGTCAGTGTCCCCCTTACACTGAGGGGCGCGCCGAGAGGAACGGCGGTCTTTGAAAGTTCAAACCCGGGTGTCGCCTCGGTGAGTGCCGAGGGTGTTGTCTCGCTCGGCACAACTCTCGGCGGCAGCGAGATTACAATCTATGACTCGGAAGAGAGAGACAGCGTTCGGTTCGTGCGAGTGGAGGTAGTGGAGTATGGCAAGTCAGACATTGAAGTCTCTTGACACAGCATTCGGATATTGGGATCTTCGCCCGCGCGAGATAGTCGAACCCTACGATGCTACACCGAAGAGTGTTCCGATTGCTATCACTGGCGATCCGGGCGGTGAGGTGATGTTCTCATCTACTCATCCCGACGTTGTGCGTGTCGAAGACGGCAGCCTGCATTATGGTCTCAATCCCGGCGCGGCGGTCATAATCGCCGAGGTTGTGGTGGACGATGCAGTCGTGTCGCGCCGGTATATGCAGGTGGACGTTTGCAAGAGCGCCGCGCAGACGTTTCCGACACTCGTACCACAGTGGCAGGCAAGTGGATACGTGGAGAAGACCTCAGAGGGAGCGTGGCACTTCCGCTACTTTGATGAGTGGTTCGATGATCAGGACGGCAATATCCGGGTTACGGGTGAGCTGTCGGCGGTTGTCGACCTCGACCACAACTACACCTTGGTATTCGAGGCGTGGGGGCAGATCGAGAGCTTTCTAAGTCACAGCCGCGATACTCTCGAGGTGCTGGTCAATGACGAAGTGCAGCGCCGACTCAACCCAGACTGGGATACGTATGGAGATCCTCAGAATCCGTTCGTCGTTGGACGCGATGTATTCAGGGTGCCGCTCTCGTCATATACCGGCGAGCAGGTCACGCTCAGGTTTGTCTGGGACACGCAGGACGAGTTCCTGCAGCGTTTCGATGGTTGGTTTGTGGACAAGCTGCGGCTTGAGCCGGAAGGAGACAGGTAGTGGCAGGTATCGGCGGAGGTGGAGATGGAGGCGAAAATACTCCTCTCATCATAGAACAGACAAGCTCATCTGAGCACCATTACGAGCTTATGGCGCTGGTCGAGGCCCTCGGTGGAATTGCTGACGATGTCCATGCAATCCGAGTGCTCATAGAACAGAGCTTTGCTATAACCGAGATACTGCGCCAGGAAGTTCAGGCAGTGCTCGATGCGCACGCTCAAAGCGCTCAGGAGTATATTCGGCAGGTTGAAGAACCAGTGCCGATTGACTATCATCCGTTCACATCGATGCCGGTGGGAACCAGTGTGCGCGACCTGCCGGACGGTGGCAGGCTCTTTGGTTTCACTGACGGAGCGTTCTTGCGGGTGTTTCCTGATGGGCAGATGAGTGTTGTTGATGAGGGCGGATCGGCTTCAGTCGTTGGATCTGCTGTTGGAGGTGTGGTGACGCTGCCCGATGGTCGTGAGCTTACTCTTGTCCCGGATGCTGTAAAGGTAACACACGAGGCGGCAGGTATCGAGGGTCTGCCGGATGGAGTCGAGCCTGTATTAGCTTCTCCAGGCAGATACACCGCCATGCTGCCAGACGGAACACGGATCGATGTGTATCAGAGCGACAGGGCCGTGGCGGTCGCAAACACGAGCGGCACGATTGACGTTCTCGGCATTTCGCATATCTACGGAATCGGCGAAGAAGTGCAGGCCCGCAGCATATCCGGCGGTGCGAAAAGCTTCAAGGCTCTTGAGAGCGGACATGCTGGGATGATCGAGACGAACGGCACGATACATCTTTCCCTCTCAGACGGAATCGATCTTGTGATCCACTTCCCGCAAAGCGGCAGTGGTGATGACGGCGATGGTTCCGGTCCTGTTTGCTTCAACTGCCAGGAGCCTGACTGATGAGTAATGATTTCCTCGGCAAGGGACTGAAGTTTCCGTTCGTGTTTCAGCGCAGATCCGGCGGGGCGCAGGTGTCGACTGTCACGTCGATGGACCACGCGCATATCCATGAAAGCATTCTGCAGATTCTGGGAACGCGGCCGGGCGAGCGGTTCATGAACCCTGAGTTCGGCTCGCACGTGCGCGACCTGGTTTTTGAGCCGAACAATGACGTGCTCAAGGGGTTGCTGCGCCACTACATTACTGACGATGTCGAACGCTGGGAGAAGCGTGTCTATGTGACCGATGTCTCGTTTGACGAGTCGACGGAGGCGATTGATGCGAACATGCTCTCGGTGTGCATCTCCTATCGAGTGATAGATACTCAGGTGGAAGGCAATTTGGTGTGGCCATTCTGCCGTGAAGAACTGACCGAGTCGTCCGATGCAGGCGCGAGGAGGGTTGCTGTTGGGTAGAGCAAGCATTTCATATTCTAACAAGGATTACGAATCTCTCAGACAGGAGCTTCTTGCCCGCGTGCCGCAGCTCACCGACCGCTGGACTGACTTCAATGAGTCCGATCTTGGGGTGGTGCTGCTGGAGCTATTCTGCGGCGTGGGCGATATGCTTGCGTACTATCTCGATGTCCAGGCTGCCGAGGCATTCCTGCCTACCGCCCGTCAGCGTCAGAACGTCATCAACCTCTGCAAGCTCATAAACTACAGGCTCGATACTCCGGTTGCGGCTACAACAACCCTGCGGTTCAGTCTCTCATCGGCACTCGATTCCGATCTCACAATCCCCGCAGGGACTGTCTGCGTAGCCAGACTCGAAGATGGTGATGTCGACTTTGAGACCGTTGAGGACATCGTGCTTGCCAGAGAAAGCCTGTCGGTCGATGTCGGTGCGCGGCAGGGAAGTCACAAGAGCGAGGAATTCGTGGGCACCGGAGACCGAAATCAAAGGTTCGCGCTCTCCTCTACCAGCATCGCTCAGGGCAGCGTCCGGGTCAAAGTCGGAGACAGTGATTGGGAAGAGGCTCGGTTCTTCATCGATAGCGCTCCTGACTCGAAGCACTTCCAGGTCGAGACAGATGGACTGGATGTTACATGGATCATATTCGGCGACGGAATCCACGGCGCGGTGCCAACCGAAAGCGAGACGATCACTGTCGATTATCTTGAGACTCTCGGCTCGAAGGGCAACATCGGTACGAACTTAGTGACCGAATCGGTGACTCCAATCTACTATGACGGAGCGATTGTGGAGCTTCGAGTCAACAATCCCATCTCCGCAACCAACGGCTCTGACAGGGAGACGCTCGATCATGCAAAACTGCAGGCTCCAGCGGAGCTGCGGTCGCTTTGGAAAGCGGTCACAAAGGACGACTACAAGGCTCTCGCGGAGGGCTTCCCCGGAATCGCTAAGGCGCAGGTGCTCGATTCAAACGACTGTGTCAACATTCGTTACTACCAGGTGAACATGGCCGTCGCGCCGAATGGCGGCGGTTTGCCTTCACCACTTCTCAAACAGCAGCTCGCTGAGTTCATCGAGTCCCGCAAGGTCATCACCATTGAAGTGAATCTCTTCGATCCATGCTACCGGCCGGTATCGATTGATGCGGAAGTCTACGTCTACCAGACCGAGGACATCGAAACAGTGCGCAGGCGCATCGAGGCTGCTCTGCAGGAGTTCTTCTCATTCGATAAGCTGGTATTCGGGAAGTCCGTATACTTCTCCGACGTTGTATCGCTTCTCGACGGAATCCAGGGTGTAAGTCATGTGACGATGTTTTCGCCGCAGGCTGATGTCGAGATAAAACCCGGTCAGATCGCGGCGCTTGGCGAGGTAAGCCTGGATATTCGGAGGACTACCTGATGGCGGGAAACTTCGAAGACAGACTCATTGATCTCCTGCCGCCCCTGTACCAAGAGCAAGATACGAGCGGCGATCTTCAGGCGTTTCTGCGTGTGCCCGCGATGACTCTTGATGATCTAAAGGAGCTTATCGACCGGCTTCCCGACATTTTCGACATTGAACGGTGTGACGTCAGGTTTATTCCTATGCTGGCCGCTATCGCCGGTTACGCTTTCGACCCCATCCGTGACCCGGATACCCAGCGCCGGGAAATTCGAGAGATCGTTGAGCAGTATCGACGCAAGGGCAGCATTCCGGCCATTTGCCGTTCACTTATCAATGTTGGCTGGGAAGGCAAGATAGATGAGACGTTTCGTTCGGCGTTGCGGCTCAACAAGCGATCCGCCGCAAACAATGCAAAGCTGCCCGGTCTCATACACAGCCTCGGAGTCTATCGAGTCGAGTGCCGAAACCTTTCCCCTGGTATCAGAGCCGCGCTCGCCAAGCATCATCCGGCGGGGATGAAGGTCTTCTTTCTGCAGTGGCTTCTTTCTCAGGATTCAATGCAGGACGATTTCTTCGCAGCGCTATCGAGGATAGTGGCACTTCACTCAACCGGCCGCATCCACGATGTGTTTGTTGTCGGCAAAAGGCTCCTCAACTCCGACTACAGGCTTACTGAAAAACAGACCGTCTGGTCCTGCTGGCGGATCATCTGTCAAAGCACGCTCTCTCAAGGATTTGAGCGAGCCGGAGTGATCGCTAATCGCTGGCACGCGCGGATGCCGGGGCACAAGCTGAATGGCTTCGTTCTGAATGCCAAGCGGCTGATCTGCGTCGAGATTTCAGAGCGGCGACTGGAGTTTATGTGCGAAGTGGCGACCGAGGAAGCGGGCGTGAAGCCAATAGCATTCCGGCTTGTGTGTGATCATTTGAACCGAGCAAGACTGTCCCACTCGACGCGGTCATACAGGTTTGTGTTCAGGCAAAAGGATTTCTACTCCTGTGCTCAAGCCAATCTTGATATGGCTACCAACCTTTACAGAGTCACCCAATGGCCGGGTGGATAGGAGAAGATGATGTCGATACATCTGTTTCGAGACTCAGCTCTTACGCAGCAGATATCCGAGGGAACGCTGACAAGCCCAGACTCGGACACCTATAACGGCACGGACGGCCAGGCTAAGGACAGGGAGCTGTTCCTTGCCAACGAGCAGACGGCGCTCGCCGCCAATATCACCAACACTCAGACGGCGATCACGCTCTCTGAGGCCCGGTTCGCCGACGGAGACACGATCATTGTCGATACCGAGCAGATGATAATAACCGCCGGTGGAGGGACAACGAGTCTCACGGTTCTGCGCGGGCAGAACGGCACGGCCAAGGCAACGCATTCGAGCGGCACGGCTGTCTATTCGGCACGGAGTTATACGACGCTGAAGGTCAAGCCCGTGGATAACTCGGGCTCGGACGAGTCGGGCTGGTGTAAGCTCGCGCTCACGCAGGCGGAACTGGACGCGGCGACGCCGGGAGCGGAACTCACGCTGGGCGACAAGGCTCACAATGCCACGCTCTCGTTCTGGCGGCGATTTGCTGTTCCAGCGGGCACGCCGGTACAGAACAAAACCGATTTGAAGATCAGGATCACGGGCGTCGAAGCGCCAGTGTAGGGAGGAGGAACAGTTGGCTTATCATTCAACATCCGGCACAGCAACAAATACAGCGGACCTGCTAGTGAAGCTTAAGGATTTTCTGGTGACGACATGTGGCTGGACTCTTCACGATGACGGGTCGGCCCAGGCGGAGCCATATTACATCTTGAAATCCATAGGTGAGTCGGGCAACGAAGACATCTACATCCAGATCATAAACGACACTGCCAACACCGATTGCATCTCGGTTAAGGGCTACCTCTACTGGAACGCCGCAACGCACACGGGCGTGAAGGTAGCGTTCTATAGCGGCGGCACGATGATATCTACTAAGGACTCCGCTCAGTTCCTCTACTGGTTCTACGGTGACCTGGACCATTTCTTCATCGTGACGAAGATCACGGCGACCTACTACGGTCACTACAGCGGGGTTATCAAGAGGCTCTGGTCGGCTCAGACGGCGATCACCCAGGGCACAGTGACATCGGGCAGTAATGTCGTTGTGCAAGTGGATGATGCATCCATTCTCACGGTCAACAAGCGATACATCATAAAGGACAATGCCAACATCGAGCGTGTGCTTGTATCCGCCAGAGACACGAACTCCACGCCCAACACGGTCATGTTGGCAGCGCTTGTCAACGGCTATACGACCGGCGCGAAAATAGGAGAAGACCCTCAGCCGGTCATTATTGGCAGAAATACCAGTCCGGGCGGCTTCTACGCTCTCAATAAATGGGATGGCTGGGCCAACGCTTCCGGCCAAGTTGGTAGTTGCGGCGCAGTCAATGTCACATTTGCAGGCTACTGTGACCCAGACGCTCGATATGGTCTGGTCACGATATTGCCCTGGCTGGTTGCAATGACGGCCTCGAACAATGAGGAGCTTAGAGGTGAGCTAATAGAGGTCTACTCAATCGGCGCTGGCGCGGGTGATTCGGAGGATGTCATCGATCTCGGTACGAGCACCTACAAGATGTTCAACCTCTCCAGCGCGAGTTGGTGCGCTGTGAAGGAATAGCGAATGGCAACCAGACCAGGCAAGAGAAAGCTGATAGCGAAGAGCAAAGGACCAGTGCTTCCTCGAAACAAAGTGTTCCTGATCATTGCTAGAGGAATCGTGCTCAAAGGAAAGGTGAAGCGTGGCAGTCCGTAGCGGCAAAAAGAAGACCATAGCAATGAGGCCCGGTCGGGTGCTGCCTCGAAACCACACATTGGGACCGAGAAACAAGGGCGTTCTATGGGACCTGCTGGGTTCCGATGTTACGATGCATCCAATAAGCGTGCTGACGGATACCGTTTTTCAGGTCACAGGAGCCTATAGCAGAGACGTTGATACCGGCGCGCTGGTCTCGACTGCATTTGAAGTCACGGCGGATCTGCGTTTTGTCATTACAGAAGCACTGCTGCTACTAGCAGATGTGACGGCGCGAGTGAGCGTGCAGTTAGGCATCGAGTATGACGGGATGCTGCTTGTCTTTGGTGCAGCAGTTCACAATGCTGATACTCAAATCGCGATCTCAAACGCTCGACAGTGGCTTCCAGACTTAATGGCGCGCATATCGGGTGTGGTGCAGAATGAGCTTGACGGCTGTCTTACGGTGACTGCGGCCGTCAATCGCGACGCCGATGTCTTTTTCGACATCACTGACGCTGGTCTTGCAAACGCCGATATGCTGCTCACGGTTACAAAGCCGATGGGCTTTGCCGTGGATATGGAGATGTCCATGCTTCAGCGACTTGCACCGGATGTCGAGACGGTACTGGTGGTCTACGGACTCCTAATTGAAGAAAGCCACGTGATTCAAGTCTGAAAGGAGAAAACATGTCCCTTGGACTCATAACAAGAAGCGGCAGAGTGCTGACTGCCAGGCTGCTCAAAGGCGATCCCATCGACGGGATAACTCACTGCGCCATAGGCGACGGCGATGAGACCTTCACCGACCCCATGAACCCGCCTGACGTGAACGTGGACCAGGTGAGTCTCGTCCACGAGCGCGCCAGGAAGCGGTGCTACAAGATAGCTTTTCTTACCGAAGACACGCAGGGGACGCTGGAAGTCAATGGCGTTAGATACTCCGAGACTGGGCTGGAAACTCAGATCATCGGTGTGTTCTTTCGATTCGAGGAGGCTGAGGCAAACAGCATCACGATCCGCGAATATGGCTTCTTCGGCGGCTGCGTTGAGTATGTCGATGGGTGTCAGTCTGACTACGCCGATGGCGGTATCTATGACTCTGATACAAATCCATTGGGCCAGGTGAAGACACCGGGTTACCTTTACGAAGTGAAGAACATCCCCGATTTCAACAAGACCTCTGACACGCGCGTCGAGTTGGTCGGAGTCATCAAGATTTGAGGAGACAGACATGAGCATCTCAAGAGATACATTCGACCCGTCCAAAAACTATAAGCGGGTAAGCTATCATCAGGACCGCGATCTTCTGGACTCGGAGCTAAACGAGCAGCAGGATATCAGTATCCACGAACAAAAGAAGATCGCTGACCTGCTCTTCAAAGAGGGGGCGATAATATCCGGTCTTCTCGTGTCGGTCGCAGGCAACGTCCTCACGATCTCCGCCGGGGTTACCTATATCGATGGTCATATCGAGGTTATCCCGGGAGCAGTGCTCACTTACGATCCGGCGAAGACCTCCGGTTTCGACTACGTTTACGTCGAACTCCTCAAATACAACTATGGCTACAACCAGGATGCCGGGCTCATCAATCCAGCGACTGGCGAGCCGACAGCAGAGCGCGAGAAGTGGGTGCTTTCGCTCAGGGACCATGACACAAGCGGGGAAAGCCTGCCTAATAATGTTACACAGCGCAAGGTGGTTCCCATCTACAAGTTCGACCGTGGGACACACGATGTAGCGGCAACGGTCCAGGAGAAGTCCAGCATCTACCTCAGCGACTTCCTCGGCACGCTTCCCGGAAGCCGAATCACTGTTGCATCTATCACCGAAGACCAGCTTTCGTTTGCGGCTGCCGAGGGTCTCAACTCTCTACTCAACAATCTCGCCGAAAGAACTTATGACCAGGCGGGCAGTTATCTCGTCAAGGGTTTCGACAGCTTCATTGGCTCCAACGACGGCACGAACGTGCGAGTTATTACCAACGCGGGACGGGCATACATCCAGGGTTATCGTCTCCAGAAGGACCTGCCAACCACAACGCTCGTTCCCAAGGCGGTCACGACGAAAAGCGTCAGGGGAGAGCAGAAGACGTATGTTACTGGCCAGCGCAGCTATGCTCTGAACAGCACTCCATTGAAGCAGACGACACAGGTGGAAGCCATCGTTGAGATCGTCTCAAACATCACGCGCGGATCGGTCGGAGGCGGTGAGGATTTGCTTGTACCGAACCCCGTGGTCGACATCGTTGAGGTCAGTCAAGGCGCTACGGTCTACTCTGAAGGGGTTGATTGGCAACAGAGTGGAAACTATGTCGACTGGATAGGCACCGGCAGCGAACCCGCGATTGGCACCACTTACACCGTGCGTTGGACTTATGTGAAGCAGATGGCCAAAGGGACGGACTATGTCGACGGCGGTTGGTTTGGTCAGCCCGGCTATCCCGCCCCCGCTGAATACTTCTACCTGGTAACCGCACTCTCAGCATCCGGTGAGACTGCGTATGCGGCAGGCTATGTCGTCTCCCACCAGACGGCTGCAGGAGGAGCGAACACAATCACGTGGAGACCTGTAAGCGGCGCGACGGGGTATCGTATCTACCGGGCGTCGCCGAATTCCGGTCGGACAAGTTTTCACATGCTGAAGGAAGTCGGATCGGCGGTCATGTCCTACATCGATGATGGCGTCGACCAAGCCACGGGCACCACACCTCCTTCGTCGAACTCGAGTGGGCTTTCCTCGCCTTTGTCCGACATGTCTCTCGGAAACAGTAGTGTCATCAACTTCGGCAAGAGCGGCGTCGGCAGCGATCCTGTGAACGGTTCGAACTGCAGCATAGACTACGACTACTACCTCGGCCGTAAAGACATCGTCTATGCCACTGCAGGGGAGATACGGCGGCTTGAAGGCTCTCCATCGGACTTTCCAAAGCTTCCGGTTGTGCCTGAAGGAAGTCTTGCTTTTGCAAGCCTTGATTGTCCGGCGAATTCGGTCGAGATGACCGTCCACAACTTCGGGCTTACGCGAATCACGATGGACCAGATCCACCGGATAATGCAGGACATCGAAGACCTGAAGTATAACGACGCGCAATACCAGATGAATAATGCTCTTCAGAACCGGGACGCGCAGACCAAGAAGGGTATCTACTCTGACGACTTCTCTAACGAGGCTCAATCGGACACGTTTCATGCCGAATGGAGCGCCCGCATCGATGGCATAAACAAGTTTGTAGGGCCTGCCAGAATATCGTCCTCGCGCGTCCTTGAGGTGAATACAGCAGCGAGCAATGCTCTCTTCAAAAGCAGCATCGTTCTCCTGCCCGGAACTGAAAGAGTGCTCATCGAGCAGCTCGATTGGTCAGAGGAGAAGAACATCAATCCTTATGCCGTGTTCGAGAAGCCGCCGGCGGCGGTTGAGGTAACTCCCAATATCGGTCGCAGAGGTCAGACAGGCATCGCGGTCACAGGCTCCAACTTCACCCCGAGCGCTCAACACATAACTATCCGCTGTGACGGTCAGATCGTCGCCAGTGATGTTCATGCGGATGAGGCAGGACGGGTGGTCTCGTCATTCGTCATCCCAGAGAGCGCGAGTAACGGCAGCCGCATCGTGGAAGTGACCGACGGCACTTACTCGGCCCAAACCAATCTGCAGATAAACGATCCGTTGGTTGTGACCCGCGTTGAACGGGTCGAAGTCACCACGACGATCATCCAGAAGCAGACTGTTTATGTGCCTCAGATCATCCGCTACCCCGTGTACCGAACAGTATGGGGCTGGTGGTATGGTTACTACAGGTGGGACCCGCTGGCTCAGACATTCAGCTTCAGCGAGAACCGAGTCATTTCCGCCATTGGATTGTTCTTCACGAGAAAGGACGCATCAGTCCCGGTGACCGTGCAGATACGCGGCGTTACGACGGGCCTCCCTAACGATGTGGTATATGCTCAGCAGGTGGTGTCGCCAGGCGAGATAAATCTCAATGCTGAAACGAAAGTCACGTTTGCCAATCCCATGAGCGCGGACGCGAACACAAGTTACGCCTTGGTGATTCTAACCGACAGCACGAACTACCGGGTACGCGTCGCTACTCTGGGCCAGCTAGGTCAGAATGGGGTTATCACGAGGCAGACCTACACAAGTGGTGTGCTGCTCGAAAGCTCCAACGCTGAGACCTGGACTCCTCTGAACGGCTCCGATCTCGCGATGAAGATATACGGCTATGACTTCGCTCCTGCCGGCGAGGTGCGCTTCAAAGCAATAACAGGCGTGCAATTCTCCGAGTTGAACCTCGATGAGTATTCCGCGATCCCGCAGGGGACAGGTATGACGTGGGACTACTCAATGGACGGCGGCGTCACCTGGGACGCGATAGTGCCGGAAGAAGAGGAAAGCCTGCCTAATGTCGCCGCGCAGGTGATCATCCGTGCAAAGCTCTCCAGCAGCACAGCGAATGATACTCCCGCCCTGAACTACAAGGACGTGAACCTTATTGGCTACCTCAACAACCCCAACGGCATCTATATCAGCCGTGAGAACGAGTTGACGCAGGGAGTGGAATCGACCAAAGTCTATGCACAGATGAACATCCCAAGCGGATGTACTCTCAACTGGTTCGCCTCTAATGATGGCGGCGCAACATGGGAGCCGATGGCGCTCGATTCAACTCGCGAGGTCGATCAGACTTGGACTGAGTACCTCTACCTTTGCACATTTGCCAATCCTGCAGGTAGTCGTGTGCGGTACAAGGCAGTTCTTACAGGCAACAACCTGGTCTACCCTCGCATTCACTCCCTCGGTGCGACATTGAGTTAGGGGGGCACAATGCTTGTCAAACGGCGCGGCGGGATGACTGAGTTCATCCCGTCGCCATCCGAAAAGAGAGACGGCGTCATACGAAACCACGTCCTCGATCTGCTCGCGAACCTGGATGCGCGGCTGAGGAGGATCGAAGTCATTATCGATCTTCCGAGCGATCTGGCTGAATCGTTTGCCGACACCATGGCCGCGATCACCCGTGAGGAGGCTCAGGTACAACGGCTCAACGATGCGCTAATAGAAGCTGGGGTCAATCACGGCGAGGAGATTACCGACTGATCCTGTCAACACCACGTTCCAGCCATCTCGAACACCTCTGGAAATGAACGAGAAACTTTGCCGGACCTGCCCGAATGGACTTGATGTTCTTCAGGGTTTGAGGTAACCCCTAATGATGACAACCGCTCAATCCCAGTTCCAGAGCGAGGACGGAGGAGCCATGAAGAAAGGTTTACGAAGCAGGATACGGACACTTCGGTGTCCCCAGTTTGAGCCAGAGCAGGAGATTTGCCAGGACAGGAAGTCCTTGCAGCGGGGTTACGTCGATGGGTTCGATTCGGCAGTGTATCTGGTCCTTGAGTATATGGACAATTACACGCCGTTGCCGGAGTTGCTCTTCTCCTATGTGGAAGAGCTTCGAGCCAAGCGAGTTGCTGACATCCACGGTGACGGTCAGCCCGGTACGGTTCTCTGCAATGCTGGGTTCATCCTTGCCTGTAGCAGAATCCTGAAGCTCGTCCATGATATGCACGGCGACGAGATAGAATGGTCACGGGCAATCGAGCGCGCCGAAGAGATCGAGAGCATGTGATCGCTTCAGACGGGCCTCTCCACATCAGGTAAGAACACCGTTTCTGTTCACATTCCGAAGGTTCCACTTGACTTTCTGTCGCCTGTTGAGGCATTCATTGGATGTGGACAGAACAGATGTTCTGCTTAAAATCCAACGGAGGTAGCGCCATTTGAAACTGCAGGAAATCAAGATAGGACTCGAACTTGAAACCGTTCAAAGAGAGCGGAGCACGGTGGCCAAAGCCATTCAGAGTGTGGTAGGTGGCGAGGTTACTCACGCAGGCGGCGGAACGTATGACGCCTGGGAAGTGCGGGACAGGCTGGACCGCGTGTGGCGAGTCGTTGCCGATGCCTCGCTCACGAGCGCACCAGCAAATCTCAGGGCGGAGGTTGTCAGCCCGATCCTTGGCTATGACGATATACCCGAACTCCAGGATGTGGTAAGGGCCGTTCGGAAATGTGGGGCCCAGGTTGATGAAAAATGTGGACTTCACGTCCACGTCTCGCATCCGGACATTACTCCGAGAGCGCTCGCGAACCTCGCCAAGCTGATCTACAAGCAGCAGGACATCATCTATGCCGCGCTCGGGGTGAACCAACAGCGGATGGAGAAATACTGCAAGCCCATAGATTCTGCATTTATCGAGCGGATCACTAAGAACCCACCCAAAGATTTCAGGCAGCTCAACACCCAGTGGTACGGACGATATGTAGAGCATCCTCAGCGTTACGACTCGACTCGCTACTCGATTTTGAATCTGAACGGCTACTTTTTGAGGTCTGCCATTGAACTGAGGGCTTACTCCGGCAGCCTCCATGCTGGCCGAGTCAAAGCCGTGATCCTCTTCAGCATGGCGCTCCTTGCAAGAGCCATGAACTGCCGTGGAGCATCGGCGAGGAAGCGGGAGTATGATCCGGCCTCGGCAAAATACGATATGCGAGTTTTCCTGATCTCCGCGCTGAAAATGAACGGTCCAGCCTTCAAGACAGCTCGCGCGCACCTCTTGCATCTGATGTCTGGAGACTCTGCCTGGAAACACGGCAGGCCGAAGCCGAAAGGAGCGAAAGCGGCTGCCGAGACGACGGAGGTGTGCTGTGGAGCTAACTAAGATACAAATTCCCGCCGACGTGCTGGAGGGTCTGGAGGCAGTCCGACTCTCCGGCAAAACCAACATGCTCGATGTTTCGATGGTCATGAAGCTCGCTCTGGATATGGGACATCCACAAACCGCGCTGTGGATGCGAGAGCATCAGGCTCTGTATGTAGTCGGCATCTTCTGTGGCTTCGAGGCAACCGGCAGGCTCGATGAGAACGTGCTTCGAGAGATGGCCGAGAGGTTTCTGGATGGCGAAGGAGGTGAGTCCTGATGTGCGGACAGGTTGGTGTGATCTATGGCGTCAAGGAAAGGAAGCCAGAAGAGCGCAGCTACTTGAAATGGCTGTTTATGTATCTGCTGCTTCTCAGTGAGAGGCGCGGGCCCTATGCTACCGGGATAGCGTGGATGAAGACGGATGGCAATCACAGCATATTCAAACGGCCGCTGACCGCGACCGGGTTCATCAAGGAGAAAGAGTTCGTTGAGGTGATCTCTGAGGTTGACGATAATGCGACGTGGCTTGCGGGACACACACGCTGGCCTACTCGCGGTGACGTGAACCTGCTTGCCAATGCGCACCCAATTCGAGCAGGGGCGGTTGTCGGGACCCATAACGGTACGGTTCTCAACGCGGACGACCTGTTCAAACACTTCGAGCTGCCTCGTTTCGCCGAGGTCGACAGCGAGATCATCTTCAGAATGGCCGATGCTGCCATTCGAGACGGACGCATCGATATTGCAGTGTTCAAGAAGCATCTTGCGCTCTGCCGGGGACTGATGAGCGCCGTCCTTGCATCGAAGCTCGATCCCAAAAGGGTGATCGTCATAAAAGGCAACAAGCCGTTGGAATTGCGATATCACCCGGAGCACCGTGCGATAGTCTATGCATCAGAGGGCGCGTACCTCGATGTCGCGCTTCCGTCGGAGACGGGCTGGCAGGAGATACCAACACGGGCAATGAGCCTGATGACATTCGATTGCGATGATCTTCCTCATTTTGCGTCCCAGCCGTTCAGACTGGCTGGCGGTAGGGGACGCGCAGGATTCCAACGCTTCACCGGCTGGCAGGCTCAGACAGATGAAGAACAAGATCAATGAGTGAGAACTGGAGGTAAGCATGAAACGAGAAGACAGCAACGAGATTTCCTTCGCCACAGGCGCACTTCTGATATTCGTCTATGGCACGCTCAAGCAGGGTCAGAGCAACCACGACAGGTTCTGCCGGACTGCGCTTTGCATAGAGGAGGCCGCTGTGTGGGGACGACTCTATGAACTGCCGTCCGGCATTCCGGTCCTACAGGTGCCTGACAACAGCATTATTGCTTTAGGTACATCCGACGCCCTGTCCGATGTCGCGACACAAGAACGCGTTTTCGAGGGCTGGGCTGTTGATACAGGCCGTAACAAGACGCGCTGGCAGATGATACAAGGGGAACTGATGGCCTTTCCTGATCCGCGACTGTCGCTGCCTCCGATTGATCGGCTGGAAGGTTTCCGGCCCGGACTGCCCAGTCTATACCGTCGAGTGTTGGTTCCGATCATGCTGGATGATGACAAGCGGGTCTCGGCGTGGTGCTATGTGGGCGATGAGCGCACGATCCGGCATGCAGCGCAGACAAGAAAGATGTGCTGGCCCTGAAACAGTCTGAGAAACCATAGACAGTCATCCCGCAATGAAGGCAAATGATGAATGACAGACACTTTTGAGGAGGAAGACACTATGAAGGCAAAGCTCAAGGTATTTGTATATGGGACAACGAAAGATGACCTGCGCGATCTCAACCGTATTTCGGAAGGCGCGGTCTTGGTAGAGCAGGCGACTGTTCGAGGGCGCTTGTTAGAGCTTCCCACCGAAGCTTCTGTGTTGGACGTTCCCGGGGTAGATATCCTCGCTGTAGGAACACTCGATCCGCTTGCCGACGCCGACACACAGCAGCGGTTCATAGAACCGTTCCAAGTGCCGCTCAGTGGTGAGTTTGGCCAATGGCAGGATATCGACGGCAAGCTTCTAACGTTTGAGGACGCCGCCGCTTGCCTCGAGATGCTGGATCGGATGAAAGGCTTTTGCCCGTACTTCGCCGATATGCATCGGAGGGTGCTCCTGCCGGTCGTTACCGCTGACGGCAAACCAACTGCAGCCTGGTGCTATGTGGTAGGGGCGCTTCTTACTTCTTGCGTTCTGACATCCGACAAGACTTGCTGCTCCTGATGAACTTCCCACACGCGAAGTGCTACTTGTAGAGTGTAGACGTATAGGTCTCATGTGGCTACACTTCACTTTATGGACACAAAGCAAATGCAGCGCCGCTTGGGGAAGATCATCCAGGCGCGTCGAAGCAGACTCGGATACAGCCAGGAATCGTTCGCCGATGCTATTGGCTTACATAGAACTTACGTCGGATCGGTAGAGCGGGGCGAGCGCAACGTTACCCTGAAGAATCTGCTGGTCATAGCTGAAGGTCTCAAGATGCCTCTTTCAACCTTGATTGCCGCAGCCGAGGCAGAGCTTTTGATCTCTGGATAGACTCCAGGCTGCGGCATGGCTTGCTATAGGCCGAGTGAATCCGCGCTGTTTTCTTCAAACAGACGGCCAAGGCGGATGTAGCGCTTGAGTGAGCCGATGGACTTGTGGCCGGTCTGCTGAGCAATGACGTGTTCAGCGACACCGGCTCTGCTTGCCTGCGTGCAGTGTCCAGATCTCAGAGAATGCCCGCTGTATTTCACCGGATCCAGTCCCGCTGCTTCTGCTGCCCTCTTGATGATATTTCCCACGGATCTTCTTGAAAGCCGCTCCGATACGAGATGATTGTATCTGTCGAGCCCCCTGAATATCGCCCCTTCGGATATTTCGAGCGCTTCCAGCCAGTGCCGAAGCGCATTCACCGGACAAGTATCGGGGTTCTTTCCATAGGGAATCCCAATGTAGCGTCCCTCTCCGCGCTGATCGGTTTTGCTTCGGCGTAAGAGGATCACTATGCCTTCGTCTCGATAACTGACATCATCTAGATTCAGCCCAACAACCTCGGAGCGTCTGAATGCTCCGGCAAAGCCTATAAGTATCAGTGCCTTGTCTCTCTTTCCCATGAATGTGTCCGGTAGTGCTGCAGCCATTCGCTTGATGTCTTCGGACAGTAAGGCGTCGACGGGCTTTGCCGGAGTCCCGATCCTGCGAGTTATGCCATGTAGCAGTTCCTTAATCGCGGGATGGCTAGTGGGAGTCGGGAACCCGGCTTCACGGTGAGCTGCGGCTATCGCAGCGCAGTGTCTGCGAATGGTCGTGATGCGGAAGTCCTTCATAGCAAGTGATGTGAAATAGCAAGCGACTACATCGGGAGAGGACGGAAGATGGGGAAGTCCAAGGCCATTACACCACCTGATGAAGCCCTTCCAGTCACGAGCATATATATCTCTTGTGGAATCGGCGATGGTGGTCGTGAGGAAGTTCTGTGCGTTCTCCAGGATTTCAAGAAGCTCAGGAGACGCTCCTTGAGTGGCTTCCTGGAACACAATATTTCTGGAAACCAGTCTAGCATGAGATTCTATCATTTGCAAGTTTTTCTCCGCATATCGGCAGTTTCCGGCCCGATTATGCAGGTGAAAGGAGTTGCCGTGACCCTGAAGCATAGAGTCAATTGGAGCACAAGTCAAGGATTTGGCTTCAGAGAGTCGGGACATGATTTCCTGACTTCCACGAATATTGTGTTCGCTGTTAACACCATATCACGTGGAGGCCTGTCACATGAAGCATGCTGTTCGCTTGGCGCTGGTTTTCCTGATCGTCGGCTCTCTGCTGATGGTGGCGAGTCTTTCTGTGTGCAGCAATGCAGCTCCAGCGTTCATCGGAAACGTGAGGAGTCGCGTGTTTCACCGGCAGACTTGTCGCTATCTGCCGACAGCAAATAACAGGACCTATTTTGACACAAGGTCTAGAGCTATCGATGCGGGATATAGACCCTGCCGAAAGTGCAGACCATGAACTGCCAAAGGGTTGATGAGACTAGCACAACAGAATGGGGACAGGTCAAGGGGAAATACATAGAATTGGCCGATCTGCCGGTTCCAAGAAGACGGTATTCCAGGAAGCGTGGTGGCTCTCTTAGCTGTTGTCTCTTCCCGAATACTTGACTTGATAAAGATGTGAGTCTATATTGAATGGTTCAAGCGGGCTTTCGGAATAGCTGTTTCTATCGAGTCGCCCGGAAGTGCTGGGCCGCCAGGCGTGAAATTTGATAATGCTCGGCTGGTAATGCTATACTCCTTTCCAGAAATACCGTCTTATCGCACCCGAAACTGAAACGAATGATCGTACCTGGCCATCTTGATCGTCCTATCGCCTTTCTGAATTTTGACATGCTGCTTATAAGTAGCGTATACTGCATCAGGTCACAAGGCTGCCTGTTCGGCATTCTCACTTATGAACAGAAAACATATAGGCTAGAACGGGAGCGGAACAGAAGAGCTTGGTCTTGAGTCCTACCAACATACGATAGGGAGCAGGCGTAGAGACAATCAGGCTCTTGTCGCCGAGTAACAGAGATTGTTCAGGTGACATGGCCGGAGCTGGAGACGATCCAACGATTGCACGGGGGCCAGAGCTTTGAATGCCGACTGTGCTTGCTCCCGAATGGCAGGTGATGAAGAGACTGGTGTCGAACAAACAAGAAGTTAGTTGATCTCACCACTTATCGTAGGCTTATCAATCGACGAAGCCCGCGACTTGACGTAATTTGATCAAAGGAGGAGCAAGCATTATGCGCCGATACCAAACGACCTTGTTGCTGGCTATCATAACGATGCTGGTAGCGGTCTTTCTAGTCTCCAGTGCGGGAGCCACACCCCCGGACTGGATGACAAGGCAAGGCTCAATAGGCTGGGCATTAACTCAGAGCGACAACACGTCCATAAGCGTGGACTGTGTTGTCATAGACAAGATAAAGGCGAAGCAACAGCCCGGCTATTTCGTAATCCGTGAATGCTTCAACTACAGAGACAGGGTCGTGGTCTTAACACAACCCAATCAGGCACTCCGGCTCGGGATGAACGTAGATGTTTCAGGTACGCTGATCACCCTGCCTAACGGATGTCGTGCCATCGTCAGCCCTACCGTCATGGGATATACCGACGAGGACGGAGTTCTCCTCACCCATGGTGGTCCTTGTATCAAGGGGCTGCTGGAGCCGACCCCGTGGGAGTGGAAAGTTGACCTGACAGTAAATGAGGGTACAGGCACAATGTCCTCGATGTCAACCCCCCAGACGATTTCTTCAAACGATGATGAGCCTAACGCTACTCCGGCTGAAGGAGCCAGCTACTATTCAGCAGTCGCAGATATACTGGAAGCCCAGAGCAGCACCCAGACCACCACGACAAACAACGTTCGCACCCAGTCATATTATAACGGAATACCTGAAGTGCGGGGACTGCCTGATGGCTCGCTTGTAGAGCTTGAGGCCAAGGGGATAACGGCGGTAGGTACGCAAAACATAGGTGGGACCAACTACAACTACCTAGACATGATAGAGAATCCGCCTGCGACCGACACCATACGCTGTTATTACACGGGCACGGCGGCGGTAACGGACCGCGTGAATAGAATCGCGGGCCAGATCCGTCACACAGACCCCCAGACTCCCGTTATAGACATCGATACAGGACCTGACTACGATCCGCAAATATTCGAAGGAAATTGCCAGTTGGCAGCTCAAGGAACGATTGCTTGGGCGAAGACATTCCCTGATGGAACGCAGCTCCCAGCGCAACTTGAGGCCAAAGTTGTATCCGGCTGTTTTGGTGATCTCGACTACGGTCATTTCTTCATTCAGGAGCCAAGCAGAGCATCAGGCATTCGAGTGAATCCAACGGACTACTACTGGTATACAGATACTGGCTATCCAGTAACAATTACCTCTGCTCAAGTTACAACCATCAATGACCAACGTGCTCTGATTGTCTCGTCAGAAGATATCGAAAACGACTGGGAAAACTGGACTGCCGTGAATCCGCTTGGGATGAACAACAAGTGGGTCGCAGGCGGTCCGTTTAACGTATACACACCCGGCGCTACTGACGCTTTCGGCATGAACAATATTGGACTGCTCATCAAGACCTGGGGGCTGGCAAGCAATGTCCAGCCGAGCTATTTCTATATTAACGATGGCTCTGATAACGTCGGCGTAAAGGTAGACCTGAATATGGGCTATTACAACATCTCCCATAGTGTTCAGGCCGGAGACTACGCCGCTGTAACTGGTATTGCACAACTCGAAACGGTCAGCGACCAGAAGATGCGAGTGATCAAACCACGAGACTACTACGATATCCAGGTAATAGCCTCGGCTCCGCACTTCAATAACATTACTGTTACGCCGAACATGGCTGGAGTTGGCGATACAGTATCCATCAGCTTTTCAGTCGACCATACACTTGCAGCCAACCCAACGGTGACCGTGAATGGGCATTCAGCCGCCTACGATAGTGGCGGTTACTACAGCTACAATTACACATATACTGTCCTTGCCGACGACCCGTCGGGTTGGGCTACCATAGTGATCACTGGAAGAAGTGCTGATGGTCTCACAGGGTCTGCAACAAAGTCAGATGCGTTACAGATTGTTGACCTCGGCTATGACGCTCGCGGCAATCGTCGATCAATGAGAGATTCACGCGGTGTCACCTATTATGAATACGACGTGCTTGGTCGTGTAACCAAGGTCACGGAACCTGACGGCAAGTGGGTTGCCTATGCTTATGATGATGCTGGCAATCGCTCCAGTATTACAGCGCATCTTGGCCAGGGCCAAGAATACGTGACTTCGTACACGTTTGATGAGCGGAATCACGTGAGTTCGATGACCGACTGGAACAATGCGGTCACGACGTTTGCCTACTGCGATGATGGATTGCCGTACCGGATCGATTACCCGGACAATACCTTCTGCCAGTATACGTATAACAGCCAGCGGTACCCAACGTTGTTGGTGCACAAGAAGAAGGATGCGAATCAAACAGTTATCGCATCATTCCAGTATTCCTATGACTCCGCGACGGTCGGCAACAATGGCACAAGAACACAGGTAGTCGAGAGCCTGCGCAAGCAAAACGGTACCTATGCCCAGGCTACGGTCAACTATTTCTATGATAGCTCTTATCAGTTGATCGAGGAGCAGAGATCAGGCGATGCAGCCTCTGATATTACTTACGCCTACGATCCGTCCGGCAATAGGGTTAGCAAGTCAGTAACCATAAACGGCCAAACTGTTACTACTTCGTATACCTACGATGCTGGCGACAAGATGCTGACTGCCGGTGGAACCAACTTCGGCTACGATGACTCAGGCAATATGACCAGCGCCTCAGGCGGCAGCAGTGCGAGCGTCGCGCATAACTGGAATGACAGACCAACAACGGTCACGGTTGGTTCGGCTAGTAGCACACTTGGATATACGGGAGTCGGGCTGCTAAGCTCTGACGGGACTACCGAAGTCGTTGATGATCCCGCTGCATCAGTTATCCAGTCAGTGCTATTCGAAGTCAATGGTGACGGGTCCATTGCGGCCAAATACGCCAGATGCGGCTCGATGTTGATCAGCGTTACATCTGGAGGTGCCACGAAGTATCTACACTGCGATCTTCTTGGTTCCGTTAGGGTAGTTACTGACGCTAACGGCGATGTTGTTGGCACCCAATCCTTTGACAGCTTTGGAAACCGGATCGCACTGGATGGCACAACAATTCCAGGCTACGGGTACCTGGGGCGGATCGGCTACCGTTCTGTTGGTAATACAGGTCTGCTCTGGCTGACTAATAGGCTTTATGATCCTCAGTCCGGAAGATTCCTGGAACGCGACCCAATGCGTCAGGGAAGAGATCACTACGTGTATTGCTTTAACAACCCAGTGAGGCTGATTGACCCGTCTGGGACGTACATACCTGGCGTTGGTGGCTGCGTTGTTGGCGGCATAGTTGGTGGTATCGGCAGTTGGCTGGAAGGCAATAGTGGTGGAGCGATTGCTTGTAGTGCAGGTTTCGGTTGTGCAATCGGAGCCATATCGGAGTTTGTAATGGACGCTGAGCCTTGGGAATCCAACTGTATCATGGGTGCCGCTACAGGCGCACTTTCCAGTATAACGTCAGCTCTCTGCAACAACATAGGCAAGAAGTGTCCAGAAGCTCCAAGCTTCCCCTGCACGATGATGGACGCGTTGATTGCTGGAGTGGAAGGCTGCTTCTCTGGTGGTGCTGGTGAAGATCCGGGACTTGGGAAATGGATCGGTGGCACAATAGGCGATCTTATTATCGGAGCACTTGGCTTGCCGGTTGATCACATGTGTGGCGAGGTCGCCCCCGGAGGACCGATGAAATAGCCCTACTACAGGGTTCTAGGAAAATCGCACAAACTCAACGAAAGGTGATTCACATGAGAAAAGATAACAAGCGAGGGTTGCCCAGTGTTCGGGCACTGTGGCTATTACCTACCGTCTTCCTGCTTGTGTTTGTTTGCGGCTATGCTCAAGCAATGAGTGAGAGGGCTTTGTCGCAGACGAAGGCGACGGTCGACTCCGTTGCTGACAGAGAGTTCAACGCGTCGATGGCTACCTGGTTCAGCCACGACTACGACAAGGGCTTTGTCAAACTTCAGGAGTTCTCAAAAAGCCATCCCAATAGCCGTTGGGCTGCGGAAGCGGATTTGCACTGCGGTTGCTACTTGACCTTCAAGCAGCGCTACGACGAGGCGAAGCCGATCTTCGAAAACGTGTTGAGCAAGTACCCCAATACCAACGTTGCTGCCAAGGCCAAGTTGCGTCTCGGGAACATAGCGGAACGGACGGGTCATTTTGATGAGGCAATCAAGCTCTACACTGCTACGCTCAAAATGAAGAATCTCACGTGGGACCAGTTCAAGTACGCGAATTACTATGCGCGCAGACTTACAATGGCCAAACATGCTTTGCAGGGACGAATCAACTGCGGTCCTGTTGCTTTGGCTGCCTGTTTGAGAGCTATGGGCAAAACTCAAGAGGCCGAATCCACCAAGAATATCAGCGTGGGCGAGGACGGCATGTCATTGTCAGCGTTGACGCAAGAAGCGACGAAATTGGGAGTCAATGCCCAAGCTGCGGAGATACAGTTTTCGGAACTACCCAATGCTGCTCTACCTGTTGTGGCTCATATTGCGCCCAGCCACTATGTTGCCGTGTTATCGATAAAGGATGGCAAGGCCGAAGTAGAAGACTCAATCGTTGGTAAGCGAGAGATTCCTCTTGCCGCTCTCGCCAACAGGTGGTCTGGCAGGGTATTGAGCTTCGCTCCCAAAGATAAAGTCAAGTCGCTAGAACCGGTGATCGCGATGGTCACGGTGGGTGGTTGTTGCGGCCAAGCGGACGAGGATGAGTGCAAGGGTGATCCCTGCAAATGCAAGCAAGGCTCAACCGGTGGCAATGGAGCAGGAGGCGGTGCCGGTGGCGCTGGCGGAGGTTCCGGTGGCGCCGGCGGAAGTTGTGGCTTTGGCTGTGGACTTGTAAATCACGGAATCACTGATCCAGAGATCATAGGGCCAATAATGGATCCTCCGGCTCCGCCTACAGGCGGCAAAGATCCGTGCTGCGAAGAAGGTGGAGACTCTAAGGGGCGACCGACGTGGAGGGTTAATACAAACAACCTCAATCTTATGGTTACGGATACACCGGCCTGGTACGTGCCGTCCAAAGGACCCGTGATAGCGTTTACTCTGAAATACAGCAATGAGAACTCGAATTCGGGTCTATTCGGCAACGGATGGCGATGTCCATACGATATGCACGTATTCTATGGCGTTGATCAGGTTCAGCTACATCGCGCTGATGGCTCAATCGAGACTTATAACCTGTATGGTGATACTTACTACCCAAGAAATCCCTCTCTTGGTTATAGCGACAAATTCGAGATATTGGACGCTACAACAGCGCAGGCTGAGGGGGTTCCTGAAGGAACGGCTAGATTGACTTATCCCGATGGAGGAAAGAATTTCTTCCTGGCAGCCGATTCCGGCCTGGCAAATGGTTGCATATCTGCCATACAAGATCCTGTTGGAAATCGCGTTAACTTGACCTATGACAGTAGTGGCGACCTTACATCAATCACTGACGCAACCGGGAAGACGACTACAATAACATGGACCAATGACGGCAGCGACAGGGTTGCTCAGATCACTTTGCCATCCGGTGATGGTAGGACGGCATCTCTGAGGCTGGATGCCAATGGCAACCTCATAGGTATTACAGACATGCTTGGTGCACCCTCGACTTTGTCCTACGGTGCCAGCATCTGGGGCACAACCACCCCATACAATTGGCCATACGGTGAGGTTCCAAGTACAGTCCCTTATCTCAGCACCATTGAGACGCCGGCGGGGAAGACGAAGTTCACTTACGAGTGGTGGACATTTGATTGGGTGGAATGGCCCGTCGCTGCTCTGCACGAAGTGTTTGAGGTGGGTCCCAACGAAAACTATCCAACAGGACCAAATGCTGTGCCCACGATTCACTATGCTTGGTGTTCAGCGACCTACGCGGAATATACTGCTGTCACCCGGTATCCATCTACCGTAGTAGATAGCACTGCTGGGTGCGTAGGCGAAGGCACACACTGGACCGGAGGAGAGACAACTATCTACCATGTTAGCCCGAGTGAAGATATGCTTGGGAGCATCGAAGATCCTCTCCATCATTATCCGTTGACCTACGAATACGATTCGTCGCGCCAGAGAACTGTTGTGAAGGATGGCAACGGTAACGAAACCACCTACACATACGACGGCAGCGGAAATATAGCGACTAAGCATGATCCAAGCGCACCTGCTGGTCAGCTCTGGCACTATACATACGATGACTTCGGTCACGTCTTGACGGAAACAGATCCACTGGGGCGAGTATTCAAAGCTTACACTTATAACACCCTCGGCCAGTTACTCACGATGGAGACTGAACTGACTGCCGGTGTAAGATCTGTACTTCAGACCCGACACTACAATTCGCAGCACCATGTGGACTATGTAGAGGATGGCAATCACCATCGAACCACTTGGAACTACGATGCCAATACCGGCTATCTAACATCGATAGTCGACCCCAAAGGCAAGACAACAACATATCGTCACGATGCTGCCGGAAGAGTGGATCAGGTCACTTCCCCGAATGGCAAAGTGACGACCATTCAGTACGATCAGCTAGACCGGAAAGCAAAGGTCATTCATGGAACCGATCCCGACACGGATCCGGTTAACGAGAATCATTTCACATGCTGTCACGCAGACTGGCAGAAAGATGCCAATGGCGTAATGACCAGGTTTGAATATGACTCCAAGAACCGGCTCTATGCAGAGATTGGTGGCGCTATAGACAGTAGCCTAGCTGCTGTCGTCGGGCTAAATGACACCGTGATCAATATTCAGCAGGCAGATGCCAGCAAATTCCCTGCCCACGGCGTCATTTCCGTAGTGGCTCCTGACGGTAGCGGCGGAGAGATCATGACGTACGACGCGAAGAACGGCAACCAACTTACCAGTGTTCATCGCGCGCGGTTCGGCACATCAGCCCGCATGTTTACTGTTGCCGACCGCGTCACGGTCGGCAGGGTCGCAAGCAAGGTCTACGATTCGCAATTTCTGAGTCGGAAGATAGCAGTGTACGATCCCGACGAACACCTGACTCAGTACGCCTATTATGCTGATGGCCATCTTAGCAAGGTGACCAACGCGGACGGTACTTGGGAGCAGTATACGTACGATGCTGCTGGAAATATGACAAAGAAAGAGATCGGTCACGATACAACGACCACAAAGACAACTAACTACAAATACGACGCAGGCAATCGCCTGATCTCAATGCCTCAGTAGGAGGCAGATTCAAACAATCGGCCCTGGGCCAGTTACCCTTGTTGGACTGGTCCCAGGGCTCGGTTGAATATGTATCGTATTAACAGGAGCCGTGTATCGTCCAAACACGCATTGTTACCAGGGGTAGCGAGTATGACAATTGTGCTATACTGAAGAAAGTGCTGAGGCTGGACGTTGTGGATGGGATAGCAGATGGATAGGAACCATAGTATATCAATTGCCGGATTTGTTTTTCTAGCAGGGCTTGCACTTTGGGTTCTGTGTGCGGTGTGCGTTCACACGAGCGGGAATAGCCTCGTCACGACTTACGCCTATCGTTTCTCCGAATCGATGATGCTCGTCGGTGGAACACTCTACACATTACTTCGTTCTCGACTGGCCCGAACAACTCATTCTAACTCAGTGGCGGAAGAAGCATATCTGAGCAACTACAGTGCCCAGATTGACCATATCGCAAAGCGGTTGCGGAAGTTGAATGTTGCCAGATGGATTGTGGCCATTGTGCTGGCTATTTCATCCGCATTTCTGATATCGTGCCCGGGTCTGGCTCTACCACTAACAAGCCTAATGCATTGGGCACCGAATACACAGTACCTGGTTCCAGCCTACCCCGGTTATTCAGCATGGCTGATCATTCCTGCACTCGTGGGCTTTCTGGCCCTGTTCGCTCTGATTGGCGAGTGTTTGTTACTCCATATCGCGCGCAGCGAACCTATTGCCTTTCGACGAGCTTTTCAGGATGAGGTTCTCGTCAGAACCAGCAAGCGCAGAGATGACATTGCGCTGCTAGTTCTTCTTGGAGTGTTTTCGGTGGCAGGACTATTCGTCATCGGATCGTTTCTCCACTCGTATGTTCAAGTCACGGATAAAGGGGTTGCGGTATGTGCGTTCCCTGGATTAGACAGTAGCTTCCACGATTGGAGCCAAGTGGCATCTGTGAGTGAAGTGCATCTGGCTCGCCGTTATGGTGGTAGAGGCGGCGGAGGCTGGCGTCACGTTCATTACCAGGAGATAGATTTCTCCAATGCTGTTGAGTGGAAGTCAGGGTACAGTGGCGATCCAGGTTACGAGAGTCCTTCCGATGGTGTCTCCGATACAATTATGAAGCCAATGATGTACTACGTTGCTAAACGTTCAGGACACCCTTTCCAAATGCGTCAGGGGGCCGCTGACTATGGATCGTTCTGATCAGCAGGTGTCAAGCGGGAGGGACTGAAATGAGTCATCGGAAAAGGATAATACTGTTAGCGTTGGTGCTCCTCACATCAGTTCTTGTCGGATGCGCTGCCCATCGTGTCCCAACTGACGCCAAAACGCTGGCAATGCAAGTGGTAGACAAGATAGCCAGCGGCAACTGCGACGAGGCCGTTGGTAGCTTCGATGCGAAAATGAAGACAGATGTCTCTGCAGGCACACTGTCGGAGGAATGGCAGCAGATTACGAAGGCTTATGGTGCATACAAAGGCGAGACATTCGTCCGCACAAGAAAGAAGCAGAAATACGACATAGTGCTGATAGATTGTCGATTTGCCCAGGGATCGGCCTATATTGTCGTCGCCGTCGATCCTCAAAAACAAGTTGCTGGATTCAACATATACGCGAAACACTAGATTGACTGATATCTACTGCGAAGTAGAGAACGGAGGATGAAGATGAAATCAGGAGTTCTTGTAAGACTATCAATACTTGCATTGTTCTGCTGTGTCGGCATCCCGTCGACAGGACTCGCAGCCAGTACTTTGGTGGCATGGGGAAGAAACGATTCTGGCCAAGCAAGCATGCCGACCGGTAGCAATTTCATATCGGTGGCAGGTGGCGGTTCTTTTACCCTAGCTCTCAAGGCTGATGGCTCCATCGCTGGTTGGGGCGACAACAGCTTGAGTGAGATAACGACTCCCAATGGGCACAACTTCAAGAGCATAGCAGCAGGCTCGAATTTCAGTTTGGCGTTGACAACGGACGGCTCCATCGTCGGCTGGGGCAATAACTCGATTGGGCAGATTGGTGTCCCATCGGGAAGCGGCTATACAGCGATCTCAGCAGGACGAGGTCAGGGTTTGGCTATCAAGTCTGATGGATCGCTGGTTGGTTGGGGGGCGGACGATTATCACCAGGCAGATGTTCCCACTGGCAACACATACAAAGCAGTGGCTGCCGGTGGATGGCACAGCGTGGCTCTGCGTACAGACGGCTCACTAATTGCTTGGGGCAGTGATCTTCACGGTGAGACGAATGTTCCAACAGGAAATGATTTTACTGCCATAGCTGCGGGTTATTGCCATAGCGTCGCGCTGCGATCTGATGGCTCTGTAGTTGCATGGGGACAGAATCTATACGGTGAAGCCAATGCCCCTACAGGCAATAACTTTGTCGCTGTTGCTGCGGGCAGATATTACAGCCTTGCAATAAAGTCCAATGGCTCTGTTGTTGCGTGGGGCAACAATATGTACGGGGCATCCAATGTGCCTAGCGGGCTGTTCGCAAGCAGCATATCCGCTGGTTGGGACCATGCCATCGCAATCACGGCTGTTCCCGAACCTTCCTGTTTCCTTGTGCTAACTTTGGGCCTAGCATTGTCTGTCTTCTTAATAAGCAAGCGACGGATTGCTTGCTCAGATGGAACTCTGCATTAGTCCTGTTTCTGGCAAGTAGCATCGCAAAATCGAGTAGCTTATTGCTAGGGGGCGGCTTGTGGAGTCGCCCCCATCGTACAATCTCCCGTCTAATGCTAAGTCAGCGGGACAGCATGAGGAATACCTTGAAAGTGATAGGTTCCACCAAACGCCTAGTATGTCTGGCCACGTTGTTGATCGCATGTTCCCTGGCTTCTGCGTATGCGTCGCCAGCAGTGAAGTTCGATAAGACTGAAATCAATCTTGGAAAGTTGTTGGCCGGGGTTTCCAGTAAGGCCAGTTTTCGTTTTGAGAACATTGGTGATGAAAATCTGAAAATCAGCCAGGTAAGCGGCCCGTGTGACTGTATAGAAACTCATGCTAATGATACCGAGATAGCGCCGGGCAAGTCGTCTTCTATCGAAGCAACTATCAAGACGAGCGGCTATAAGGGTGATCTAACCAAGGAGATAACAGTGGTCACGAACGATCCTGATCATCCCGTTTTGGTGCTTAGCGTAAAGTGCGACGTGCAGCCAATTGCAACTGTATCACCGGAGCAGTTGAATTTCGGGACGATTAGGACTGGAACGGTTATCCAAAAGGTGCTTACGATCACCCCGATGAACCCCGAGGTATTCGGCATTCAGAGGACTGAGCCGGTGGGAACTCATGTGAGTGTAAAGGAAGTCAAGAAGGCCGGAGACGATAAGGGGACTCAGACACTAACCATCGTAGTATCCGCAGGCGATACCCCGGGAAGAGTCCTAGAACGAGTGAAAATAGTGACTACATTGCCAGGAAGTCCTGCCATTGAGTTGCTGATCTTCGGAAACATAGCTGGAGAAACCAAAGATGAAAAGCATTCTTAGGCTATTACCGGGGGTCGCCTGCATTGCCGGCGTCTCGATGGTTCTTGGCTTTACATATAATAGCTTAAATCCATGTGGTATTCCTCTGATTCGTCTCCCACTCCGCAAGACAAGGCCAATGGCAACACGAGCTCAGATAGAATCAAAGGCTCCCCTTTACGGGAATGAGAAGAAACCGACTCCTGCAGACGAGAGTAGAGCCAAGACGTTAGTAGTATCTGGAATGCCAAAGCAGCTACCCGCCAATGCTGCTTTGCGAGTAACCACATCGAATCACGTTCCTGTTGCCTGCGAGAGCATGGCCTCTGGCGCACGGACTGCTGTACCACTGCCCACAGGGTCGCACATAGTTTCACGTGCCGTGACGTCAACGCGCCAACCATTGCACGATGTTCCCCAGACAAAGAAGACTGAGGCACTGTTCACAACCCTTGGAGATGCCAAAGCCTACTTCGACAAGAGTGATGCGATCTTTCTAGACGGAAGACCTGCAGAAGATTACAAAGCCGAGCACATTCAAGGAGCCTTGTCGCTCTACCACGAGAAGTTGGATGCTCTATATGGGCAAGTGCTCGTCAATGTGCCAAAGGACAAGCTCATAATAACTTACTGCAGCGATCCTGAATGCAAGACAGCGATTAGGCTGGCAGATGGGCTTGTAGCGAAAGGATATACAAGGGTTCTGATTCTGTTGGAAGGATTGCCGGGGTGGAAGAGCGCAGGTTATCCGACCGACAAGGGGGCAAGTGGCTGATGCGAAGATACATCATGAACCTGATTCTGGGTCGCTCGTTTGGTCTGATTTGCCGCTTTGTGCTGGCAGCAGTGTTTATCTATGCTGCCGTAGAGAAAATCTCGGACCCGGCGCGGTTTTCAGATGCCGTTGCCGGCTTTCGAATATTGCCGCTTTGGTCTGTGAATATATTCGCCATCATCCTACCTTGGATGGAGCTTCTTGCGGGTTTGTCTCTCATCCCTGGCGTTACCTTCAGAAGCAGCGCATTACTATTGATCGGCTTGAGCATAATGTTTATCGGCGCGGTAGGCTCCGCAATGGTCCGCGGACTCGATGTCGAATGCGGATGTTTCACCCTCTCTCACGCCCATAGCAGGGTCGGCTGGGGTCTCATTGGACGAGACATGCTATTGCTATGTTTGATGCTTCCTCTTGTATGTGTAAGTGGGCATCTGTCGAAGACTGTTATTAGCAAGAGCAGACCTGCTGGAGGCGACAATGCTGGGCAATGCGAGGGAATGAAAGAAGCTAGAACAGAAGTGAGGTGAACATCATGAGAAAGAGCATGATTATATCACTGTGGGTTTCGATCATTGTGATGATCTTGACCCCGACATTCGTATCGGCGTCAGATGGAACAAAGAAACTAACGGTGGTCTATACTAACGATACCCTGGGCACTTTGGAGATATGTAAGTGCAATAGCGGTGGACTCGGTGGTCTTGCACGACGCGCCACTGTGATCAAGAAGCTGATTGCAGATCATCCAACCTGCATGGTGTTGGAAAGCGGTGACCTTACTGCAATATCTGGACAGTTGGATGCAGCAGCCAATTTGAGGCAGATAGCTTCTGTTCTGAAATCCATGAGCTATGCCGCTGTGGGCGTAGGTCCAATTGATGTTCAGCTTGGTGAGGCGTACTTTACAGTCCTAAGAGATGCTGGTGTGCAGGTTGTCCAGGTTGAGCAATCTGACCACGTAGGTACAGTGCCGTACCTCATCAAGGATTCGGGTGGTATCAGAGTGGGCATAGTGTCCTTTGGTGCCGTCAAACCAGAGCAGAGGGACAATTTCGACCTCCTCAAGATGAGATACAAGACGCTTCGCGAAGTCAGAAGCAAATGCGATGTGCTGGTTCTTCTAGATCAGGCGGGCGTAGCCACAGAAGAGTGGCTGGAACGCAATGCAAAAAAGTTGGGTTGCCCAGACATTGTAGTTGGTGGAACGGCTTGGGTATCGCTCAATGAGCCAAAGCTGGTCGGCAGTACTATGATAGTTCCAACGAGCGTTAGAGGTGCGTATGTTGGGCAAGTTGACATTGAAATGCATGATGGCAAGACGAAAATGAATTGGTCTCGGATCCCGCTTGAGAGATCAATATTGGACGACAAGGAAGTCGTGAAGATACTAAACACAGCGACTACAGAACGCTGAGAAGGTGCCAGCGAGCCGTTGACCTCGAATGTTGATTGGCAATAGCCTTCTGTTTTGTTGCAGAGGAATCACCTAGCCTGGTAGAATGCTGCTGTGACTAGTTCATGAGCATGTTTCAGACAATGGATAAGGAGTTGATCTAATGAGAATTACCATTCTTGTTATAGCCTTCATTTTGAGTATTTCCGTGCTTGCCAGCCTGCCAGTCTCGTGCGATACTTCCAAAGCCTCACGTGAGAACTATCCTGCATTCAGCATAAGCGTGGAGATTCCTGCACCACACAGAGATTTCGACGGCGGTAAGACTCCCGGTTCACTGATGGACAAAGGCTACGAATCTGCTGGCCTTGCATACGACATAGTGATTACGCCCGTCGCGCCCGAATTCCGCTCTAGGTCGGCACTCGATGAGTACCTGAACAAAATGCTCGGTCTGACAAACAGAATGCAGCAGTACATCGCAAGCCGTCATCCCAGTGAGAGATGGAGCGTTTCATCAAGAAACAACATGCAGTTCACCGGTCTTACAGTGGATGACTTTATAATGGAAGCGAGTTTCAGCAGGATAATTCCAGATCACAAGGCGTCAGTCTCGATAGCGATTGCAGCACTGAAAAGCGACTACTCTCAAATCGCACTGGTTTCTGTGGTCGGTCCTCGAGGCCGGCGACCAGAAATAGAAGCTGCAGCAAAAGCAATGTCGCAGTCAGTCGATAAGATAGGGAGTGGTAATACACAGGCTTCAGCCAATCAAGGACTCAAGCCTGACCAGATCGAGTTATTCGGGGTAGTGGAGTCTATTGCATCAGATTCTAGGAGCCTGGTTATGAAGGCGGATACTGTGAGCACTCATGGTCAAGCTAACACGCACCTAGACCCTCCGAGACAAAAGACAGTGTTATTGAACTCACTTCCAACAGAGATTGCAGTAGGTTCTCGGATAAGGGTGGTGGGGCAGAATAGTGGATCCGGCAAGCCCATAAGAGCCGAAACGCTTTCGTTGGCTGGCTTGTAATGGCTTTACCGCTGAGGCGGCGGGATCTGCGACATGCATGACGCCTAGATAATGCGAACAGTCTCCGGTCGCATCAACACTGACTGGATGAGATAGTTTCTACTTCCGATTGGCCTTGCTCAGAGAAGGATCACGGCACAAGCTGTCTAGGTTTTGTGTCGATCTATGGAATGATTACCGTATGAGTGTTGCCGAGAGCAAGGGAAACTGCTTGCATGAACATCCATGATGCAGCCATAGCGGTACTGACGAAGGCCGGGAAGGCTCTGACCGCTAAGGACATTACGCAGACTATCATCGATGCCAGATTGCTGCGATTGTCTGGTAAGACCCCAGAAGCAACGGTAGGGGCAAGGCTGTACACGGATATCAAGAAAAACGGTAACAAGTCCACATTCATAAAGGTCGCTCCCAATACCTTCATGCTCAGGAATCCGAATGGCTACGGCGCGTCTGAAGAACCTGTGCAAGCTGGCAAAGAAAGTCAGCCTATATCGACCGGCCTTTCATTTGTAGAGGCTGCACGAAGGGTCTTGGAAGATTACGGCGGTCATGATCCCATGCATTACCGCGACATTACAAAACAAGTGCTGAAAAACGGTTGGCTCGTATCTTCCGGCAAGACCCCTGAGGCTACGATGTATGCCCAGATAATAACGGACATGAAACGGCAGAGAATGCGTGGAGAGCGTCCTAGTTTTGTTCAGTATGGCCGTGGGTATGTCGGGCTGAGCCACTGGACAGGCAATGGCCTGGCTTTTCAGATCAAGCAGCACAACAAGCAAGTTCGTGAGGTTCTGCTGGACAGACTTCTGGCGATAACACCAACCGCTTTTGAAGAGCTCGTTTCCCAGCTTCTAGCGGAGATGGGATTCGAGATGGTCGAGGTGACGAAAATCAGCGGCGATGGCGGCATTGATGTTCGCGGTACGCTTGTGGTAGGCGACGCGATCCGAATCAAAATGGCTGTACAGGCGAAGAGATGGAATCCGAAGCACCGCGTCCAATCTCCGACAGTTCAACAAGTGCGCGGCAGCCTCGGCGCTCACGAACAGGGACTGATAATCACAACCAGCGACTTCACTACCGGCGCGATCAAAGAAGCCTCTCAGCCGAACAAGACGCCGATAGCCTTGATGAATGGTGAGCAGCTCGTGTTGCTCCTAATGGAACATAGCATCGGGGTCACTCGTTCTACGCCGGATTTGTTCGAGATAGATAATGACTTTGCTGGCAATAATGCACCGCGAGGAATACTATCTTCGAATTGATTCTAGCAAGCCCGTCTTTTTCCGAGCAATGTATAGCTTGGCTTCGTTTCCCCTGAGCAGCCACCCTCATTCCGGATCGATCTGCATTAGCAACAAAAACGCCACCAGCAGGATTTTACATCGTTGTGGTCGAATATAAGAACGTTATGGACAAGAACAGACGCTTCAAGCGGTTATTCCTCTTCGCAATGCTTGCATTTATGTTGGTGTCGAGATTCATCATCGCTTTCGCCACGCACGCGCCTTTGCAGACCCGAAGACTTATGATTATCGGGGCGATGGCACTATTTATGCTTCCGCTGGGGTTTATCTATGGACGAAACTCCGGACGTAGAGACCAACTCGGCAAGATCGCCCGTTTCTTCCTTGTGCTGATGATATTGGGACTATGTGTAGGAAGTGTTTTCGGCGGAAAACTGGCAATGCTGGATGGACTTGGGGGAGGATATTTGGCGGGCTATTTGATTGGCGGGAGAGTCTGGAGACGAGCTAGAGAGGAATACGGCGATACTCCCGAAGCTGATCAGGTGATGAACGTCACAAGAAGCGAGCACATTCCACCTAAAGAGCATCCCTGCGAAACATACCTTAAGAGCCAGGATCCGGCAACAAGGCGCGCTATATGGACGCTTCGAATTACTGAGCTTCTCATGGCTTTCGGCGCTTTGGGTTTGGGCCTTTGGTCTGTCTTCGCAGATTGGTTTGATACGCTGTCTCGTGCGATATTTGTTCACCCAGGAGATGGCACGGTTTACTTCATAACTACTGACCCAATTGTCATAGCGGTCCCACTGATAATGCTCTCTATCTGCGTGTGCGGCGTAGTCAGCGAATTGCTTCTGCCGCTTTTCGCGGGAACACGAAGAGACATCTGGATAGAGTTCAAAAGGCTAAGGAGCACAAAAAGGGGATCGGTGGCATGCAACAAACCTATCGTAACTTATGCGTTCGCTGTGTTTGTTCTTGCTCTGATCTCGGCGGTATTCCTTTTCGTGGATTCGTATGTCAAGGTCACGCATGACGGCGTCGAGCTGAACAGGTACTGGAGGTTAGGAGCGGAGTCCTACCGGTGGACTGATGTGCGTGTAGTAGACAGCCACCAAGAGCAGTATGCCTGCCGTAAATGTGGTCAACAGCACCAGCGGTTTTACGCCAAAGTTGTATTCACGGATGACAGTGAGTGGAAGCCAGATACGAGCTTCGGCCGGAGAGAATCACAGATCGAGAACGCCGTTCGCTACGTGGCTGTGCGAAAGGGATTGTAGGCTTATCATGCAACTTTTTCCAGTATCTAGCAGTCATATACTTGGCTCTCAATAACCGGCTCACTTGTCTTGAGTCTCGTTAGCACGTAGCAACGCGGCTTACCTGCAGCAAGACTCATGATCCAGCCATACTGGAGTTCCCCCGAAATAGTAGACACCCCAAGTATACTAGATACTAAGGGGTATTGAAGATGAAAACGCGCTATTCTGATGAGTTTCGGCGAGAGGCCGTGGGGCTGGTTCTGGAGAGCAAGAGCAGCTTGGTGCACGTCGCAAAGGATTTGGGGGTAAGCACCTGGACTTTGCGGGGTTGGGTCAAGAAGCAACGTGAGAGAACGGGTCTCGGCGATCCGCAGAGGTCTGAGACCCTTGAAGAAGAAAACCGACGGCTCAAGCGAGAGCTGGGTGTTCTGAGGCAGGAGCGTGACCTACTAAAAAAAGCGGCGGCGTACTTCGCGAAAGAGCATCTGTGAGGTACGCCTTCATTGCTGCTGAGATTGGACCGTTCTCCCTTGGGCTTATGTGCCGGGTACTCGATGTCTCACGAAGCGGTTACTACGCCTGGCTGAGTCGACCGAAGAGCGATCGCAGCACGCAGAACAGGATGCTGCTGGATCAGATCAAGGTGGTCCACAAGAGTAGCCGACGGACTTATGGCGCTCCGCGCATTCATGGCGAGCTTGTCGCTACAGGCTTCAAGTGCAGCAAGAAACGTGTTGAGCGATTGATGTCGGCAAACGGAATACGAGCGAAGCAGAAGCGCAAGTTCGTGGTTACTACGGATTCAAGGCATTGCATGCCAGTGGCACCGAACATACTGAACAGAGAGTTTGTGGTGAACGAGCCCGACACTGTGTGGCTGAGCGACATCACCTATATACCTACAGACGAAGGCTGGCTGTATCTGGCCGGCGTGATGGACCTGTGCTCCAGGACGGCGGTAGGATGGAGCATGAGCGATTGCATGGACACAACACTTGTGACAGATGCGCTGAAGATGGCATATCGGCGACGGCGGCCGACAACCGGGTTGATTCATCATTCGGATCGGGGCAGCCAATACGCCAGTTACGACTACCGGAACCTGCTCTCAGACTATGGCATGCTGATGAGCATGAGCCGAAAGGGTAACTGCTGGGACAATGCTCCAATGGAGAGCTTCTTCGGCACCCTAAAGAAAGAGCTCATTCACCACAAGCAGTATCGCACGAGAGACGAGGCGAGAAGGGACATCTTTGACTATATCGAGGTGTTCTACAATCGGCAGCGGCTGCACTCCAGCCTGGGGTATCTGTCCCCGGCTGAATACGAAAGACAGCTCGCGGTCGGACAGGCAGCTTAGGGTGTCCACAAAAAAGGGGGAGGACCATACCATTTGCCGTCGAGGTTTACTGATATGAACCGTGTCATTGGAATCGCAGTTTACATACTCATACTATCACTCACGCTAACCGCCGCTGGAAATGCTGATTACCGCGCATTCATCTGGGACAGCATGAGTGGGATGCGCGATGTTCCAGTTCATTCTGACCCGTATTCTTATGATGCTTTCAGCTATGCTGAAGCCCTTAATAACCTGGGCGAGGTTATTGGCTGGGGCCCATACACATTCGATTGGAAATGGAACAGCATCAGTGGTGAGATCAGCGGTGCTCAGATATTCCCCGTCGACATCAACGATCACGGAGAGATCGTTGGCTCGTCCTCTAACAACAATGGTGGATGGATTGCATACCTATCGAATTCGACAGGTCTGATAGATTTGGGCAAGTTGCAGGGAGACGCATGGGCATCTCCCTGTGCGATCAACAATAGTGGCCAGGTTGTTGGCGATTCAGCAAGGGACGGCGCTTATGTGAGGCCATTCATTTGGGATAGGATCAACGGGATGAGGCAACTCGCAATTCCTGAAGGCTTTGTCCAAGGCTGCGCTTATGGGATTAACGATTCTGGAATAGTGGCAGGCAAGATCATAAAGGCTGATTGGACTGATGTGGCGGCTTATTGGAACAGCCCTACCGATGTCCATATCATCGGCTCGACCGGAGATGGAGACAGAAGCGAAGCACTCGGAATAAACAGCAGCGGGCAGATTGTAGGTAGGATGCGTTCGGCAAGTACCGATTGGCGCGCCTGCATCTGGGATATTCACGGCAATGTGCAGGTGCTTGGCACTTTGCCGGGGTGTGATAGCAGCGGTGCAGCAGCCATCAATGACAAGGGACAGGTAGCCGGTACATCGGAAGGCTATGGGATTTCAAGAGCTTTCATCTGGGATTGCGTGAATGGTATGCGCGATCTTGGGGATTGGGACGGTGGTGCCAGTTATGCCGCCGATATCAATAACAACGGTCAAATCTGCGGCAGTTACGCTTGGCAGAAGTACTTGCCATGTAGCATAGGAGAGGCAAAACGGATGCCTTACGATACTTGCGTCGAGATTACCGACGCAGTGGTTGTCGGCGAGCGCCACGGTTACGGAACATTTGTTGAGTCTTCTAACCGTATCTCAGGCATGCTGCTTGTGGGAATGGGTCCAATGGCGGTCGGGGCAAGGCTGAGCATTCACGGCGTAGCCTCCGGCGGATGCGAACTCTCAATGTATGAGATAACGAATGTCGCGGATGGCCAGCCGCTCGCTCCGCTTGGAGTAACCAGCCTGAGCTTGAAGCCTAAGCCTTTCGACCCGGAGATGTCTCCGGGCTTGGACATGACGGGAATTCTTGTGAGATTAGCAGGTACAGTGACGGCTGTGGATACCGAGCAGCATGTGTTATATGTGGACGATGGAGGAACTCTGCAATTAAACGGCGCTCCCATGAGAGGCATCAAGGTTTACATCCCGGAGGGAGTCGACCTTCCCGAAGTGCATTCAGTAGTGGCAGTAACAGGCGTGGGCTTGCAGGAGCCTGCTTCTCTTGGTGAGCAGATGAAGATTGGACAACGGGCTTATCCGGCAGGTACTCCGGTTAATGCAACTTCAATCGTCTGCCGTGAAGCTGCAGACATCACCACATGCTGTCTGCCGAGTGGGCTGCAATAGACTCTTTGACCCGCCAGCAGTATCCTGACCACTGAAAATCTCTGCAAACTTGTTCGAGGAGATGCAAAGCGGTGTGCGCTTTTGGCAGAGAGAAATGTACCGTCAATTTCGAGGAAAAGGAAAGTGGTGAGCCATTTTTGTGTACAAGCACGAAAACGACCCCGAATCGAACCAAGTGCGGGTCCGAAAAGACATCAACCGTACTTGGTTAGGCGAAATCGCACAACCGCACTTGGTTCAGTTTGCCGTGAATATGAGGCCCTGGAGGAAGGGAACATGGCACGAGCAAACGTAATCAGAATTCGCGACTTCAACTCTATGGCTGATGACCTTCAGTCCGCAGTAGACGGCTTTACGGCCTACTGCAAGAGCAAGAACCTGAGCAGCCGGACAATTGAGTACTACATCTACCGGCTTCAGGCGCTTCAGACCTACCTTACCGACCACGAGCAGCCCACAGCGCCGAAGGACTTGACCCCGCAGGTAATCCGCGAGTTCCTCACTGATGAGAAGGACCGCAAGAGCGCGACCACTGCAAGCCACAGCCACACAACGCTACGCGCGTTCTTTGTGTTCCTGGTGAATGATGGCTTCCTTGAGTGCAGTCCGATGGAAAGCGTAGACAAGCCCAAGCGCAGAAAGTCCGTTCTCAACACGTTCTCTATTGAGCAGATTGACGCTGTGCTTGCGAAGTGCGGCAGGGACTTCGGCGGCGCGAGGGACCGGGCGATGGTCACGATGCTGCTCGACTGCGGGCTTCGTGTTTCGGAGCTTGCCGGGCTGGACCTGGATGACGTTGACTGGACAGACGGCACGCTTCTCGTGCTCGGCAAGGGCGGCAAAGAGCGCGTTGTTCCGTTTGGTCACACGACGCGACAGGCGCTCACGGCATACATAGCGCGGCGGGGAGAACTGGACACACCGGCCTTGTTCGTGAGCACACTTGGCGCTCGGCTTGATCGGTACCGCGTGAGAGACATAATCGAGCGCAGGTGTGAGCAGGCAGAGATCACGGGCGTAAGGTGTTCTCCGCATACGTTCAGGCACACAATGGCCGTGAGCTACCTTCGCAACGGCGGTGACGTGTTCAGCCTGCAGAAGCTCTTGGGGCACAGCACGCTCGACATGACGCGCAAGTATGCCGAGCTTGCCGATTCCGACGTGCAGGACAAGCACAGGCTGTTTTCCCCGGCTGATCGGTTGGAGTCGGCGAAGAAGGCCGGAGGGAGGAAGCGGCTCAAATAACACCCGCCAGACGCCGCAGGATTCGATTCTGACGCGCCTGCCCGCAAAAGCGACTACTGAGCCGCCTGGGGATTGTCCTGGGCGGCCTGTTTTCTGCGCTTGCGGTAGGCGGCTGTGTTGCACGCCGAAGAGCAGTACTTAGTGTCGCTTCTCTGCGACCGTTGGCGGCCCCCAGAGTCTGTGTTCTTGAGCCAGAAGGCTCTGCCGCAGTGCTGGCAGGTCTGCCGCTTACGCATTCCAGCGATCTGGAGGGCGAACTGCAGCCACATTGCTGCAAGAAGGTCATGGGGAATGAACGCAATTCCTTCGACCCCTGGACTGTCTCCGCCTGCAGGAACAAGGAACGGTGATGCCGCGCCCTCAAGGCTCGTGTTCACCTGAAGCCGGACCTCGGCAAGTGCAGACTCAACGAGACTGGAGTACGAGTCCGTGAACGGCAGGCTGTTCTTGAGAACCAACTCGGCGGTTGCAACTGGGGTCCCTAAGGTGTGCGCAATCAGCGGCGCGACCGAGGGTGCGAGCGAGGGCAGGTCAGCCTCCATGCTCTTGTGGCGGTCTTCGAGTTCGCGGATTGCTCTTGCAGTCGGAGACGACGCACGGTCATAGGCCCAGGTCAGATTCCTGAACCCGTTGATCGTGCAGCACCACTGATCAACGGGTTCAGCGCCAAACGTCGTGCGAAGGAGGCCGTTCTTGTTGGCGAATGAGATCAGGGCCTGGGGGTCACGTTCGTTCAGTTTCGCGAACTGCCGAAACAGACCCAACCGCTTCATTGGGTCATAGATCTGTTCGTTGCGCTCCGGCACATCGAACTTCCCGTCTTGCGTGAAACCGCGGCCCCGCTTGGCATCGTAGCCTATGGGCCGGAGGCAAAGCGCTTTTCCGTTGTTGGACTCCCGCTCTTTCTTGATCAGTGCGAACAGAGCCAGGTCAATAAGGCTCTGTCGCGACTGAAAAGGACGCTTGTCGTAGTCCGCAGTCTCCACCAATTCGTAACCATCCGGGTCTACTACCCAGCGAAGCACCCCGCCACTCCATTTGCTGCCCATCAGAGAAAACCGCCACTGTTACTGCTAAGTCTATGCGTAACGAGTGCATTATACCATGCAACCTAGTAAAATGCGAGTACATTCCAAGCTACGGAGGTTCTCCTATGGACAGTCAGGTAATCTCGGTTCCCGACGCAGGGAAGAGGCTCGGTATTTGCAGGCTAAGTGCCTACCGAGCCGCAAGGTCGGGTGAAATCCCGACCATCAGACTCGGCAGACGGCTCGTGGTCCCACTGCCTGCGCTTGAAAGGATGCTGGAGGGCGAAGAGGGGAAGAAAGAGGAGGCAACGGCATGAGACTACAGACACGAATGTCCAGCGGTTCGAGGTTCCGAGGCCACGGAGCCGCTGGACACGAGCAAACGCAGGCTTTTCGCCGCGCTCTACGGCAAGTTTACGACAAGGCGGTTGGCGCGTCAAGTGACGATCCGCGGTATGTTCGCAATCCCCGCGATGGGCGCGTGGTCGGCATTCTCCGCCGCCAACTAGGCGTTCTCGTGTTTCAGCGCGAGGTGATCGAGAGCAAGCACCGGCTGCGGATGTTCGACGGCGCTTGGGCGCTCGAAACCGGCCTAATCAAGGAGCTTGAGAGGCGGGAAGTCCGATGGGTCTGCCTGGTCACGGACAGCGGGCGAAGGCTCTACGCGCCGCTGTGCCGCTTCCGCGAGCGCGGGCACACGATCATGCTCGGTCACGGGCTTCAACTGGCACTGGCTGAGCGCCACTTCGCGGACTACGTTGACGAGCAGGAAGACGGCAACGTGGAGGACCCGGAACCAGTACCGGTGCGACCGGTGCAACCGTCTCTGTTTGGGGAGGCAGCACATGCCAACTGCATCGCTTGACGCCGATGTGATTGCCGCAAGCCTCGCGCGGCTGCTTCCTGCCGGGCAGGTTACGGAGCTGAGAGCGCTGAACTACCAGCGCCCCGGTTCTACCTACAGCGCGACCGTGAGCGGTTACTTTGACGACTACACTGCACTTGCCGAGGAAGCGGCGAAGCTCTCGCCCCACTGCAGCGGCGTCTACTTCACCCCGAACCCGATCAAAGCCGACCTGCTCGCCCGCGTCTGCAACAAAGCAAAGCAGATGGGCAAGGGTGACGCGACAACCGCCGATCACGACGTTACCCGCCGTCACTGGCTGCTGATCGACTGCGACCCGTGCCGGGTAAGCGGAATCTCAGCGACTGATGATGAGCGCGGACTTGCTTTCGAGCGCGCCGACTCGATCCGCGACTACCTGAGCGGGCAGGGCTGGCCGGACCCTATTAGGGCAGACTCGGGCAACGGCGCACACCTGATGTATCGCATTGACGAGCCCTGCGAGGACACCGGGCTTGTGAAGGCTTGTCTGGAGTCCCTGTCGGAGCGGTTCAGCACGGACACCGTTCACGTCGATACGGCAGTATTCAACCCCGCGCGAATCTGGAAGCTGCCCGGCACGCTTGCCCGCAAGGGAGAGAACCTGCCCGAACGCCCGCACAGAATCGCGCGGCTGATGCATTGTCCTGAGCCGCTGGAGATCGTCACGACAGATCAACTGCGGGCGTTGGCGGGGACCGGGCTTTCGACCCATCGAACGAATCGAACGCTACAAAAATGCGCGAACACCCGCTATGCAGACGGCGGCTTCAATCTCGAATCGTGGATCGCGGAATACCTGCCCGAGGCTTCCTGCAAGCGCACGGCAGACGGCGATGTATGGACGCTCGAAACCTGCCCGTTCAATCCCGATCACAACCGGGGAGAAGCGTTCATCATACGGCGCGGTGATGGGACCATTGGTGCGGGCTGCAAGCACGACTCCTGTGCCTGGGGATGGAAGGAACTGCGGGCAAAGCTTGAGCCGGGCTGTTACGACCGCTCAGGACAGCGGAGTAACAACGAACACGCTTCCCTGAGAACAGGTGAAGAACAGGGCTTCCCCCTTACCGACCTGGGCAACGCAGAGCGCCTGATTGCCGCGCACGGGGAGAACCTGCGGTATGACGTAGACGCGGGCAAGTGGCTTGTCTGGAACGGCAAGAGATGGGAGCACGACGCAACCGGCAGCGTAGATCGCTTGGCGCAGAAGGTGGTGCGAGCGATGTACAAGTCTCTACCGGGTATGGACCGAAGCGCCGCCGATGCACTCTACAACCACGCGAAGAGGTCGGAATCCAAGCCCCGGCTGGAAGCTATGGTTGCGCTGGCTGAGACGCTGGAGGGTGTCCCCGTGCGGGCAGCCGATCTTGACCGAGAGCCGCTCTACCTCAACTGCCTGAACGGGACTATTGACCTCCGCTCAGGCAAGCTACGGCCGCACGACCGCGAGGACCTGATGACTAAGCTCGCGCCCGTCGAATACGACCCGCAGGCGCAATGCCCGCGCTGGCTGCAGTTCCTTGACGAGGTATTCCAGGACAACGCCGACATAGCGGGCTTCGTGAAGCGAATGGCCGGTTACCTGCTCACGGGCGATACGAGCGAGCAGACGGCTTTCATCTTGACGGGAAAGGGCTGCAACGGCAAGTCAACCCTTGTGGAAACGCTGCGCGGCGTCCTGGGCGACTATGCGGCTGATACTCCGTTCTCTACGTTCGTGGAGCGGCACGATTCCAATACCGCCGACCTTGCCGGGCTTGTAGGGAAGCGGCTCATAACAGCTTCCGAGGGTGAGGATACGCAGAGCTTCAATGAGAGCCTGCTGAAGCGCTGTACGGGCGGCGACCCCGTGACCTGCCGTCATCTCTACCGCGAATACTTCGAGTACGTGCCGACCTTCAAGATCGTGTTCTCCACAAACGAAGTCCCGCGCATACACTCTCAGAACTACGCCATGAAGCGGCGTATACGGCTCGTACCGTTCCGGCAGAGGTTCTACGAACCGCACGACGGCAAGACGCCCGTGAAGGATCCCCAATTGCCCGCAAAGCTGCTTGCCGAGCGCAACGGTATACTGGCTTGGGCTGTTCGCGGCTGTCTTGACTGGCGGAAGCGCGGACTCGATACGCCCGCCGTCATCCGTCAGGAGGGTGACAAGCTCTTTGAGAGTCAAGACCCACTCGCGGAGTTCATAGAAAGCGTGTGCGTCATCGGTCCCGGCGCGGAAGTCGAGGTGGGCATTCTCTGGCAGGGCTACAACCTGTGGTGTGATGAGACAGGCCGGAAGCCTGCATACAAGCAACCGCAGGGCTTCAGCAGAAGCCTCACACAACGCGATGGTATCGAATCACGCAAAGGCACGGGCGGTGTTCGGATGCTCTCCGGCATAGGTCTTGCCGACGACGATCTGGGCCGTGCGTGGCAGGACAAGTGTGGCACTACGATTCTGGCGGACCGCACCTATACAGCCGATGGTCTCCTCTCAAAGATAGCAAACAGCACTGGTGATAATATAGAGTACACCTATGATGGCGCCCACAGGGAGTTGACGTGTTACCAGGCTTACCCCAATAAGACGGTGCAACACGTCTACCAACAGCCTAACAATAAGACTCTTACGGTAAATGTTCGCAACGGCAATGGCACAGCAGGCGCTCTGTTGGGCACATATACGCACGAGTATGACGGCGACTGGCGTCCGACAGCCCTAACTAATCCAAAGGGGATCAAGACCACTTATGGATATGACAGCGGCACGGGCCTGCTCTCCAGGGTGACATACAATGTAAACGCCCTGCCTGGTGGCAACTACCCTGGATGCCCTTACACCCTGCTCGGCTACGACACGACCGTCCACAAGAGACTGTGGCTGACGTCAGTCGGTAACTTCCACAGCGATGGCAGCAAGATATCGACATTCGACTACCTTTATGACAACGCCGGGAATCGGACCAAAATGACCGAGGCCGATGGAGCCTATACGAACTATGCATACGACAGCTCGTATCAGCTCCTGAGCGAGGAACGCAAAACTTCCGGCGGCGCACAAGTCTACAAGTACGAATATCAATATGACGAAGCGGGGAACAGGACACAGAAGAAACTTACGAATTCCACTCCCGGCTCGCCTAAGACATACACATATGCGTATGGTGACAACAATCTCCTGACGAATATCACTGGTGCTACGACCTGCTCGTTTGCTTATGACTATCTGGGCAATCAGACCGAGCGCAACATCACAAGCTCTCCCACATCGCACTGGTACTATAAGTACGATTCCGATAACCATCTCACCGCTATCGGTACGACCTTGGGCGGATCGCAAATCGGCGCTTTCAGATATGATGCCCTGGGAAGGCGCGACGGGCGGACGGACAAGAGCCGAAAGTTCGTCTACTACGAAAACAGCCTGATCGCTGAAACGGACAGTGCGAACAACATCGTTGCCTGGTATACTCCGGGCGTTAGCGAGAGCAGGCTCGAAGGCACGGTCTGGAATACGTATTACTACCACTGCGACGCTGAGGGCACTACCCGTGAGGTGACCAACTCGCTACAGCAGGTAACGGACGCCTACGCCTACAATGCCTGGGGCGAGGATCTAGGCGAGCTTCGCGCTGCAAACGATCCGACGAAACCTGTGAACCCGCTGCGCTACGTCGGCAAGGAGGGCTACTACACCGATACCGACACCGGCCTGATGCTGCTTGGAGCAAGGTATTACGATCCGCTAATAGGTAGGTTCATTACACAGGATCCTGCACAGAGTGGGCTGAATTGGTATGTGTATGCAGCGAATAACCCTGTCAATAACGTCGACCCAACAGGGCTCTATAGTTTTGGCTTACAGGATTTCAAGAGTGATGCTCAGGGAAGGACAATCCTTTCGCATTGGCTTCGTGGCAGTGGTCATGAACTGGATTTCTATAACGACTCTAGCTGGTCCACCTATATGATGAATAACGCAAGTCTCCAAGCGAACGTTAACGATGTGTTATACGCACAGGTACGTACAATGCAGAGAGGCGAAAAGAGAAGCATCAATCTAAGCATACACATGGAAATTGAAAATGGCGAGGGAGTTGTTGGCTATCAGTATCTCCACGGCACGAATAAGAAAGTTGGCGATTTTCAGATATCGGGGACCATATGCTCTCACGCAGATGATGGGAGTGTTGCGTTCAACATGACTTACCAGTGGAATGATGTTATCGATCCAAATCTCACATACGAGTCGGATGGGGCGAAAGCAACAATTGCTAACATGCTCTTCAATCCGAAAGATTACACGATAAGGATTCGCTGGAATGATAGATCAGTAATGGACAGCAAAGGGGCTTGGACTTCAGGATGGATGGCTACTCCTCCTCCAGCAGCCGCTACGAGTTCAGGCCGAAGAGGTACAAGGAGATGAAAAAACTGAAGCTCTCCAAGACAACAAAGAGGGCGATCATATTCTTGTTTGCCTGTGTTGTGCTTTTTGGGTTGCTCGCCGCGTTTATGCTTTACACTTTCGTTCGCCCCACAAACAACAGGGATAACGGCGACAGACATAAACAACAGGTCATGCTAAAGGAAATCCTAAGATGCGGAGAGTTGGCCCCGATACCAAAAGGTGCGAGAATTCGGACTATAGAGACAGAAGGCAACATGTTCACTCGCAGTTTTCGTTTGATATTCGAGGCTGATACCGATGTAATCAAGAATTGGCTGCAAACTTCAAAAGGAGTTCAGACAGCCAAATCTGTTGAGGTAGGCAGCATTAAAAAGTGTATTTTGCATGTTAAGTGCGACTATGAATACGCGGAAATTCTGGTGGATTATCGCAATCACCAAGTTACAGTATATGTGTCCAAAAGCTGATAAACGATTATGAGTTTCAAAAGTCCGGTATTGATTATGTGGATTGTCTCGCTATTGTCAGGTTGTGCTTCGACGGATGACGCCAAGACAGAAGCGGGGCAATACGAAATCTACAGCGTTAACATTTTACCAGAACACACCTGCATGGGAACTCGCCCAGGCTGTGAGAGATCAGAACACAAAGAGGATTGCCGAGATTGCCAAGTCAAAACCCAAGCTTCTTGAGTATCACGACCCGATCTATAGCCAGACCTTGCTTATCTGGGCGGTTGGAACGGAGAGATACGACGCGGCCGAAGCGCTGTTAAAAGCAGGCGCAAATCCTAATGCTACTGCATTGAAACTCGGTGGCCAGACTGCGCTTCACGAGGCAGCAAAGTTCTCCCATGTTGATAGTCAGGCCAAGAAGGATCCAAAGTATGTGAAGCTGCTCCTGAAATATGGCGCAAACCCCAACATAGGCTTAGTCAGCAACTACAAGGGCGATAATGAGACCGGACAGACACCCTTGATGGACTCGATTGGCTGTGGCATTGAAAAGACAAAGGCCCTGGTTGAGGGTGGCGCGAATATCAACGCTAGAACACCAACCGGGATGACGGCTGCCATTAGAGCACTTATGTGGGGGACCGGTAAGATGGAAACAGGGAAGGAGTATGCGCACTACCTTATCGCCGAGAAGCATGCGGATGTCACGAAACCTTGGTTGCCTAAGCCGGATATGCCTTCCGACCCGCAGCAGAGAATCGAACCCGTTACCCTCTTACGCAATTGGACTCCAGAGCTCGATTCTGAATGCTATAGAATGAAAATGGATATCGTTAAGGAATTTGCACGGCAGGGAGTGGATTATTGGCAGACGGAGATACCCAAAAAGGTTGTTGAGCGCATGAAAAAGCTGCATCCTGGATAGAGTCTTGTCAAGTGGTGTAAAATCCCGCGGACTCCTGTTGGTCTTCTACGCTATGAACTTACCGCTGACCGGCGCCAGAGCATCCGTGGCGACTTCGCTAAGGCTGCCCAACGACATATAGCGCCGTTCAGTAAGCCATTCCTCG